>Ga0116104_1000165_pt1 | contig 59172 bp, 58 predicted proteins | sample June2015DPH_4_15_FD_89715 | JGI IMG/M metagenome (GOLD analysis project Ga0116104, IMG submission 89715) | Peatland microbial communities from SPRUCE experiment site at the Marcell Experimental Forest, Minnesota, USA - June2015DPH_4_150 | ecosystem: Environmental > Terrestrial > Soil > Wetlands...
CTGCGAACGTCACTGTCCGCGTCGTTGAGCGCTCTTATTAACGGCGCAACGGCCGGTTCGCCGATTGGATCACACTTATCCCATTGTCCTTTCGCTATCCAGTAGGCGGCCGCTGCCTCATCCTTGCCCGGGCTCCACCCCAACGTATCGAGGGCTTCCGCCGCGTTACGGCGAACGTCACTGTCCGCGTCGTTGAGGGCTCTTATTAACGGCTCCACTGCTCTGCTATCGCCGATCCTGCCGAGGGCTTCCGCGGCGGCAGCGCTCTCGTGCACATGCGAATCTGCGTCGTTGAGCACCCTTATTAACGGCTCCACTGCTCTGCTATCGCCGATCCTGCCGAGGGCTTCCGCGGCGGCAGCGCTCTCGCGCGGACCCCAATCCGAGTCGTTGAGCACCCTTATTAACGGCTTAACGGCCGGTTCGCCGATCCTGCCGAGGGCTTCCGCAGCCGCCCTGCGAACATGCTCGCGCGTGTCTCCGAGCACCCTTATTAACGGCTTAACGGCCGGCTCGCCGATCCTGCTGAGGGCATCCGCGGCGCCACGGCGCACATTCAAATCCGAGTCGTTGAGCACCCTTATTAACGGCGCCACTGCTCTGCTATCGCCGATCCTGCCGAGGGCTTCCGCGGCGCCACGGCGCACATTCAAATCCGAGTCGTTGCGCGCCTTTATTAATGGCTCGACGGGAGGTTCACCGATATTGACAAAGGCTTCAGCAGCAGCCCTGCGACCATGCTCGTCCGTGTCTCCGAGCGCCTTTATTAACGGCTTGACGGCCGGCTCACCGATCGTGCCGAGGGCTTCCGCCGCGTTACTGCGAACGTCACTGTCCGCGTCGTTGAGCGCCTTTATTAACGGCTTGACGGCCCGGGGATCGCAGATCTCGCCAAGGACGCTCGCAGCGTTTATGCGAACATCACTTTCCCTTTTATACCCCAATGCCTTGATGAGCCCTTTGACGTCCCTCTTCTCTCTCATCTTTTTAACATTTGGCGTGCCGAACTCGAAGACCATCAATATCACACCCCAAATATCCTCTCTTGATACGCGGCGATATATCAATATCGGTGATAGCTGCTATCGTCGCTGCGGTCGACTGCGTCATTAAGGTTAGCGATACGATCCCCGATTCTCAAATGTTGGCGACAGGATGCTCTTTTTTACAAGGCAGGCAGCAGGGAGACGCGAATATACCATCTGTCGCGCTTCGCAAACTGGCCAAAAATCATAGGGTTCGGGACGAGCGCAGAACAACTATAGAGACTGTGTAATCCCTATGCAGTGACTATTTCTGGCACGACGCGCACAGCGATATGATCGTGTGTGTGCACCCGCATAGCAAAAAGGTCGGGAGGACGGAAGCATAACCGGCGTGTGCTCTGCCGTTCTCCCTTGGAATCAGGATCGAGCGTGCATTTCTGAAGCGACATCGATTCGTTTCTATATGGTGAGCGTACACTACGTCAGAACCTTTGTGCGAAAAAGGCGCTGCACTTACTATTAACGTCGTTGACAAGTTCGACTGCTTTTGGATTGCCCCAGGCCCTCATCAAAGAGGGGGATTCCGATCCGCACGAAGCGGTCTCTAAGGAACTTCTGCCGCCCCTTGCGGTCAAACGAGGCGACGAGGAGCTACGCTGAGATGAAAAAGAAGAGTACGATGATGCCGCTAATTATGGCCGAGAAGACATAGTTCACGTACGTGGCGTGATAGATCGCGTCAAGATGCCCTAAAAAGGCATCCACGATATTTCATGGGTGCGCGGAGCCAGAGACCTGAACTCCGCTACAATGTGATCGCCGTTGACGAGTAGGTACCAAACCAAAGGCCATCGAAGTTAACGTTTCGGCCATATTGTCCAGTCAATTGATTTCCCAAGGCTGAATTGTGAAAGCAGCGCCACGACCGAGAAAAAATATCTGCTACGGTAGCGTAAGTCGTATCTGGTGATGCGAGTCTTACTACGTTCATGAATTTATTGAATTAGGCAAATCTAACAGGCGACAACATCGCATACGCGTTATCGCTTGCTGCCGATACGTAACGCGTTAAGGATGACTGCAAGGCTTAGTCCCATGTCGCCGATCCCGACGGCAAGCCAGAGGGTAATAATTCCCGGAAGGGCGAGCACCGCAAAAGACCCTTTGACGAGGATGGAAACGATAACGTTCTCTCTGACCACAGACATCGTTTTCTTACTAAGATCGATGAGATAGGTCACTTTCGAGAGATCATCGTACATCAGCGCGATATCAGCAGTTTCAATCGCAACATCGGAGCCGGCAGCTCCCATTGCGATGCCGACGTTCGCCCGGGCCATCGCAGGAGCGTCGTTGACACCGTCTCCGACCATTGCGACGTGTTTGTATGCCGTTGCCAGCTCCGCAACGTGTCGCACCTTATCTTCAGGCAGCAGCCCAGCATAATACTCGCTCAGCTGAAGCTCATTAGCAATCGCAGCCGCTGCGCGGTCATTGTCACCTGTGAGCATGACGGTTTTGATGCCGCGCGCGGTCAGCGCTTGCAGCGTCCCTGCCGATGCGTCCCGAATCCGGTCCTTGAGGCCAATGACGCCTATGATGTGGGTATCGGTGCCGACCAGCATGAGCGTCTTTCCTTCAGACTCGAGTCGGTCGACAACGTCCAGAGGCAGGCGCGAGTTGACGCCACTGAGGAGGCTACGGCTGCCAACGTAGAAGTCGGCGCCGTTTAATCTCCCTGTGATACCTTTTCCGGCAATCGATTTGAAATCGGTGATTGGCGCCAATACGACCTTTTCGTCGTCTGCCTTCTTCGCGATCGCTTGCGACGCAGGATGGGTCGATTTCACCCCCAAAGACGCTGCTATCTTCACTACTTCGCCTTCTGTGGCGCCATTGAGACCGATCACGTCTGTCACGGCCAGTCGTCCTTCGGTGAGCGTCCCCGTTTTGTCAAAGATGATCACTTTGACGTCCTTCAGCTCCTCGATTACGTCTCCACCTTTTATCAGGATGCCGCGCCGAGCGGCTGCGGTGAGCCCCGAGACCATAGATACCGGCGTAGAGATCGCCATGGCGCACGGACACGAGATAACGAGCAGCACCAGGCCTCTGTAAAACCACTCGCTAAAAGGCAGACCAAGTAGTAGGACGGGAAGGAGGACTGTTAGAGCTGCCAGTGTTATAACGATGGGGGTATAGTAGCGCGAGAACCGGTCGATAAACGCCTCGGTCGGGGTCTTCTTCCGCTGGGCCTCATCGACCAACTGCACGATGCGCGACAGTATTGTTTCGTCAGACCTCTTCGTGACGCGTACTTCGAGATAGCCGTCCTCGCAAATTGTACCGGCAAATGCCGTGTCGCCGACCGTCTTGACCACCGGAGCGCTCTCTCCTGTGAGGGCGGCTTGATTTAGGGATGAGATGCCGCTAGTGATGACGCCGTCTAAAGGTACTTTTTCTCCGGGCTTTACGACGACCACCTCTCCGACCTCGACTTCGTGGGCGTGAACGGCGATCTCACGCCCTTCGCGCACGACGACTGCCGTCTCTGGCGCAAGTCTGAGCAGTGACCCGACTTCTTGTCGTGCCCTGTCGCCGGCGTAGTCTTCGAAGAACTCTGCGATAAAGAATAGGAGCATCACTGCAGCACCCTCCTCGCCGTGGCCGGTCGCGAATGCCCCTGCGGCAGCGATCGTCATCAGCAGATTCATGTCAAGCCGGTGCTTTCGAATAACCCCCAACAGACCCTTTTTGATAATGGAGTATCCTGCTATGACTGTCGCAGCGAGGAACGCGATTTGGGCGAGGACGTGCTGAGAGCGCCCAGCCTCGAGATATACGCCGATGAGAAAGATGGCAGCCGCGACACTAATGATGATGACTTCTTTTTGTTTCCAAAACGGCTCTTTTTCCTCAAAAATGTCCGTGGCACAGGCAGAGCAGCTCTCTTCACTGACGTGGTTCTCGGGCATGGTCAACTCCAACATCGATGAACTGCGTGACGTGAGCGTCAGCAAGTGTGTAGTACACGATCTTGCCTGCTTTGCGGTATCTGACCAGCCGTGCGCTTCTCAGTACGCGCAGCTGGTGAGAGATCGCGGACTGCGTCATGCCGAGCACCGCTGAGAGGTCGCACACGCACAGCTCGCGCTGTGCAAGGGCGTAAAGAAGTCTCATTCTCGTCGGATCGCCGAGCACCTTGAAGATTTCAGCGATATCTGCAACGAGAGTAGGGTGAAGCATCTGGGCCCGCACATTGTCAACAGCTTCTTTGTTTATGCAGAAGACTTCACAGATATCACTCATATATGAACTACTATTCATATAATCAGATTTAAGTGTATGCGCTACGCAGTCTCTTGTGCTTCAGTAATGTACCCGCCTTCATCTTGGGTGCGTTGCGCTCAGTTTATGCTTTGTCGCGAAAGAGATTAGGTAAACAAAAATAACGCTAACGCGAGCAAGCGTGCGCGTGACGAATCTTTGTCACGCTTTGCTTCAAGCAAGTTCTGTAAGCCTTTATGGGGCCGGGGAAGTCTTACCTTTTTTAGCGTGGTGTAGTGAGATGATGGCATGACGTCTGCGCGAAGATGAACGTGCCTTTACCCTATAACCCGAAGACTTGGATGCGAGACGGGGCGCAGCGGAATCTAACTGCTGCACTAATATCGACCACTCGGAAGGTCTCGCTTATGGGTGTTGACCAGTCGCTCGGCCCACGTGCGCAACTTAGATTTGGCCGAATCACCTTCAGCTCTCGCGACCGACCCTTGCGCGACTGCTTGGTCAATCCGGGCCGAGGCGTCGCTGACAATTGCATCGATTATGGGACCCAATGCCACGCCCGCGCTTGTCGCCATCTCTGCGATGGACATACCGCGGTTGAAGTCCTGTCGTAGCTGCGCACCGCTGATCCCGATGACGCCCGCAGCAACGAGAAACTCGTCTCGGGCCATTGATCTGAGGAGGGCACGTTCGGAATGATTCAGTGGTGGCAACCACAACGGTCCGCGCCTATCGGGGAGGGAAAGCGTATAAATGAGACGTAAGACGGCAAATCCACCGATGATCACGCCGAACAGGTAATAGCGCTCTAGGATGAGGAAAGCCGTTACCACAAGACCGAATGCAATAATGACCCACCAGATGACCCTAGAGAAGGCGCCTCGCGAGCTCACTGACACCTCACTGGTTTGGGATGACTGTCGCACGCCTTCAACTCGCTCGTCGGTCATAGTATGACAATAAGTCCTGATACGATAAATCATCTCTCTAAATCCACCTGTCAACGTCTTCGCATTAGTAAAAGAAGGACACACAAGGGGATAATCAAATACCTCCTTTGTGATTCAAGCACACAGAAACCACATCACAAAGGGCGCTAGCGTCGCGAGCATCGGTGTCGGAAGCAAGCGGAGGAGGAGATGAATGCTGTGAGAACGGTTGCCAGAACAAATGCTAAGACGATTAGAAGTTTTCTGATGCTTAGTAGTGTTTTTTGTAGCGACGCTCTATGCGAGAACAACAAGGAAGGCATGTGCTCCATTGTGGATTGTCTGGTAGATACGGATGGCAGCCCTGCAAGGTGACATTGTGTGAGGCAACCGAATCGTTGGATAACTGTAATTTGCTTTTGCGTGGTGGCGTGAGATTTTGCTGCGGTATGTGGTCTGCAAAAGAGATCCTGCCGAGTCGATGAGCGGATCTTAAAATTGATCAACAGCTCAAATAATACGGATGTGATCTTCCCTAGATTTTAATCGTTGTTTATTTCCAGCCTGAATGCGCGGAAGCGAATACTTATTTACGATTCAAGTGCGTTGTTTAGCAGTACGGGCCAGCAGTGTTCAGCGTGAAGGCAAGCATTAACCAGATTTTGCGTCATAAGAAAGCGATTGCTGCAGTATGGATCTTGCTGATTCTTTTTCCTAACCCCTTAGTGCTGCTGATAGACGTGAACCGCTTCTTTGAGACGCCAACCAAACCTACAGACGACGTGCAACTAGTTGCAGCGTCGCTGCCAGCAAATGGGAGCGCGATCGAACAATATGTCGACGCTCACGTTCACTACGCTTATGATTTTCAAGCGTACGGAGTCGTTTGGTACCTTCCCACACCGAGCGACGTGCTCAAATCGCAGCAGGGAGACTGCAAGTCAAGAGCGGTCCTCACCGCAAGTTTGCTGGAAGCGAAGGGCATCCCGTACACGTTGCAGGTTTCTCCTGTCCATTTCTGGGTCGACTATAGCGGCAGGCCGCAAACCAACTTCAGTGAAAACTATGAAACCGCTCAGGTTGCCTTTGTTGACAACGGCCAATTTAAGCTGCCAGCCAAAACAAACGCGCTCCTCTATCTAAATACCTATAAAGACATCACGTGGACTTCAATGCCGTTGTTGAGAAAAATCGCACTGGTAGGTGGGTTGGCCATCATCTTGCAATTTGGCCATTTTGAGGGGCCAAAGAAACGCTTGCAGGAGTATCTCAAAGAGCTGTCGTCTAAGCTTCCAATGAGGTTTGCTTGAAATAAGGGTTTAAGCAACGGACAAGACACGAAAGCACGGTCTCCACGATTAAGGCGAGCGATGTTGCTTGGAGCTCTTTCATCTAGGTCTATAATATATAATTGATTAAATGCAAGGACACGTTTTTGAGAACTTTTTCATCATTTTGTGCAATGATCCTGGCCGCACCGGCGTTCCTTGTTTTTGGGCCTTCTGAACTCGGTCGGATGAGCTCAAAGTGTGACGATTGTGTTCAACATCAGGGCGTTATGCTCCGGCTTATGCCAAAAAAGCGACCTGAGAGGGCAACTCAGAACGATGTGATGACTCCCATGACTCGAAAAAAAGAATAGTCAATTTATGAGGGGGGGCGCGCAAAAAGTGTTTCCTTTGTTTCAGAACGATTAGATTAAATACTCTCTAAAAAATGGTTAGACTAACGTTTCAACAAATAGGAGGTGAGAAACAAATGGCTGAACAAAAGACTTCAATGGGGTGGCGCATCGTTGAAATCATCGCAGGCATTATCGTCCTTGCGCTCGGTGGCTATGCTATCGCGTATCCAGGCATAGCGGCAGCGACTCTCATAGCATTCCTTGCGGTAGGGCTTATTATTCTCAGCGGCCTAGAATTCGTCCGGGTTTTTTCAGAAGGAATCTCAGGATGGCGGCGGATTTGGAACTTGATTCTATCAGTTATCGCACTTTTACTCGCAATAGCAGTACTCGTCGCCCCGCTCATCTATGGAACATTGACCCTCGGCTGGCTCGTAGCCTTGGCGTTGATCTTCGCTGGTTTAGCGGTCGTCGGACGCGGCACTGCGGGAATGACAATCGTCGGCATAATCGCGATCATACTCGGCTTTGTCGCGCTGATAAATCCCATTTCCGGCGTGATCACGGCAGTGGCGTTAATGGCGATAGCCCTGATCATATTCGGGTTAGAGCTGATAGTATCAGGCCTCTTGGGAAGATGGGTGTAACCCATCCCCCCTCTTTTTTTGTGTGCTACCTCGCTTAGAATAGATAAGTGCGAGATTTCTCCGAGCGCAGACACGATATTACCGCGTCATGCAATATTCGGCACGCCCGCGACTCTGAGACTTCTCGCGCGGCTAATCATACAAGACTCTAACTGTCGTTTCTAAAACGTGCTCAGCCCAGCCCTCGTCGTTCGATCGTGAGAGGTCAGTTCGAGCCACTTTCCGCGGACCCGTTTTGCCGTGCAGCACGCTGCGCAGTCCGCTGCCTGACAGCCGCTCCAATCACGAGCGCCGTCGCGGTGGCGAGGCTGATATACCCAAGCTCATAGGTGTTAGCCGTAGCGATGACAACGGTCAGCAAGATGGCTGCAAGGGGTGCGCCCAATACGAGCGCGATCGTTGCCGCGACCGTGCACGTGAAGAGTAAAGCGATAGGCACGCTCGGAAAAAGCAGGCTGATAGCGAGTGCCACCATGGTGGAGGCAAACAGGGTTGGAAAGATCGGCCCGCCGAGGTATCCGCTCTTGAACGAGAGCGCGAGGAGGAGCACCTTGAGGATTGCGAACGCAAGGAGCATCAACACGCCGTATGCTGCAGGGTTCGCGATGATCGCGTGGATCTGGGATTCGCCGGAGAACATCAGGTCAGGAAGGAAATAAACGACGATAGCGATGATGATTCCCGCCGACATCACGCGCTCGACAAACCGGTCTTTGAACACGCGGTCCACGGCCTCGCCGACACTTTGAAACGAAATGGCGATGAAGAGTGCAACAATGGCCCCAATGATGCCTAGCGCGACCGCATCAAGCGTGTACTCGATCGTCAATGCATTCACGGGCGTGAATGCGATGCTTGCGGCGAACGCCGGAAACCCGATGAGCGCGAAAAAGATGTACCCTATCGCCCCAGCCACGAGGTTCCACGTGAGGAATTGCAGCGCTCCCTTTTTTTCCCCTTCGTTTAGTTCAGTTACGAGCAACGCCGCGAAGAGGGGATTCCCAATGAGGCCATTGAAAGCCGAGGCAAGGCCGGCCAATATGAATCCGAGCTTTTTCTGCTCGGCGAGTTTAAGCTTCGTGCCGATCCACCCGGCGACATACGTCACAAGGGTTGTGAGCGGGCCCTCAGGGCCGACGCTCGCTCCGGAAAGGAGCGAGAAAAACGACGTGAGCAGCGCGCCGGGAAACGTCGAGTAATCGAGGTGGAAGCCCTCACCTTTCATAGCCTCGGCCATTCCGCCGTGGATCATGTTCGGAGCACGGAGATATTTGCCGCAAAGTCCGACGAGCAATGAAAACAGGAGGATGAGGACCGGAATCGTCCAGCGGTTGGCCGTGATAAAGTCGTTCTTCCAGACAGCGGTATTAAAAATACTTAAGGCCGCAAACCAAACCAGAGCAAACGCGGCGGTGACGAGAGCGATGAGTACAATCTGGTGGATCTTTGGCTCGCGCTCCCCGATCGCAACGCCGAGCGAAGATGCGGCTGAGCGCGTGACGCCTTCAGTTACCTCCTTACCCGTCATATTCTGCACTCCCGAGCCAGTTATTTGATCGTTCGGCAAATAGTCCTAGACATCAACCTTCGGTCTGCTTTCTGAGCGTTCTTTTTGTACTTTAGCTCTTTCGGTCTCAGTCAGTCTAAGAAGCTCACGTTCACTTGGACTGCCCGAGACGGCGCCTCCGATAAACCGGAATACCGCAGAATGCGCCGTTCAAAAAACTAGACCGTAACTGCGGTTAGCTTATTTCGACAGTTTTAAAGACTTGGATGTCTCTCTATTTCTGGAACACAATGCGGGAAGAATATGAAAGTGTCGGTGATTTGACCTTCTATCTTGACGATCAGGTGCAAACTGGGCAGGGCTTTGCTAGATGCTCAATCAAGCAAGATGAGATACACGCGGGGACTTTTGAAAACCCAAGGGCTACGGTTGACGGACTTGCGGACATATACGGCGTAATTTTCCTTGATCCTAAGGAAGACCAGAGATTGTTGCCACAGCTCTACCAGCATCTTAAAACTGACAAGCGGATTCAACTCGATGGTGACTTCATAAACAGAAACACAGATGCGTTTATACCGTTGAGGCTCGTGGTTCACCTCTCTCGAATCGATATGTCAAGCCCTGAAACCATCGTTTGCGAATTTGACTCAGCCCATATATCAATAATCAGCAGAGGCTAACTGATTTTTGAGTGACTCACAGCATCTTTTTTTGAGCATCTAACTAAGGCAGACCTAGTTCTTTAGTACTCGAAGTCGACCCCAGGCCAACACTCCATATGCGCATTGTAAACGTTCTCAGGCAGCGAGTGTTTGAAATGCTTCCAATAAATACAGCTGACTCCAGGCTCGTTATGCCGTCGATTTGGCTGACCTCCTGCATTAGCCACCGGTCGCCGTTACATTACCTAAAAAGCGTTTTTATGGTGCTGCAAGCAAGGCTTAACTGCCCAGACTGCCGATAAAGTTATTCGCTTCGTTTTCTTTTCTATGCGCCAAGATAAAGCTTCAGAAAGTCGGCTTAAATGGAGGAAAATCGTTTAAGGCAATGACTAAAGCGCTAAGGTTAAGCCGAATACTAAAATGAAGTTCTAAGTCTTTCTACTCTTTGTTATGATAGTTTTCATGCTGTCACTCAGGCAGTAAGTAATATATCAAAACAAGGTTGGTAACAATTAACGCAATCTGCGCTTATTTTGTTTGTTGAACACCTGTGAGCCAAGAAATTTAAAGAGATAGCATAAGCACACGATGGAGTTGTTCTGGCGAATGGTTTCATAACACCTGAAGGACCCGCAGTTATCGGTGTACTACTGGAAGGAGGGGCTGAAGCGGCAGAAACAGTCGAATTAGAATAAACGAGGGTTTATCCAATAACCCTTGATTCTTCTTATTTTTTAGAAATAAGCGGAATACCTAGCCTGTTGAACGTTTGCACGTGACCAGGTATTGTCTTCTACTTGCGTCTGTGGTGGGCTACTACAGCAGCTTTTTTCCCCGCGTCGCGGTCGTCTTTTTCCCCTGCTTTAGTATCTTCCTTCTCTCTGTGGTGGTGGACCACGGCAGCTTTTTTCAGTGCTCCTGGCATTTTTCACCTCCGTTATCTACGTGGTAACCGGCGCTGCGCTTTTACAGCAACCGCTTCGCTAATCCTTGTTGTGCGGTTATGTGCTTTTAACGCTTCGTTTTAATGCCGCTGTGCTCCTATTCAAAGTCCTTAAAGTCGTTTTGTGCGTAGGACGTCGCTGCTGCCTTGCTGCTATCGAAAGATAGCCTATCCTTCCCACATAATTTGTGGTTTTGTAGTCTTGAGGGGTTGACAGTGTTCGGCGCCGGAAATTTCGGGTCTATGAACCACGATGAGAGATCCGGTGATGCAGACTGTGATAGTCACAACGGGAAGATATTTTAATTGGGATCCATCAGTTACTTTACGCAGCCCTCTTCATAGAGGGGCTGGGAGTATTATGACACAAGGTAAAGTAATGGGTCCGGTGGACTACCTGATGATCAAGTTTCCCGGAAACAAGTTCAGTGGCAAGGCCGCCCCTGAGCTGCTGAAACTCGAAAAAAAAGGCATCATCCGGGTGATCGATATGGTTTTCATTGTGAAGGATGAGAACGGGAAACTGGTGACATCCGAGGCAGTCGACCTGACAGAAGAAGCGCGTGCTGCGTTCAATGAATTGTCAAAGAATACCCGTGAATGGTTCTCAGAAGGCGACATAGAAGCGATCGCCGCATCGTTGCCCAACAATAACTCGGCCGGCCTTCTCCTGTTCGAGAACGTCTGGGCCACCCAGTTCAAGGAGGACCTCCTTGAAATGAATGCCAAGGTGATCGACATGGGGCGGATCCCGCCGGAAACGATCCAAGAGAGACAGAAACAGATCATGGCAAAAGGAGGTGCCTGAACATGGCACGAGGAAGAGGAATAATGCTTGTTGCGGGAATGAAAGCGGGAGAACGGAGGGGCCAGGAGGCGGCCGCACAGCAGGCACAGCAGGCGCCGCAGGCTGCGGCTGCGACACCAGCCAGCACCGATGTTACTGCCGAGATTCAGAAACTGGCCGATCTCCATGCATCGGGCGCACTAACGGACGAAGAGTTCGCCGCGATGAAGAAGAAGCTCCTAGGATTATAAGGGCATCTTCCCCTTTTTTTATTTCTTCCAATAACATTTCCCGACTAAATCGAGCGCTTAGCAGATCTGCGTTGCCGAGGTATTATTACAGACGAAGAGTTTGAAGCGAAGAAGAAACAGATTCTCGGCCTCTAAGCGAGTACGATGGGTGTTAGGCTAGCACTTAAACTGGCAGCAGTCACCGTCATCATGATGCGGACGCTCGACATGATATTCTAGTCACAATTTACCAGTAACTTACAAGAGGGTGAAATTACAAGTGCGCATCTTCACAAAGATGCGTTTTCTTCTTTATGGATGTGACGGGTAAATTTTATTCCAGAGATGACAAAAAATCCTGAGACACACGTCGCTCTTTGTCTTCCCATTTATCAGACAAAATCTTTAGCTTTTTTAACTCTGCGTCTTTTTTCGGTTTGACCTTGTCATTGCTTATAGTCCAGATATAGATTGGTTCTTCAACTAGCTGGCTTCCTTTTATGGCCTCTTTGATTATTCTATATGCTACTAAACTGCCCTGAGTTAGCGTATATCCCCCACAAACATCTTTTACTCTCTCAAAAAGTGCTCGTGCAATTAGTTGTCCAGACCCAATTCCGATGTGATAAATTCTACAATCAGTCATTTTATGTTGGTTTTTACCAAAAAACCCAGATTCACAGTTATTGGCCATCTGCCAAATCATCGGATATTCTTGGTGTCCAACAACTAAATATTCGGGACATCTTTTTCTAGAAGATGGGAAAAGAACTTCGGTTTCGGCGTCTTTCTCTATTTTACCAGCGAATTTTTTTAGGTGCTCATTTAGTTGAGATTCAGTAAGTGGATGGTTTTTTGTTGTCTCATCGAGGATTTCGGAGAAGAAATCTCCGAACCGAATAATGTCGTCAGCGCGTCCAGAACATCCCCACAACCTATTTTCGCCAAATCTGAATATTTTTCGGGTTTTTGACCTTATGTATTAATAATTAATTAGGTGCAACTCTAGCCCGTCAGAAGCAAAAACAACGCCGTCTGTACAAGTTATCGCTATTATTAACGTCGCCTCTAGTTGCATATTAAGCGCTGTCTTCCTCAATGTTCTTAAGCTGTTCTGAAAGATATTGCTTGATTCTCTCGTCGCCAACATCCTTGATTTGATTTATGAAGTGTTGATTAATCTCGTTTAATCTAGCAATATCATGGTTAAGACTCTCTATTACGCTCAAAAGTGTAAGTGCCCGCTCTATCTCTCTATGTTTGTCGTCGTCTTTGACTATCAAGTTACCAACCCTTTCTTAACAACCCATTTTCAACAACTCTCATTTTAACAGCACCCAAAATCGGCTTTGTAAAAATAGTAAAAAATCACCCGACTTTTTTAACACAGCTCTGACTTTTTTAACATGGGGCACTTATTTTACAAAGCTCCCAAAATCAAAAAATTGATATAAAAGTGCGTTGTCTAAAAAGGCGACTTCGCCGCGGATACGATTTGAGCCGCGCAACTGGTTAAATCATCGAGCCATGGTCGACCTCACTTTTCTCGAAAAAAGGCGCGATAACCTCCCCTTCTATCTCATTGCAATAGCGATCGCGCTCTTGCTTTTGTACATGGTCTGGCCGTGGAAGTACGCCTTGATACTGACCCTCTGGGGCGCGTACGTCCTGTGGTGGCCAACGGTGTGGCTCGAAAAGTACATTCATCGGCGGGGTTTAGCGGCCCTCATCGTTCTCATCGTCACTGGTGTTGTCCTTGCGTTAGCTCTCGTCAACCTCACTGTCATCGTCGCACAGCAAATCGCACAAATAGCGGCAGGAGCATCGAGCTCCAACGCAACGATTAGCGGAGGGCTCACCGATACCGTTAAGCTCGCCTTCCCCGGGGTGGTGACAACATCACCCCTCCTCGCGCTCATCGGAGCCCTAGGGACCGGGGGTAGCATCATTACGACGGTATTCACTCAAACTGCAAACGGCGCCGTAAGAAATATTCTCGTCAACATACCCCTGCTGTTGCTCCAGCTCATCATCGTCTTTTTCCTCCTGCTTGGCGTCCTTGCACGAGGCGACGTCATCGTCAACGACTTCAAGGGCGTCGCTCCACCGAAGTACCGGCCCGTCATCAATCGATTCTTAAACCACCTCAACCCGATCTACTACACCTTCTTCGTCATATACTTCGCAGTGGCCATCATTTGCGGCATACTCGCAGCTATCGTGTACGGATTACTTGGCGTGCCTTTCTTCGTCACATTCGCAATCTTCATCGTTTTCGTGGGCCTCATTCCTTCCATCGGACGCGCCCTCATTTACATCCCGCTCGCGCTTTGGCTCCTGATTCAGGGGCAAACGATCACGGCCCTTCTCGTGCTTGTATTTAGCGTCGTCGTTTTTGAGCTGATCATTCGGTATACCCTCCAGCCAAGGTGGATGGAACGAACCGGCAGGGTTCCGCGCCCGCTTACGCTTATAGCGTTCACATTCGCTCTGGCGGCGTTCGGCGTCATCGGCTTTGCTGTCGGGCCTGCGATCGTCGGCTTCGCCCTTGCCATGTGGCGGACCTACAAGGATATCCAACGAGAACAGGAAGAGCAGGCCCCAGCCGTCGCACAGGCGATTGGGTCGTAAAAACGCTCTTATTTTTAAAATCCCGGTGCCAGTTACGAGAAATAAGGCTACTTCCCTTAGTCTGCCGCTAGAAATGTCGCAAGTGTCGGTCGCGAGTGAAGGGATTACACGTGGGTGGTTCCTTATTTTACTTAGAATCGGGTTGTGTGCGTTCAGGCAGCAGCAGGACTGCACCGATAAAGAAGCACAGCGCACCGACGAACGTACCCAAGTTTACGAGAGCCACATTTATTGGCAGACCTGTTGTCGGCACCACATACGACGCGATTGCTGAGACGCCAAAGGCGACAGAGCCTAACAAGTTGAGGGCCGTGATCCACCACGGCAGGCTGCCCAACCGCCAACAGCTAACGGCGTGACATACTTCAAACCATGCCAGCCCACTTGCGATGAGAAAGCACGTCGACCCAAGGGCGTCAGGTGTCCAAACGAGACGGTTAAGCTGGCTCACGGAGAGGGTTACACTCAACGCGCGGAGCGTAGTGGCGTTAAAAAACACCGTGCCAGCAAACTGCACGAGCGTCGACCACCAATCAATTCGGCGCGGCTCCCATGCAAAGAGGCGAAGTTTCTGTGAAACGTCGGGTTCTGGCTGAGCATAGTCGACGTTTGCTACCTCCACGACTTGCAGGAAAGCAGCGCTCGTAAACCACAGAGAGCCGACAAAAAAAGTGAGTGCGTCAGCCTCACCGCCAACGGCCGAGAGGTACCCGGGCGTCGCGCCCACTGCGAAGCAGGTGGCGCCCACCGCAAACAGAATGCCGATCCACCAGCCAATCGCACGTGGCGCCCATAACGTAGAACCACGATCGGCGTTTAGACGTGATCGACGCTTTCGGTGCGCGCGCGACGTCAGCGCGATGCGGAAACGGTCCGATTCCTCGAAGATCTCGCTTGTCATGCGTCGTTCCAACCTGTCGACACGAACGACCGTTCTGCAGCGCGCCCGAGGGCGAGAGCTTCTCGCACCTCGCAAATAGCATCACCACACTTTTTTTCTGCCCAGGTCGTCGGTCGGTCCCCCGCAAAATCCCAGAACATTAGTGCCGAACACCAAAATACTTTAACAAGCAAAACGGTTTACGTTTTTTGTCGAAATAACGGTCGCGGCACTCGAATGGGCCCGACTCTTGTGAGGCTGGCTCAAGAATTCTCGACCGAAACTAAAGGGAAATTGACTCCTGTAGACCAGACAAGTAGGGTTACAAAAAAAGGCGAATCTTATGTTATCAAAGAAGGTAGATTTGAGCACGAAGAAGGAATCAGAGACAGATCACACCACGACGTATGGCCATCGCTATTTCGGCGAACCGGTACCGAAATACGTGATGCCTGATGATGGCATGCCGGCGCGCGCTGCCTACCAGCTCATTCACGATGAGCTAAACCTCGATGGGAATCCCTCCTTAAACCTTGCGAGCTTTGTCACGACGTGGATGGAGCCAGAAGCGCATCTATTGATCACTGAAAGCCTTGACAAGAACTACGTTGACAACGACGAGTATCCGAAAACCACGATAATACAAGAGAGAGTGGTGAACATGCTCGCCCGCTTGTTCAACGCGCCCGAAGACTGCGAATCCATTGGAACAGCCACCATCGGGTCGTCAGAGGCCATTATGCTCGGCGTCTTGGCGCACAAATGGAGTTGGAGAAAGCGCCGACAGGCAGCAGGAAAGCCGTGGGATCATCCCAACATCGTCATGGGGGCTGACGTGCACACGGTATGGGAGAAATTCGCCCGCTATTTCGACGTGGAACTGAAACTGATCCCGCTCCAAGAAGAAACGTACATCATTAGCGCGAATGAAGTCGCAAAGGAAATTAACGAGAACACAATTTGCGTCGCTGCGGTTCTCGGGACCACGTTTACCGGACAGATGGATCCTATCAAGGAGATCAACGACCTTCTCGTTGATATTAAAAAAACCAAGGGCTGGGACATACCCCTGCACGTTGACGGTGCCAGTGGCGGGTTTGTCGCACCGTTCGTCAATCCTGATCTTGAATGGGACTTCCGACTTGAACAGGTAAAATCAATCAACGTGTCCGGCCACAAGTACGGCTTAGTATACCCAGGAATAGGCTGGCTCGTCATGAGAGACAAAACGGATCTTCCCGAAGAGTTGGTCTTTAAGGTGAACTACCTGGGAGGGGAGATGACTAACTACTCCCTCAACTTCTCGAAGGGCAGCAGCACCATTCTCGCCCAATACTACAACTTTATACGGCTCGGAAAAAGCGGCTACACAGATATCTTGACCAACATGATGAACAACAGCCGTTATCTCGCCGAAAAGCTGCAGGAAACGGGCAAGTTTGAGATCATTAACAAACAAAAAACGCTTCCTCTCGTTGCATTTCGCTTAAAGGACGCAGGTTTCACAGTCTTCCAACTCTCTGATCAGCTCCGGCAAAAGGGGTGGATCGTGCCCGCGTACTATCTTCCTGAGAACGCACAGGACGTCGCTGTCATGCGGATGGTCATCAAGGAGAACTTTAGCAGAGACATGGTGGAGCTTCTCTTTAGCGATATCATGGAGGCATATCACAGGCTAGAACTATCAGAGACTGAGAGAAAAGAACGCGCGAAAGGCAAGGAAAATCTGACTCTTCTATACTAGGGTCAGCATTTCGTTACCCACGAAACGCGACGTATTTAGCGTGGGTTCACCGCTCAAATCCAAGGGCTCGTCTTTCTCGCGAACGAATTCTTGAGAATAGTGGGTGTCGATAACTTCTGCGACACCCCTTTTCCTTCAGGCCCCCTCGATAGAGTGGGTAACGTCAGATCTCACGTGACGGAAGAGGGACGACGATGCGTCGCGGAAATTACGCCTGTGGGACCTCGCGCCGACAGTCAAATATCCACAATGATCTCATTTCTTCTGAAGATGCCGGGTATGAACGGGGGGTTGTATAAAGCGACGACAACGCTTGATTTTGGAACAATACTATTCCTTGAGAGCCAATCTCTGAGTTCCTCGGTCTTCTGAGTCGCGAGCTTCTTGTGCACACGCCCTGAAAATCGGATCACGGCTGTTCTGCGGCTCTCAACGACCTTAAACGTGATACGTTTGTCTTGTGGCTCAGGGAGCGTTTCGAGCGTGAACTTCGATGGCATAGCGAAGGATACTCGGTACGAGCGTTCTCCCGCCTGTTCTTCGGTTACGGGCGCAGTCATCGATATCTTTTCTGCTGTCACCGGAGCCATCATGGGGATTTCCTCGGGGACAGGCGCCGTCATAGAGATTGATTCCTTCCTCCTGTTTCCTCCAAAAATGTTATGAGCAAGAATCTCAAATCCATTCCTGAGCGCACCATCAAAATCTGATTCCAGGTCAACTTGGGCTACGATATATGCCGCGTACGTTCTAATCTCAAAACTATCTTCCTTTTTTTCGACGTTGTATGAGGGGCTCTCTACCATAATCGTCCCCTCCATTCTGTCGCGTTTTTCTTTTTGTAAAAAAGTACGATAAAGTTCGCTTCGCGGTATGATATGCTTTGCCCCGCTCAAACGACGTCCAACCCGTTCCACAAGCGCTGTATTGCCTAGCCGACGTGGCCCTGCGTGTGCTTTCATATTTGAGTCGTCGGTTCTCCCATATGAAGAAAAACGAGTGGGAGACAACCACAGAGCGACGTGCGCAGCGTATAACCCACGTCAAGGGTCAGGAGGCAAACGTGGCATCAATCCAGTCCCTGATCTTGTCGCGCGCACGTCTAAATTGGTCACACTGCTCGCTGTCTGATCCCGTAACTAAGACGGGATCGTAGACGGGATGATGGAGATACGTGGCAGCGCCCGGAAAGATGGGGCAGTTCTCTTGTGCTTCAGCACACATTGTCACGACGTAGTCAATAGATACGTTATCGAAAACAACAACAGACTTTGCGCGTTGTTTGGAAATATCGATGCCGACTTCTGCCATCACTGCAATTGCGCACGGGTGCACTTTTGTCGGCTCGGGTCCAGCACTGCACGCTTCATAGCGATCACCGTACAGAGCGTTGACGAGCCCCTCAGCCATCTGCGATCGTGCGGCGTTATGGGTGCAGAGGAATAAGATCTTTTTCTTGCTTTCCATGTGCTTCTACGGTATCAATTCTTAGTAACGCATTTATCTCTTTCATGAGCGAAATTGCTTGGTTGGGCAACTATGCAGCTGCAGCTTCAACCGCATACAAACTTTCACGTCAGCATATCCAATACGACGTTACAATCGATTAAACGGAGCACAGTGCCCAGCATCCCTCGCAATACACGCGCCAAGATAGCCGCCCGCAGAGCTGCTGATCTAATCTGATTGCACTTAGATCGATCTTCTGCTCCTAAAAACTCTATTTGGCAGCACAAGCCGTCAAATTCTTTTGGGCGACAAACGGTTCGACCGTCCAACGGCACGAGCTTCAAGAGATGCCCGTCACGAATCGGCAAGTTCAGCACCTACGACCGTGTGGGTGGTCGTAACGCCTTCCACATCCCGAATCTTATCAACCGTTTTGCTGAGCAACAGGAGCCCTTCAACCTCCACGATTACCAAAAAATCATACTCCCCGAAGACGTGATAGAGTTCTCTAATCCCGGAGATATCCTGCAGCGCGTCAAAAACGCTTCGCTCGTGGCCTGGAACGACGTTCACCAACGTGACTCCGACAACCATGTGTTGCCTCGCCTAATGAGAGAGGCTGAAGCCTACTTAGAGCTACCCCTCACCGCACCCCTCTTTACGGCCGAAAAGCCGCGAAAAACGCACTGGCGCTGTAACGCTAAACCACCTCCAGGTCAGTACCTCTCGCGCCTAAATATGATAGCACGATGTAAAGGCCCGTTCCTTTGATTGGATAACGCGACCGGGTCTGAGATGTCGTTTTAGAGTTTCAAAATCATGAGCGTCTCGGTAGACTCAGAAGCGTTAAGAGACATTCTTCAGGAATCTTCTAGTTCCGCACCGACAATGGTGTGGGTAGTGGCAACGCCTTCCACGTCCCGTATCTTATCAACCGTTTTGCTGAGCAGCGGGAGGCTTTCTACCTCTGCGATTACCAAAAAATCATACTCTCCAAAAACGTGATGGAGTTCTCTAAAACCGGGGATACCCTTTAATGCCTTAAAAACGCTTCGCTCGTGGCCTGGAACGACTTTCACCAACGTGACTCCGAGAACCATACACGTGCCTCGCCCATAAAAAGGATTCAAGCCTATTTAGAGCTACCCCTCACCGTGCCCCACTACCGGCCTTCATATTACTTCCTTCAGTCTCGACAAGAAGAACGAACTCTATATGTGTGCCTCTAACGGCAACATCTGCAGACTTCCGCGTTCGGCCGCCTAGCGTGCGTCTTAAGCAACTGGCCGAAGCTAAGCCAATAAAGGCAGCTGAACCTCGGGATGCTTTTGTGAGTAAGCTCGACACGATTGTGCGGGGCCGTCTAAGGCTTTTCCCCCACCACTTTTATGCTTCTTACAGCGTCGGCAAGATTGTCCAACTCTTCAGAAGTCAGATTGAGGCTGCTACCGATCGCTTGTGCGGTCGGGTCGTTAGCCATGCAGTCCAGCGGGAAAGCGGTCTCCTCCACGACTCGCACACCTTCAAACCCGGCAGCGCGGATGGTTTCTATATAGGCATCTTTCATGATCGCCCCCGACAAGCACCCTACGTAAGCCGTGGCCGACTGCTTCACCGCGTCGGGCAGCTCCTTGAGCAGGACTATATCAGACACCGCAAAATGCCCGCCCGGCTTCAGCACGCGGAACGCCTCGTTAAAGACCGCAGCCTTGTCAGGCGTCAGGTTGATCACGCAATTGGAGATAAGGACGTCAACTGAACGGTCCGCAACGGGCAGGTGCTCCAGCTCCCCGAGCCTAAAATCGACGTTTTCATAGCCACCCTTACGCGCATTAGACCGGGCCTTGTCGACCATCTCAGGAGTCATGTCAACGCCTATTACCCTCCCGTCCACGCCGACGATATTGGCAGCGAGAAAACAATCGAACCCCGCGCCCGATCCAAGGTCGAGCACCGTCTCGCCCTCGTGCAAGCCGGCTAACGCCGTGGGGTTGCCACAGCCGAGGCCGAGGTTTGCCCCTTCTGGCACTGACGCAAGCTCGTCTTCGTTATAACCCACTGCCCGGCTAATGCCGTGCGCGAGATCGCCGTTGCTGCTCCCGCAACACCTGCTCACCGGGATGACCTTGAGGGTCTCGGTCTCACGCTTTGCGACCTTTGCGTACGCGTCACGCACGACGCTCTTAATCTTGTCCTCTTCCATCACTATCCCCTCACAGCACATCCTTAAAAATAGGGCCCAAAAAGCCCCTGACTGTTGCAGAAAGTTCCTCGACTTTGATCAGAGAAAGACAGCATATCTCGCCATCTCGTTCACAGCCGACGACGGCCAGTTTGTCCCCTGCCCGTATCTTGGCACGGTCGCGCAGTTCCTTGGGCAGCACCATCTGGCCGCGTTCATCAACGCTCACTACCGCTTCAACCTTGCAGTTATTCGTGCCAGCATCGTCAGGCACACAACACGAGGCCTCTTTTCGCATAGCTACGTAATACATGGTTGTTGATTCTACTTATATTTTTCAGAAAAATCAGAATAATCAGAAAGATAGAAGTGTTTAAGCACAATTCACGCAAAAAACGAAGATAATCGGTGTTCACGAGCGACGCTGTGCCACAAACGGCGCCCTAGCCGGTAAATCAAAACAACTCGCCTTGTGCTATTTCGGTATCCTCCTCGACGTCGCCGGGGGCGCGACCAAGCGTCCAGGCTAGAGGGTCACCTTCATCGATTGGCCGGGACCCAGCACGGTCTCCCGGCCTCTCAGTTTGGCCTTCACGTCTGCCTTGTTGCCCGGCCGGTTCGACAGCGCCAGCTGTCCGTTCGCCAAGCCGACGTCAAGCCAACACTCCCCGACGAGCAGCGAGTATCGCACCGTAGCCAGCTGGGGGGGGAGCCGCGGGTCGACCGATACTGACCCCTCGCCCGGTTCGACGCCAGCGTACCCACGGCGCACCAAATCGACGGTGCCGGCCATGACGCCCATATGCACCCCCTCGCGCGTCGTGCCGCCCTGAATGTCGAACAGGTCGCTCTCGAGCGCCTCGAGGAACAGTGACCACGACGCGTCCGGGTCGGTGCGCGCGAGCAGCCAAGCGTGCACCACGCGGCTCAGTGTGGAACCGTGAGAGGTGCGCGCGGCGTAGAAGTTGACGGTGCGCAGCAGGGCCGCCTCGTCCACCTCGTACCCAAGCCACGCGAGCAGCCGCTGGACCTCGTCGCCCGGGAACAGGTAGAAGAGCATGAGGGCGTCCGCCTGCTTGGACAGCCGGTACCGGTTCGGCGTGTCGCCCTCGGCCTCAAGGACCCGGTCAAGACGGGCGATATCGCCGTACTTGGCCCTGTAGGCGCCCCACTCGAACTCCTCGAGCCGCTCGTACCCCTCGAACTGACTGATGACGCCGTCGGTGAGAAACGGCACGAAGAGGCGATGGCTGATGTCGCGCCACAGGTCGAGCTCGGTGTCGTCAATGCGGAGTAGGCGGACAAGCTCATCGCGCCTGAGAACGGGGAGTCGGTCGAGCGCGTCGAGAGCACGCCGCAGGACCCAGGAGGTCATGACGTTCGTGTAGGCGTTATTGTCAATGCCCAGCTCATCGGACCACGGGTACGCGTCATGGTATTCGTCAGGCCCCATGACGCCACATATCACGAAGCGCCCGCGCACCTCGTCGAAGCTCGTCAGGCTCGCCAGAAAACGGGCGATCTGCAGCAGCATCTCCGCCCCGTGAGAGCGCAGGAACGCGGCATCGCCGGTAATCTCGTAGTAGCGCCAGATGTTGTAAGCGATGGCCACGTTCACGTGCCGCTGGAGGCGACTGTTGTCCGGCAGCCAGCGCCCGGACTTCGGGTTGAGGTGCACCACCTGCGTCTCTTCGCGGCCGTCGCTGCCGCTCTGCCACGGGAACATGGCCCCCTGGAACCCCTCGGCGCGGGCCGCCTGCACGGCTGCCGGCAGCCTCCGGTAGCGGTACAACAGAAGCGTCCGCGTGATCTCGGGAAATACGCCGGTCAGAAACGGAAACACGTAGAGCTCGTCCCAGAAGATGTGGCCGCGGTAGGCCTCGCCGTGCAGGCCACGCGCGGGCAGACCGGCATCGAGGTCGACGGTGTGCGGCGAGACGGTCTGCAGCACGTGGAACACGTGGAGGTGCAACAGCATGCTAACGTGATCATCGTCACCCACTTCGACGGTGCAGCGGCGCCAGATCGCGTCCCAGGCCTCTATGTGGCTCTCGAAGAGGGCATCGAAGTCGCCGGCGTCCTTCAGCCGCGTTAGAGCGGCGTACGCGGGTTCAGAGATGCCACTCTCACGAGACGTACACAAGACGACGGTCTTTTCGACCGTCAACGGAACGCCGCGCTGAGCCGCTGCCTGCAGCACTAGCCCGACGTAGCCAGTTCGCTCGCTCAGCTCGGCGGCGACGGGTGCGGGGTCGCCACCGACCTTCAGCCGCGTACGCGCGGCCTCAGCGATGCGGATGCGCGACTGCGAGGTCTCAGCCACGAGACAGATCGTGTCAGGGTCCGGTCGCGAGGCGGCGACTGGCTCGAGGTGGTCCAATGCAAGGTCACGGTATCGCGGCACGCCGGCGTTGACCACCGACCCGTCGAGGGCCGACTCGAAGGTGATGCGGCCGGACCAGTTACGCGCAGTGAGCGTCAACTCAAGGACCGCAACGTTCTTGTCCGCCATGCTCACGAAGCGGCGCTCGGTCAGCTCGGTCTCACGGCCCGCGTCGTCCCTGAAGACCAGCGAGCGCCTCAGGACGCCCTGGCGGAGGTCGAGCTCCTGCCTATACTGCAGCAGATCGGCGCTGTCAACGTCGAACTCCGGACCGTCGTCGACGCGGAACGTGAGAGGGAGCCAGTTAGGCAGGTTGACGAGGTCCTCGTTCTCGATGGCTCGTCCGGCCACGTCGCTGACCAGGCGATTGAAGCCGCCGGCGAGATACGTCCCTGGGTAGTGCACGCGGTCCGCTGAGCTCTGCGCACTGGCGCCGCGGGTCACAAAGTATCCGTTGCCCACGGCACAGAGGGCCTCGCGCAGCCCCTCATCCTCCGGGCGATACCCCTCGTAGGACAGCGTCCATCGGTCTCCGCTCCGCCCAGAGGCAGCCGGACCGACGCCGCTCACGACGGCTCCTCCAAGGTGAGGAGCACGCGGAAGAACTCCAAGACCTCCCCCACATCGACGAGGGTGTAGTTGGCAGCGGTCACGTCGTGCGGGTCGCCGATGCGTACGCCGACACCGCGCCCGGCGATCGCCTGGAACGCGTCTTCGTCGGTGTCGTCGTCGCCGATGTAGACCGGCACGTGCGTCCCTGTAGCCATATCCAGCCGCTCCAGCAGCCACAGCAGCGCCTTGCCCTTGTCGTAACAGGCGATGCCCGGCCGTAGCTCGAGGACCATCTTGCCGGTGGCCTTGCGCAGTCCGAAGAAGACGTCAGCGACCTCATCGAAAGCGGCCATGACGCGCGGCACTTGGTCGGGAGGCGTCTGGCGGTAGTGCACGGTCACCGCGAAGGTCTTGTGCTCCACCCAGGCTCCAGGAATGTCCTCCACCTTCCTTTCGAGGGCGGCGCGCGCCGCCGCCACGTCGTCGACGGCCGCGAGGCCGTGCTGCACGTGCCCTCCCAGCGCCTCGGGGGCGTCGACGTCGCACCCGTGCGAGCCCGCGTACACGATGCCGTCGATGCCGACCATCCTGCGAACGTCGGCCAGGTCGCGACCGCTGATAATGGCCACCGAGAAGTGCGCCGCCAGGCGCTCGAGCGCCGCTCTCATGTCGTCGGAGAGGACGGCCAGGCTCGGGTGTGCCACGATCGGAGTCAGCGTACCGTCATAGTCGATGAAAAACGCCGGCGTGGCTTCGCGGAGCCGCCGCTCGATATCGCCCGCGCAGACCAGGGCGGACGGACTGAAAGGAGGGTCCACGACCACGTCCGCAAGGTCGGAGACCACCACATCGGCGCCCGCGGCGAGCAGACCGTCGGCATCACCGGTGCGGTCGACCCCGATCACGAGACCGAAGCCGCCCTGGCGGCCGGCCTCCACACCGGCGCGGGCGTCTTCGACGACGACGGTGCGCTTTATGGTGGCGCCGAGCCTGCGCGTGGCTTCTACGAAGACTGCCGGATCGGGCTTGCCGGGCAGTCCCATCTCTGCCGCGGTGATGCCGTCCACGCAGACCTGGAACAGGTCGCCGACGGCACCGGCGCGGAGGACCAGCTTCAGGTTCTTGCTAGCTGAGATGATCGCGGTCCCGATGCCGACACCCTGGAGGATGCGGACGAGCCTGACGGTGCTTTCGAACACGCCCACACTGTGCTGCTCGAGCTCCTCCAGGAAATAGCCGTTCTTTCGGTTCCCGAGCCCGCACACCGTGTCCGCGTCGGCGGTATCATCGGGTGTGCCCTCAGGGAGGACGATGCCTCGCGAGGCGAGGAAGCTGCGCACCCCGTCGTAACGCGGTTTGCCGTCGACGTACTGGCGGTAGTCGACCTCCGCGTCGAAAGGACGCCAGTCCTCGCCGGTACTCCGCGAGCGCTCTCCCATGTAGTCGTCGAAGAGCCGTTTCCACGCGGCGGCATGGACGACAGCGGTCTTGGTGACGACCCCGTCCATATCGAACACGACTGCGTCGAACTCCTCTCGTGGCAGGACGACGGTTCGCGCTTCGCTCATGGCAGAACCCTCCCTACGCGCGACGCAGTGACGGCTTGGCCGCGCCGCCCGTTGCGCACGTCGCCGGCGGACTTGTCGATCGCCTGGTCGCCCGTTTCTAAGGTGTCGATGGTCCGACACTCGATGTGGGTCAAACGCTCGGCTATTCGGGGCGGTTTTACCGCGATTATAGGTATGTGCGTCAACCCAGCGACTTGAAACTTGTTCATGTCTCTCTCCGACAGGTTCCAACGATCCATACTTGTTCTACCAATTCTTTGTTGGCAAATTGATGACAAATTCATTAGTCAAACACTCGCTTTCGTTCAGCTTAAAGCGTTCCAATTGATACACAGAGCTTTCACGGCTGAACTTGTGTGAGAACCGCAAACGAACGGCAGCAAGATTATTAGCTATTGTCTAAAAAATAAAAAAGATTGTGGTTTACGTTTTTTACCTGACTCGCGAGGCCCCACATTGAGCACAAAACAGAGCCATTAGGCGCGCGTTTTCACGGGGCCGATGTTGACGATCATCCGTGTTTGAAAATCAAGTTGGGCTCCAATTCATTCCAACCATCTTCCATCGAAAGGGGCAGGTTTAAACCACTTAGATGTCTGCCATTGTGTTTAAGAAACAGGCTTTTTGTCTCAGCTCTTGTCAAGTCGAGTCGCTCGATGTAGACGTTCGTGATGTCCACAATGCGAGGTGCCAGAACGCCTTGGCTCGGATCAAAAGGAGCCTTTTTACTGAGTTCTCGTTCGCGTGCTGTATTGTATTGTGGACCGTTTAAATCTAAATAGCATAATTCAAGATGGGTGGCGAGCGTCTTCCTCAGTAGTTCTTCGTCTTTATCGACCTCTTCTTCTAGCAGCAATGCCATACTTAGACGAGCGCTGCGGAGGGGTATTGTGCTGCCATAATGGAATTTGTTTCAAATGCGGTCTTGACCGTTTACAAACGATGAAGCAGTTGTACAGGTGGGAAGACGAACTATAAGGTTGACCCCTATCTAACAACAAAAATCGCCCCACAAAGAGATTGGCCACTTGCGCAGTTCGTAAAAGCGGAAGGACGAAAGGAAAAACTTGCGTGGAATTGGCAATGACCTACATAAAGAAAACGTGGCAGGAGAAACTGGGAGATAAGAAAGGGTTGCCAAAAGTGATGGACTTAGGGGAGCGGTTTCCCTGCTACAACGCGGTGCACAAGATGGGCGCCGAGGCGGGCGATCCCGTCGTGCTCGTCAATCCGAGCGAGGTCGTTGAAGTAATGAAAGAGGTCCCGGAGGGCAAGCTCATCACCATTGTCGAAATATGCAAGATGATCGCCAAAAAGCATGGGGTCAAGGCCTGCTGCACGCTTACCACTGGCATTTTCATCATGACCGCAGCCAATGCCGTTGAAGAAGCGGCACGCGAAGGCACGAATATGCACATCCCGTACTGGCGGACGTTGAAGGCAGACGGGTTCTTGAACGAGAAATATCCCGGCGGAGCTCAGGCACATAAGAAGCTTCTCGAAAAGGAAGGGTTTGTGATCCGCCAAAAGGGAAAAAGCTACTTCGTTTCCAACTACCGTGATTATTTGGTGAATTCACGCGAGGACGAGTAACACAAAACTACAAACTCATTTTTGAGGGAAACGCGTCGTGCACTCATTCGTCGTCTGGCCTGGCATGAACTCGACAGGAGCTCCGATGCCATGATACTGCATAAATAACCCTGCGAGGAGCGCGTCAGTTGAAAACCGCTGCGACGATTTGCCACGACCATCGAGCATAGGTTTTTATCGCGTGCAACGAAATTGAGTCCAACAATCGCTGCGCCGCGTGATCGTGACGCTCCTAGGGTCGTGCAAGGAGGATAGCCGATGATTAGCAAGGAAGTGATGCTCAAGGACCACCGGGTGGTCGTCGATCTCAACTGTCCAGTGGCGCGGTTCCCGCATAACCCCGTGCTTACGGCCAAGGAAGTGAACCAGGTGTGGCAGGACCCGAGCCTCCAGGTCACGACCGTCCACAACGCCGGCATCGCGCTGCACGGTGGCGACACGGTCATGCTATTTCGGTCTCATCTTCGTTGCGGCATGAGCATACTCGGGGTCGCCCGCAGCAGCAACGGCGTCGACGGCTGGCGTGTCGAGCCGCGACCGGCCATGGTGCCGGCCGCCGAGGGAGACGCATTCGCCCCCGGCACCGATGCTAACGCCCTCATCGAGAACGAGTCGGGCGGCGTCGAGGATCCGCGGATCACCCAGATCGGCGACACCTACTACGTCACCTACAGTGCCTATCACGCGACGGTGAAGAACCGCGTGCGCGTCTCGCTGGCCACGACCCGCGATTTCTCCCACTTCGTGCGCCACGGCCCGGTGCTCGAGCGAGACATGCGGAACGTGGTGGTTTTCCCCGAGCCCATCGGCGGCCGCTACGCGGGTCTGTTCCGACCCAATGACACCACGAGCGGCGAGGTCGGAGGCATCTACGCGCAGATTAATCTTGGGTGGACAAGCTCAGTCGAGTCCAATCGGTGGGAGATCCGGCCGGAGCCCATCATGAAGACAGGCGCGGGCCCGAGCGCCTTCTCGGACAAGATCGGTCCTGGCGCGCCGCCCTTCAAGACCACCAAGGGTTGGCTCAGCGTGTTCCACGGGGTGCGTGCCACCATGAACGGCAACCCCTACGTGCTCGGCGTGGCGCTGCACGACCTAGCGGACCCGGCGCGGGTTAAGATGTCGAGCATCCCCATCCTGCTCCCGTCCAGGGCTGACTGCCGCGTCGAGGAAGCCGCCTACACCCACGTGCCGCAGGTTGTGTTCACCTGTGGGGTCGTGCGCCGCGACGATGGCAGCATCCTCATCTATTACGGCGGCAATGATACGGTCATGAACGTGGGTGTGACTCACGAGGACGTGCTCATCGCGCTCTGCGAGAACTACGGCCAGGACCCGCTGACCGGCCATCTCAAGTACGACATTCGCGGCCACCGAAGTTGAAGAGCTCGGATCCAGCGGCCACCGGGACACTGGGAGGTCGGACGTTCGGCGCCTCGGGAGCAAGGTCGGTGTCAAGACTCTGGTCCAAGTGGCATTGGCGGCTTCGTGACTTTCGCGGCGCGGCTTCGAGCCCACCGGAGTCGAGACTGTGCCACGCCCTGCAGCTGTTCCGGCAGGCTTCCAGCCGCGACCCCAGAAACCGCGCTTCTATTCTTACGCACTGCATTCAAGGAATCTATGGAACATCTATCGGCATCCGCTGCCCGAAGACGTTTAAGATTCTTACACGCAATATTGAACGGACGTCTAACTCAGCTAACGTCGCTGAGCAGGGGGCGAAGCACGCTGTTCACGGCAGTGGCGAGGCGCTCTGCACACTTGGTGCAGTTCGGATCGTTTGTGTTCAAGCAGCCGAAGTGGAGGCCATACCAGCAGGCGCCGTTTTTTATGCTCGTTACGTTGGTTGCCATAACGTTCATCTCCGATCCACACTGCGCCAAGTTGTTTCATAAGGCCGCGTGAGGCAGCGATTGTGTGGGAAAGCGTGACAAGGCGTTTTTGTCACACCTGACGGCGGTTTTCGCAGGAAGCAGCCTATGTTACTCTACGCCGTTGACGGCAGGTGTGACGTGGTGCGCCAGAAAAAACCTAATTCAACTTAGTAGCCGCACGGTTTACGTTGAAGAGGATGAGGAAAAGAAGCTCAAAAAACATAAAAAGCATCACTTAACGCCGGCCTTTGATGCCAGATATAACGGCGACGTATTCCACGGCGTGAGAGCCTTGGTCCGTGTTAATTCGTGATGATCGGCGCTTGGCGAATATACTTTGTGTCCTTCACCTGTTTAAGCATGAAATCGGCTAAGTCAGCGCGGGATATGGGCGTTCCCAGCTCATTACGACCTGGATAGCCGGTCTTGACATTTCCTGTCTTCGGCTTATTATTGAGCAGGAGGACGCGCACAAGTGTCCAATCAAGATTCGATGCCCGAATCACGTCAGACCAGCCGACTATGTCTGCATAAGAGTCTGGTGAGGTGGTCTTGACCAATGAGATCATCGCCTTAAGCTTGATGCCCGGCTTATCATTCGGGTCTTTCGAGCTGGCGGTTGAAAGTGCGATCAGTCGGCGCACGCCGTGGTTATTCATCGCCGCTATTATGTATTTCATTCCGTGCGTTATGGGGGTGCCCTTTGATTTGCCCGATGGCCCCATGACGCTGATCACGGCGTCGGCGCCGGTGATAGCACGGTCGATCATCGCTTCGTCGGATAATTCTCCGTGCACGATCGTCAGGTGATCGTGCCTTATCGTAAGCTTTGATGGGTTGCGGGCGTACGCAATAACGTCGTATCCTTCCGCAAGCGCCTGTTCTACGAGTAGTTTTCCTACATTCCCCGAGGAACCAAAAACTGCTATTTTCATAATCCTCTCACTTCACGGTCTTCTTCCCATTACACCAAAAACATAACACTGCGATAATAGGCTTAAGTGTTAGTGCTTTAGTTGCGAGATAACGGTCGTTATTCAGAGGAGCCTCGCGCAACGGTTTTAAGGCAGCCATGGAGGTTTGTGTCAGAGCGTTGAAGGTCTCATTGAAGGCGTCCTCTTCCCGTTTCGGCATTTTTAATCACCTCACGACAATCCCTAAAACGATGATCACGATTCCCGCCAGCGCTCTGACGTATCTCTCGCCGTCGAACCAGACGTTGTGGTACTGTCCGTGTTTGACCAATACACTTGCGACTCCGTCGACGGCGATATAGATTCCGATCGCGATGAGCACGATGTTAAACCATTGAATAACCAACTTCTTTTTCCCCTTTCGTCCCTCAGTAAGACCTTTTCATGCCATAACTCTATCGAGACACTTGTAGCTAGTTGTGGCGTGAACGTAGGATAAAAAAGCTTGCAAAGAGTCTGTTTCGTCTCTCCTGCACCTATTTTTGACTGAACTGCGTGAACATAGGTTGAAATTGTGCTAAAGGCAATAATGTCGCGGCTCGAGATCTGTCGTTTGCCTGCACAGAAAAAGCTAAGTGCGCACGCGTTGCTTGATCTGCGCGTGAACAAGCTGAACGTCGCTGGCGCGCTCTTCTTCATCGCAGGAACGCTAATCCTCTTAGGAATCGTTACCGCGGAAGCCACATATCCCGGCTATAGCGTTTCGCAGAACTATATAAGCGATTTGGGGGGCGCAAGAAACGGCGCAATTATGCAGCCGGCCGCCGCCACCCTTGATACGACGTTGGTTGTTGGAGGCCTCTTGATTATCGGAGGGGCGTACGCGATTCACCGCGCGCTTGACAAGCGCGTTTTTCCCTCAGCACTTCCGTTACTTATCGCCCTCGCCGGCATAGGCTCCGTCGGAGTCGGCGTCTTCAATGAGACCTTTGACATTATACACTGGCTGTTGTCGGCGCTCACGTTCATCGCCGGGGGCTTCGCCGCCATAGCGGCCTTCAGCCAACTAAATGCACCCTTCCGCTATTTCTCGGTGATCCTGGGGATCACCGCGTTGGTTTTTGCCATAGGTCCAAACATAGCTCCCGCCGTCGCGTTCCTCGGCGTCGGATGGGCAGAGCGATGGGTAGTATACCCTCTCGTGCTTTGGCTCATAGGGTTTGGTGGTTATCTGATGGGGACGTCGCCCAGCACGATATCGTCTCAATGAAAAACCTCCTAGTAGGAGTCGGTTAGTCGCGCGGCTAATCACACCGTTACGTGCATAATGCCAACGTTCATCATTATGCTACCCGCTGAACTGAAGTCTAAATCTCTCCAAAGTAACATATACACATCTTAAACGTGCTCCGAGAGCGGATGCCCGCAAAACGCGCTTGATTGAATGCACGCGGCGAGGGGGCGCATAGAGCTATCTTTATTTTTGAGATCAATAATAAAGTTGCTAAATGGTTCCATTCCAGAGTGATCCGGCGCAGGCATGCTAGAAGAGAACACGCCTCAAACAGGCTTAAATCAGTCACGCCCACGCTAATAATAAGAATATGATATTTATTCTCGTGAGTGAGATCTATGACTATGACCCACGTTTCACCTTTCACCCAAGAGGATAACGCGATCCTTGACCGAATCCTCACATCACGGCGTTCAGTGAGATTGTTCGCGCCCGATGTTCCGTCAAAAGAGCATATCTTGAAAATCATACGGGCGGGATTGCTCGCTCCCTATGCGGCGCAGGCTGTTTCTGGGCAAGACTTCCGTCAGTTTTTCGTATTCCAAAAGGGTAGCCCCAAACTTGCTCAACTTGCGGCGCTAGGGAAGCGTCACGTTAAACGCATGGCGGAACAACTGCACAAAGAACTAGCGGCCAACCCATTGTTGGAAGAAAAAGGCATGGGGTTTGTAAAAAGACTTGAGCAACTCGAAGAGACGGGCGTACCAGGCATCGGCACAGCTCCTTACTTCATCGTCGTAGCAGAACGGAGAGGCATCCCACCCGCAGAGCAGCAATCACTCGCTCACTGTCTTGAAAACATGTGGCTGAAGGCAACCGCTCTGGGCCTTGGATTTCAGCTCGTGTCTGTGACTGCTCAGATGGGGCAGGATAGCGAGTTTTGTTCAGTACTTGGAATACCGCACGGTGAATTTGGGACAAACGGATGTGCGATCGGGTATCCAATAGAACGCCTCCCCCCAGTCGAACGTCCCGACGCGAGCGCGGTAACCAAATGGATCGATTAACGTAACCCTTCCTCTCTGCGAAAAAGGCTTTGGCTGGTTCGAAAGCAGGATCGTTCAGCGACAGGGTTAGATTGTGAAGTCGACGTCTTTCCAGTACTTCGTGTAGATATTGTATACGCTGTCTGGCAATGGATTTCGATAATGGCCCCACGAAACGCCTGAAACGCCGTGCGTAGGATGTAAGTTCGGTGCTCTTGAAGCATTGAATTATGGCGCCGTAACGCTCGACACAGCGTTTTTAATGCCCCCCTTTTTCGGAGCTAACCTATATCGTCGTGGAGCTCCCATATGTTATGATCAGTGATGACCACTGACGACGAGTTTACCCGCCGCTTGATTGGATTCGGGCTGAGCGAAAAAGAGGCACAACTCTACCTGCATCTGCTCAAGTACGGCCCAAAGACGCCTTCTCCGCTCGCGAAGTCCCTGAAGACGTATCGTGAAGACGTGCACCGGACACTCACCAGTCTCATTGAAAAGGGCATGGTGAAGCCTTCGCTCGATGCGCCCACTATGTACGCGGCGGTAGACCTCGATACCGCGCTGGACGCCGCGGTCATAAAGCACGAGAGCGAGCTTCGCGAGATGGAGGCGCGAAAGCGGGAGCTGCAGGAATTAGCAAAAGAGCAGCGCTTTCGCCCAGCTGATGAGGTTTCTACGTTCAAGATCATTAAAAGCATTAAAGAATTGGTCGCTGTCGCAATACCGCTGATCGAGTCGATGAAGGACGAATGGCTTATCGCGGCGCCCTCGATTGCAACAGTCGTTGCCTCTTTGTTTGGAGTCAACGACGCTGCCAAGGCGTTTATTGAGCGTGGAGGCAAGGTACGGGCTATAATTGATATTTCATATCAGACTATCGAGCCTGTGCGCGAAATGATGAGCATCGGCGAAGAGGTACGCCACATCGATCAGCACGGGGTCACTTTTGTGATATTTGATCGGAAAGTCTCTTTTAGCACGATTAACGCCGACGTTTCTAGTATTTCGCTTAATCAGCCCATCGCGCTGTTATGGACCGACGATCCCACCTATGCCCAATACTTGACTTCTACCTGGAACATGTTGTGGAAGCAATCTGTTAGTGCAGAAGAGCAGATTCAAAAACTGTTGAAAGAGGGCCCTCCGCAGGCATAAGCGCTGTCTTCTCGTGCATTAGCGTTGATGGGGGGGGCGCCGGCAAAGGCGCGACTCGCGTCGACCTTCTCCGATCCGAACCGCAAAGCTACACCTCCTTGTTCGTAGAAGAAACCTGTATTGAGATTCCTTAAAAAAGCGCAGGCGCGTCGAGAGACACACGAGACTAACGCAAACGTGCGAGCTCGCTACTTGTTCTTTGCACTTCAACAACTAATATCGTGAGCTAAACTTGACACGACAGAAGGGCGTTACCTGCCGCAACACTGAGTACCAAAAGACAGACGCTGACAACAGCAATCGCTACAAGACTCCAGTTCACATGTAGGTGTATTTCGAGCGTTATTAACTACTTTTCGCTGTGCCCGCGGAATAGCACCATATCCACCCTTTGTTACGACGAAAAAAGAAAAAGCACACGCATTCGTCGCGAGGAGCAGGGCCCCTCGCGGCCGAAGCCATGCGAAACTTCCTCATTTGCCGAGATCCCTCAACTCCCTATTAAGGGAGATGCCTACGACCGTCCTTATGCCGACGACGAAGGCGAGAATAACAGCTTCATCTAAGCTGGGAGTAATTATGGTCTTCACAAGGTCATTCGCTATGAAAATTTCTAAAGCGAGAAGGATTTTAGGAGTATAGTCCAGTCGAATGGCCGTATAATCGGGGGCTTTTCTACGAAGCGCGCTCATCAAGAGCTCCACGGCTACGCGGGCGCTTCCATAGAAGATAATAATGGCGCCTATGACCTCAAAGAAGGTGACAATCCAGCTGACTAACGTGGCCCAGGTGGTGATATCCTCGAACATAGGGCAAACAACCGCTGGCTTGTCATCAGTGACGCTAGGTAATAACGTTTCCTTTGTAGGTGGTAGCGTTTCACTGAACATCGCACGGGCGGTGGCCCGCCCCTAGCGTTGGTTGGTAGCCGCGCTTTTTTCGGTTGAAGTAGCAGAAAAAGACGTGGTACTAGTTGTTGTTCGGAACGCTGCTTGAGAAACAGATGAATGTGAAACGTCTATATCGTAAAGGCTCTTTTACGATTATCAAAGCTGTAGGAGCCGCTTCTTCGACGGACACGTGAGCACCGCATGGAATCGTCCGCTATCATCGCCCTTTTGACCTTCGTTGTAGCTTACGGCATCTTGGCTACCGAGAAGATCAACAGAACTATCATCGTCGGCGCTGGAAGCATTGTCCTGCTCGTCTTTGGCGTGTTAGGCCTTACTGAAGCCATCAATTACGTCAACTGGGAGACGATCGGGTTGCTCTTCGGGATGTTCATCATCGTTATCGTGCTGTCAGATTCTGGGTTCTTCTTATACCTCGCATTTGTCGTCGCAAAGAAGCTCAATTACGAACCACGAACCATGTTGGTCGTGTTTCCCCTCTTAGCGGGCTTTTTAGCCGCCTTTATCGACAGCATCACCGTCATGCTTTTTCTTGCAGCGCTCACTATCGAGATTGCTAAGATTCTGCGGATTGACCCTGTCCCACTCGTCGTCGGTGAGGTAGTGCTCGCCAACATCGGTGGCGCGGCGACGCTCATCGGCGATCCGCCCAACGTCATACTAGGGACGCAGCTCGGATTCGGATTTAACGATTTCGTCGCCAATAACGGTCCTATTGCTGTTGCTGCTGCGCTGCTCTCGGTAGGGGTGCTCTTTCTTATGCAACGGAGCAAAGTAACCCCTGCCACTGCAATCGACACCGCTGCGCTCTCAGCGATCCGCCCCGAGCGCACAATCACCAACAAGCGGATGCTTCGCCTCGGCCTTGGCGCCCTTTTCGTCGCCGTAGCCCTCCTAATCACTCACGGATACATTCAGCGAATCTATAACATTCCGATAACGGTTGCCCTCGCCGCGTTGATTCCGGCCTTTGCGCTCCTCCTCGTCGGAGGACGGGATACTGAGAACGTTATCAAAAAGGTCGACTACGACGTGCTATTGTTCTTCATCGGTCTCTTTATTATCATCGGCGGCCTGGAAAAGACGGGCGTCATCGCGATATTCTCGAGCGGATTAGTGAGCATTGCGGCCGGAAACAATGCGGCGCTCATGTCCCTCCTCCTTTGGGGGTCGGGCTTTGCAAGCGGGGTGATCGATAACGTCCCCTTCGCTCTGACCATGAGCTACGTCATCCGGGGTATGTCGCTTGTTCCCTCAATCCTTGCGACCTCCTTAATGGTCTGGGCGGTGTCGTTAGGCACGGACATCGGGGGCAATCTAACCCCCATTGGCGCTTCGGCGAACGTTGTAGCTTACAGCTCACTGGAGAAGCACGGGACACGCATGGGGTGGATTCGATGGATAAAAATTGCAGCTCCGCCCACGTTGCTGGCTCTTCTGCTCTGCAATCTCCTCCTCTACATGAAATACCTCGTGGGGTTTTACTAATGGATAGCTCAGACATGGTGGTTGTATGAAGGCTCTTGTCTGCGTTGACGGATCGCCTGTTACGAATGAGGGCCTAAAGTGCGCGGTAGATGCGCTTCGGATCGATATCGAGTACACGCTCTTGTACGTGCTTGAAGAGCACGGCATCTACGATAGTTATAGGCGGATCTTCAAGGAAGACTTAAAACGGATAGAAGAGCTCTTTGAAGACGTTGATTCAGAGAAAGAAGCGGCAAAAAAGATCTTTGTGCTCCCCTTGTGCGAATATATGCGCAAGCACGGCCTATCCGTTCGCGCGATTGTGAGGGAAGGTCCAGCTGGCGAGGAGATATTGGACGAGTTGCGCGAAGGCAAATACGATCTCGTGATGCTTGGACAACGAAAAAGCCTCTCGCCTGCGAGGCGACTCTTGGGCGGGACGCTCACCGAAGTAATGCGCAACGCTGATACGTGCGTCATGATCGTTCGGCCGCCTCGGCCCTAACTGAGATGCGTAGCTGGCGCCTAGCGATCGATCAACGCCGAGTCGTCATTTCCAACAGGATCAAAGGGCGAAAAGGCGCTATGGTCTAGCGAGATTCCAGTGCATGTAGAATGTCAACGTCTGTGGGCGATGCCGAGATAGCTGCACGCGTAAAGCAGCGACGTTCGCTGACAACATAGAAAGCACGGGATTACGCGGCTTTAGGAGACATCACCCGCTTACGCACCTCTTCAAATACGAAGATCGAAAGGCAGACGGCGAAGACGTATGCGAGCTCAGAGGGGCCGATGGGAACCGTCCGAAAAGCAAACTGGAGCGCCGGGAGGTAAACGACAGCGAGCTGTAGGGCGAGGGCCACCGTCACTGCTATGATGAGATAACGGTTCGCGAGAGCGCCCCTGTGTAAAATAGAGCGCTCTGATTTGCAGTTGAACGCGTTCACGAGTTGAAAGATCGAGATCGTGAGGAAGGCGATCGTTACCGCCTCTTCGCGGTTGGTGGAGAGAACATCAATGTAAAGGAGCAAGGTTCCAACACCAATGATGGCCGCCATAAAAGCGATCCGCTGACTCATGAGCTTCGATATGATGCCCTCTTTCATCTCCCGCGGGCGCCGTTCCATGACGTCGCGCTCCGCCAGCTCCAACCCTAACGGAATAACGCACACGCCATCGGTGACGAGGTTTATCCATAGGATCTGAACCGGGTACAGCGGGAGCGGCAGGCCGATTATTATGGCTGTGAATATGAAGAGCAGTTCAGCGATGTTAGTCGAAAGGAGGTACAGAATCACCTTCCTAATGTTTGCGTAGATCCGTCGACCTTCGCTCACCGCTTTAATTATCGTTGCATAGTTGTCATCAGTGAGGATCATGTCAGCCGACTCCTTAGCAACGTCGGTTCCACCCCTCCCCATAGCCACTCCGATGTCAGCGCTGATGAGCGCGGGAGCATCGTTTACCCCGTCGCCGGTGACCGCCACGATGTGTCCCTGATCTTTGAACGCTTCGACGAGCCGGCGCTTCTCGAGGGGTCGTATGCGGGCAAACACCGATACCTCATTCAGCGATTTGGCAAGCTCAGCGTCACTCATGGAGCTTAGTTCATCGCTTGTCAGTACGACGCCCGTCTTATCCGTGATGCCGAGCTGGACAGCGATGGCCTTCGCTGTGTGGGGATTGTCCCCTGTAACCATGACCGTGCGAATGCCCGCCCTCCTGCTCACGCCCAGCGCGTCTTTTACCTCCGGACGTGGCGGGTCTCTCATGCCAACGAGGCCGAGAAACGTGAGCCCCGTGAGGGATTCGTCGTCCATCATCGCAGTGCTAATTGACCCAGCATTCGCGCGCTGGTTCGAAGAGGCAACGTCACGCGTGCCCGCTGCAAGCACCCGCAAGCCATTTGCAGCCATTGTTCGGTTCGCCATTAAGATCTCCTGCACGACCGTTTCGTCGATAGTTTTTGTCGATCCTTTTATGAGGATTGTCTCACAGCGGGTAATTACTGCCTCTGGAGCTCCCTTGACGTAGATCCGGTCGCTGCTCGCGGCAGCCATGTACTGCCTCTCGGGATCAAACGGAATCTCATCAACGCGCGGATATGCGCTATCTAACGCTCGTTTGTCAATGCCTGCCTCCGCGGCTGCTGCGAGGAGTGCCAGTTCTGTGGGATCACCAATGGCGCGACCGTCGGCAAGCTGGGCATCATTCGCGTACGCCATCGCTGTCAGTAGATCGTGCACGCTCTCGTCTGCTCGCGCTTCCGTCCCAGCCGCACCGTAGACTACAGCTCTAGCTTTTTCGTCCGCGACTGCGACGAGGCCCCGGCCTGATACGTACAGCTCTTCAACGCGCATCTCGTTGAGCGTAAGCGTTCCGGTCTTATCTGTCAGTATGACGTCGGTCGATCCGAGCGTTTCAACGGCTGAAAGACGTCGAATGATGGCGTTTTCCCCCGCCATCTTCCGAACCCCCACCGTCATGACCACCGTGATAGCGGCAGGCAGCCCTTCGGGTATCGCCGAAACCGCTTGGCTAACCGCAATAAGAAACATCTCAAAGATCGAAAAACTCCGCAGTATCCCCACGAGAAAGAGAACGCCGACGATCGCGAGAACGAGGATGCCTATCCATCTTCCCAGCCTTCCTAGATCCTTCTGCAGCGGCGTTTCTTCACGCTCAGCGCTCTGCACGAACTCCGCGATAGTGCCGAACTCAGTGGCACGCCCGGTGGCGACGACGACCGCCTCCCCACGCCCCTCAGTCACAACCGTTCCTGAATACACCGTGTTAGACGTGTGAGGGCGCGTCTGTTTGTCCACCGTTACCGATTCTCCGGTAAGCATTGATTCGTCGACCTTCAGGGTCTTAACGGTGAACAACCGCGCATCTGCCGGAACCCGATCGCCGGCTTGAAGCATTATCACGTCGCCAGGAACGATTTGCCGCGCGTCGATAACTTCAGACACGCCCGCTCTGACCACCGTGCTCTTGGGGGCAGCAAGTTCCTTCAAGGTCTCGAGGACGTTTTCTGCCCGGTTCTCCTGAACAAAGCCGATAATCGCGTTAGCCACCAGGATGAGCGCTATGACCACGGCGTCCACAATGGAGCCAAAGAAGAGCGTTATCACGGCGGCGATAATCAAAATATAAATGAGCGGGCTTTGAAACTGCCTGAGGAACGCAAGGAACTTGCTCGGCTTTTTCCCTTGCGGGAGTTCGTTCGTTCCGACCGTCGAGAGGCGTTTGGCAGCGTCAGCCTGACTAAGCCCTTGCGGGCTTGAGCCAATCACGTCAAAAGTGTCTTCTACAGTCTTCGCGCGCCAGTCCACAGGCTTCACGGCGTTAATGTAATTCCCCTCCGTCTCGTGCTGCACTCTGTCGCCTCTAACCCTTGTTAATCATTTTTCGCCGGAGATGAGAGACGCCCAAATGTTTAATTATGTTTTTGCCACAATGCCGTTCCGTCGTAGCTCGTCCGGGAAGGCCCGATGCGTGCCACAGCACATACGTTAGTGCGAATACGGAACCTTAAGAATGCGACCCTGAGCGGCACTTGTTTTCTGAACTAGCACGCAATGCAAGTTCTCTGTTTACGCAACGATATTGGTAGCTTTAAAAGAGGCCGTGCGCTCGCGTGCTACCGGACATTCTCGAGCACAAGGCTTAGCTTGTAACGTTAGTGCTCGAGCATCGGAAGGAAGAGCTAGGACAAGCCTACAACGTCTCTTATGCGTCTCTGACTCTGCTCAGGCTCCTCGGTCGTATTCACCTCGTACGCTGTGACCCTTTCAAGAAGTTCCATAAAAAACGCTTTGCGAAGCCTCCGTTTGAACGGTGTATTGACGAGCAAGTGTGGATTGAAATAGTCATAGCGTTCAAGGATGGCCAATGCCTGGGCCGCTGTAAGCTTTCGAACGAACTCCTGATCGCTTGCGTCGCGTTTAAGAATAATCAGTTTGGTGAGCGTCGTCAAGGGCAGGATGCGTCCTTTTCCGATTGCCAGCCGAAGATCGACGATAGCGCGGCCTTCGCCATCCAACTCCGCGCGTTCGACCAGCCAGTCAAATTCGCTCCAGATCTTGGCGAGATCTGCGCGTATGTAAAAATTCTTTTCTGAACTGTAGGCTAGTATGTCTCGCCCGTAAACCCGCGCGAAAAACCAGTCATCTGAAACAACGCGCACCTCAGGACGTCTCAACAACCCGTAGGTGTGGGTCGTCTTTCCAGCTCCAGATTGACCGAGAATGCACACCCCTTGTCCGTTCAAGTCGAGGCAGGCGCCGTGTATAGAGTAGATATCGTGTTCGTCTTCAAGGACATCTCCTGTAACGCTCAATGCAAGCGACTTGATCCAGCCGTAGTAATCGAAGTTTATGAGGAACGCTGTCTTTGATTGAGGATCGTAGTACACGCTGTTCTGCTCTTCAGCCGGACCGTTGACGACATAAAGGCGTCCGTGCGACCGTATGTTTTGTGACATGAAATAGAAGCTCTGGCCCCAGCGCGTTGCGACCGATTGCTTCTCGGTGAGGAGCTTAATACAGCACCCATAGACGTCCGATTTGACCTCGTACGGAGTCTGGGCACGGAACTGTTCTGCCAATTTCTCCTTGCGTTGGATCGGTATGAGCTTGATTGCGTAAGACATGTTCACGGCCCTCTTGTAACTGAAACGAGACAGTCGTCGCCAAAAAACTGACGATATTATAATCAGCTGTCGTGAAGATATAACCCTCCATTCACAAAAATCTGACCATGGAAATCGACGTCAACATCGCGGCACACGACCTGCTGTGGCGAATCATGTCCTTAGGAGCAAAAAAGGCGTATCGCGAGGCTTATGGCGCCGCTCGGGATGTGCTCGTTAATAAAGAGTTACAGCACCTCGTTGAAGCGGGCTATGTTGTAAGAAGCGGCAATGATGTCGAACTCACGCCGGCAGGCAAAGATCTGCATAAAAAAATGACGACGATATGCAAAAAGTCAGAGTGAAGACGTGGGTGAGTCAATAAATGCCTCTTCGATCATCGGCTTAACGTCGTCGATCAATCGGATTGCTTCATTTTCAGATTCGACCCGATGCACATCTACCCTTCCACTTCTGTATAACGTAAGCGTGCGTCCCTCGTGAAAAAATCGTGCGACCCCAAGCTTCTCCGAACATTGCGCAATGCCTTCCAAAAGCCTGCAGAGCTCTTTCATGGAAAATCCCTTGTCAAAATGCGCCTCAACGACCAGTCCGCCCCCGACGCACGGCCTTACCGCTTTCGCGTCATATTTCCGATTCATTATATAACACTAGCATTTGGGTCTGCTTATCGCTATTTTTCTTTAAAGGTTTTGTAAGCCATTTAGGTGACAAAAGCGCTAAGTTGACGTTGCCCCTTTGAGTTTGAACTGCAGACGGTACAACGCCTCAACACGCTCGAGCGTTTCAGCGTCGTCAGGACCTTTGTCTTCTCTTATTCGCACGATACGTGGAAAACGCAGGGCGTACCCAGAGGCATAATTCGGGCTCTTCTGGATCTCGTTGAATTTCACTTCGAGCACGATCTGCGGTTCAAGGTCCACGATCCGCCCGTGCTCGCTGATGATGAGGGGCTTAATCTCTTCAGTCAGCTCTTTGAGTTGTTCATCGGAGGCGCCGCTCGAGACGCGCCCGACAGGGGCCCACTGCTCGTTATCCTCGTCTCGTGCCGCGAGCTCGTACGACGTGATCCAACCCGCTTTCCTTCCGTGGCCGTACTCAGCCGCGATTACGACGAGATCAAGGCTCTCAAGGGTTTCCTTCAGCTTCACCATTTTCCGCCCGCGAATACCCGGACTGTAGTCAGCGTTGAGATCCTTCGCCATCAGTCCTTCGTGCCCTGCATCGATCGATTGCGTGAAGAATGCAGCAACGGCTTCGGGATCGTCAAGAATTTTGAATTCAGAGGGCTTACATCGCCCATCGAGGGGCACTACAGTTTTTTCGAGAAGCGCACGTCTCTCCACAAAGGGAAGGTCAACGAGGCTGTCTCCGTTCAAGTAGAGGATATCAAAGGGGCGAAGTTGCATCGGGATCTGATGGCTCAGCTCTCTGACCTTATACTTGCGCCGGATCCGGTTCAGGACGTTTTGAAACGGTATCACTTTGCCGGTGCGATTGTCCACGGCGATGGCCTCGCAGTCGAGAATGACCGAATCCGCGTGAATGCTTTCTTTGACCGCTACGCGGATATCAGGAAGTGCCTCGGTGAGGTCCTCCATCTTGCGCGAGAAGAGCTTAATGTCTGGCCCGACCTTATGAACCTGAATCCGCGCCCCGTCATACTTCGTCTCAAACGCTGCCCGCCCCCCCATCACGTCTAACGCTTCGCTCGCGCCGGCGACGTTCTGGGCGAGCATAGGCCTGACAGGCCGCATCGGCTCGATGCCGAGCGCCCGCAAACCAGAAAACCCTTCCGTTTTGGCAATTCTCGCGACAAGGCCGATGTCGTTGGTGAGCATCCACGCGCGACGCACCGCGTCGGGCGGCACACCGAAGCTCTGGGCGACGGCATCTTCAGTCACGCCTTCTTTCGAGCCGATAAGGAGGTTACGCATCGCGAGGCTGACCAAGTAGTTCGCCTCCCGCGGCTCGGTCCTGCTTAAGAGGTTCGCGAGCATTCGTTGTTTCTTCTGCGCTGACCCTTTTCCCGTCGTTGCGGCCATTTCCTCGAACTGACGATATAACTCGACGACGGTGAGGTCCTCCTCGAACGCCGCAAGGCTCATTGCGACCTTCTTCTCCAGAAGTCGTTCCGCGGTAATGCCGAGGTGTCCCGTGTCGCGATAACTCTCTATGACATCCTCACTGCTCTTGCCGCTGATGTTCGCAATAACCTTGACCAACGTCTTCCCGGCCACGCCAATATCGCGCGTGTCCCATGCAGGGAATATCCGACCAGTCAGAAAGGTGCATACAATTTCGATATCGTCCTCAGAAGCGCGCGTCAAAAAATCAGCTATGATATCAGTTTTTTTAAGTCTCGAGGAATAAGCAGTTAGCTCATCGAACAGGGAGGCAAGCTCCGCAAAATACATACATGATCAATGCTGCCTACGGGGGCTTAACAATAACGTTAGGAACCTGAAGAGGCTTGGCTGTGACACAGAAGAGGAGTAGTGACTCTGTTACCTCCCTAGCACGTAATCGACCCGGAAAAAAGCTGTGTGCGATAAAAAGTAACCGACGAGCCAACGAACGAAAAACGAGCGTAGTTCTTGCCGGTTCGTGAGACAATAAGAGAGCCCTGTCTCCAGACGTAAATGGAGTAACGGCTGCAGTAATGCGCACCACGCTTAAGTCCGAACCCGACACGCCCGCGACGCTCTACCGGCTCCTGACTATCAACACCGGAACTCTAGACCCGCGTACCACCTTATCAGCGACGCTGCCGATAAGCAGGCGATCCAAACCTTTTCGCCCGTGCGACCCAATTACGACGAGATCGATATCTTGACTTCCAGCGTACTTGTCTATCTCCTCGGCCGGGTGACCGTCGAGTACCGTTGTGACAATCCGATCTTCATTCACGCCGCGCGACGCTAGGTCTCTTTTGGCATTCGCGACGATTTGCTTTCCCTCGTCGAGAAGCACGTCGTACATGTTTTCCCAAGATGAATCGATAGGGTATGCCGTAAACCCGGCGATGTCGAGTACGTAAGCGATGTGCACGGTCGCGTCAGTGAGTCGCGCGAAATAGGCCGCGTGGTCATAAACGGGGGCCATTAGATCCCCGCCATCCGTTCCGATCAGTATTTTTTCATATTCCATACGGGATCACCCACTACAACTGGCTGCAGCTCCCTCTTCAACGGGCTCATGCACTTCTATTTCCCCTGCTCTACTATTTACCAACAACGTTACAAGGACGCCCACTATTCATATGCCAAGCGCGGTGAGGAAGATGTAGTTAAATGCCGTCGCGCAGCGTACTGAATAAGGCTTTTATATTAGCTTCGGTATATCATTTAATGGTATATCAGTATTCTATATAACAGTAATTGTTATATATAAAAATGACGCATGTGGAGGCAATGATCAAACGAGAGCCGCTTGAGAGACGCGGGCTTAAAGTATACTCACTCTTCGTGCTGTACTTTCTGCTCACCGAAGGCCCTATGAGCGGTTACGAACTAGCACAACTCATCAAAGAACGTAGTCACGGGCACTTTCGAGCGACCGCTGGCAACGTCTATCCACGGCTTCACGAACTGAAAGAGGCGGGCGACGTCGAGGCGGGAGAGCCGACGGGAGGGCGCGAAAAGATAGTTTATGCGATCACTGAGCGCGGAAAGCAGACTCTGCGACACGGAGCGCTCGAACGACGGCAACACGTCGAAAACTTGCTAAAAATGATCGACCACGTTGCTGCCGTCATTGCACCGGCAGACAGTTCCTCGTAAGCAAGTTCTAGAGCCCCACGGTGCGTTCCTACTGGTGCCTCCTAAAGCTGCTTTTTTTTTAAATTTCATAGCCTTAAAGACGAAAAGACCGCTTCGTGACCCTGTGGTTCGCGCTACTACCGCACAGGGGTTAGCGTTGCGGTGGGGAACGGGGTTGACGTTGCGGTGGGGAACGGGGTAGCGGTGGGGAACGGGGTCGGCGTTGCGGTGGGGAACGGGGTCGGCGTTGCGGTGGGGAACGGGGTTGGCGTTGCGGTGGGCGTCGGCGTTGGCGTCGGAGTCGCCGAAGAGACCACGATCTGCTGGCTTTGCGGTCGTTGAGTAAGTGAAACGACTGCAATTGCGGCTATAACAATGAGCACAAGCGCGATTACTCCTATAATGATAGCTCTTCTCCCCGTGAGGGCACCGCTTAGTCGCTCGAGTAATATCGGATTTTCGTCCTCGTGCGCAGGTTCGTACGGTGGCGCGTGCGCAGGTTCGTACGGTGGCGCGTGCGCAGGAGCGATACGATCAGTGACTGGCTCTCCGCACATTGGACAGTATCGGAAATCTCCTGGAAGAATCAGCTTACAAGATGTGCACAATGTCTTTTTTGCTTCCATCCCGTTCGCCTCGGATCGTTACGCCGTACTCTTTACGTTCTGCGGTCTATATGCAGTCAGCAAGTACACGTTTTAAACTTGCCGGTCGCAGTTAACCCCTTAGTTGAAGCCAGACCGCGCTTAGGCACAATCACAACGCAAGGTCCTATACCAACTGTCTCACCGCTGTAATGCGACCGAGAGCCTGGTCTGTATCATTTGTGGCACCCTTCACAAATGCAACGCCTTCAGTCACCAAATTAGGGGTCTCTATGTGGCTTACCGCCGATTATTAGTAGATGCTTTCTGCAATTCTTGAACGAGAAAGCGACATGAGCAAGACTGAGTACTATCGCAAGATACTGCGAACGTTAGCCGATTGGGACAGCTTCTTGCTGAAGGAGTCAGGATTACCAGGCCCACGAGCAAATCTTGAGCTCGTCAACGTGGTTGCTGACGAAGGCACTGAAGCCCAGTTCAAACACTTTTTGACGTTCGATGAAAGGAGCGCGCCGCGCAATTCACAGCTCGAGTTTCTGGCTGTATGCGGCGTCGTGGGTATGGGACAACTCCTCGTGCAGGGCAATTCTGGCGCCCTTGAAATACTCCGAGCATCTGCTTCTGACTCACGCTGGCGAGTACGCGAAGGTGTAGCAATGGCTCTCCAACGCCTCGGCGAAGCAGACATGGAGAGACTTCTGAGCGAGATGGCCAAGTGGAGCCGGGGCAACTTCCTTGAGATGCGAGCCGCTGCTGCTTCTTTGTGCGAACCTAAGCTGCTTAAGCGAAAAGAACATTCGAAAGAGACGCTCCTCATTCTAGATCGGATCACAACGTCGATTTCAAGCGCGAAACATCGCAATAATGACGCGTTCAAAGCCCTAAGAAATGGCTTGGGATATTGCTGGAGTGTGGCGGTTGCTGCTAATCCGGAAGTTGGGATGTCTATGATGGAACACTGGTTTTCGACTCAAGACAAGGACATACGTTGGATAATGAGAGAGAATCTCAAAAAGAAACGGCTCGAGCGAGTGGACGTAGCTTGGGTACATGATTGGCAACTGCGGCTCGCGCGCAACGAATTTTGAACGGTGCGAGCTAGACAGCCTCTTTTTTTTGAATACTATGAAGCTTAAAGTGCTGGGCCGCCTCGCGCTTTTCGCTATTGAAAAACTACGTCATCCCCCTGAATCAGCACACAGTTACGTAGCTCTTAAAGCCAAGCGCACGTGTCTTTAGAAGCTTTTCAAAAATCGAATGTTTCCTCAAATAAGTCGCAATTATTAGTTTTTTTCTAAATAAAAGTTAATTTTTGGGAATTCTTCCGAAAATCATATAAATGTAGAGTAATATACTCAGTTGTACCTATGACGGAAGACATTGACTCTGAAATGGATGAGACGGATTTAGCGATCCTTCGCTCCCTCATGAAGAATGCGCGGACCACGATATCGAAGATGTCACAGGAGATCGATGTGCCCGATGCGACCATCTCTCACCGGCTGAAGCGGCTTGAACGAGCGGTGATTAAGGGGTATACGGTGATCCTCGACCCCGAAACGGTAGGCCTCGAAATGACCGCGATTATCATCATCCAGACAGAGACCGAAAAGCACGGCGCGGTGAAAATCGCGCTCTCGAAGCTCGAAGAAGTTTCGGAAGTGTACAGTGTGTCAGGGGAATATGATCTCCTGATAAAGCTCTGGGCTCACGACATGGAGGAGCTCAATCACGTCATAAACAGTAAGATACGCTCGGTTGACGGCGTCGATGATCTGACCGAGATGATCGTCATGGAGCGCGTGAAGGAGGAGATAGTCCCACTGATAGAGTAACGGAGGAGAGATCGATGCCCTTTCTAAGCGAGATAATAAAAAAGCCGGTAGTTGACAACGCGGGAAAAACGGTCGGAAAACTTGTTGACGTTATCGTGTCAGCCGATCGCCCATATCCAAAGGTCAAGGCACTCAGCGTCCGTACGGCAAAAGGCACAACTATAGTCGTCCCGTCGGAGCAAGTTGAACGCTTAGAAAAGAGCATGCGACTGAAAGTGGCGGCGAATGACGTCACCGCATACCAGAAACAGGAGCACGAGGTGCTTCTCGCTACTGATGTACTCGACCGACAGGTGGTTGACGTTGAGGGAAAGAAGCTGCGCCGCGTGAACGACCTACAGCTCGCCCCCACAAACGGTTCTTACCGCCTTATAGGCGTAGATATCGGCGTCACGGGGCTCTTGCGGCGGCTTGGAATCGAGCGAATGGCAGAGCGCGTAGGGATCCATCCAGAAGAGAACTACATCGCTTGGACGGACGTCGACTCGATACGAAGCGACCCAATGAGCGTGAAGTTGACCGTTCCTAGATACAACATAACGAAGCTCCACCCCGCCGATATCGCCGAGATCGTCGATCAGCTCAATCTCCAGGAGGGTTTAACGCTCATCAACTGTCTCGATGAAGAGGCAGCCGCCGACACGCTCGAAGAGACGAGCGAAGAGCGGCAAGTTTCGCTCATAGAAGGGATGGACGCAGAGCGCGCCGCTGACATTTTAGAAGAGATGTCGCCAGACGATGCAGCAGACCTCCTTGGCGATCTTTCTGCTGATCGCGCTGAGGCCATCTTGGACCTTATGGAGCCGGACGAATCGGAGGACATCAAAGAGCTCCTCGAGTATCCAGAGGACACGGCAGGCGGCATAATGACAAATGAATTTATCGCGGTGAACAAAGAGCAGACCGTCGAGCAGGCACTTGGAGAGGTCCGAAAAGCCGCAAAATCGGTGGAATCAATCTATTATATCTACGTCACGTCGAACGGCAACGATCTCGTCGGCGTCACCTCGCTTCGCGAGATCCTGACGGCACCCCTTGACACGAAGCTCGCCGCGCTCATGCATACCGATCTTATTACTGCAGACGTCAGAGAGGACCAACACGAGGTCGCCCGAAAAATTGCGAAGTACAACTTACTTGCGCTCCCTGTCGTCGAAAAGGAGACCAAGCTTAAAGGCATCGTCACTGTGGACGATGCGATTGACATTGTTTTGCCCACTGCGTGGAAGAAAAAGGTGCCCAAGATGTTTGGCTGATTGATGGGGCCAACCCATGGACTACGACATCTTCCTGCGGCACCTGAAAGGGCCCACGCTGACCAGAATTATCATATTTCTATCGATAATGGGTCCGGGCATTATCACCGCAAGCGTCGACAATGATGCGGGCGGTATTACCACCTATTCGCTCGCTGGCTCCCAGTTTGGCTACTTGTTGCTGTGGACGTTCATCCCTATGACGATAGCGCTCGCTGTCGTTCAAGAAATGGGCGTCCGGATGGGAGTCGTCTCAGGAAAAGGTCTAGCCGCCCTTATTCGGGAACGAGCAGGCGTGCGCATTACTTTTTTCCTAATGATCGTGCTGCTTGCAACCAACTTCGGCAATACCCTTGCCGAGTTCTCAGGCATTGCAGTGAGCGCGGGGATCTTTGGCGTGCCTAGCTTGATCGCACTCCCATTAGCGGCTGCCTTCGTCTGGGGTCTCGTGATTAAGGGCAGCTATAAGAGCGTGGAAAAGGTGTTCTTGCTGGCGTCATTGCTCTACGTCTCGTACATATTATCCGGGTACCTAGCGCATCCTGACTGGCATCAAGCCGCGCTGCGCTCCGCGTTGCCGCAGCTCAGCTTTAGCAAGGTATATATAACCATGCTCGTCGGCCTGGTGGGGACGACGATCGCTCCCTGGATGCAGTTCTATATCCAGGCATCAATTGTCGAAAAAGGCGTTCCACTTAAAGATCTCATCTATTCGCGAATCGATGCCATCAGTGGCGCGGCGGTAACCAATATCGTCGCTTTTTTCATTGTCATCGCATGCGCGGCAACGATCTACGTTAGTGGCATCCAAGTGAGTAACGTAGCCGATATCTCCGCGGCCTTGCTGCCATTGGCAGGACAGTACGCGAGCGTCCTCTTTGCCTTTGGTTTTCTCAACGCTTCTTTGTTTGCTGCAAGCATTTTGCCTCTTTCGACGGCGTACGTCGTCAGCGAGGGATTGGGTCTCGAGGCGGGAGTCTCAAAGAGTTTCCGCGAAGCGCCCGTGTTTCACGGGCTGTACTTAGGGATTATCGTAGTCGGTGCCCTCGTGATAATGATCCCCAATGCCCCGTTGCTCTCAATACTGTACTTTTCTCAAGTCCTCAACGGGATCCTTCTCCCACTCGTCCTGATATTTATGCTCGTTATCATCAACGACGAGCGGGTGATGGGCGACCACGTCAACTCACGCATCTACAACTACATCACGTGGGCAACCGTCATCATCATGATTGGTTTAAGTGCGGGGCTCATCATCACCCTGTTCTCATAAGCCGCATTCTGTCACCGAATGCTCCGCTAAAAAACACGTTTGACTTGCTGTCAACCGCAGCTTAACTTAAAGCAAAAAAAGCGCTCAACGCTGAGCGACTGCAATGGCTATTGGCAACGCACCGAGCGATAACTACCAGCGAAAAGTCCTTTTTTTGAAAGGGAGGGCTAATGGGGAGGACATAGAGGGACGCGGCCATTTAACCTTTGCCTTGTAGCTAGGGAGGTGAATCCAACAAAAAGTAGGCAGGCGTAAGGAAACTTGGCAATCGTGCAAGCACGCAAACAACGCCCTAACCGAGGTATCGCCCCATTAGCATTCCATATATTGTTCTCATATTTAATATAATTATCCAATAATATTTATCTAAAGATATTAAATGAGACTCTCATTCAGTGCGAAGCTGCTGCGCTTTCAAACTATGTATCTCAGCTTAGGAATGTGCGTCAACTAACCCCACAGAAATCGATTACGTTAGATGCTTCAGCTGTTTGAAATTGCTACTTTAGCAACGCTGATTTCTTCACGTACCTCTCTTCCCACGTCGCGTAGATGGGCTGCGTGCCGAAGCCGGCAACGTCTAACACGTATGCAACGTGGATCGTTGCCCCCGTCAGACGCGCGAGATAGGCACATTCGTCAAAGACCGCATCCATCAGCGCTGTTCCATCGGTTCCCACTAAGATGTTGGTGTACTTCACGCGTTCATCATCAGCAAGCTTACCGTTTAAACTCGCCAATCTAAGCTTTCTTTCGTCCGTGGTCAATGCCGCGGCGTGTGTGTTTGAGGGCTAGGCCTTGCGAAGAGCTCGAGCCCCTTTTGCGAGGCCAGCACGGCTCTTAGCTGACGTCGGTGGGTCAAAACATATAGAGTGCTCCAAAAACGGTGTGGTAATGAGCTCGACCTTTCTCGTAACAGCCGCTGCAAACGCGCGTCGGTGATGTCCGTGATGGCAAACATCGTGTCTGTCGTATCTGCGTACTCCACCGACTCAGCGAATCCGCGACCGATATCGGCATCGTCGCTCCCGCGCACATAAACTGCGCCTTCGGAATATTGAGAGCCGTTAGCAAAGAAGTTCGTTTGACCGGAATCGACGATCGGGATCAACTTAAAGGTGCGAATATCTTCTGGCAAATTGTCGTCAAACGCAAATTCCCACTTGTTAGGATACCACGCGTGCGTCGCCGGATATAATGCTGGATTTGGCGACTGCTCTCCTCTGACCCATTCACTGATCGTCAGCGTTCCCCACGTGTTCAGCAGCTCTTTATGCTCGTTCATATATTTTCCCGACGTCTCAACCCGCATCGTTTCGGGCGGCGTCGGACCCGTCTGGAAGTAATAAGGGGCGTACGCACTGCGGTGCATAGCAAACATCGTTAGCTGGCGATCGTCCTCAAACTGTGCCATAAACCAATCCCAGCCAGGCGGGTCTGGTTTCTTAGTATTGTTTGCAGCGCGCAAAACGGCAGAGCGCGGATTACCGAACAAGAAGCCCCACTGATGATCAAACCAGAAAATCCCCTTCTCAAGCGAGATCGTCTTTGAGCCAAGACCTATCGCGCTGCCATTTGCTAACTTGATATTGGGAATAGAGTAATAGAGGGTGCCCATACCGTCTACACACGGCATGCAGCCGCCGTCACCTTGGAGCAAGTATTCCTTGCCTGTATCAAACGTGAGGTCAATTGAGAGTTCGATAGGCCTTTCGCCGCGCTTTTGCAAACCCCACGCTTGGATGGTGAGCGGCCAGAAGGACTCTGATCGTGTGCTCGCAATGCGATTCTTCCCTAACTCATAATGAAACGGATCAAGGCCGCTACGAATCAGGCCTGTGGTGCCTGCGATAACGATCGGATCTGCCTGGTAGTGCCGTCCGCCCGCTTCGCTTATGCCGAGTTGCAGCTCAATTACTTGATTCTCTACGTCGCTAAGACCGAGCTCCGCAGCCAGGCGTGGCGGCAGCAAGGCGACTCGGAAGAACATGCATTCCACTCCGTATTCGATGCCTGCCGCGTCCCAACAACTACCGACGAAAAAATGCCAGCCGACAGACGTTCTGAGCTGTGGCAGGTGGTCGCGAGGGAATTGCAGATCCGCCGCTTTTGGTATGGGCTCAAACCCCTGACTCAAATTCAAGCCGAGAAACTTGCTCGCGATTATGTACGCCTCGTGTGCCGTCAGCTGATTGCAGCAATCTTTCAGTTTTTTATAGCGGGACGCGTAGTTAGGGTTGTGAGATTGTGGGCGCGCGAGGAGCCAGTTTAAATAAGCGCGCATTCTGCTCCCAAAAGCCGCGCTGCTGTTTTTCTGTCCGTTCACATTCTCAACGACGTGTGCTGGAATTCGGTTTTCGTCGTATGTGCTCATCCACAGCGCGTTTGCGATGTGTTCCTTCGTTTCATTATCAAGCGTGGTTTCGCCAAGTAGAGCCGTTTTCATAGACGTCTCCTCTTGCTTATTTAGGCGTTTCAGTCGGGCCAGACGCGAAAATCCGTTTTCGGCGTGCTTGAGCCGCGTTGACCTGGCACTAGGCCTTCAACGGGCCGAGAGCGGTCTAATCATCTTGTCACTAACGCCACTCAGAGATTAAAGAGTTCCTATCTGGTGTTGCCTGCAACTATTTTAACACCAGCGATGTGCCTCTGACTCCAACATTGATACTTGCAGCCTTCGGCTCCGACTCAGCCGCATCCCCAAGCCAAGAAAAAAGCATTTTTGCAAAAGAGAGTCACTTGAATTCGAGCGGCGGATCGCGTAGCAGATCCTTAACTGGGGGCTGCAAACCTCGATGCGACGGGCTCCGCCGAATACCTCAAGTAACACATCCGCGTATGATCCTCCAATCAGCTAAGCACGTGCGTGCGACCAAATAGTATAAAGGGGCGTCTAACCTGAAATTCGCGGCACAGACAGACAAGGGACTCAGAAGAGAGAAGAATGAAGACGCGTTTTGCATAAACGAGCGGTTTGATCTAGCTGTGGTAGCTGACGGGGTCGGGGGCGCGCCGGCGGGCCACATAGCGAGTCATTTAGCCGTTGAACAGATCGAAGACTACGTAACAACGCGTGATCATAGTGCAGCTCCTTCTTCGACCCTCCACGACGCGGTGACGCTGGCCAACGATGCTATCAACAAGAGGGGGCGCCAAGACGGGTCGGCACGTGGGATGGCGACAACAGTCGTCGCGTGTCTCTTGACCAAGGAGCGCGTTTTCGTCGCCCACGCAGGAGATAGTCGCGCTTACCTTATCACCCCGACCGAAATCACGCGTCTGACCGAAGACCACTCCCTTGTAGCAGAGTTGCTCTCCTCGGGACGTATCACGCCTGAAGAGGCGCGCAACCATCCCTATCGGCACGTTATAACACGAGCGCTCGGGATTGCGGTCCGCACGCACGTCGAGCTCGGGTCTTATCCATGGGCCCACGGCCATCACCTGTTGCTCTGCACTGATGGGCTCACCGAGCCGATTGCCGACCAGACAATCTATACAGTGATTGTAAATGAAGCGGGGGACCTGCACCGCAAGTGTGCCCGACTCATTGCGCTTGCAAACGCGGAAGGCGGCTTGGATAACGTTACGGTCGTATTGGCACAGCACACGTGACACGACAGAGAAACGACCAAAGAGATAATTCGGTGCTGCCTAATCGAAGCAATGCAGCTGTGTGATCATATGCGAAAAAACGAAAAAACGCGCCTGATTCGAACCGTTGACCCCACTCTACCATATGACTTCGGGTTAAGCTCGCACATTCTCGCTGATGGCGACCCTCAAATCGCACGATATGATGGGAGCGAGTATCGACAAGTATTGCGAGTCGGCGGCAAACTGCTGCTCGCGAGCGTAGTCTCTACAGGATCGGTGGAGGCGCCACAACTGCGTGTAACATTCGCCAGTGATCGCGCGCTCACTAATAGCGACCTCATCGCGGCGCACAGGATTATAAGTTCCGTTTTCAACGTCCAACTTGACGTCAGTCCGTTTTATGGGGCGATTCGTAACGATCCCATCATGGTGGACCTCACTGGAAAGCTCAGAGGATTGAAAAACCCGGCAACTGCTACTATCTTTGAGGCGCTCTTCGACTCGATTGTCGAGCAACAGATCTCCCTCACCGTGGCGCACGTCCTGCAGCGTCGGGTGATAAAGACTTTTGGCGATGTGTTGCTTGTCAATGGCGACCAGTACTACGCGTTTCCAACGCCGGAGCAACTTGCTCTCGCGTCAGTAGAAAGCCTGCGACGCTGTGGACTGAGCCGAAGAAAAACGGAGTACATCACTGGAATTGCCCAACTTATCACCGCACGAAAGGTCGATTTGGAGGAGCTGCGACAGTACAGCGACGTGCAAGATATCCTGGAACACCTCTGCATGTTGCGCGGCGTAGGCGCGTGGACTGCTGAACTCACGGCAATACGCGGCCTCAACAGGTTCGACGTTATTCCCGCAGATGATCTCGGATTGCGAAGATGGATTGCCCACTACTATTGCAACGACAGACGAATCACCAGCGCAGAGGCCAGGGACATTGCAGAGCGTTGGGGTAAGTGGAGAGGCTTGGCCAGTTACTATGTGGTGGTCGCCGGACTCCTCAACATTGAAGCAAAGGCACAAGACCTGACGCGATTATGATCGGCTTATAACACACGTCGCATGGAAGCCGATCGGCCCCTAACTAGAGACTGTCAATCTGAGCCTTTAGGCACAAGATGAAGCAGACGCGGCCTTATCTAGGAAGACGTATTACCGTGATAATATGACAGACAGCAACTGGAGTTCGGTCGAAGAAGTGGATGTATCTGTTGAGACCGTCGTTACGATTATGAAGCGCAAAAGAAAGCTTCCTACCCCTCTAGTCGAAGCGTACAAGCACGCTCTCGACACAAGCACGCGAGAGCTCACGCGAAGATTCTACGAAAAACTCACGACCAGCTGTCCAGAAGCGCTGGACTACTTTATGGACTAACGCGCAGAAGCGATTATAAAATCATAAAACAAACCCAAATTGAAAAAAGCGTTACGGCCTATATAGCACTAAGACGAAACGATTGGTCTTTTTTGCCTGATTGATGCCCAAAAGTACGCAGCACGCTCGTGCGTAAATACTTATAACCTTTCCCGAGCCACCGCAAAACCGCGTGCTTAGCTCAAACTCCAAACACTAGCCGTAACCATGATGACGTAAACGACCGCTGTTTGGACTTCAAAAAAGAGAATGTTACGCAAGATCAAGCAGCTTTGAGGAGAGCTCAGTCACCGATCTAAAAGTTCACCATATACCCTGCGCATGTCCTCTTCGTTTAACAAAAAGCTGAACCTACGGAGTCTTAATTTTATGTCTAATAGACATTTGTCACAGACGGGTTCAGCCCCCTTGTACGTCTTCTCGCAAAACTCACAGACCTTCGGGGTGGGGTCCTTTTCAATTCTCGTCTTTAGATCATAGTTCACGAGATAAGCGTTGATTGCTTGACTTGCAGCTATTAGCTCTTTTTTGCATATGGTTATGCATTGATGGTCGTCGTCATCAGTCCAGTCGGCCCAATCCGTTTGCAGCTTTTTATAGATTGTTTCAATGTCCATCGTGTCCATTAGATCACATTTACCTCGTAATGTCAAGCTACTTGATTATTCTTTTTATCCTATGAGCATCAGTGAGTCCCCAATTGCTTGAAATGAACGTTTCTGCCCTTTCCTAGCATTTGAGTGGAGATTACGGCTCAGCGCAGGAGTACACTCCGACCACCGAGTCACCTATCCTAAAAACACGCAGCACGAGCGCTAACCGGCTGCTTACGCCGGCTTTTGCCTCTTGCTTGATTTTGTCACTGCTCGTGACGTCGCTTGGAGCAAAACGAACGTGAGGGTGTAGACCGCTAACGGGACTACGATTGAATGATAGTTGCGTAAGCAGCTATTCGCACATTGCGACCACTCTGCGGCTTATCCCACGCGTTACGGCTGACCTACTTGTCTAGACCAACTCTATCTTCTGGGTGCGTTGCCATAATCCCGCAAGCCATCCGCAACACAGATGACACAAACGCATAGCTTTGGGCCTTCAAAAACGAGAATGCAATACAAAAAAGCTTCTCTTAGTATAAGGCTAAGTCACAGAACGATAGGTTCAGTATACACTTTGCGTATGTCCTCTTCGCTTAACAAACAGCTGAGCCTACGGAGTCTGAATTTCATGTCTAGCAGACATGTATTACAGACTGGTTCAGCCCCCTTGTACGTCTTCTCGCAAAACTCACAGACCTTTGGGGTGGGGTCCTTTTCAATTCTCGTCTTTAGATCATAGTTCACGAGATAAGCGTTGATTACCTGAATTGCAGCCATTAGCTCTTTTTTGCATATGGTTATGCATTGATGGTCGTCGTCATGAGTCCAGTCGGCCCAATCCGTTTGCAGCTTTTTATGGATTTTTTCGATTTCCATCGTGTCCATTAGATCACATTTACCCTTGTATAGTCAAGCTACTTGATTATTCTTTTTATCCTAGAAGCATCAATGAGTCTACGCATGGCCTGAAATGAACGTTTCTGCCCTTTGCTAGGACTGGAGTGGAGATAAGCTCAGCGTAAGAATGCATTCCGATCCGAGTCACCTATCCTAAAAACACGCAGCACGAGCGCTAACCGGCTGCTTACGCCGGCTTTTGCCTCTTGCTTGATTTTGTCACTGCTCGTGACGTCGCTGTGATAAAACGAACGAGAGGGTGTTGAAAGCTAGCGGGGCTTTGAGTCAATCATAGGTGCACTTATTAGCACAAAAAGAGAGGAGGCAGCGCCACAACAAACTTCTCCTTTGGGGCAGTGCTACCAAACTGAGATCATGGTTCGTTTTAAGAACACTTTCGAAGGAAGCAACATCACGTGTGGCGCTGCAAACCGCCTTGAATGGTCTTGGCAAACAAATCTTATGCGAACCGCTATAAGAAGGTTTGTTACACCGATCTGTGTAAGCCGTGACGCCATCACGTTACGCGCAGACGCGGCGAGGGCCGGTTGCCGAACCACGAGTCGCCGTTCAAACTACCGGCTCTGAAATTGCATAAATCTCTTGATATGGCTCTAAAAGCGCCGAAAACGTGGAAAAGCGAGCTGATTGACGTAACAAAGCGGTAAATATAAATAAACTCTTGACGCAGCATAATACTAACGATTTACAAAGGAGGTGAAATCAAAAATGGCTGAAAAAACCACTCCAATGTGGCATCGACTCCTCGAGGTCATTCTCGGGATAATTGTTCTCGTCCTCGCAGTATATGTCGCTTTTAATCCCAATGTCGCTGTCAATACACTCAGATTGTTACTCGGAATCGGCGTTCTCATCCTGGGCCTCATTCTTTTGATACGCGGAGCTACCTCAAAAGTCCTCTCAGGAACTGGCAGAATAGTTAACGTCATATTGGGGATCATCTTTCTTGCAGTTGGCGCTGCAGCGATCGTATATAGCAACTTCGGCACAACGTTGGTTATACTAATTTTTGCCTTCGGATTGCTGCTGAATGCGTTAGGAAGGCTTCAGTTTGCGGGTTATTCTGTGGCAGTCGGAATGCCGCCCTCGGTTCGGTGGGCGAACGTAATCCTCGGTGTCATAGCGTTCATACTCGCTATAGTCGCTTTCGTAGACGCCGATTTTGCCAACACATTTCTTGGGCTCCTAGTGGCGCTGGTACTGTTACTTTTCGGGATCCAGCTCATTATCGCAGGAGCAGGCAGCCGCGGCTAAAACGCCGCTTGCCCTTTTCTTTTTTTCGCAATAGGCACGAATCCTTTGTGCAATACTGTTGGTTGTTTCTTATGCATTAGCCGTTGGCTGGCCTCTGGCACTAAAAGAATCGCAAAGAGAGCAGCGCATAGCAGGAACGACGCACCGAGGCGTGCAAACCGGAACCAATATAAACACGGCAACGCATTAAATGGCTTGAATTACTAAAAACTTCAAGGGAGGTGAAAATGAAATGGCTGACGAAAAAAAGAGTTCTATGTGGCTGCGAATCCTTGAAATCGTCGCAGGTCTTATCATCCTTGTCCTCGGTGGCTATGTAATCGCCTATCCGGGAGCGGCGCTAGCGACGCTGTCTGCACTTCTAGCAATCGCTCTTATTGTCCTCGGAATCACATCGTTCGTGCGTGTCTTTGCGCGCGGCATCTCCGGATGGCAACGACTCCTAAATTTGATCATGTCGATCCTAGCGATCGTAATAGCCGCCCTGATTATCGACAATTTCGTCTACGGAATATTGACTCTAGTCTTCCTACTTGGCCTAGGACTGCTGTTTTCCGGCATAGCTAGCGCTGCACGCGGCACTGCCGGTGCAATCGTCGTTGGTATACTGGGGATTATCGCCGGCTTCGTCGTGATAATATTCCCTGCCCTGGGCGCGGCAACAGTCGTATTGTTGGCAGCAGTGTTCCTGATAATCTTCGGATTAGAGTCGATAGTCTCAGGCATTGTCGGGAGATGGATATAGTCTATCCCACCTGTGCAAGCTCGGGAGTCGGAAAAATCTGCCTTGAAGCATCGAACGGTTGAATGAGCGTAGCTTGTATCTAACCACCACAATCTGTGTGCAGCGAATCCAACCACGCGGTGACAAGTCTCGCTCAACACGTGCAGAGCCACAAGGTAGATGACTCAAAGCCCGCTAAGCAGTGATGTTCCCCTTAACGAGGTAGCGAATCGCAATCCAAGCGCCTAGCGGGATTTCTTTTTATAGTCACAGCACGTACGTCGCGTCAGCGCGCGCTGAATACTAACGCCGAGTTCGGCGCCCGCGAGACCGCGAAAGACCGCTTGCCCTGCTTGGTCTGAACAACCAAGTCGCGCTTCGTTTCTTGCGCGGCTTTGAACCACTCCGCGCAATTGCAGCTCCAAAGCAAAGGAGAATTTCGTGAAACGTCAATATCTTGCGCTTTTGCTAGTATTTTTCGCATTCATCGCCTTATCTATATGGATGGCCACTCAAACGAACCTGGTCGACACAGAAAGCAGGATCGCAAGCGCCGGCAATGGAAGCCATGAGGGCAGCGAAGGGATTATCGAAGGTGGCGGGTTACTGCCGTACCTTGCGATTACGGGGGTGCTTCTGGCTTCCGCAATAGCGACATATTGGGTTTTGGGAAAACGAAGCGCACGATAGCGTTTTGAGCTCCTAACTCGCTGTAGCTGTTGCGTCTTCTTTGGCGCCTATGGAACGGCGATACGGCCTAGATCGTGAAGCTCGTTCAGGTATTTTTGACGCCTCGCTTCGTAAGCGGCGCGATTCTCGCCAAAGGGTACATATTCCGAGATCGGCCACCCCTCTTCGGCCATTACGATCTTTGTGCGGTCGGCGAGACCTTTGAGGAAACCAAACTCGATTAAGTCTCGCTTCGCCCCCATTTGCGCCCTCGTCCACTCGATGAGCTCGGGATCGTGCGTGCCGACAGCAAAAAAGGCCGCATTCTTGCATAGATCCTTTACAGCCGCCTTGAAGCGTTGCTGGATGTCAGCAAAATCTGTGGTTGCGCCTGCATACGCGCCCTTCACAATCCGAGCAGTGATGCCAGACTCGCGAATGCGCCGGACGTCATCGCCAGTGCGGTCGAGATACGCCTGTAGTGCAAGACTCACGTGATGCCCCCTTTCAGCGCATGCGGCCGCGACATCAATCGTGTATTCGACTAAGCGCTGTCCTTCCATGTCGATTTCAAAATCGACGCCGCGACGTGCTGCTTCTCTGGCGATTTTTTGCGCGTTTTCGCGGCACCGTTCCCGGTCATAGAGCGCCCCCAACGCGCTCAGCTTGACGGTTAGCGAGGCCCGCACCCTGGAATCTGCGATAGCCTTAGCTGTGGCTAAATAGGCGTTGACCGAGGCAGCAGACTGAGATTCCTCCCGCGCGTATTCTCCGAGTACATCGACGATGCATCGGATGTTCTGAGTGTTCCGCTGTGAGCACCAATCAATGGCGCTTTGCAAATCAGGCAACGTCCACCGACGTTCAAGTTCGTTCATCGTCGATCTGCGCGCATTTAGATTTCTTTGGTCAAAGAGCTGCTCAGTTGCTTGGTGGAATCGCGCGCGACGCACGATAAGATGCCGCCGAAGCGCCTACCTAATCCGCTGAAGAGCCTCGCTTACTGTGTCTCCTGTTGTCCCAAAAGAGGCGTGCAATACGCAAAAAAAAAAAAGAAAAAGGAGCAGATTCGCTCCTCTCGCGTTTGCGTGCCGCAGCAGCCGTCACGCGTGCGCCCCGAGCTTGGCCCGGTCCGAGCTCGGTGCTAGTAACCGCCGTTAGGCTTTCCGCACGTTCACCACGGCAATCCTCAAAAGGCCCTGTAGTTGCGGCGGTCACGCGTCCGATTCCGCGTGGCCCTCCTGCCCAGACGTCTGAGCTAGCCAACAGTAATGCTGACGGCGATGTGCTCGGTCGATGAGCCCGACGGGGGCATGAGATCAAACGTCGCTGTGGCCGTGCCGGTATTCAGCACTTGGAACGTGAAAACCTGCGTCGCTGGAGCGCCGATTTGCGATCCCGAAGGCTCAACGGTGTTGCTCTTGAGGTTGAGGCTGCTTGTGTCATATGTGGGC
>Ga0116104_1000215_pt1 | contig 48945 bp, 49 predicted proteins | sample June2015DPH_4_15_FD_89715 | JGI IMG/M metagenome (GOLD analysis project Ga0116104, IMG submission 89715) | Peatland microbial communities from SPRUCE experiment site at the Marcell Experimental Forest, Minnesota, USA - June2015DPH_4_150 | ecosystem: Environmental > Terrestrial > Soil > Wetlands...
ATTCAGAGTCCACAGTGGCACGAGCAGACAAGGCGTCTTCTACTTCACCAGTGAACCTTACGATGAGTCAAAGTACGAACCAGAACAGTTTCGGGATGAACTCAGATTTGCAAAGGACTATGAGGGACATCCCAGTGTGTTCGCGTTCGGTTCCAAATTCGTAGACGCATACCTTCAAGGCCGCTTCCAAAACGCGATCATCATTGGCATGGGATGCTTCGGTGCAGGCACCTCATATGGGACAGAGGAGGAAGTCACCATTGGGGGCACGCAGTCGGGAAAAGGACCAAACCTTGCCGACGCTTTCCAACGACAGGGAGCAACAGCCGTAATCGGATGGAACTCTTTGGTGACTCTGGAATTCAGCGACGGGGTGACACTAGAGCTGATCAAAGCCCTGGCTGTCGAACGGCTCACTGTGACGCAAGCGACAGAGAAAGTGAACCTGGAAAACGGAGCTGACCCAGTCTACAAGAGCCAATTGACCTTCTATCCGGAACAGAACGGTGACAAGACGCTCATGGTCGAATCACAGCACCCTCAACCAGAGGCTTGGACGCCGTCGGCAACCTCTCAAGTTCGAACCCACCAACGAGCACCCCTAAGCGTGTGCTGTCAGCTACCAACGATTGAAGTCGTTGGCTTGTCCCTGAGGAGAGCTTGAGGCTCCAAAAGATTCCTCGGAACGATGGGGCTGCTGACTTGGCCCCTTGCGGCGATGTTCAACGCCGCTATGTAGTCGGCTGGACCAGCAAATCCGCATCCGACACATCTGAATTGGTCTCTTCTTGGGCGACTCTTCTTGTCCTGGGCTCCGCATCTTGGGCATGTATGCGATCTCCCTCGCGGGTTCACATATATGACGGGTACGCCTGCGAGTTTCGCCTTGTATTCAATGAATTGTCGGAGCTGGTTGAAGCTCCAGGAATTGTGGCGGCGACGCTGCGCTTTACGAACCGTTGTCTGGCCGCGTATTCCTTTCAGGTTCTCTAACGCGATTGCGCGGCCAGTGTCTTTCGCCTTCGCCACCAGCCTCTTGCTGATGATGTGGTTCACGTTTCTCCTGTGGCGTGCTTCGCATCCGCTGATTCGTTTCAGGTGCCGTTTCGCGCTTTTCGATCCACATGCTTGAAGTTTGGCTTTGATTCGCTCATTGCGGTGCATGGCCTTGTCTATCTCTTGTCCCTTGTAGGCAGTGCCGTCCGAGTCTAACGCGAGGTTGACGATGCCGAGATCCACGCCAAGGGCACTCACAGGATCGTATTCGTTTGCTTCGGGTGCATCAACTACAACTGCTAAGTAGAATCTGCGGTTGCGGAGGATGAGGTCGGCTTGTCCACGTACTCGAGTCATGCGTGCCTTCTGGTATTCTCCAATGCGAATAGGCACTAGTATCCGCCCCTTCAGTGTCAAGATGGATGCTCGCTCAAGATGTTTCCAAGAGAGGATGCGTTGCATGCCCGCATCATACTGATAGCAGGACATAGTTTCAGTTTGCTCTCGCGTCTTTAAGCGTGAGATGGATCATGAAGGATAGGCGGACGGGTTGAAGCTGACGATTCCCGCGTACGTTCGCGGGTTGCATCCTGAAGTTGAGCAGCTCATGTTTAGATTCGGTAACTGCCGTCGACGTGCGTACTCGATGAACCGGAAAGGCATGGATAGGCTGAGCATTATCAGGCAGCTACGTGAAGAAGTAGGCATACCTGCCCGCTATGTGAGCGCCGCCTACGACACCATCAAGGCTCTGCCATCACACGTTACCTTCGGTGGGCTTGAACTGCGAAGACTCAGAGAAACAGGAAAGATAACTCGTGAGGAATATCACAGACGCAGGAACAGGCTGCTTGTCTGCCGAGGCGAAGCAAGCCAGAAGGGCAACCTCTGCCTCAGAATTGAAGAAAGCGGAAAGCTCAGAGTAACCGTTGCTGAAAAGCAATGGGTCTCACTTCCATTGTTCACTCCGGAAAAGTACAGGCCACGACTAACAGAGGCACCCTACTACACTGTAGCCCTCAAGAGACGAGACGACTGCAGCGGCTACGATGTGCGAATCACCATCCCCATCGAAGAGCCAGCAACTGTGAATGAACCTAAACGCGTTATGGCTCTAGACATCAACTCAGGGCATGTAGACTTCGCAGTCATCGAGAAAGAGAATCTGAAGCCTGTAGCTTTCGGAAAGCTCAACTGCAGCACGATCCTCGACGCCCGGAAAGCTGAGAAACGCAGACGCATCCACCTCCTCGTGAATAAAGTCCGGAATGTAGCGAAACATTACGGCGCCGAAGTCGTGGCGGGGAAGCTTAAGACGCTGCATTCAAGAGTCCGCAGCCGCGCAAACCGTAAGACGCAGGGCATGAACCAGTACACAATGCAGCAGATAATGGCGTACAAGCTTCCGATGAATGGCGTCAGGTATGGTGTACGGTCTGAAGCGTACACGTCCAAGGTTGGCAGGAAACTATCGAAACCGCTCGGCCTAGACGTGCATAAGGCGGCTGCGTACGCGTTCTCCGTTAAGGTAACCGACTACCCATCGTTCCTGTTCCTTCGTGGTGTCCATGCAAATGAAGAAGATGGAATTCTAAGCATGCGGCTAAACGGAGGAAGCGAACCCACAGTTCTGCATCAGACCCTCGCGGGCTTGGTGCACAATGAAGCTGGCCTGCTGCCAGTGGAGGCTACACCCCAACACAAGGTAGGGGCGGAAGACATCACGATGTCTCTTCCAACCCACATCCTACAAGTGAAAGTATGATGCAGGGTTCCTTGATCGTACACCATTGCGCCGTGTGGTTTGAATGTGGGCTTCTTGGACCTGTCTTGCTTGTAGGCTTCGCAGACTTTTGCTATTGCACGAATCGCCATCTGCGCGGAGAGGCCAAACTTTTCCCTCGCTTGTCGGTAGACCTTTCTCTGAAGCCTCATCTTGTTTGCGGTGTGCAACTTGTACGCTGTAAATGCGATGAAGTTACAAGCCTCATTGAAACGGCGGATAGTCTCAAGAAGCGCGTCGAATTGTACCTTGTCGGTCTCCAAGCGCACGAATAGTGTCTGCTTCATGTCGGCGAGCATCCTGCGACTGAGGGATTGTATTGTTCAATACGCCCGCATAAGGCTCCCGCAATTCCTCCCACGAATCAATTCGTGGGCTTCCTTGCGGTTTTCATGTGACACACTCAAGATCGGTACCTTTCTGGGAGATGATCGCAAACTGCAGCCAAGTGGTTCAACATAGAGGGACTGTCAGATAGCACTGTGAAGGTCAAGGAACCGCACGTCAGAGGAGACGCAGAACTAGTCGCTCCAATCCACATCATATACGAAGTTGGCAACTCGATCTGGGGGAACCCACAGCTCACAGATAAGCATGCAAGGGATGGCGTTGTCTCCATCCTGAGGTTGGGCATAGAACTGATTCAACCGACTCCAGAAAGAGTCAGCCGCGCGATGGAGATCGCAAGACTGAGGCACACAACTTTCTGCGCGTGCGAAGGATCAACGAAACCGACTGCAAGGTGATCAACCTCGACAAGCTCACATATGCCGGGAACCTGAGGAACATCAAGGATCTTCGTGGCAACAAGCGACACAGGTTCGTTAAAGGGGATGTCAGAAACCGCAAGCTTGCGGACTCGCTTGTCGGGAAAGTCGATGCGGTAGTGAATTTCGCGGCCGAGTCCCACGTCGACGTAGCATCCAGACGCCACAGGTCTTCGTTGAGACGAACGTTCTCGGAACGCAAGTCCTTCTTGAGGCATGCCGAAGGTTTGGTGTTCGGTTCGAGCAGACCAGTACGGACGAGGTCTATGGTAGAGAGAGTCAAGTATAGCCCTTTAAGCGTGAGCCTCTGTTGACCATTAGCAAGGAATTGAGCAAGAAACCCCACAGCCCTTTAGGGGTGGGATGAATCGCGTGTCAGCCTTCAGGCTGACCAATTCCGCGAGCACAACCCTCCACGGTTTATAACCGATCAGTAGATCGAGATAGGTAGAAGGGAACGTGATGCTTGTCGTCAAGACTGTGAAGATTCCAGTCCACTACGGCATCACGACGCATAAACTTTCAATTCTTGATTCGTTGACGGCGCGAACCACATGCGGGGTCTGGTTATGGTCAAGGTTGTTCAAGGAACACGCATTGAAGGGCTCCTACGTGGACAGGCGATTGTTCCATGAACATGTTAAGCAGCAAGCAGAACTCAGTGGTGCTATGGCTCAATGTTGCTTCGACGCAGCCTCATGGATGTGGCGGAGCTACCATGAAACGCACAAGACTTGGCGTAGGGAAGTTGCGTTCGCTCGCAGAGTCGGCGACAAGTGGTGGCTTCGCAAGCTTCTACAGAGAGAACCGCAGGAACCGTTCACGAACGGCATGAACGGTAAAGTATCTATTTGGTTTGACACGCGGATAGGCTCCATTGAAAAGTCGAAACATCTCAAACTCTGTCCATACGTGGCACGTGTCTCCACGCTTCGAAGAGGCGTCAAACTCACAATCCCGCTGAATCCTGCAAAGTATCACCTCGACATCCTAACGCGAGGTGCTGTGAAAAGTTTCCAACTTGTGAAGCGGCATGGGAAATGGCATGTTCACGTGAAGGTTGAATGTACAGTGAAAACGCAGTCTGTCTATGCGGTGCGTGGTATCGATCTTGGAGTGAAGCGGTCAATCGCATCCGTGATGCTGAAACCGAATCAGCCTCTAAGGTCAACTGACTTCAGAATCCAGACGGACGGGCCTAAACGGCATCGCCTCAACGAGCTTGAAAAACGCATAGCGACACTCCAGTCCGCGCGGAAGTGGGGGCCGCTGAAACGACTACGGCATAAGAGACTGCATGTCAGCGAATACTACGACCGACTAGCAGCGAAACAAGTTGCCACAACATCCCAAAACTGTTTCGTCGCGGTTGGCTATCCGAAGGACATCAAGTACACGAATCCAAAAGGCAACGGCAATCCACGTCAACGCAGGATGCTTGCACATTGGACCTACGGACGCATGATACGGTACCTCCAGGAAGAATGCGGGAAGCTAGGCGTTCCAACAGAAGCGCCAGATGAACGCTGGTCCAGTCGAACATGTCACCGCTGCGGCTCACGCCACACGGAACGCTTGACGCAGAGTATCTTCCACTGCTGGAACTGTGAACTCATCTACAACGCTGACTACAACAGCAGCATCAATATCGGGTCGCGTTTCATGCCAAAGGCCACGACTCGACGGGCCACAGATGATTTGGCCTATGCTCGGAATGAACAGGCAAGAGAAATAGTAGCCTGCGAGCGGAGAAGCCCACACCCATTTATGGGTGGGAGCTAATCACCTAACCGGGGAAGCCGAGAGTTGCTTCAGGTCGAATATCGTGAGCTTGGAGAAGACTACGCTGAGGCGGTGAAAGCATTCTTCGGCGACCGCCTTGTCTCAATATGCTTCTTCGGATCTACGACACGAGGCGAGGCCTCGCTCGACAGCGACATTGACGTATTGGTAGTGGCAGAGGATCTGCCAAGAGATCTTGGGTCGCGAGTTCGAGAAACCAATCGAATTCATGAATCCGTGAAGAGAGGAGAAGCGTACCGTAGAGTGAGGTCTGGAGGTAGAAGCGCGTTCATATCCGACGTTTATCTGACGCCTGAGGAGGCTCGATCTCATCCCCCGATCCTCCTGGATGTCGCGGATCATGGAGTAATAGTGTACGATAGAGACGGTTTCCTAGCGGGAGTGCTTGAGGATATCAGGAAGAAGCTGAGGCAGCTCGGGGCAAGGAAGGTCGCCGCCAAGAAAGGCTACTATTGGGTTCTGAAGCCGGACGCGAAGCCCACGGAGGTCGTTGAGATTTGAGGAGCACGAAAATGGCGAAGGACTACGCTGAACGTGCGAGCTGGGTTGTCAAGGAGGCAGAGGGAGCTCTGGCAGCCGCGAATTACGCCATCTGTGTCAGGCGGTCGCAGGAGGCGTTGGAACTCTCGGCCAAGGCAGCCCTAAGACGGCTGGCTATAGAATACCCGCGCGAGCACGATGTCAGTGAAGCGCTTGAAGCTGCTGCAGACCGGCTGCCCGACGACGTAAGGAGAAAGTTGGAAGAGATCAAGGCGCTCTCCGTCGAGCTGGCGAGAATGCGAGGCCCAGCACTGTACGGGTATGAGGCTGAAGGTGTACCGGCAAGTGAAGCATTCACGAGAGACTACGCAGCCCGGACGCTTGCCAGGGTGAAGTCGATTGTTAACCTATTGGTGAGGTTTGCAAGCGAACCTTGACGCCCATTCTTTGAAGATGATGGAAGAGGCGCGGGCGTGTCTGTGACTCGTCCCGAAATGCGCTGATCTCCATAGTACGGGGCCGTCGTATCGATCGTCTCTAGTATTGTGCGGTTGTTGGAGTGTTGATTGCTTTCACGATCTTGTGCGGTGCCGTTGAAGGGTCACCTGAAACGACGCAGTGTACATGGTGACCACGGATCTTGCGCCTGCGAAGGATCACGAGAGACGCAATTATCGCAGCTACCACCAAGGCCCCAATCAAACTGGCTCCAACTGTAACGTAAGTGTTCACAGCGCTGCTAAGGGGCGTCAAGTTTGAGTCTATCGTGGTGGCGGCGAAAGTCTCCGTTTCGTTCCATCCGCCCCCACGTGTCTTCATTCCGTAGGCGCCATGGTATGTGTCCTGTAGAAGTAGCCCGCGTGTTTGGTCATACTCAAGGGTTTCTTCTTTGAATCCGGTTGAATGATTCCCTTCCGCGCTCCAATATCCAGTTGTGAGATTCCTGTAAGAGACGATCCAAGTGTCAAACGCGACTTCTCCAACCCTGAACCGACCCGAGCCAGATATTCGATACCGAACCTCAACATAGTGATAGTCCTTGTCCGTCCACATCTCCGGTACCGACCGCGACGATTCCAGCTCCTTCATGTTGCTGATCCATTGGACAGGTCTGCCGTCGAGATCTCTAAAGGTGGTGGCGTTGACTCTGAGGGTGTACTCCCTATCGATAGTCCAGAAGTCGTGCGTGCGCCCCGAGATGATGAAACTCCCGTTAGCGTCGAGTGAGCCATTTCCAACGCGCTTCAGTCGCAAGCTGAACCCGCCGCCTGATACTTCCTGGATAGTGAGTGTATCGTTCCAATTCTCAGTCTCCACCCTCCAGCCCGCATGATCACCAACACCCGATGCATTCCACCGCCATCTCGACGACAGTGTCCAATGCGTGCCTGGTTTGACGGGAGCCTGATCTTCGTAAAGGGCAACCGAGCAACAAGTGTGGACTGACGACTGGATGCTTGCCAAGAGCATGACAACCACGCATACTGCAGCCATTCTGTTCATAGAGAACACCGCAAGGAAACCCACGAATTCATTCGTGGGAGTGTCAACGTGGGTAGAGCGATCCTTAATCGACTCAAGCTTGAGCTCAACGGCAAGCTCCTCAAGCTGTTTCCTTAGGATATCATCAGATAGAGAGGATGGTTTTCTGGTCGCATGCATTGTCTAGACACAGATGATGGTATTCTCTCCGATGATGAATCGTGATCCGCGAGGAAGGCTGCTCTCAGAATCGCTGATCTGCGTATTGCTGCCGATGAGGCTGTCGACGATCCGTCTCTTGCATTCGATCTTAGAGTTGCCAACTATGATCGTGTTCTCCACCTCTGCTCCTCGGACTAGTGTGTTGTCGCCGATTGATGTGTACGGGCCGACGTAGGCGTCAGGCCCTATCTCGCACCCCTTACCGATAATGAGAGGGCCTCGAAGCGTCGTCCCTGCGCGCACCACTGTCCCCTCTCCAACGCACACGATACCGGAAACCTTGACGTCTTTCTCCAGTCTTCCTCTGTTGTAGGAAGATAGTTCAGAGAGGACAAGCTGGTTCGCCTCAAGAATATCCTCCGGCAGGCCAGTGTCCTTCCACCAACCCTTCACCAGACGGTGCCTCACCTCGAGCCCATCGTCGAGCAAGGTCTGGATCGCGTCTGTGATCTCAAGCTCGTTCCTCCAGGAGGGTTGAAGCCGGCGAATCGCAGGGAAGATCTGCTTTCTGAACATGTAGATGCCCACCAGAGCAAGATCGCTTAGAGGGTCCTTGGGCTTCTCGATGAGCCGTACGATCTTCCCGTCCTTCAAATCGGCGATGCCGAAACTCTGCGGGTTACGGACGTGACATAGTGCGATCTCGGCCGCGGCTTGCGATTCCTCGAAGTCCTCAACCATCTCCTGAATTCCGCCCTTCAGGATGTTGTCGGCTAGGAAGACGACAAAAGGTTCATCGCCGACGAAATACTCAGTCAGCTTCACGGCGTGCGCGATGCCTTTCGGCTCGCCTTGGTTGAGGTATGTTATCTTCACGCCGAACTTTTCGCCCTCTCCGTAGTACTCCTGCACCTTCTCGGGCGCTACAGTTCCGAGAATGATCGCGAGGTCTGTTACGCCAGCTTCCCTCAGTGCTTCGATCGCGTAGAGCGACATCGGCTTGTTCGCGATAGGTATCAGCTGCTTCGGTCCCGTGTGGGTTAGAGGTCTCAGTCGGGTTCCAGCGCCTCCGTGCAACACTACCCCCTTCATGGCTTACTCCTTGCCATCTCCACCAAGCCACGGTCGACTCCGAATAGTTCGATACCCAACTCCTTTTCAGCCTTTCCAACATTGAGAGAGGAATCTCTCGGTCTTCTGGCGATCCAACTTAGATCGCTCATCTTCACCGGCACGAGTAGGCGCTCGTCTAGATCGAACTGTCTCGCTATTCTCTGAGCAAAATCGAATCGGCTGATCCCTTCATTTCCTGCGACATGCATTACGCCCTGACGGTTCCGCTCGATGGCCTTGCGAATCGCCTCTGCAAGATTGTCAGCGAAGGTTGGAGAATTGATGTGATCATTTACGACTTTCAGAGTCTGGCGCTCGCGGAGTCCTTTCAAGATCCAGGTTGCGAAGTTCAGTTTTGTGGGGTGCCACCCGTAGAGGACACTCGTTCTAATTATCAGAAAGTTCGGCGAAGCGAACGCTGCGATCCGTTCCGCTTCGAGCTTCGTAAGACCGTAGAAGCTGATCGGTTTGGGTTCGTCTGTCTCGGCGTAGTTCCCCTTGTCGCCGTCAAAGACATAGTCTGTTGAGACGAGTATCAGCTTGGCTCCGGCTCTCACGCAGGCGTCCTTCACATTAGACGTTCCCTCTACATTGACTCTACGCGCCAGATCCCGCTCGGTTTCGCAGCGGTCGACATTCGTCTCCGCCGCCGTGTGAACGACGATATTCGGAGCCACGCTAAGGATTGATTCCAACGTGTGCTCCTTCTGAGTAATGTCAACGGCCAGCCCCCTCTGATCCTCTGGGACGTACCTGTCGAGGCCAACGACCTCAAAGTCGCGGCTCAGAATACTCACAAGTCTTCTTCCCAGCAGGCCGCCGCTCCCCGTAACAACGACCCTTCCCTTGGACGTCCCCTTGACACCGATCTGCTGGAAGGAGCCAAGGGGTAATAAAGTTGGGTTGATGAACTATGCGAACGGTGGAGTTGCAGGTCGGATGATTGACGGGGTCACTATCCGCGAATTGAAGCCGATACCGGATGAGAGGGGGTGCCTGACGGAGCTGTTGAGGTCGGACTGGGAGCTCTTCGAGAGGTTCGGTCAAGTGTATTTGACAACTGTGTATCCCGGTGTCGTGAAGGCTTGGCACTACCACAAGAAGCAAACAGACAACATGACATGCATCAGAGGAATGTTGAAGCTTGTCCTATACGACTCCCGGACGGGTTCTCCAACCTCCAAGCGCATTGAGGAGATCTTCTTTGGCGACCAAAAACCTCTTCTCGTAAAGATCCCTCCGCTCGTACAGCACGGCTTCAAGGCGATCGGAGAAGAAACCGCGTACGCGATAAACATCCCGAATGAGTTGTACAACTACAAGCAGCCTGACGAGTTCAGGATGCCGCCGGATACGAAACAGATTCCCTACGACTGGGGGCTCGCGCCGGGTCTCAAGCATGGATAAGATACTAGTCACCGGCGGGGCAGGCTTCATCGGCAGCAACTTCGTTCGTCAACTCCTCAACGAGACGAACTGCAAAGTCGTAAATTTGGACAAGCTCACGTACGCCGGGAATTTGAGGAACATCAAAGATCTGAAGCACGAGAAGCGGCACAAGTCCGTGAGAGGAGACATTGGGAACGCCAGGCTCGTGAACTCTCTTGTTCGGAGGGTTGACGCCGTCGTGAATTTCGCGGCTGAGTCACATGTCGACCGCAGCATTCACACGCCGAAAGTATTCGCTGAGACGAACCTTCTTGGAACGCAGGTTCTCCTTGAGGCTTGCCGCAAAGCCCGTGTTAGGTTTCAGCAGATTAGCACAGACGAGGTGTATGGCAGCCGCGTCGAAGGATCATTCAGTGAGACCGATCCGCTTAGCCCATCCAGCCCGTACTCCGCCAGCAAGGCAGCCGCGGACCTGCTTGTCAACGCCTACTATGTCACGTACGGGCTAGACGTGTCCGTGACTCGGAGCACGAACAACTACGGCCCAAATCAACACCCGGAAAAGCTCATCCCAAGGCTCGTTACGAACGCGCTTCGCGGAAGGCCGCTACCTATCTACGGGACTGGCGAGAACGTCAGAGATTGGATCTTTGTGGAGGACAACTGCCGGGCAATTCGACTCGTTCTGGAGAATGGTCAGATGGGTCGGATCTACAACATCGCCGGTGGGCACGAGAAGAAGAACGTGGACATCGCGAGGGAGATTCTCCACCACCTATCCCTTCCTGAGACGATGATCAGTTTCGTCGCGGATCGCCCCGGGCACGATCTCAGGTATTCTCTTGACTGCGAGAGAATCCATCATCTGGGGTGGAGGCCTCAAGTGAACTTCGAGGACGGGCTACTGAAGACGGTGGAGTGGTACAGGTCGAATGAGTGGTGGTGGCGCCAACTGGTCGACTGACTCCGAGGGCGCGTACAGACCTCCAGAGCCATGATTAAACGAAATACGGGCGATGCGCAGACAAGCTGACAAGAATCATGAGGATGTCATCTGCGAAACGCGTCACAGTCACCTTTGTGCACTAGGATGGGGCCAACTCGCGACTACGGCCCGTGCGAGAAAAGGCAGATCTCAGTTGACTGTGCAGGTCACTCATGAACCGAAGCTGCTGTCAGTTTCGAAATTACGCTTCGATTCCTCAAGGCAAGGCTTTGATTGACAATCTTTGCAGATTTCGATCTTTGGCTCCTCTGGAATCGTGACACCATACGTCTCTTCGATGACCTGTCGGTAGTTGAAGGTGATCCAATGGAAACGCTGATTGTTCAGTGTGACAGATCCTCGGATGCGACTCCTTCTTGTTTCTGCGAATCTGCTTGACTCCTGACACAGATCCTGGACTTCTCTGAAGGTGTGTCCGCCTTCTCTATGAATGTTGAAGTCTAGATCGTAAGAGAACCTGTGAGCATAAAGTGGAACATATGTTCGAACCGAATAGCCGCCTTTCAGGATGAGCCTTTCTTTGTAGTATGAATCATGGATTCTGGATATCGTGAGGAGCATATCTAGGACACAAAGCTCAGCAAATATGTTCGGCAGTCTTCTTGAGAAATCAGTGCTGAGAATGCCTGATGGGTCCGAACCTATTATAGATTCATCAAGCATATTGAAGGCTGGCATTCCTGAACGGATTGCATTATGGTGGCCCGAGCATTATATGTGGAGGGCCTGTATTTTGCATACGTGAAAACCTTGCTGTACGACCTCCTCCGAATCGCTCCCAAAATCGAGTTGTTCTACAAGCTGAGGGGCAGGACACGGCCCTCGCCGACTTGTCTCCCAGCGAATCGGCTACTCGGGCAGAACAGGGGCTTACAAGAATCTAAGGCGTAACCTGATCCGCGAGGCGATACTGAGCAAGGAGGGCACCTTCATAGAGAACGGCCCAAACGTGTGGCTGGCTCGACTCAGCGAACACTTACAAGACCATCAGGTCGCCGTTTGTATCGGCAGAAGAATACCCTACATGATCTTTCTGGCACTCGCGCTCAATCAAGAACGCGATTCGAAATCAACCTACCGATTGGGAAGGGAATTGAGGATCCCACTCACGAGTCTATACGCAGCGGTCAGGTCCTTGGTTAGGAAGGGCCTTGTAGATCAAAGGGGACCAACAGTTGCCGACCAGAAATCGGCTAGGCAGCTCGAGAGCTGGCTAGGTCGTTATCTTGACCTGTCTATACAACACACCAACCTCACCCACGACAGTTCAAAGATGTTTCAAGCGGTGCCCGCCTATATTGACGGACTAGAGGCGCTTCAAAGAGTCAGATACACAGCCGGCATGCCAATCGGTCCTAATTCCATGGTCATAAGAACATACGAACCGTACAAGTCCTTCTGGATAAGGACTCTTAGAGAAGTAGACGATTTCAGAGATCGAAGCAGGGCAGTGTCAGTCGGCCCACCTCGCACTAGCACTGAAGTAATCTGGATAGCCGGGCTACCATATTCCAGCACACCGAAGATCGATTAAGAAAGCAAACCCGGCTAACATGCGTCGTGATGCCCGCGAACACCCCCTGCGGTGCTTTCGCCGTGGCTTGCCATGATCGACCTAGTCGGTTGCATCAATACTCTCTTTGAATGTTCTCGACTGGCTCTCGTAGCTCCAGCGCTGGCTCGGCGAACTCTACTCGAGGCTCTACACGACATACGGACGTGACACGGTCACACTCGACGAGATCACTCGCTTCGCTGGTTCGTTGGCGACCCGATCCTGTTACCGTTCCTCGCAGCGGGCAGAATTACCAATCTGGACGCGGTCAAACAGAGCCGGTGCGCCAGGGCCATAGGACTATTCTCGGCGGAGGCGCTCGAGGCGCATCCGGTGATTAAGAGTAATGACAGTGACATCGACCTTCTAGTCTTGATGGACTCTGACGTGAGCGTTGGTGAGAGAATTCAAGATCTCTCACGGGTTCAGGATTCGGGACGGACTGGTAGGGAACTGGAGTGGCTTGACAGTCATGAGATCTGGACGCGCATCTCTATCTTGCCTCTGACAAGGGACGAGGCCACATGTTTTCCACCAATCCTCTTGGACGTTCTCGAGGATGGAATTCCAGTCGTTGATGACGGCACCTTTCTGAAGATCAGAATTGAACTTCGGGAGGCTGGTTGAAGCTGGAGCGAGAAGAGAGTTCCTTTCACCGAACGAATGGCACTGGGACCTCGCCCCAAGACTGGCACCCGGTGAGGTGTACGCACTATGAAGGGACTGGAGATCGCTGAAGCGATGGTTCATCAGGCTACCCGAAGAAGCATGATTTGAGACTCTCCGCGACTGAAGTCGGGAGATTCATGCTTCCATTATGGTCCTTTGTTGGTGGGCATCCCGTTGTTGCGGTACCCGCCGCAGCGAGTCGCCATTTTCACGATGCCTCTGCTTACTCGAGCCTGCCCCCCCTATTTTCGGTTGGGAGCCTTATTCGAGGCTTTGGACATCCCGACCACATCTGAGCCTACTGTCCCTTCCGGGATTGTCTCATTCGGCCCTAGCAGATCCGGTCTGGCCAACCGTTTAAGCTGCCAGGGGCTCGCTTACCCCACGACCAGAAGTCGAGAGCTTACGCTCGCCCAGTTGTGGTCAGACTCAGCAGCCGCAAGCATGACAACTGTCCCGGTCTAGGACATAGGAGTCCTCACGATGCCTGGAATCCGATCGAAGGCTCGGTCGTCTGAAAGTATTCCGAGATCCAGCCGCAGAGCAGAGGCCGCGATGAGGCTGTCGAAGAAGCTGAGGTCGTACTTCTCTTCGATCTCGCATTGCCTCGCTACGAGTTGCGAGTCGACCGTGGATGTCTCCGTTGCGCCGTTGATTTGGAGAGCCGTCCTCAAAGCTAGGACTGCTTTCCTGATCTTCTCGGGTTCCTTGCTGATGCTCCTTAGGACTATTTGAAACTCCATGAGTGCCGTGTCGGGAGCGTGGAGGCGTACGCCTTTCTCGCGTAGCTCGCTCAGTAGTTTCAATGCACGCTTGTGATGCTTGTCCCCCGGGTTAAGAGCGAACAGCACTTCAGTGTCGAGAACGGGCAACTCGCCTCAACCATTCCTCGGCGGTCTTCTCATATCGCTCCTCACTGTAGCTGAAATCTCCAAGGGCGTCTTCTAGGACGCCGTATGGATCATCTGGGAGCGGTTCCACCAAGATACGCCCATCCTCCGCTGAAACCATCGCTGCCTGCCCCTCCCTAAGCTCAAGCATCTTCCTAACCCTCTTCGGAATGACGATTGAGAAGCGCTTCCCAATCCTAACTTCCTCTGACATTGCGGTCTTCATCTGTCATTATGGATTTTGTCAGATATAAATGGTTTCTTCTGAGAGCCTTAAATTGGCATCCCTGCTCAATAGGACCCGGCCAATTCTGGCTGAGAGCTCAGCGAGCTCGTAATTCCTAATTCCTGTCGATGCCGCCTCATCCACTGCAACAACGTCATGTCCAGCGTCGCGGAGCCTCCTGATGACGCGGCTTGGAATATTCTCGTTTGCGAGAAATTCCATGAGCGCCCCTATGCCTATACACGTCTAAAGACAGGAGCTTGCGCTCGCCCAGTTATGGTCACAGTCGCCTTCGTACACTACAAGACGCCGGATCTCCTCGAAAGAGCTGTGCGATCCTTCAAGTCTCATAGTGAGCTTGGTGCACAGGATGATCTATCGAGTCTCAGTAACGAGCAGCTATGAATATCCATTCGGAAAATGAAGATTGAGAAGCTTGACGCGTTCAGTCGAAGGATCAGGTTTTCTCCCTCATGACACTAATCGAAGTGAAGAGGATCACGGCCCCAAAGATGCTCATCCCCATACCATTTTATTCCGAAGATACGGCGTTCCTTCTCGATCATCGGGGAGTTCAGCATCACGACGATCGATCGGGCGTGCTGTCCGAGCTTGGCTCGGAGTGCGCTGTTGGATAGTAGCCGTAGAGTGGCGTCGGCGAGCGATCGTGGATCGTTCGGGGGCACAGAGATTCCATTCCGCCGATACGCTTAATCACTGCCTGAACCTAGCCGATACACTGAACGCTTCGTCAAGGGTTTTGTCCGTTGATAGTTGCCGCTGTTCCCGCTTTCAATGAGGAGAAGACTATCGCGAAGGTTGTTGCGCGTGCCATGAGGCATGTGGATAGGGTGGTTGTGGTGGACGATGGGAGCACGGATGATACGGCACTGATAGCGGAGACCCTAGGGGCGCATGTGGTCCGCCACGATGAGAACAAGGGGTACGGTGCAGCGATCAGGTCATGCTTCAGCGCAGCCAGAGACCTGGCGGCTGACGTTCTCGTCACCATGGATGGTGACGGACAGCATGACCCTGAACAGATTCCGAAGCTGGTTGAGCCGATACTGAGCGGCGAATCCGAGGTGGTGGTAGGCTCAAGGTTTCATCGAGGTGGTCAAGAGGAGATACCAAGATACAGAATGGCGGGCATGAGGATGCTCAACCAAGCCACAAACAGAATAGCCAAGCAGAAAGTCACGGATACGCAGAGCGGATTTCGCGCATACTCAAAGAAGGCGATCGACTCAATCAAGATATACGAGACAGGGATGGGCGTCACGTCCGAGATCGACGTGAGGAGCGGTGACGCCGGCCTGAGAGTTGTGGAGGTTCCAATAAGTGTCACCTACGGCGGACTGGATTCTTCTTCCCAGAACCCTTTGATGCATGCATTAGAGATCATCTTCACGATTGTACGAATTGCAGGGGAGAAGCATCCGGTCCTCCTCTTCGGGGTTCCCGGCTTGATTGCGATCTTTGCGGGACTAGGAGGTTGGCTATGGACTGTGCAGAGATATTCGGAGGTACAGCAGCTTCCTCTCGGGACCGCACTGGTTTCAACGATACTCTTGATAGCCGGGATCGTAGCCGCCAATACGGCCATTATTCTTTACACAATCGCGAACGTCTCTAGAAGGCTTTGATGACAAGAGATGGGCAACGGCGCGATCGAGCAGCAGGGTGACCGCCCCCTCGTTTCGGTCGTGATTGTCAACTACAACTCCGGGGGTTATCTGACACAGTGCGTGAGGTCGCTGCTGAATAGCACCTACCCCAAGAAAGAAGTGATCATCGTCGATAACGCATCAAATGACGATTCGGTGAGGCGAATTGAGGCTTTGTGGTCGGAGATAACGGTTCTGAAGAATCCCGTCAACCTCGGTTTCGCGAGAGCGGGCAATATCGGAATCTTCCATTCCAAGGGAGAATTGGTAACGATCATCAACCCGGATACGGTGGTAGAACGAGACTGGCTTCAGCAGCTGATGGATGCAACCCAGCGCTACCCTGGCGCCGCATTCTTTCAGCCCAAGATATTGTTGATGGATAACCCGCGTCTATTGAACTCAGCTGGCAACATGATTCACATAGCTGGTTTCGGACTTTGCCGAGGCATCGGGAGATTGGATTCGGAACAGTTCCAGAAAGAAACCGAGGTGTGCTACACTTCGGGGGCGTGCACGCTTGCGCGCAGGAAAACCTTGGATAAGATCGGGCCCATGGAAGACCTGTTCTTTGCCTATGGAGAGGACAAGGATTGGGGCTGGCGAGCGCTCATGATGGGATGGCGGTCAATCTACATTCCAACAGCGATAGTCCTACACAAGTGGAGTCCGACCCTTGCGGATACTTCTGCAAAGTTCTACCTGCTTGAATTCGAACGCGTGCTGTCGATCTGGAAGAACTACTCGACACGTACAGTCATACTTCTTATGCCGACACTTCTGCTCGTTGAGGTCTCCGTACTCCTCTATGCGATCCTAAGGGGTTGGCTGATTGAAAAGATTCGAAGCTACGCAGATCTTTTGCGCCTACGACGAATTGTGGCCGAAAGACGCAGAATAGTACAAGAACGCAGGGTTGTCCCCGACGGATCCTTCGTTCGGCGATTCGCTTTGGACATCGAGCACCCGTACCTAGGCTCCGCAGGAGCTGTATTCAACCAGCTCATTCGCCTACTCGTTGCCCCCGTCAGCAACTCGATCTGAACTAGCGTCGCGAAACATCGCCATGACCTCACTCTAAGAGTCCGTCAGGAATCATCCTTCAGTCTACCGAGACGCTTTCCGCTAAAGCGGTCCCGTAGGTAAAGCTCTCCCTGGCCAGCGAGAATGCTTGAGAAGAAACGCGCAGTACGAGAGGTCACATAGCAATGACGGCCGGCGTTCAACCTTGGTCAGTTGACTCAAGAACTTGATGAGTTGAGGCACGTAGCGATCCAAGTCGAGCGTCTCAAGCACCTTTGAAGCACCCTCGCCGCTTGATGATGCTCTCGACTTCTCGCTTAGAACTCTTCTAATCAGTTGAGAAAGTCGTGCGCAGTCTCTTGGTGCGAAGTAGCTGGCCCTATTGTTGTCAGTAGCGAGTTTCGAGATGTAGTCTCGGCCTGAGGTTATTATTGGCAGTCCTGCCCATAGGTAGTCCACAAGCCTCGCCCTGCTGCTGAGTTCATCTTCCCAGCTGTCACCTGCCAAGTTCAGCCCGATGTCTGCCTGAAGATAATAGTTGCGCCTTTCCTTGAAGGGAACGGGGCCAGTGATGGTTGTCCTGTCGCGTAGGTCGTACTTGCTCGCAAGATCGATGAGCTGCCTCTTCACATCCACCTTGACAGTCGTCGGATTGTCTCCCATGAAGACAACCTGAAGATCCAAGTCACGCATTTCATTGACCGCCTTGAAGATCGTCTCATAATCGTACCAGGGATTCAGTGAGCCTGCCACGAGGACAACAAACTGGCCTTCGGGTTTCATCCTTCCATAGTCCACACTCTTCTTCGGAGGCTCAGCCGGAGGAGCCATAGGTATGACCTGTATCGAGTCGGGAGGCTTCTGGATGCCCCTTGAGAGCAGAAAGCCCATTAGATAGTATCTTAGTCTCTCGTTGGCGCATAATACGAGATCAGCGTTCGAAAAGGCCTCCGCCTTCAGTCTTGCAGCAACGCTGACAGGATACCTGCCCAAGTAAGTATTCTCCAAGAGAGAAGGCCCTACGAAATCTATTAGCGAAATCGCGTGAGTTCTCGGAAGGAAAATAGATAAAGGCCATGACCCAACATATATGACATCAGGCTGAAACTCATCGATACACCTTGAGATGGCCCGCCTACTGCATCTTGTCGGAATGACCCTTAATCTATCCTCCTCAGTTTGCTCAGCGGCTTCCATCTTATACATGTCCTCGTAGAGACTGAGAATGCTCACGTTCACATCCTTTGCAATTCTGCTTAGCAAGACCCACGTCCTGTAGCCCGCACCGTCAGTAACATTACGTCCGTAGGGCATTGGCGATGAAGTCAATGCCAGCATATTCAACAGAGAAAACCACAGACTCCTGACCATCGTCGACCGGCATAGAATCATGAGGTACCAAAAAGACTAGCGGACGAAGCGGCAGCTTGTGGAGGCCGGACTACCAAGCTCAACGAGGACACCACTCCCTTCCCAGGTAGGGGATGGAACTTTCACGTCTTCAGTGTCCGGTTTGTGATTTGAGGCCGAAGTGACGACCATTCACGGTTGTGCCGACCTCCTTCTGGCGACGTACCTGAGATAATCCGTTGTTGAGATCTTGAGAACATCTCTGAATATCTCCTTGTCAGAAACAAGTCTGAACCTCTGGACGACTTGCCTCTTTCTCCACATGACTGGAAGGTCCACGATGGCCTTGGGGAGAGCTAGGATTAGACCAAGTGCGTCGTGGACTCGTCGCTGTAAGAGATAGAGGACGATTGTGGAAAAGTGCACGACTATGTGGGCTGATCCATACACGAGCAGGTTTCGCAGCTCGAGGTTCTTCACCAGCGTTGCGATGTAGTTTCGTCCCGAGTATTGATTGCCGATGACGCCCTTGGGGCCCTTCGGTTGCCCTCCGCCTAGATGATAGACTACCGAGTCTGGGACAAAGACGATCGTGTGGCCCCTCAGTCGAACTCTCCAAGAAAGGTCCACGTCCTCGTAGTACATGAAGTAGTCCGAGTCGAATCCTCCGATCTCTTCGAAGATAACCTTGCGAACGATCATTGCAGCTCCGCGTGCACTGAAGATCTCTGTCCGTGAATCGTATTGGCCCTGGTCTATCTCGAATATTCCCCGTGAGTACGGCCAGCCTGCTATGCTTGTGAAGTCACCTGCTCCATCAAGTATCTTCTTGTCAGACATCATGAGCAGCTTGCTCTGTGCGGCTCCGATTGAAGCGTTCTCCTCAAGCGCGGCCACTAGGTTCTCTATGGCGTCCCTTTCAACTTCGGTGTCGTAATTGAAGAAGATCAAATATTGACCGTTCGCCGTGCTCGCGCCCTTGTTGCATCCTTCTGCGAAGCCGAGGTTCTGTCGGTTCGCAACGACTTTGAGTCTGCTATCAGCTCCGTGCTTTCGGACGATTAGGTCTAGGCTTCCGTCGACCGATGCATTGTCGACGACTACTACTTCGAGCCGCGGATAGTCCGAACTCAGAATCGAGGTCAGGCATCGATCTATGACGCCTAACCCGTTGTGGTTGACCACCACGACAGATGCTGGGGGCACATGGACAAGACGGGATGTGGGTCGAGCATTGGAACGCCATGTTTGGGCCGGGCTGCCACGCCTCAAGTCTCATGCACCAATGATCCCACCTGTGCCAAAATCGAGCTAGATTAATCGGTCGATTGATTGATTGTGCTCAAAGAGGATATTGAGTACACGCATCAACCTAGGGTGCTCCAAAGGTTGATGCCTCCTTATCCTCGGGTACATGATAGCCAACACTTCAGACTCGGCGCTCTTCCTTCTGGCTTGGACTGCAAGCCTAAGCGAATAGGTGTTCCTGAGATTGGCCAGATTCCAAAGGAGGGCTTTCACGATTTTGACGACCTTCCTCGGTTCCAATACGCTGAAGCCAGCAGTCAAAATCAAACTGAACAGGAAGTAGTTGCACAGAGCCCAACCGAGCGAAGACCCACAGTTCTTTAGGATCACCCGGAGCAGATTCCGGTGACAGTAGTACAGCTTCGTAGCATCCACAGATTTGATGCCTGCCGAGCCTGAGAAGAAGTGAGCAACCCTAGCGTCTGGAGCGAATCCAACTCGATAACCTAAGAGCCTGAATCTCCACGAGAGATCGACATCTTCAAAATACATGAAGAGCATTTCGTCAAAACCGCCAGCTTTCTCAAAGACTGCCCGCTTGATCAGGGCAGCCCCGCCACAGAACGAAAAGGGCTGGAACCCTCCGGAGTCATATTGGCTTTCATCGTGCTCTTCCCGTCCGATGTCCAAGAAACCTCTCCAGAAGGGGATGCCCATTCCTCCAACTGAGTCCAAACAATCGGGATTGTTCATCGAGACCATCTTGCAAGCGACTGCAGCAACCCTAGGATCCGCAGCGGCGACTTTGACGAGAGATTGGATCCAGTCTGGGCTCAAGACCTCAGTGTCATTGTTCAGAAGCACGAAGTAATCAGCGTTGATTCTCTCTAATGCTCGGGTATAGCCGGCAGCGAAACCAAGGTTCGTCGAGTGAACGATAGTCTTCACGTTAGGGAAATGCTCGCGAGCATATGTGACAGATCCGTCGGTGCTGCCGTTGTCCACAAGGTAGACATCCACATTCGGACTGCCTGTTCGCGTCACACTTGGCAGGCACTTGGGCAACCACTTCGAACCGTCGTGATTGAGCACGGCCACCGCAACCCTTGGGGAGCCCACTGTGCCCACAAGCTCTCGCTCCACTAGGTCCCCGATGAGGCTAGCACGTCTCGCGTGTACCGGTTTGTGACTTCCTCGCTCGGACCGAAAGCCATCATCTCACCATTGGTGAGGTAGAGCGTTTTCTCGCAGAAGCCTTTGATCAAGCTCATATCATGTGATACTAGCACTATTGATCTCTTCTCTTTCTTGAATTCCCGGAATTTCTCGAGGCACTTCTGCTGGAACTCTGCGTCACCGACGGCGAGCGCTTCGTCGATCAGAAACACGTTTGCCTCGGTTTGTATTGCTATCGAGAAAGCCAAGCGTACCTGCATCCCTGAGGAGAGATTTTTCAGCTTTGCGTCCTTGAATCTCGTGAGACCTGCGAATTCGGCGATTGAATCAGTCCGCTTTCTCATCTCTGAACGCCGCAGGCCCATGATTACGCCGTAGACTAGCGCATTTTCCTTGACAGTCAGGTCGCCGTGAAAACCAATTCCCAGCTCCAGAACAGACGCCATTGATCCGTCCGTCTCTATGGTGCCCTTGTCCGAACGCATAACACGTGCCATGAGTTTCAGTAGAGTGCTCTTTCCGCTTCCGTTTGGGCCGATTATACCCAAAGATTCGCTTTGCTCGAGTCCGAACGTTATCTCTTTGAGTGCCCAGAACTCCTCGTAGCTGTATCGCCTTCCCTCGAGGACTGATAGGGCACCAGCGATATGGTCGAGTACGGTCAGCCGTCTCTCGTGCGGTATCCGGAAAGATTTCCAGACATCTTGCACCTTAACGACCGCCATCCCTAGATCTCCTCTGCAAATCGCTTCTCGAGTCGGCCAAACACTAGCAGCCCTAAGAGAAGAAGAAGCACGATGCTTGAGAGGATCACAGCATTGTCATAAAGCGAAGGCAAGCCATTCCTAAGGAAGATCGTCCTAGTCGACTCGATGAGGCGCGTAACAGGATTCAGCGAGTAGATCGACTGATACCTCGCAGGCACAAGGTTGGGGTCGTAAAAGATGGGCGTAATGAAAAACCCGAGCTGAAGCACGATGTCCCACACCTGATTGAAGTCACGGTAGCGCACATTCAGTGACGAAAGCGTCAACGAGACTCCGAAAATCAAGAAAAACTCGCATACGAGCACGGCAGGAAGATAGAGTGCGTAGGCTGTAAGGTTCACGCCAAGAACCGCTAGAAGGGGCAGCAGCGCGACGAACTCCAGAGTAGCGCCAATTAGATTTGCCAGATTGTTTGACAAGACGATGAGCTGACGCGGCAGATAGACCTTGGTCACAAGAGAAGCGTTTCCCAAAATGCTGACCATCCCCTGACCTGTGCCGATCGAGAAGAACCTCCAGATCAGGATGCCAAGGAGTACCCAAGCCGTATAGTTAGGTATGTTCACCCGCAACAGTAGCGACCAGACCAACGTCAATATCACCATGTAGGCGAGCGGGTTCAGGAGCGACCAAAGAAACCCGAGAACAGAATTCCTGTAACGGACCTTGAAGTCCTTCTGAGCCAGAACAGTTATCACGTCAAAGTAGTGGTGCGCATTGTCTAGCATTGTGTTGCAGCCTGCTTCATGTTCGACAGTCATGTCTTCAGCTTCTTGGTCTGTTTCAATTGTGTGTAGAGTCTGTCAAGGGAGCGATATTCGTCCAGATACGGGCGAAGAACATCGCGCGCTGGATCAACGGTTGCCCCATATGTCGTCGCCCAACCTACCAGCTGATCAAAACGACCATGTCCGATTGGAAAAGCGTTCTGCAAATCAGGTCTTGAATAGTATACGGAGAGTAGCGCTTCAAGGGACGGGTGACTACTCGGACGCTCCAAGGGGAGACACCTTTCGGGAAGATAACCAGGTCCTGTTGTGATCAGGTTCGGGTTGTAGTACGGATCACAAGTCTCTAGGATTTCTGCCCATCTCTCATTGAAGTATTCTCGCTCTTGGTCGCCGGGCTTAGTGCAGTCTACCGGGGCGAAGTTGCCATGATATGCCGGAGCGTAGGGGGTATAGATCGTACGGTATCCTCGCTTTGCGGCTCTGAGACATAAATCAACGTCAAACAAGGTGGTAGGGAAATGAATGGAATCGAATCCTCCGAGCTCTTGGAACAAGGCCCTTCGGACCATGAAACACGCGCCGCTCACTGCGCTGCAGTTCCGGATCATGTTTGGAAAACCAAAGTATCCGTCTGAATCGGGGCGGAGTCCCCTAAAGGGATACCCGACAAGCCCGCCAAGTCCAACTACCAATCCAGCGTGCTCGATTAGGCCCTCGCGGGTGAGAAGCTTTGTCCCGACGACACCTACCTGTTGTCTTTGAGCCTGTTCCAGCATTGCGGAGGGCCACTCTTTTCCAGCTGGCCTAACGTCATCATGCATAAACAAAAGGTCGTCGCAACTTGATGCCAAGGACGCTAGCTCGTTGACCATTCCCGAAGACCCTGAATTCTTCATGGCATCAATTGGGACGAGGTGAATCCTCGAACTCAGTTTCTTGGATTCATAGCCGCAATCTGATGCAATGATCTCGCAGTCCATGTCTCGAACGCCTCGTTCCAAGCTATCTAGGCACTGACGCAGCGAAGCCTTGCCTGAACCTCCGTAGACGATTATGCCCAGCTTTGGCCGGCCGGAGATCTTTCTTCTTACGCGGTACCAGCCTGGGAAATTGCCGTCTTCTATTGCTCCCACCTCTCCCCGCCTCACGAGAGCATCCGATAATGCCCTTTTCGCCGCAACGAGAGCGTATTTCTTGGCAGCCGCAAACCGAGCGGCTGAGCCCGGAACCACTCTCCAATGGTATAGAATCCTGGGGATGTGGAATATCCTCGAGGTCCTCTCGGTCAGTCTGAGGACGAGGTCATAATCTTGACTTCCGTCAAAGCCCCCCCGAAAACCACCAATTTCGTTGACAAGTTCCTTCCTGTACACGCCGAAGTGACACGTGTACATGTTAGAAAGAAATGTGTCAGGAGACCAGTCTGGCTTGAAGCAAGGCGCGAACCTTCGTTCATGGATATCGACCTTATCTTCGTCAGAATATATCATCTCCGCCTCGACTTCTTGAAGCAGACTTACGACTTGAAACACAGCATCTGGGGTAAGTTCGTCGTCATGGTCAAGCAGTCCCACGAACTCGCCGGTCGCAAGCGAGAGCGCTGCATTTGACGCCTTGACTATACCGCCCTTTTCCTTGTTCGAGACGATGCTTATTCTGCCGGATGGCTCTTGCTCTTGATATCTTGCCAGTATTCCTGGAACATCACGCTTGGTGGAACCGTCGTCACAAATGCAGAGCTCCCAGTTTGGGTATGCTTGACGCAGAACAGACCCTATTGCTCTCTGTAACCATTTTGATTCTGTGTTCCAAACGGGCATCAGAATGCTAATCTTATAATTGCACTTGAATCCGCCAATCGCATTCTTCATCTCGAGAACATCTTTCGCACCAAGTCTGTCCCCGTCTATGGCCCATTTCACAAGTGTCGGCCAGTGTCGCATACGAGATCGAGCCCTCAGATCGCATGCCATGCACACTTGGTCAACATGTGAGGTGAATTCTCATGTCGGATTAACGCACGATGCCGTGGAGTCGCGATCAATCCCAGTTCACAAGCTTTTCTGTCGTCACTGCGGCCGAGCACTCGTTATAGAGCACCACGTATTCTTTAACCCTTGCCGGCAGAACCCGTTCTGATCAGACTCTCACGAGTCCTACTCTCAACCGAGAGGATGTGCAGATCCAGCCTCCTCTCAGTCTACACGGTCTAAGTCGACAACAACTCGATACCTAGGCTACTCTAGAGAGGAAATGAGAGCGGGGAAAACCCTCCGAAGCATACGAAGCAATTGCCGGAACATCGTGTCGAGCGTGCGCCGTCGCATTGATCCCGAAGGGAAATACCTACACAACATGGCTCTGTAAGCGGTAATCGCTTTCCAAGCCAGAGAAGATTGAATTGCCGCAAGAGTCAGAAGCGCCTCTGCCAACTGTATCTCCTTGAGAGAGAGTAGTTCGTCCTTCTCCTCCAGGCCCTCGTCTTTCTCCCTTAGGAGTTCATCTTTCTCCAATCTGATTCGACGTATCATGAACTTGGCCACTTGGTTTCTTTTACTACTCGTGAAACCCCCTCTTGTGACGCATCACATTGGGGCAATAGTGCTCGCCCTGGGGCCCAGTGCCATGTCCCTTCGGCATCGGGCGTGGGAAATAACGCTTATTGCGACCTGCTTCAGCCGTTCGCTGACATGGAAGTGCGGTGGACCAACCAGAACAGACGGAACTCCCGTTCCAGACCCGCTCGCTCTCCTCTACGAAGCGACTCACGAAGAGGCAAACCAAAAAGGCCAAGTCTGGGAAGGCACTGACTGTATCAAGAATACCAGAGCGGTGTGCGAATGCAGAGAATGCCCCCCGCCGGCGCAGTGCTAATCGAGATAGGCGGGGGAGAGACCCCCCACAGGCCTTCATACTTGCATCTTGACGTGAGGCCTGTTCCTGGCATTGATGTAGTATCAGATGCTAAGCACCTACCTATCGCTTCGGCAATCGCAGACGAGATCTATGCTGCACACGTCATCGAACACCTACCCTATGCTGAAGGGCGAGGGTTCTTGGGAGAGGTTTCACGGGTTCTCAAGATCGGCGGCAGATTCGAACTGTCATGCCCCGACCTAGCACGTGTCATCGGGATATACCGGACCGTTCCTGATCTTGCTCACGATGTTGGAAGAGTCGACTCGCTAAGAAGCATCCTGTATGGGGCGCAGACCAACAAGTTTGATTTCCACCGCTCGGGTTACAACTTCAGACTCCTAAGTCACGAACTGGCAAAAGTAGGCTTAACGAGCATCAGGAAGCTTTCACCGGGCACCGAATTCCACTTTTCCCAGAGAGAGAGGCGGGAAGTCCGCATGCTTTACGAAATGCATGTCGAAGCTTTGAAGGCCAAAGAGAAAGAGCCAGTTGGATTACAGGCCGAGCGAGGAGAAGAAAGTGAGCCCGGAAATCGATACTTGATCACCGAGATCGCCATAAGAAACACCGAAATTGGCAGGTTGGAGGCTGAGCGATCCGGACTCAACTCGAGAATAGAGACGTTGGAGGCTGAGCGATCCAGACTAATCGAACAGCTGAATCGCGCCAAGAAAGAGCTTGAAGAGATTCACCATAGTTTCGGCTACAAGTTCATGAGACTTTATGCGCACCATATCGATCGATCCTTTCCAGACGGCACTTCGAGAGGCGAGTTGCGCAAGATAGTGACAGCAAGTTTGCGACTGATGATGGAGGGTGGCTTTAGGGCCTTCTCTTCGAAGGCGACAGAGAAGACTAAACGTACGTTGCTCAGAAGAACCCGCCCCTTGCAGACTACTCAGGAGGCCAAGATGAGAAGCGTAGCACCCAACGCAGTGAGCGACGAAGATCTAGCGCGCGATCTAAAGGAATTCCTATCCGACCATGACGCAACACTAGAGTTTCCGGTCCACAAGGAGCCGCTTGTATCCATTGTAGTCGTGACCTATAACAAAGCGTTATACACATACGAGTGTCTACGCAGCCTGTTGGCAGACCCTCTTCCGGAGCATGAAGTCATAATCGTGGATAACGCCTCTTCGGATGAGACCCCTTGGCTCCTGAGGAAGACCGCTAATGCCATAATTATCCGAAATGCAGAGAATCAATTCTTCGCGCGGGCATGTAATCAGGGCGCAAGAAGCGCAAGAGGAAAGTACCTGCTGTTCCTCAACAATGATGCCTTCGTGCATCCCGGCTGCATCTCCTCGCTACTAGAGACGATGGACTCTGCACCCAACCTAGGGGCGGCTGGGGCTAAAATCATCTGGCGAAACGGGCGCTTGCAGGAAGCTGGTTCGATCATATGGTGGGACGGCAGCACACAAGCCTATGGAAGAGGTGATGATCCGACAAAGCCGGAATACTGCAGCACTCGCGATGTGGATTACTGCTCGGCGGCCTGTATCATTGTCAGGCGCGATGCTTTCGAGAAACTCGGTGGATTCGACGAAGCCTTCAAGCCTGCATACTACGAAGACGCGGACCTTTGCATGCGGCTTTGGAGTGCAGGATACCGAGTTGTGTACCAACCATTGGCAGTCGCGACGCATATCGAATTCGCAGGCAGTTCGTCCGGTACGGCAACTGAGCTGATGAAGAAGAACAGACTGGTCTTCAGAGCCAAGCACAAGAAAGCGCTTGAGAAGCAACTTCCGTTCTTTGCCGAAAATGTTCCTAGAGCCCGCACCAGAAACAACTGAAGGACCCTCTATAGCTCAGACTGAGGTCTTCGTGCAGGCTATTCTCAAAGGACGAACACCTGATCGGAGCTTGTGGGTCGAAAATGATCGGATGCCTAGGATCATTGCGTTGTAAGCAACAAGTGGAATCTGACTTGGAAATCATTAGACCCGCCAAATGCAACTGGAAGCAGACTTCCGAACCTCCGAACAAGGCTCGCCACGCAGGAAGGTCTTATCTATGAAACCCCGGTATGATCAAGCCTACCATAAGACCGAAGATCCGCGGAACTGGTAACATGACCAGAATCTTCGTCCTCGGAATGGCGCCGCTGCCCTTCGAAAACCAACCTCATATCTTTGGACCATCACTGAGGACTTGGCAGTTCGTTCAGCCTTTGTTGAACGATGGACACGAAGTATGTCTGTGCTGCTGTCGCATTTACTGCGCCTATGAGGAGACTCCTAGTCCTATCACCAAGCTCGAAATGGGACCTCTTACCTACTATCACATGGATCCCGGCAAGTTTGAGGACCATGACACGATTCAACAAATATGTGACGCGTTTCATCCAGACTGCGTGGTGGCCGCAACAGCCCATCCATCGTCACGTGCAAGTCGACTGGTAACTACGAAGCCAATTTGGGTCGATGTCTATGGTGATGTTATGTCTGAGGCCCAAGCAAAAGCCTACGTCTATGATGATGATCGGTACCTACTCCATTTTTGGTCAATCATGAAGCCGATCCTCGAAACTGGTGACATCTTCTCCTCGGTGTCAGAGCGTCAGAGATATGCACTCCTTGGGGAACTTGCAACCGCCGGACGCTTCAACAAGCATTCTCTCGGCTATGACTTCGTGCGTGTAATTCCGTGCGGAATCGAGAACAGGGAATTTCGGCACGACAAGCGCGTTCTCAGAGGTATCCACGTCGACGACAGTGACTTTGTAGTCCTATGGAATGGTGGATTCAACACCTGGACGGATGTCGACACGCTTTTTCAAGGGTTGGAGACGGCGATGAAAAGAAATGACCACGTCAGATTCGTATGTGCCGGGGCTGAAATACCGGGTCATGATGAGAGGACCTATGCGAAGTTCACGAAGCTTGTTGAAGGGTCCAAAGTGCGCGGCAACTTCGTACTGTTGGGATGGGTTCACCCGGCTGACATACACAACTACTACTTTGAGGCAGACCTAGGAATAAACGTGGATCGTTCATGCTACGAAGCTGTCTTTGGGAGCAGGAATAGGATCTTGGGATGGCTTCAGGCGGGATTACCGGTGCTCACGACTGATCTGACTGAACTCAGCCAAATCCTCAAGGACCAGGGAATTGCCACAACTTACCCACCACACAGCCCTAAAGATCTCGCTCAATCGATTCTTCAACTAGCCGAGGATTCCTCACTTCTGAGAAAACGCGGGGAAGCCGGAAAGAGATTTGTTTTCGAGAATTTCACATTTGAAAAGACCACTATGCCTCTGAGAGAATGGGTCGCAAGCCCTTCCTTGGCGCCCGATCATGGAATGAGGATAGCATTAGATCGTATGGGGTCAAGATCGAGAATATTCGGATTGTGGGATTCATTTGCCTATCTTGCGAAGGCTGAGGGGATTGGTACCGCCTGTTCTCGCAGTATCAGATGGCTACTCGCCAGAGTGTAGCGCTAGCGCTGAGAGAACAATAGCCGGCGAACTCTAAGGCTTGCGCCATCAGATTTCTTGTGGAATCTATTGTACCGTAACGGTCGTTGCTGCGGTCTGTCCGAACCATGCGACGCCTTCCTTGAGCATGCAGTATTGCATCGTGTACGTGCCTGGCGTGTTTGGTGCGGTTATGGTGAACGTGAAGCTGTACTGTTGCCCTGGGGCGACTGATGCGGACGGGTCTAGATATATGCGCCCAGGGCCGAACGGCGGGTTATCGCCAACGAAGCCCAACTTGTAGTTCTTGGCAGCAGTCCAAGTCGTCGTTCCAGTATTCTGGACTGTAATGCGTACAGTGTAGGTTTGGCCTGCGGTCATCGTTGTGGGCACATCATTACTGACGACTACAGCACTCCTAACGGCGGCGGACACGTCAACCGATACTTTGGAAAAGCTGCCGAACCAAGTAACACCTTCACGAAGCATGCGCCATGTGACAGTGTACGTGCCTGCATCGGTAGGTGCTGTGACGGTGAACGCGAAGGTCTTCGATTGCCCCGTCGTAATCGAATCGGATGGGCCCAGCAGCACACGTATAGGTCCGAACGGGTTCGCGTCCCCTGCTGCGCCGAGCTTGTAACCATCCACTGCAGTCCAAGTGTTCGTTCCTGTATTCTGGATGGTAGTATGCACAACGTAGCTTTCGCCAGCCACCATACTCGTGGGCATGTCATTCGCTGTGACAGCAGCCCCATAAGGCTCAGCGCCACCCTGAACCGTCACCTGAACCGTTAGCGTCTGCCCGAACCATGCTACTCCTTCTCGCAACATCCGCCAGTCAGTCACATACGAGCCGGCGGAAGAGGGAGCCGTCATCGTGAACGCGAAGGTCTTCGACTGACCAGGCCCAATGGAATCCCCAGGATCCAACAGAACCCTAGGGTACGCAAACGGGTCCGAATCGCCAACCGCACCAAGCTTGTAGTCCGCAGACGAAGCCCATGTTGACGTGCCAGTGTTCTGCACGGTCACGTGCGCCGTGTAGCTTTGACCAGCGGTCATTGTGGTTGGAATATCGTTTGCCACTATGCTGGCCGCGTTAATTCTGGCAGTTACTGACACCGTCGAGGGTGAACCTGCCCCAAACCAAGCTACGCCCTCACGAAGCATCTGCCAAGTAACAGAGTAGCTTCCGGGAACCGCGGGGGCTGTGACGGTGAAGGCGAAGATCTTCGATTGCCCCTGCCCGATCGAATCGGACGGATCCAAGAAGATCCGAGCTGGACCGAAGGGATCTCTGTCACCCGCAGCACCAAGCCTAAATCCGGTCGCCGCGGTCCAAGCATACGATCCAGTATTCTGAGCAGTTATGTCTACCGTGTAGCTTTGCCCAGCAACCATGCTCGACGGCATATCATTTCCTGTTATGACCGCCCCATATGCCCCCGCAGGAAGTTGTATCCAGACTGTGACAGTCACAGATGATCCGAACCATGCGACGCCCTCCCGCAACATCTGGTACTGCAACCTGTAGCTGCCCGGAGCAAGAGGAGCCGTCAAGGTGAAGGTGAACGTGTACTGTTGACCGTTAGCAGCTGAAGCAGACGAGTCAATGAACACGCGCACGGGACCAAATGGTGGATTATCGCCTACAAAACCCAACCTGTAACCCTGAGCCGCAGTCCAAGTATTCGAACCCGTATTCTGCATCACCACGTGAACTAGGTACGCTTGCTCTGCGTTCATAACCGCCGGAATGTCGTTACTGACAACGGTGGCTCCATATGCTGCTGGAACCGTAACACTAACGGAAAGCGATTGTCCGAACCATGTTACTCCTTCCCGTAGCATCTGGTACCGCAGGGTATACGTTCCGGAACCTGTTGGCGTAATCGTGAAAGCGAAGGTGTATTGTTGACCAGGACCAATCGAGCCGGATGGATCCATCGAGACCCGTCCGGGTCCAAACGGTGGATTGTCTCCTACAGAACCTAGCTTGTACCCTTGCGTCGAAGTCCATGTGTTCGAACCAGTATTCTGCATCACGACGTGAACCGCGTACGCTTGGCCCATTAACATAACTGAAGGAACGTCATTACTGGTAACAGATGCCGAGTACAACTGATTGATAGATACTGCGAATGTTGATCCTGATCTGCTCAGAACGCTTATCGTCAATCGCGAGTCTGAATAGGTTTGCCCCGGAAGCCACTGAGCATTGTATAGGGCATAGTTCGGATAAGTGCGGCTGCCAACACTGCAGCCCGGACCATAGTCGCCCGGCGTTGAGTCAATCGGATAGGCCGGAGGATTGTCCGAGATGAAAAAGCACGAGCCCGAAACCGTTGAGCGGTCCCCCTGAAACATGTGCAAAATCACGCCCTCGCCGGGTAGATATTGGTCGTATCCGGTACGAGTTCTCACCTCAACGGCGATGTACCGGCTTGTGCTTCCACCACTCACACACGAGTAGCCAGAAATGCATAGCTTGAGCATCTTGTAGTTGCTGCTGAGACTCGCAGCAAGCGAATCGACCGTCGCGAGTGCCGAGGTGCCTGAAGCCACCGTTAGCAAGTGGCCTGAGTCGATCCATCCTAGCATGTCCTTGTACGGCGCAATGATGTCGCCTGGCGTGTAACAATACAGCGTTAGCGTTCCGCCCGCGTTGCGTGAGTTGTACGAACCGCAAGAGACCGGGTTGAAGCGGTCTCCGTCGCTCATCACGTCCCACGGGGAATCGTAGTCATAGTAAACCCAACCTGAATGTGGCAAGCCGATGCTGTGACCAACCTCATGCGAATACGTCCCCGCGTGCTGAGACCAAGGTGGCATCCAAGTAACACCCCAACTCTTCGTGACTCCGTACAGTGTGGTGTAGTAGGTTCCACCCCATGCACAACAGTCAAGGTCGTTGCTCAGAACAAAACTAATCATGTCATAGTTTGCGAAGTTGACTCCGTAATTGTGACCGGCGGTGACTCCATCGTTCCAGACTAGATCAATGTTGGCACATACGCTGCTAAACCCGCAGGGAGCGTAGGTATTCTTAGGACTCGGAAGGGACAACCACGAGGTAACGTCCGCCTGGATGGCCAGTGCCCCCCAAGAGCTCGTCTGATAGAAAGCGTTGACCGTGTTCCCCGATCCGGGATTGATCAGGTTGGAGTAGAAGGATACGTCATGTGGAACTGAACTATCATCAGAGTACTTCAACAGGAGGATTATCATCTTCTTTGTGCCGGACACGGTTGGGAGAGTCACGCCTGGCTCTGCAAGCGACTTGGCCTCTGAAGCCGGCAGTGATATACTATCGACGAGCATCGTCAACTCGACTAGGTTGTTCTCCGCTGCACGTTGAGTAGGGGCCGCTCCGGTGACGACTACTGTCTTTGAGAAGAACGCAAACGAAGGCGGAGAACTGAACATCAACCTAATGCGAGTTCCGTCCGCCATCGACAGGTAGTATCTGCTTTCGCCTGCTCCAATGATGCCATCACTGTAGATTATGTCGAGGACGCCTTGGGCATTGTACTTGCCTATGTTCAATGTACCGCTAATCGTTTTTGCTGCCGAGCTGATCCCAGTGCCGGCAACAGTACCAACCCCCGAGTGTGATGTCATCAGACCCATGATGATGAGTGTGAGAATCCAGAGATGGAGTCTCAATTCCATCGCATTAATGATGTCTCGGATGTGGTTATAAGAAGATTTTCGGGCTGACTGTGTATTAGCGTTTCCACATAGCGACAACGCGGCGTAGCCCCTCGTCAAGAGCCACGCTCGGTTTCCAACCGAGCTTCGCGCGGATTTTTTGACTGTCGAGGACTATGTAGTCTGTATCCCACTGTGAAGGACGCACGGGATATCCTGGCGGATAGCTTCCCGCCACTATGCGGCCTTTGAAGTTCACTAATTCCGCTACCTTCTTTGCGAGGTCGATATTGCTCACAGGGTTCCCCGGAGACACGTTGAAGACTTCGCCCGTTACCTCTTCGCTTCTGAGCGCTCGAATGTACGCGTCGACATGATCATCGACGATCATGTAGTCTCTGATGTGATCGGGGGTACCGATGTAGACCGTTCGGTTTGCAAGCATGGAGCTAACAACATACTCGACGAGGAAGCCCCTCTCGCCAACCCTACCATACGTGTTGTTGCACCGCAGAACCGTCGCTTTCAGACCGTAGATCTTGACAGCCATCTGCAAGTATGCATCGGCTGCTGCCTTTGAAACCGCGTACGGAGATGATGGATTCAGATGAGCGTCTTCTGGAGTCGGCACGCGTGGCTGCCACCCGTATACCTCAGCTGTCGATGCTGCGATGACTCTCGTATTGGGCGAGGCCTCGAGAACTGCGTGCGCGATATTCATCGTCCCCTCGTAGTTGATCCTGACATAGGGGAAGGGATCTTCGAAGCTATGTCTGACCGGGGTGAGCGCCCCTAAATGAATTATCGCTTTGGGCGCGACGGATGCTACTGCTGAACGGACGGAGTGATACTCGCCAAGGTCGCCTTCGACGAAATGGATCTTCTCTAGTATGGGCTCCAGTAGGCGCAGTTCGGATCGAGAAACATGCCTCACTAGACCGTAGACATCGGTCCCCTGTTCGACGAGCAGCCGTGCGAGACTTGAACCGATGAAACCTGTAATACCTGTGATTAGCACAGACACTCAATTGTGCCTCCGGCGAAGTTGGTTCTCGACGTCCTCGAGATCTTTGATGGTGTTCACCGTCGCCCAGAAACCGTTATGAACATATGCTTTTAGCTTTCGCGCAGAGGCCAAGCTTGGAAAAGTCGTACGTTCAACATCTCCTTTCTCGGGTAGATAATCAAGGATTCTGTGCGAGAAAATGTACGTCCCGACGCTCACGTAGTGCGAGCGGAGGATGGGCTTTTCTTGGAAACCAGTCACATCGTTTCCGTCGATCTCCACCAAACCATAGGGGCTTCTCAAGGGACCGACGGCAATCGTTGCTATGCCCCCGCTCGATTGGTGGAACTCGGCAAAGGTAGACACATCGAGGTCGACAAGCTCATCACCGTTCATGGCTACGAAGGTGCCGTCGTCCACATGTCTTTCGATGGCCAGTCTGAAGCCTTCGCTGGTCCCGCCTTCAACAGTATGGTTGCTGTAACGCACCGTAACTCCGAATCGCTTGCCGTCCCCGAAATAGTCGATTATCTTGTCCTTCCCGAATGCAACACCGACGATGATGTTATCGATTCCATTCCCCTTCAGCCATTCGATGATCCATTCGAGCAAGGGCTTGCCGGCGGCCACAATCATGGCCTTCGGCGTATCATAGGTGAGCGGTTTAAGCCGAAGACCTGCACCCCCAGCCAAGATCACTGCGGTTCTGACTGATCGCTTATCCAACGGTGCCAAGCCTGCATGATCATACGACAACCCAGCGACCCTTCATTACCCTTTGGGTACTCGTTCGACACCAGACCAACTAGAGTGATTGTGGTAGATCGTAATCAGGCCCGAGAGTCCGATGGGAGTCGATGTACAGCGGCGACGCCAGACACTGACCATTCCACTGAACTGACGGAAGGCTCGTTTCAATCCACCTACGCACACTTGGTCCATATAGGAGGAAGGGAGAGAGACGTTACAGGGTACTTGGGCATCATGTGAGGAAGCTGAATGAGCCAGGACAGTGGTGTCACCGCCAGTGTTTGGGGTGCTGTTGCTCGGGAGAGGGCTTCAAGTGACAAGTGGAAGCTTCTTTCATGGGATACCCATCCTCGTGTTGCCCGCTACATAAATAGGAGAATTTCGGGCGATCCTGATGAGAGTTGGCTTCAGTTTACCAAGCGCCGGTTTTGCCCTCGGACACTGAGGTATGGTTTGTCTCTCGGTTGTGGTTGGGGGCAATTGGAGCGGGAAGCGATTCATCTGAACTTGTGTGAGTATTTTGACGCGCATGATGTCTCTCCTGGAGCGATAGCAACAGCCGAGTCAGAAGCTCGCAAGCGACAACTAGAGCAGCGCATTCGGTACTTCTGTGCGGATCTCAACAAAGCGACGTTCGAGCCAGAAAGATATGACATTTGCTTTGCAGGTGCGATCCTTCACCATATTTCTGACCTCGAGCATCTTCTCGATCAAGTCAGGACGGCTCTGCGCCCGGGCGGACTCTTTGTCGTTATCGAGTATGTTGGTCCATCCCGGTTTCAATGGAGCGACAAGGTGGAGCGCCTGATGAATAGAATACTTGCAACAGTTCCAAAGACCCATCGACTGAGCCTGAAGGACGAAGTGACCATCAAGGGAGAGGTTAGGCGCCCATCCTTAGAGGACGTAATCAAAGCGGACCCCTCGGAGGCAGTTCGATCCCAGGAGATCCCCGGCCTTCTTGCTAAGAACTTCGAAATCCTCTACCGTGCAGACTTCGGTGGAACACTTCTTCAATTCGTATTGGCCGACATCGCCGGCAACTTCAAACCGGACGACGAGAAAGATATGGCGTTACTCGATTTGATCATACTCTTCGAGGAAACGTTAATCGAGGAGAAAATAATCCCAAGTGATTTCATCTTCGTTGTTTCGCGGCGTGGTTCCTCCTAGTGGATCGAACAGATTAGCCAACCCTTCCGAGAGCCAGGTTTCCTGTCCTTTCTGACCACGCGCAGGTATCGGCGATCCTCTCACGCGCCTTGCCGTCTCCTAGAAGGTTGCGTCCGCCGGCCAGAGAGACAAATGCCCGTAGTGCTAGCGGTTCATCGCCTTCATCTCTGCCCGGACCAGCCACACGACGAGTTTCTCAACTGCTGATCTCCTTTTGGTTCCAAACGGGAACCATTTATCAGCAAGCGTCCGATAACGTTGTAGCAACGTCTTAAGCATCACAATTTCGTTCTCGAGAACTCTGATATGATTCTGACATTCTTGGACAGTGTTCTCGAGATGCTTGATGTATTTGTCCCTTCGTTCCAGCTGACTCTCCAGCTTCAGTTCCAAGTCCTCTATTCTAGCCTCCCTGAGAGCTAGCTCACCTCTCGCTCGAATGTGTTGATCTTCGAGCTCGCGAAGTTTATCTTCGCTCACACGTGATACCTCGCAACAACTGTGTGGTAGGTTCATTGCCCAGTGAATGCTCCAACTTGACAATCGCGTTCGACCTCATTGACGTCATTCTAATTGACTCAAAGTCAGCGAGACCACTTTCCACAAAACGCACTTTGTTCAGCAAAGGCGCAACTGAGGGTAGCTCGGACTGGGGAACATGTCGCATTAATCCATGAACAGTATGGCCCTGTCCTTTGAAGGAGTCCATTTTCGCTTCTTTTCCGCAATCGGCGGTCAGGATATCCTCTTTCAACAATTCGATTTTCCAGTTCAGCAAAGGCTCTTCGCTCATGGTGATCGCTGCTTTCGTACTATCGTTGGCTAGCGGTCTTAACCCTTCACTCCCCAACTCAAATTACTGCGGCTCTAATCAGATTCCGCTCTGCCAGCGCATCATAGCTGATCGGAGGTCTGGAAGACTATCAATGCTATAGGCTTGTGGAAAGGGTAGATGCCTGCAAGAACGATGAGAGAGCTGCGCGTGCAACTTGGAGAAAATCAAATGAGCTCTGGAAATGAAGGTGGTTCATTTCACGGCGCAGATGTATCTGCAACCGCGGAGAACAGCAACCTCCAGTCCAGCGAAACGAACACTGCCAGCACCCCGAGCTTGGGCGTAAACGTCGTGTGTTATACGTCACCGGGTAGCCTCGCGGAGTGTGTCAAGCAACTGGTTTGTGCGCTTCAAGCTGCACGGATTCCTTTCGTTGTGAACGATGTTTCTACAGGGCGCGACATGACCCTAAGCGCCTACTTGTCGGATGATAACCCCTATCCAGTGAACATTATCCACATAAATGCGAGTGAGGCTCGGGAGTTTGTTGTCTCAAGGCCTTCCAGCTATTTTGAAAGAAGGATTAACGTCGGCATATGGTACTGGGAGCTGCCAACCCTTCCAACCAAATGGGTTCCTTACTTCAAACTCTACGATGAGATCTGGGTTACTAGCAGGTTCATACACGAGGCATTGTCAAAGGTTTCTTCGATGCCAATTAGGAAGATTCCTTTCCCCCTGACGATCGACACTCCGATCTGCCAGTTGCCCAGAGAAAGGTTTGGCCTCAAGGAAAGTATGTGCGCATTCGTATTTACCTTCGACTACCAAAGCGTATTCGAACGGAAGAACCCTTTGGCAGTCGTCCAGGCATTCCGTGACGCTTTCGACAGGCGAGACGAGGCATTGTTGATCATCAATAGCATACATTCTCATGCAGATCTGGAGAACTCTCGCAGACTCAGGGACGCGGCCCGAGAAGCAAGAATTCTAATCCTAGACGGCCGTCTCACTAGACCAGACTACTTCGCGCTGCTTGCTGCGGCTGACTGTTATGTCTCGCTCCACAGGTCCGAAGGATTCGGGATCACAATGGCACAATCAATGTACCTCGGCAAGCCGGTGATAGCGACAGGCTATTCCGGAAACCTCGAGTTTATGAACAAAGATAACTCCCTGCCAGTTCGCTTCAACCTTGTGGAACTTGACAAGAATTACGGACCCTACGAAAAAGGGAACATCTGGGCAGAACCGGATGTCAAGCAAGCCGTCGATTTAATGCGCTGGGTATACGACCACCGAAACGAATCGAGAAAGCTTGGGGGAATCGCATCTAGAGACGTACGAAGACAAATGGATCCCAAGGTCGTCGGAGATGAAATTCGGTCAAGATTGCGCGAGGCGATCGGCAGGAACCTGAATTTCCTAGACTGAAGGGGTCTTACACCAAAGCCTGGCGTGTGAATTCCGTTGAACGTCAATAGCTCTGCTTTCGTCTTTCTCGAACGTCATACATGGCTGATTTCAATCACGACGGAGAGTGCCGACAACCAAGCCATTGGCAAAAGGAAAAGGCATCCCATAATTCGCGTACGAAATATCGCTCCATTCAACTTCTTTCCAATCGTTCGATTCCGAAATCCGCTTCAGGCATGATAATGGTGCAAACGTGATTTTCCCGCGTCTCAGCAGGTCATCCAACTCGGTGTTATAGCCAATCGGAAGGGTAACTACTATCCTGCCTGTCTGAGTCAAAGCACCCCTAAGGGTTTGGATAGCGCGAATGATTTTTCCAGGTTCTCGGGGAGCTTCGTCCAATCCCACATGCTCGAGAGACGATATGCTAACGATCAGGTCGTACCTCTTGGTCGGACGAAAATCGACTACATCCTCGTTGGTGACTCCAGGGGAACGCTCATATTTGTCAACGATGTCATGACTGACTGGATAGTAATGAGACAACACGTTTCCTACTTCTAGGACCCCCTCGGGGGGGCAGGTATTCACCAAGGAACTTATGATGGGTATTTCGACGCATCTCTCATTGGCCCATGTAGTATTGTACTCGTGCAGGAAATACGTGTACGTGCGCCCTTGAAACTTGAAAGTTTTGTTCTCAAGATGCCCTTTCGTGTCGTATATGCCGATATGATCGGACTCTTCCGGCGTCGAGTCGCCAATTTGGATCAGGCTTATCAAGCTGGGATCCAGAAACTCAAACACGCATTCTGACTTCCGAGTACCTTCCGTGTTCACACGGTAGCCAGTGACCACCTGACACACGGGTGTGAGAATGCGGACAATCAGTCGGTATTCTTTCTGAACGCCTGAGAAGTCATTAAGCCACCTGATTCTTCTCTGCGTTTCAGCACCGTTTGCGTCGAGCATTATCAGAACGAAGTACGCAGAGTAGTCTCCCCCTCTGATCCCCCGCACTTTTGTGCGCGCCTCGTAAACACCTGGTGTGACAGAGAGTGGATCAGATTGCAGCACGAGGCTTTGTGTCTCGCCAACAACTCTCTGTACTGCGGGGTGTTCCTGAGTCGTGTCTGGAGTCACCTGTCTCTATAGTTCAGAACCAATCTATCGAAGACGGTATCGGCGAATGATGAACCTCGCATGGGTACCTCACACGAAATGCTTACTACAACGCTCGATACAAGAGTTGTACAGAATAGGATCATGAATATTTCCGATATGCCAACGGAGGTCCAACGGCGTGTCCGAATGACAATCTCATGCCGGGACTGTGACTCCATTCCAAAAGTCCACGATGCCGGTGACATATATACATTCAACGACGAACGCGTGCAGATAATGCACAACGGCGTGCGTATCATTGAAGGGTGTTATTGTGGTGCGTGGATGACAGAAATTATCCGGCAGTCAAGAGGACACCACGAGCCCCAGGAAGAACTTGCATTCCACATTATCGTGGAACGCCTCCGTACCGACACACCTAATCCAAGAATGATCGAGCTGGGTGCCTACTGGTCCTATTATTCGCTATGGCTCTTGCAGCGGATCCCCACAGCTAGTACCTACATGGTCGAACCTGATCCAGATTACCTTGAAGCAGGCCGCCGCAACATTATGCTCAACGGAAGAAAGGGGACATTCTTGCAAGCAGCCGTTGGCAGAGTTGCCATGCCTCCGTCCCTCTTCCGATGTGAAAGTGACGGTGTTAGACGGTCGATTCAGACAGAAAGCCTTCCGTCCTTGTTCGAGCGCTTCGGATTAGGGCATGCAGACATCGTATTAGCTGATATTCAGGGTGCTGAGATGGGGATGCTTGAGGGAGCGGCCAAGCTTCTTGACGAAAAACGCGTTCGATTTCTTGTGGTTTCGACCCATCATCACTCGATCTCCGGCGATCCATTGACTCACCAACATTGTCTGGAATTCCTGAAATCACGAGGCGCGCACATTGTTGCAGAGCACAGCATCCGTGAATCGTACAGCGGGGACGGACTTGTCGCCGTATCATTTGATCCGCGGGATGATATCATTGCAGAGATTTCATACGCAAGAGCACGGGACAGCCTTTACGGCGAAGTTGAGATTGAGCTGGCTCACTGCGACGAGCAAAGACAGATTGCAGAAAGACGCACCGCAGCACTTGAGTCACAGCTTCGGGAAACCAGGAAAAGTTGAGATGAAGAAAACAAGGTGCGACAGTTTCATATGATAGACACCTCTCGGTTATGCCCGACGTCGCCCGAAAGAGCTTGAACTGCCACTTTCGGTTTTGCACGAACGCTTGTTGCTGGCCATGAGGGGCCTGACCGAAGGCGAAGTGCTAGGATAGAATCCGCTTTCCGGAACAGTAGGTCTGTGGTGTTCAAATGCAAGACATCCGGACCGAAGGCGCTATTCGGATCCAAATAGGCGTAGGAGAGACCCCGACAGTCGAGAACCATCGGCTGATCGAGACTTCCGCTTGCCAAAAGAGAACGTGTGCGTAATTGTTCTCTCTTGCCGTAGTGCTTATACGACAAGAAACGGGAGAGCATGTGCCGCAGGGCTTGCATCAGCATGAAGCATGTCCATAGGCTGGCAGGGACGTTTGGCTTGTCGAGGCCCGCATCTTCCTTTCGTATAGCTCTTCTATTGGGTTTCGGGCTCGTGGCGACTGCAATTCTTCTGACAAGAGCCACCATTTTCGAAGCTATCTTCATGTTTCCACTTGTCATGCTGATTCCTGGCGTCGCACTGGCAGAATTCATGATTCCGACTGCCAGTCCCGATGAAGTGCTAGCGATGGGGTTTGGTCTCATGGTGGCAATCAGTGGTCTGTTGTCGTTGCTCCATGAGCTGCCTAGTGCATACGGCACTCTCAGCATTGGAATAGCCACGATGGTGCTCCTAGTCTTCTCGGCATGGAGGTTCATGCGATCCCGACTTGTCTCCAAGATTTCATCGGCAGACAAGTTTGGGCTATACTGCATGCTGGCCGCCTTTTTTCTCGCAATATCCATAGTTCTGCTGCCGGTCCATGAGGGAGACGTACTATTCCTGATGGCACCACCCTATCACACGAGAATGCCATTCTTGCCAGGAGACATGGTTCTTCCTTATCGATTTGCTCAATTCCTCGTCAATCATCTAGATGTCTACAGTACAACATTCTATTGTTGTGATTGGCATATCTACGATCGAACGCCACTAATGGGGATGGTTGGTGCATATCTTCTCGGTCTCTTCCGCATCGATGTGGTGGCAGCCCCTGTTTTTTGGGGTGCCTCCCAACAAGTGCTCGACAAGAGCGGACTATACGAGTTCTGGTCTGCTGGTGCACTTCTGGATGCTTCCATAATACTGTCCGGTTATCTACTCATCAAGACACTCTTCGGTCAAAAAGTCGCCCGCTTGGCCACCGTATTCCTAGTACTGAACCCATTCATTCTATGGAATGCTTTCTACACGTCGCCCAAGAGCATGGCCGCCTATTTCGTTCTCCTGTTTTACTATTGCGTCGTGACCAGACGGCATCTCCCACTCGCAGGCGTATTCGCTGGGCTAGCAGTGCTTTCTCATGCCTATGCGCTTCTATTCCTCCCAGGAGGACTGCTGTTCCTCATTATGGGTCACGGGAGTGAAATTAGGAAGATCCCAAGAATGCTCGCCTTGTTTGTCGCTGTCGTGGCCCCCTGGGGATTGTGGGCATATGCTCTGCACACCGAACTTGGACTCTTCTTCAGGATGCTTGCTGGGCCGTCTGACCTCACAGCGGCAGTTTGGACACGCATCGTCAATGCCTATCGAACCCTCTCGCCATGGTTATTCGGATTAACGGCGAGTGATACATCGAACTTCTTTGCTTCGCAGCCAACCATTAGCGCAGACATAAGATCACACCCGATATTGGCCTTGGTCGGACTAACGTACGTTTGGACCCTCCCCGGAGCAGTCTCTCTAAGTCTGACAACGTTCTCATTCGCAGGGTTATTCGGGGAATCCAGATCGAAGAGCAGACTCGTTTTGCTCTTGGTCGTCCTGCCGTTTGTCTTTGGTGTAGCGATCACGGGTGGGGTTTACGGGGGGCTCGCATATGTATACTGTCACCCAATAGTACCAATACTGGTTGCTTTCGGCGCTGTCTATCTTCTTCAGCATGGGAAAAAAGCATTGAATGCTGCGGTGGGCCTTGGGATTCTTGCGGAGTCTCTTTTTGTGACCTGGGTCATGATATATCCATATCATCTCCTTGTCAGACTATCATCTCTATTCGACCTTGCCCTGCTTGCCATGATTCTTCTGTGTTACTCAGCGATTCTATTGACCCTGGCTCACGTATTGCTCGAGAGCCGGCAGTCGGCAATCACGTATCCAGACACAACAACGTGACTCTGCACTCTCTTGACCAGGGAGACAGCCCATCAGAGTCACAAATGGTATCGTCTCCCCCAATTTCGCGAATCTTGATCTTTGAATCGCACACGCAGAGAGACCGAGAAGATGGCTGACCAATCTTCATGAGCCGAAGTCCATTTAGTATTCATGCGTTCCCCCTAGAATCGGAAGGTCTCGACGCTAACAAGCAGTGGAATGAATATGGGCCTGTCTGAACGTTCCTGAGAAGATTTGAGATTTGAGAATCGCGTCAACATTCCAACTCCGTATCATTGTCTATAGATTGAGGCAACGCCTAAAAGGCCTGCAGGAGACATAGGAACTGCAATCGCAAGATCAGGGGTGCATGAACATGGCAAACGTACTAGTGACTGGCGGGGCAGGGTATCTGGGAGGCGCGGTGACTGATCTACTCGTGCAAGCAGGTCACAACGTTCGAGTGTACGACAGTCTGCTCTATGATGACGAATATCTCAAGCCGGTGGACTTTGAGTTCGGAGATGTCAGAGACGAGAAGAGGCTGGTACAGCACCTGCATTGGGCTGACACGGTCGTGTGGCTTGCGGCAATAGTCGGAGACAAGGCGAGTACCCTGAACCCAGAGCTGACCACCAGTGTGAATGAAAAATCAGTCGAGCTGCTTGCCAATCGATTCAATGGAAGGATAATCTTCACTTCGACATGCTCTGTATATGGTGCCCAGGAATCTCTTATCGATGAGACCGCATCACTCAAGCCACTCTCCCTCTATGCTGCGACGAAAGCCGGCGCCGAACAGAAGTTGGTGGGCAAGAATGCAGTGATATTTAGGCTAGGCACACTGTACGGCTTATCGGATACCTACTCCCGAATTAGGCTTGACCTCGTTGTCAATACCCTCACGGCAAGGGCGTTCATCGGCAGAAGGATAACGGTCTACGGAGGAAACCAGCACAGACCATTGCTGCATGTGAAGGATGCCGCACGAGCAATAGTTGATAGTGTCGAGCATCAACATGTGGGCATCTTCAATCTTCATGAAGTGAACATGCGTATCATCGACCTTGCCCAACAAATCCAGAAATGGTTCCCAGACCTCCAAATCACCAGAACTGACTTGAGATTCCAAGACGACCGCACCTACCAGGTTTCTTCAGAGAAGGCCAAGAAGGCTTTCGACTTCACGCCCAGACTTCACGTTGGTGATGGAATCGCAGAACTCAAGGAGGTCCTTGAGAAAGGAAGGCTCAGGAACATTGGCGCCGCACGATACAGCAATTCGGATCAGCTGGCTGCTCTGCTTCCTTCGCAGCCATACGTCTTGGACGGCGAGATTCCTGCAAGGGCATAGGTGTCGAGAGGGCAATGCCAGTACCGCAGTTGCTCGACGGCGACCTGGTCGTGGATGACCGAGGCGAACTCGGATTCGTCAACGAATTCCGATTTCAAGGCGTGAAGCGGTTTTATTGGCTGACCACTCACAAAACTGGTTTTGTTCGGGCTTGGCACGCCCATCGGCATGAGGGCAAATACTTCCTGGTAGTTCAGGGTGCGGCGCTAGTCGGGCTGGTAGAGATTGATGACTGGAATAATCCATCGAAGGACGCGAAGGTGTTTCGGTATGTCCTCTCAGCTCGCAAACCCTCTGTTCTCTGCATCCCTCCTGGATATGCAAACGGGTTCATGTCGCTGACGAAAGATGCGAAACTGCTAGTTTTCTCAACGTTATCGCTAGAAGAGAGCAAGAACGATGATGTTCGATACCCTGCCCGTTACTGGGACATATGGACTGTGCCCGAACGGTAAAGGCCGGCCCACGAGTTCACCACTGAGCTTCTGTGTAGTTATTCCAATGTACAATGAGGAATTGGGCGCGGAAAGATGCGTCCGAAGTGTCTCTGACGAACTCGGGTCAGCACCGTGCCGAACTGCACTGATCGTCGTCGACGATGGAAGCACGGACAGGACACCAGAGATTCTGCATCGACTGGCAGGTGACTACAAGAAGCTCATCGTGCTAAGTCATGAGAGAAATGCAGGATATGGGAGCGCGCTACGAACAGCCGCACGGAGAGCCGCAGCAGATGGCTTCACATACGCCCTGTTTATGGACAGTGATCTCACGAACGATCCTAAGTATATTCCGATGTTTGTACAAAAGATGCTCTTGGGGTACGATGTAATAAAAGCATCCCGATATTCCAAGGGTGGAGAAGTCCAGGGCGTCCCGGCACACAAAGTAGCGATATCTGCGATCGGCAACCGAATCGCGAGATTTCTCTTTCGCCTCCCCATTTCCGATTGTACCAATGGATTTCGTGCTCTAAAGGTAGATCTTCTGACCAGAATGACCACTACCGAACCGGGATTTCCAGCAATCATGGAGGAACTATACCTTGCCAAATCCCTTTCGTCTTCTTTCTGCGAGATCCCCTTTGCCCTTACGAGTCGCACGAACAAACAAAGACCTTCAAGCTTTGCATATCGTCCGCGAGTGTTCTATCGATACCTCAAGTATGCGGTCAGAAGCTTTTTCCGTATAGCTCCAAATACCTCTCTTGTGAAACGAAGTGTATGACGATGCACCGGACAACATGTCGTGGCTGTGATAGTGGCAAGCTAAGGCAGTTCTTGGACTTGGGAATGATGCCATTGGCCGGCGGATTTCTTCCGAATGAGGAAGCTGCGGTCCATGAACGATTCTACCCTTTGAGCGTTCATGTATGTGAGGCATGCGGTTTGGTTCAGATACTGGAAGTGGTGAGCCCGGAAGTTCTCTTCCAAGACTACTCTTTTTCATCCAGCACGATCGGACCCTTGGTTCAACACTTCGAGGACTATGCGAACTGGCTCAACGCTAAGCTGAGACCTAGAATTGTAGTCGAATTTGGCTGCAACGACGGTGTCCTGCTTGCCCCACTGGAGAAATTGGGCATCAAGGCAATTGGTATCGACATCTCGCATAATATTACCGAGATGGCACGGGGCAAGGGGCTCGATGTCATTACGTGCTACTTCGATGAGACCACAGCAGACACCATCCTAGCACGGGTGGGCGCAGTTGATGTCGTCACTGGCAGCAACGTTTTCGCGCACAATGACAATCCTGCACATATCCTGGAAGCTGCAAAGAGAGTGTTGAAACCCGGAGGGCATCTTTGTTTAGAGATCATGTATGCCGGAGACTTGCTGGAATCGCTGCAATGGGATACTCTATACCACGAACATCTGACTTTCTACAGCCTTTCATCATTGAAAGCGTTGCTCGATCGCCACTCATTCCAAGTTGTCCATGCCGAGAGAATCCCGATGCATGGTGGGTCGTTGCGAGTGCTGGCGATCTTGGGGGAACAGGCGACTGTGCAGCCGAGTGTTTCAGGACTGTTGGACTACGAAAAGGCAACGCGACAAACTGATCCGTCCATGTGGCTGGATTTCGGAGAACGAGCGCATCGCAAGATACAAGTGGTGGCAGAAACGTTCGGCGATCTGAGCCATCAGAGCAGAATTGTGGCGTACGGGGCGGCGGGCAAGGCCACTCTCTGGGTCAATGCGTGCAAGATGACATACTTGGAAGCCGTCGTTGACGCGTCACCTCTACGAGCGGGCAAGCTTATGCCGGGTACTCATACACGCATAGTCTACCCTGACGCGCTAAGAAATAATCCACCAGACTACATTTTCGTCACCGCATGGAACTACGCCAAACACATTCAGGCCAAAGAGAATTGGTACAAGGGAATATGGTCCACCCCCCTGCCAGAGCTGCGGTTCTTCTAGACAAAAGACCGCTTGCGGATGTTTAGTCAATGAAAGATGTACTAGTCCTTGGTAGCACAGGTATGCTCGGACACATGATGTTCAGAGGCCTATCAAGGACAAGATCACTCAGAGTCGGCGGAACCCATCGCCACAATGCCTCGCTTCCTTTCTATTTCGACGCAGAGATGGGAGTAAACGGATTGCGTGACGTTCTTCGATATTTCGGAGCTTGTGACTACCTAATCAACTGCATTGGCCTAGTGAAGGCCCACATTCACGAGAATGACTCGGACTCAGTTCAACGCGCGATTCGTATCAACTCGCTTTTTCCCCACAGCCTAGCGACACTTGCCTTGGAGCTTGGTGCTCGAGTGATTCACATTTCGACGGACGGCGTTTTCTCCGGCGGTTCTCGACGGCCCTACCTGGAAGACATGCCGCACGATTGCGTGGATATCTATGGGAAGACTAAGAGCCTTGGCGAAGTTGTGAAGCCCGGTTTTCTGAACATACGCTGTTCTATCGTGGGACCCGATCCAACAGAGAAGAAAGGATTGCTAGAGTGGTTCCTTGCTCAGCGTGACGGGGCCACAGTAGTGGGCTACACTGATCACTTGTGGAATGGTGTCACAACGATCCAGCTTGCTGAACTGTGCAAGGAGATCATTGTCCAAGATCGCTTCAAGGAGATCTGCAATGAGTCTCCAGTTCACCACTTCTGCCCCAACCGAGTCGTTTCGAAGTATGAGCTGCTGGATATTTTCAGGTCTGTCTTCGAGAAAGACATCATCATAGACGCAGAACGTTGCCCAGGGGGCGCAGCAAACAGAGTACTAGGCACCCGCTACCAGAGCTTGCCAATGTTGTTTGGGCACGACTTAAGTATGCAGCAAGCCGTGTCAGACCTCTTGCGCCTGGAGCCAACAGACCGCAGCACCCAGATTCGCTCGGGGGATGGAGACCATAAATGACCAAAAAGAAACTAGCCATAATCCTTGGGATTCGGCCGGATGTTATCCGGGCTTCTCTGATCCTAAATGCCATTCGTGCGGATGATCGATACGACGTGCGCTTTGTCTGGTCCGGCCAACATTACTCTGACAACTTGAAAGACGTTTTCTTCAGAGAACTAGGAGTGAAGCCGCCGGAAGTTGAGTTGAACGCGGGTGGAGCAACTGACGCTGAAGTGAGCTCAAGCGTTGTTGCCAAGCTATATCCGGTCTTGGAAGAACTGCAACCTGAGGCGGCTGTGTTTCTTGGGGACACGAACACGGCCATGGGCTGCCTTGCTGCTGCTCAATTGAACATCCCGATTGTGCACATCGAGGGGTGTATGCGCTCATACGACTGGAGAATGCCAGAAGAGAAGTACCGGACGACAGTAGACCATCTCTCAGATATCATCTACACATACTTCGATGAGTACAAGCAACAGGGAATAGCGGAGGGGCTTAACCCTGACAGCATTATCGTCGTGAGCAACCCGATCGTTGATGTCCTCCAGAAATACTATTTTGAACGCAAGAGCTTCTACGACGAGCTTGCCGATGATCGCTTCTTCCGAAGCCGTGGCATCGAACGGAATCAGTACTATCTCATGACCTGCCACCGCCGGGAAAACGTACATGACCTCAGATCCTTGCGCAGTATCCTGGCCTTGATTGGGGCGAGTGACAAGAGAATCTATTTCGCGGCAAGCTACCGAACGCAGAGGGTATTGAAAGAGAACGCGCTGCGACTTCCAGACAACGTCATCATGGTTGACCCCATCGGCTACCAAGAAATGCTCGTCTTGATGATGAATTCGCGAGGTGTGATTACCGACTCAGGAACCGTTGTGGAAGAGACCTGTATCCTGCAAGTTCCATCGCTTCAGATCCGCAAGTCAACGGAACGCCCCCAGGTCTACGACGTCGGTTCGTGTGTCAAGTTCGACCCAACTGAGCCTGAAAAGTACCCCCACCGCATAGTGTATGAGAAGCTGGAGTCTCTTCGTGGGAAGAACTGGCCGAACCCGTTGGGTGACGGCAAGGCCTCGGAGCGCATTACGCAGGACCTTCTGACGCGCCTGAGGGGCGACGGTTTCCGACGCCACAGGCCATCAGATTACCACCTAGATATTCGGCGCTCCTACTGTGAGGATGGACTGGTAGGCTACTAGGCAGAAAACCGTTGAAGGTGATCCACGCGGGGAGAGCAAGCCCTCACAGCGCATTGCTTATGACACACTTGGAGGGGGGAAAGGATCATTTCGGTCGTCACAGCACATCAGACCATGAATTGAAGTCAAGCCTCTTCCTAGACACGATTACTTAGGATCTCGTGGTCTGAGATTCCTTGGCGCGAAGATTATGGTGGTGCATTCAAACCTCCTTGCTCACAGCTTCCTTGACTGTCGCCGGAATGTCGCATGTAACCTCTCGCACGTAACCGAGTTGAAGAGATCCCTCGCACGAGTCATCCCGCTAGACAGAAGTGCCGCGGAAGACAGTTGTGCAATCTTGGGGGTTCTTTCAATGCTCATTGTACGGTGAGAGTCGTTGTTGCGGTCTGTCCGAACCATGCAACGCCTTCCTGAAGCATCCGGTACTGCATTGTATAGGTGCTTGCCGTATTCGGCGCAGTAATGGTGAACGTGAAGGTGTACTGTTGTCCGGGTGCCACGGATGCGGATGGGTCTAGATATATGCGTCCGGGACCGAAGGGCGGCTTGTCGCCGACAAAACCCAGCCCGTAATTCCTGGCGGGGGTCCAAGTTGTCGTCCCCGTGTTCTGGACTGTGATATGTACAGTGTACATCTGGCCAGCAACCATAGTGACAGGTATGTCGCTACCCATGATGGTCGCATCCTTGGTTCCGGCGGATACGCTCACCGTCACCTTGGAGACCCCACCGAACCAGGTCACACCTTCCCGAACCATCTGCCACGTAGCTGTGTACGTGCCCAGCGTCCCGGGCGCAGTCAAGGTGAATGTGAACATTTTCGACTGTCCAGTCGCAATCGAGTCGGATGGATCAAATAACACACGTATCGGCCCGAAGGGGTTCACGTCCCCTGCTGCGCCGAGCTTGTAAGCATCCGCTGCGGTCCACGTGTTCGTGCCCGTGTTCTGTACCGTGATGTGCACAACGTAGCTTTCACCGGCGACCATGCTAGTGGGCATATCATTCACTGTGATCACAGCCCCATAAGACTCGGGACCAGCTTGGACTGTAACCTGAACCACCAACGTAGCCCCGAACCATGCGACGCCTTCCCGCAGCATACGCCAATCCGTCACATAACTGCCAGCCGCACCAGGCGCAGTCATAGTGAACGTGTAAGTCTTCGACTGACTGGATCCAATCGAGTCACTTGGA
>Ga0116104_1000262_pt1 | contig 43083 bp, 41 predicted proteins | sample June2015DPH_4_15_FD_89715 | JGI IMG/M metagenome (GOLD analysis project Ga0116104, IMG submission 89715) | Peatland microbial communities from SPRUCE experiment site at the Marcell Experimental Forest, Minnesota, USA - June2015DPH_4_150 | ecosystem: Environmental > Terrestrial > Soil > Wetlands...
GCCGACATCGAGGTACCAAGCCGCGGGGTCGATAGGGACTCTCGCCCGCGACGAGCCTGTTATCCCTAGGGTAATTTTTCTGACACATCCAGCCCCCACCAAGGGGGAACATGGATGATCGCTAAGCCCGGCTTTCGCCTCTGGATCCCTTACTGTGGAGGATCCAGTCAGGCCGGCTTTTGCCTTTGCACTCTACGACGGGTTTCTGTCCCGTCTGAGCCGACCTTAGGGCGCCCTTGATATCTTTTCAAGGGCGTGCCGCCCCAGCCGAACTGCCCACCAACCGTTGTTTCGACGCCGAAGCGTCGGTAAGAAACACGGTTGCAGAAGGACGGTGTTCCATTTTTGCCTCCCCCAGTTCCCGGAGAAACCAGGATCGACGGCTCCCGTCTACGCTCTGCATCCACAGCCGTATTCCAGCGGCAGGCTGCAGTAAAACTCCACAGGGACTTCTTTTCCCGCTGGGAGTTCGTGGACTGTTCGTCCACGTTATGTGGTTTCACCAGGTACTAAGCGGGGACAGCGGGGCCCTCGTTGATCCATTCATGCACGTCGGAACTTACCCGACAAGGCATTTGGCTACCTTGAGAGAGTCAGAGTTACTCCCGGCGTTTGCAGGCCCTTAGCCCGGTTGAACCCGGGTTTCAGGTACCTGTACTGGCCAGGATTCAGAAACCGTTCACACGCTTTCGCGCTTGCGGTTTCCTGTGTTTTTATTAAACAGTCGGGACCCCCTTGCCACTGCGACCTGCTATTCCAGTCAAAGACTAATACAGCAGGCACCCCTTGTACCAAAGGTACGGGGCTAAGTTGTCGAGTTCCCTCGCTCTAGTGTATACCTGACACGCCTAAGGTTTCTCGCCTAGGGACACCTGTGTCGGTTCTAGGTACGGACGTGAAGGGTCCTTCTCAGCGCCCTTTTCAGTGGCTCTAGAGATCAGCTGAACCGCCCTAAAACGGGCGGCTATTCCCGCTTTCACCTGGTTCTCGCCATTGCGGCACTTCCCAGGCTTATATGGTTAAACAAGGCGACAGCCTTGCTCAGCCTACCCCTAAGCGTCAGACGCTGAGCTTGCGTTGCCGCGTGTACCTTCACGGTTTCGGAATTTTAACCGAATTCCCTTTCGGCATCATCGGTTAGGTGATGCCTTAGGACCGACTTACCCCCGGCTGACGATCGTTGCCGGGGAACCCTGGCCCCTTCGGCGGAGGAGATTCTCACTCCTCTTTGCTGTTACTACCACCGGGATCTGCAATCCTTAGCCGGTCCACTGGACCTCAAGGCCCAGCTTCTGCCCAGCTAGGACGCCCTCCTACCAACGCAACTTCACGTTGCGTTCTGAGGTATCGGCGGCTGGCTTAGCCCCGTCCATTTTCAGGGCCGTTAGCCTCGGCGGGTGAGCTGTTACGCTTTCTTTGAAGGGTGGCTGCTTCTGAGCCTACCTCCCCGCTGTCTAAGGCTGACGACGCCTTTTTGTTTGACACTTAGCCAGCACTTGGGGGCCTTAACCTCAGACTGGGTTGTCCCCCTCTTGGTCCAGGAGCTTACCCCCTGTAACCCGTTTCCCGGAGTCTACGGTGCTGATAGATTCGGAGTTTGAAAGAAAAGTGGACCCTTTCGGATCCTTGCTTTCCAATCAGTGCTCTACCCCATCAGCTGCCTCGTCCGAGACTAGACTAAGATCTATTTCGGAGGGAACTAGCTATCACCGAGCTAGATTGGTCTTTAGCCCCTAGCCCCAGGTCTGAAGAACGAATTGCACGTCAGAACCCTTGCGAGCCTCCACTAGGCTTTCGCCTAGCTTCGCCCTGCCCAGGGCTAGATCGCTCGGTTTCTAGTTTTCACCACCGTGACTCCAGGCTCTTTCAAACTCCGCACCTGGCCAGCCGAAGCTGGCTGCGTGCATGTTGGTTTCCCTGCGCTTACAGGCTTCAAACCTTTAGGCTTGCCACGGTAGTGAGCTCCCCGGCCCGTGTTTATAGACGGAACGTGTAACCCTGGTCCCCCTCCTTCGTACTGCCACCTCACGATGGTTTCCTTCAGGAGAGATCTACCCTTCAGGGCCACACACGTCTGTAACCGTCTGGTTTCAGGCACTTTTCACCCCCCTTCCGGGGTACTTTTCAGTTTTCCGTCACCGTACTAGTCCGCTATCGGTCTTGAGTCTTATTTAGTCTTGGCGGTTGGTGACCGCCGACTTCACACACCCAAACCAGGGTATGCTACTCAGGGATTCCAGCTCAGCTCCTTCCAGTTTGCGCTTACGGGGCTGTCACCCTCTCTGACAGGCCGTTTCAGGCCACTTCAGCTTGACTGGCGAGGAGGAAGCCGGACCCTTCACACTACATCTCTCATAAGTTTCCCTATGAGATTCTGTTTGGACTTTTCCCATTTCGCTCGCTGCTATTAAGGGAATCCCGTTTGGTTTCTTTTCCTCCGCCTACTAAGATGCTTCCGTTCGGCGGGTTGCCGCTCCCATGTGGGAGCACCATGATTCCGAAGAACCACGGTAAGAGGTCTCATTCAGGAACCCCCGGTTCTAAGGCTGCATGCGCTTACCCGGGGCTCTTTCGCGGTTGGCCGCGCCCTTCTTCGGTGCTCAAGCCGAGCCATCCTCCAGACGGCGTAGCATATCGGGCCTTTTGGCAGTGTCTGTATAACGTTTTCGGTGAAACTCCCATGATTTCGCTAGCTTTATGACCTATGCATGGTGTCATCATGGGCTTCTGGAGCTCATTCACCCCTTCGCTCCTCATCTCATTGATGGGAGCTGCATCTCTTTTATGGCTTTCAGTAAGTCGCCAAAATCCAGAAGCGGGTTCCGAAGATATAAGGATTGTGTCCTAGAGAGCGAGTGTCAGAAATCATGATTTTCACGTACTCAACATTTTTATTTTTGGTGCCAAGATGCTATAGCTGAGTGCCTCGATAGCTCAGTCGGTAGAGCAGCAGCCTTGTAAGCTGCAGGTCGCGGGTTCGATTCCCGCCCGAGGCTCTATTTGTCAACGCAAAATGTCTTTGGGGTCTGTCGAGGGATGAGGCATGATGATTGTAGGTACGGGGGTCGCGTTGTCATGAGGCTGAAAATAACGGCGGTGCGGCCTTTCGACTTTGGTTTGACGGCCATGATTTTTTCCAATGGGGACAAGGAGATTCGTAGGTATGAAAGTGGAGTGTACTGGCAGGTTTTGAGAGTAGGCGGCAAGTTGGTTCTGGTCTTTGTGACCTTCGTGGGAACGGTGGAAAAACCAATTCTGTCGGTTGAAGTGAAGTCTGATGGGCTGATTTCTGGTGTAGATAAGAGGGTAATCGTTGAGACTGTGTGTTCCCTTTTCAATCTGGGATTAAACCTCAATGAGTTCTATGAAGATGTTAAGAGTGATGGGGTTATGCTCTCCTTGACTCGGAGGCTTAGGGGGTTGAGGAGCCCTTCGACTCCCTCTGTTTTTGAGGCGCTCATCGATTCGATAATTGAGCAGCAGATTTCGCTGGCCGTTGCGCGTCGCATAGAGGGAAGAGTGGTGAAGACCTTCGGGGACAGCTTGGAGGATGAGGGAGAGATTTACTATGCATTTCCCACATCTCAGAGCCTAGCTGTGGCTCCTGTCAAAAGACTGCGTGAGTGTAGTTTGAGTCTGAGAAAGGCAGAATACATCAAGAGTGTTTCGGGACTTGTTGAAAAGGGGGATTTGGATTTGGGGGCGCTTAAAGATTGTCAGGATTCGGATGAGATAGTTCGTGAGCTGGATAGGGTTCGCGGGATAGGGGTTTGGACCGCGGAGCTCACGATGGTTAGGGGTATGCAAAGGTTTGATGTGATTCCTGCTGATGATCTGGGCGTGAAGCGGTGTATTTCGCATTATTATTGCGGTGATGGCAAGATCTCTGGTGAAGAGGCTCGCATGATTGCTAAGAAATGGGGCAGATGGAAAGGCTTGGCAAGCTTCTACTTGATAGTGGCCAGAAGCTTGGGGATAGAAATCTGACGCTCAGTTTTCGCTACTTTCTTAGTGGGATTTACCGATTGGACGCTTCATTTTAATGTGCTTCGTGGTTGATTGAAGGTTTATTTTATATTTGCTATCGAAACAGCAGTCTAGTGTCGTGATGGTGGTTGCGGGAGTTTGTCTTGTACTCGCGTTTGGGTAGAACAGACTCGGGATTCGCTAATCTACGTGATGCTGGCCGCTTGGACATTGTTTATGAGTGTGTCGTCGCAAGTTTGTTCTTTAGTCATGGCATTCGTAAGAACGTCGTCTTTCATGCGGTGCTCAACGGGCCGCCGCGTCCTCCATTACATTTAATCGTGGATGGGGTATCGCTGCACGACGTGCGCACGGATCAACACACGTGGGAGCAAATTCTGAAGAAAGTGTTGTCGGGAAAGATGCATCCAGGCATAATGGTTGATAGGCTCGGCTTTGAGTCTGTGATGAAAGACCTAGCGAACAGGGCTCCTGTCTACGTTCTTGAGGAGCGGGGAGAACATGTCTCCCGCATTGACTTGGCTGATAGCGCGGTTTTTGTCTTGGGCGATCATGTGGGTTTACCGAAGAGGGCTGAGGGCTTTGCTTTGCGCTATGGCAAGAAGGTGAGTCTGGGGAGACAGCCGTATCTGGCTGCTTCGTGCATAACTATTTTGAATTATCTTCTTGACAGTAAGGGAAAACACTGAAAAGGACAGATTAGGCTTGTGGTTGCTGCTCCAGAATTTGGGTCTTGTCAATTTCGCCTTGATGATTCGATCCGCAGAAACGGTTCCTGCAAGACGGATTAGCGGTTACGGACCGTTCACCCGAAATTTGAGGGCGAGATACGAGATTGAAAAGGAAGCGGCTTTTCTCTGATATAACTTTTCTGTCGTCGAGGTGAGAAACCGACAATCAAATGCTAACTTTGCTGTTTTTCATGTCCGTCCTGAAGTGTTCGTAGCCCTTGGCTTTGATGACACGTGTTTTCTCGTTGAAGTTTATATTGATTTGTTTTTCTTTCGTCACTCTGCCGATGGGTAGGAGCCGGCATCCAGTGTCTGCGGTTGCTTTTTTGGCCTTTTGCAAGTTCTTCTGTTTTATTGTGAGGACGAGTTCGTATTCTTCGCCGCCGTAGAGTGTCAGCTCTGTTGGATCTAGCTTGTTTGATTCGGCGAATTTTTGAGCTTGTTTGTCCGTCGGAACCTTGTTGATAACGAAGCCGACGTGGCTCGCCTTTGCGATTTCGTGTAGGCTCCAGGCTAGGCCGTCACTTGAGTCGATAGCTGCTGTAACGGCCATTGTTCTGCCGAGAGCCAAGCCTTCTTTCAGCCGTGCGTGGGGCATCAAGACTGAGTTGATGAGGTTCTCTCGCGTTTTTTTGGGCATTTGGAGGTCTTCGGTGAGGATTTTTAGTCCGGCTGCAGTTTTGCCGAAGAGCCCTGTGACGGCAACGATGTCTCCGGGCTTCGCTCCGTTTCGTAGCATTATGTTCTCTTTCTTGGCTGCGCCGAAAACTGTGATGCTGATTATGAGGTCTGAGGCTTCGCCTGTGTCTCCGCCGATGATGTATGCATCGTACTCCCGTGCTCCCGTGTTCAGTCCTTTGCCGATTTCCTCTATATCTTTCTTGGTTAAGCCTCTTGGCAGTCCGAGCGATACCATGAGTGCTTGTGGTTTTACGCCTTTTGCTGCGAAATCGCTGATGTTCATCACGACCGCTTTGCGTGCTGCTTGCCAGAGGCTCATAGTCTTCGGCACGTCTGTCTTGCCTACGAGCATGTCCGTTTTAAGAACTGCCAACTCGTTGTTTCCCAGGTCACAGGCTGCCACGTCGTCGCCGAACGGTATCGGCATTTTCGGCATTCGGTCTAGCTGATTCTGTATGATTTTGATTATTTCTCTCTCGCCTAATGTTTTGGGTTTTTTCATGAGGGCATGCTCTTTGGGTTTGTTGGGGTGCGTGACGAGTTTTCCCTGTTTAATTCTTGGTTGATAATGTTTAAATCTTGTAGTTTGTTGATATGCTGGTCTTGGAGTAAAAGCGTTGCTGAAGATCAGATCTTTCCGAAAAGGGTTTGATGAAAGGGTTTTTGTTGACATTTTTAATGCGGTTTTCGGGGATTATGATGATATCAGGATGATGACGCTTGAGGATTTGGAGAAGATGATGGAGGCTCCTGGCTATAATGTTGATGGCCTCTTCGTAGCAGAGTTTAATGGTGAACCCGTTGGCATGGTGGATGCTTACGCGGATAGGTTGAGCAGTGAACGTAAGGGTGTCATCCAGTATCTTGGGGTTTTTCCTCGTTTTAGGCGCAAGGGAATCGGTAGGAAGCTTCTGGAGAGGGCGTTGGAGAGCCATGGGGCTAGAGGGACGAAAGTTGTCGATGCTTGGGCTCAGTCTGACAGGCTGGCTTGTGTCCGTCTTTTTGAGGGTTTTGGCTTTGAACCCGTTCGTGTGACGAGCATGATGCGGAGGAGTCTGGTTGATCTCGCGTCGGAAGTTAATGAGGCTGAAGGTGTCGGCATCAGGGAGATGCGGGTCAACGATGATGGTGAAGTTGCCCTGCTGAACAGGCTTGATAATGAGGCTTTCAAGGAGCATTTTAATTTTAGGCCTCGATCGGTTGAGGAGACAAAATACGCCTTGTTTGAGATGCCTTGGTTCAAGGTGCAGAAGGTGTTTTTTGCCTGTCTCCGTGATGAGCCTATTGGCTACGTGTTCGCTGGGGTTGATGTGGGGCTGAACAAAGAGAAGAACGTTCAGTACGGCTGGGTCTTGGATGTCGGTGTCCTGAAGCCCCATAGGCGAAGACGTATTGGAACTAGTTTGATGCTTCATTCGATGCGCTGGTTGGAGTCTCAAGGAATGAAGGATGCCCTGCTCTACGTCGACGATCGGAACCCAACGGGTGCAATGAGCCTTTATGAAAGGTTAGGATTCAACGTACAGCGGAAGAACCTCATCTATCGATTGCAACTATCCCCACAAATGCAATGTTGACCTGCGGTTTAGGGCTGAAAACACGCCAAAAACGCACCTCCCCCCTCCTAGGTCGATTTCTTGGTTTCTAGCATGAAGTCTCGTGTGGGTTGATGGATAGCCGATTGACCTGCCTAAATGTTGGGTTAAAAACACGCGAACATTTGATACCCCCCTCCTAGGTAGCCTTTTCCGATCTTGGGCGGGGCGGCTTACCGATTCGATGAAGAGCTACCCAACGAATGGGCTGAAAACACGCGAACTGTTGATACCCCCCTCCTAGGTAGGTTTTTTCGGTTTGGTTGTTCTTTTTTGAAGCTTTGGTTGGGTGTCGGGTTGACTGTTTTGGCTTCGGGTCGTTTCAACTCGTGCTTCTGTTGAGTCGTTTTCGCACGATCCCCGTCGTCCGGTTGGAATATTGCTGCTTTCAATTCGCTGTGCCTATGACAGTTCAACTATTCAGCTCAGTTCGCCCTCTTTGTTTTCAGACTCTCAGATTGCGAAAATGGGCTGTTCTTTCATCTTTTCATCCTCGGTGGTGGTGAGGGTCTACAGGTTTTTTGCCAGTTTTGAGACCTTTTCTTCGATCTGTTTGTCTATTTGCTCGATGAATTCGTAAGGTTTGAGTCCGAGGTCTTCAATGTTCCACACGATGATCTTTTCGTGGCATGCGGGACATTTCTGGAGAATTATGCTTTCGTGGGTATGTTCCATTGCGATAATAACGTCATATTCCGTTAGGCGCTTAGTATCCAGGCTCTCGGGTGTTTTCTTGAGGTATTGCACCGCGTTCTGCCTGGCCAAGAATCTTCTTGCCTCTGCCGAGATCATAGTTTCGACGTTTGTCCCTGCAGAGTCCACTATGAGGTCTGGTCTCGATTTTTTGAGAAGGGCTTCTGCTAGAGGGCTGCGGAAGGCGTTGCCTGAACATACGAACAAAACTTTCATGCGTAGACGCCTCAGCCACGATCCCTGTGCACACGGTGGCCTTCACCGTATTGATATTCTCTGTTTTTGTTTTTTTGCAGTTTTTTCCTGAACATTTCGTCCATGTCGACGGTTGGGCATGCAAGTCGACTTGCATCTAGAATGTAGAATATCACGTCGATCAACTCCTCGGCTATCTTCTCCTCCCCGGAACCTTTTTTCCAAGCATCGCTTGCTTCTCCGAGTTCGATGAATGCGAAGAGCAGCTTTCTAGGAATGTCTTCAGTCTTGTTGTAGAAACCCTTCTCTAAGACGAGAGTTTCAATCTGTTTCTTCATTTCTTCAAGATGCATAAAGCCTCTCCCACTGAACCCTTATCAGATCCTTTCTCTTACTAACGTTTAATCAGTTTTGGCTTGATGAAGGATCAATTCAGCGATGGTTTCATGTCGAATTTGATTGAAAGCAGCGACGCGCTCCCGCTGGAGCTTCTGGATGAATGTAAATTGCGAACGCCCAGACGCGTGGCTGGAGTTCCGGCGCGTGTTCGAGGAACTATACAAATCAGAGAATTGATTGGACATTATGCTGGGAAACCTATGGTAGGCGATCCTGAGTAGGCTGGCTTTGTATTCTTACGGTGGAGGAGGAGGCGGGGGAGGGATAGAGTTTTCTCCATGCTTGCTTTGTCGTATTCTCGCGGCTGTGACCCCGTCAAACTCTATGATTCTCTCCTCGTTTGACATCATGTTTCTGTAGAGGGCTCTGAATCTTGGTGTGTATATCACGACCCGCTCGTCAACTTCAAATATTTCGTTGACAAGCCTGCTTATGTACTTTGGACGTTGGACTATTCTGGATCTGATTGTGTCTAAGTCTGCGTCTTGAGTGATTTCTTCTGTTCCGAATGCGGCCAGTATTTTCTTTGGGTTTCTTTCAGAAGGAGCGGATGGAAGTCTTTCGAGAGGCACTTCTTGTCCATTTCTGTCTAGGACTAAGGAAGCTTTGGCCTCCTTCTTCAATCGTTCCTCTCCTTCAAGCGCGATAGTATTACGATCTCTCATCGGTGAGTCTGCCGTATGGCAGGGCTCAAACTTTTGGTTTAAAAGAATGACTTCAATCACTTCTTTCTCGATTTGGATCGTGTATGCGCACTTTCGGTAGTAGTCAATCGCGTATTTTCCGCTGATCAACATGTAGGGTTCGTAATACTTGTCGATGGAAATGAGCTCGATCTCTTCTGGCTTGGGCTTCAGGAAACGAAATCTCGCAAATAACTGAAGCTTGAGTTTCTCCGCAGTCATCTTTATCACTGTTGGATCGATGCGGGTTTCGTAGACGATGGTCCTCCTTTCAGCTAATCTTTCACCGGAAGGTATCGTTTCAGTTAATACAGCCATCTTCTCATCAGGAACTGTTTCAGTCACCGCTAAACCCTCAATGATCCTTTTTTGTTTCACACCTAATATGATTTATGAATTACAAAAATGAATCAGAAGCAAAGGCCCCTGCCGCAGATATGCAAACCTTTTTGCTCAAAATCGACAAGGCTGAATAAGCCGACGAAAAACATAAACGCATGCAATGGTTTGCGTTTTTAGGGATAGACAATCGATGATTCTCAGGCATGAAGTTCTCTCTCAACTGAATTTGGCTCGGTTGCCAAGTTTCCGCCTTTTTCCCTATAGCTGCAGGTATTGTGTGTATTGGGAGTCAATCAAGGATTTTGACGAGAAAGTGGAACAATCCGAAGCCGAACGGATGAAGTCTGAATGGTTGAAGAATACGATGGAACGGTTCGGAACCTGTGGATTTATCGTCTATGTTGATGATAACCCCGTGGGGTATGCACAATACGCTTTGCCAAGTTTCTTCCCAAGGGTCCGAGAATACCCGTCTGGTCCGCCGAATGATGATGCCGTATTCCTTTCATGTCTGTACATTCCGAAAAGAGAGCTCAGAGGAATAGGCATCGGCAAATATATGCTTCAGATCATTGAATCAGATTTGCTGAAGAGAGGATATAGCTCCTTAGAAACGTTCGCTCGAAAAGGCTCAGAAAGCAGCCCGGCAGGGCCACTCGAATTCTACCTCAAACATGGCTTTTCAGTGTTCAGGGAATGCGACGAGTTTCCCCTCGTAAGGAAAGAGCTAAGAAAGTAGTATCAATCTTGCTTCAATGGCGTGCAGAGTTCGAATGTCCACGTTTCCCTCGCATGTCCTTGATGCAGGCTTTAGAAGTGGTCCAGAGCACTCATGAAGAATACGTCACCATAGGCTTCATTGAATGAAACATTGGCAATTAACTCTTTGACCATAAGCACGCCATGTCCAGCTTCAAGAACTGTGAAGCCGCGTGATTCACAAACCTTGCGTAGAGCAGGGTCTAAGATGGCTCTGCCGTAAACCACCCTCTGCGCTCTGTCCTCGGCTTGCCCGACGAGCCTATTCATTTCTTCTTGGTCGTGAGCGATCAGCTCTCTTATTCTGACCTGTTTCTTTTCTCTTTTGAATATGACATAGCCTCTCTGGGCTATGATGCATTCTCTTGCCGCTATTTCGTGGGTTTTGGCAAGCATTTTCATGTAAGCTTTGTTCCTGACTACAAAGCCTGTCCTATTTTTCACATAGTCGCAGTAGATTTCGAGCATTCTGTCAAAGTCCAACTTGGGTTCCTCCAACGGCGGGTTATCCTTTTTTTCCTCTTTTACTTTCACCTTGTATACTCCTGGAAACGATGTCACATCAAAATAACCCAGTTTCTCGTACATACCGTGGGCGACGATCGTCGGGCTGGCCGTCAGAAAAACGAACCTATAGCCCCTCTTCTTGAAATATTCATGCGCTCGGTTCAAGAGCGCGCCGCAAATGCCTCGCCTCGTGTGTCCAGGCAAGGTTGCAACACCATAAATGCCACCTGCCATCTCAACCGTGTTCTGAAGCGTTCTTGTGGCCAGATCCATGACACCGACGTATCCAACGAGTTTCTCCTCATCCACGGCGCAAAAACCTATGCAGCCATCTATCAGTCTTGGATCGGCTTTGATGGTCTTCTCGAATTCTTCAGGGTCAAAGGGCCAACCGAAAGCCTGCTCCATCAAGGGAAGCATAGCGCTCCTTCGCTCTAACTCGCGATAAGTCAGAATTCGCAATTTTGCATGAACCCCATCCTAGAAGAATTCTACGTGGTCAATGTGACAAATAAGGATTTAACATTGTGAACCGGACACTTCTGTTCCCGATTTCTTGCAAGGAAAAATACTCCTAATATGAATTTGGTCTTCACAAACAAGATATCCAGAGTGGAAAACCTTTCTTCATGGAATCTGAAACAGAGCGTTTCTCAGTTGAGGTCGAAGCAAACGCTCTTCTGAAAAGAAAGTTGAAAAGTTACGAGTTCTTTGAGGAATACAGCCAAAGAAGTATCGCTGAGACGATTCAAACACGCAGAGACGCCTACGAGAAAGCCGATGCGCAAGCCAGAGAGGAACTTGAAACAGAAGCTGAAATAGACGTTGAGAATTTTCACATCTGGCTGGAACTAGTCAAAAAGCTTTCATCTTTTGCAGCTCATTATTATTCCGTCAGTCTCAAAAGCTTACTTATAGGACTTCCAAAAGGCGAACAAATCGCGCAGTTCTTCGATATCGCTTTGGAGAAACTCGAAATATCATCGCAAGAATGAGATTTTCTCAACCTAAGCCCTTATTTCCAAACCGATTGTGGTAGGTGAACATTTCCACGTCACGGCGTACTCTCAGATGTTTAGCTGGCTTAGAGACGGGGTATCCCATGCGGAAGGCAAAGGCAACCTTCATGTACTCGGGGATGCTGAGAATCTGCTTCACCTCTTTTTCCACAGCGTTTGCACTGAAGACACTCAATACGTGAACGCTGAATCCTAGGGACTGGGCCATGAGCCACATGTTCTGCATGACACAACCCAGGCTGATAAAACCCAAAACATCCCCCTCAGAAGCAGGAGCTCTCTTCCTAGCGTCATAAACCACGATCAGCAGCACAGGACTGCCTTTAATCCTCTGTTTCAGGGGCGTGGGTCTGCTCTCACGAACGGCCTTGTCCAGCTTACCAGGATCCCTCCAATCCGCAGGAAACGCAGTGCCCAGAATTCCAACCTTCTTTTGAAGCAACTCCTCTTCCGAAAGCGAGAGCTGCTGATAATTCTCACGGATGAACGCTTCCGAAACTTGTGACTTGATGTTTCCAATCTTCTCTAGAACTTCCTTGTCATCAACGACGAGAATCTCGAAGTTCTGCATGTTATGAGCTGTTGGCGCCCAACGCGCTGCCTCGATGATCTGCCTTACCTCTTTCTTGGCCACAGGCCGATTTGGATCATAAGGAACTCTTGTTGATTGTCTTTGCTGGATAAGTTTCAGAATATCATTCATCACTGTCATCTCTCATCTTCAAGGCTCAACGTACCTTTTTCTTTCAAACGAATTTCCGCATATAAACCTGCTGACATGGCTCTGAAACTAGACACAGAAGCAAGCGGCGCCTAATCAGTCGCCCGAGGAAACTACGCGAAGATGTCCAAGAGGCTATGCAGAAGGGATTAGTTTGATCTCGAAAATGTGCGGCCACATCTTTCCGGTGACGAAGAGTCTATCTCCGTTAGCGTCGTATGCAATTCCGTTCAGTACGTTGTTTGGATCCTGATTTTTCAAGTCTTGAATGCCCGTCAAGTCAATCCACGCCGTAACTTGGCCATTCTGGGGATTGATCACCGCGATCTTCTCTTCTCTCCAAATGTTTGCGTAGACTGTGCCGTTTATGTACTCAAGCTCGTTCAGCTCAGTCACAGGTCCAGTATCGTGCACTGCCACCTGTCCGACTCTTTGGAAAGTCACTGGATTCAGGAAGTACAGGTTCGCCGTCCCATCGCTCATTATCAATCGACTGCCGTCGTACGTTAACCCCCAGCCCTCAGTGGGATATTGAAACTCCTTCAACAAACCAAAACTGGCCTTGTCATACACGAAACCTTTGTGCGATTGCCACGTCAGCTGAAATATTTTGTCGCCCACGACAGCTATGCCTTCACAAAAATACTGAGGCTGCAAACTGAGAAGCTGCAGGACTCCACCGGTCTCCAGATCCACGCGGCGCAGCGTAGAGTGCCCGTAAAGCCCCGTACTCTCATAGAGGAACCCACTGTCAAAGACCAGTCCTTCCGTGAAAGCATTCGTGTCATGCGGGTACACCTTGACGACGCTGTAGGTGTAGTGCAGCGCTGTAGAATTCGCAGCCTTGTTGTTCACTGAAACGAGAAGAATGGCAGGGAGCACGATCACCAACGTGACAATCACAACGCCTATCTTGCGCCACGACACCATCAGAAAACCTCCCTCCTCACCTAGCTAGCAAGCCTTTGATATACCTATCTTCCACCAACTGTTTTGCATACAATAAGCGCGCGCGGGAAAGAATTGTCTAGGCGTGGAACAATCATGTGGTGGAGAAAAGTTTGCTGGCTAGGTTACCACGCCCATTCTGTGCAGTTCCTCTCTTAGACTGTCTCTTGTTCTCTTGAGACCCTGTCTTTTTTCCACGTATTCGTCCCCGCCAATCTTGCTGGACTTGAAATCCTTGTCCAGTTGTGCCATTTGCGCATCTATTTCTTCTATTCTGGCTCTCAACTGATCAACATAGGATACGGCTTTTTCCTCGCCGACCATTTCTGTTGGAGCAAACGCCATTTTGATCACGCCGTCCTCTATGCGCAAGATTCTGTCGGTTCTTCTTGCGACGCTCGGATCGTGTGTGACCATTATGACGGTCTTGGCCAGTTCTCTGTTCACCTTCAACAGATAGTCCACGACGATTTTTGCATTGACTGTGTCTAACTCGCCCGTCGGCTCATCAGCCAATATGACGGGCGCGTCATTCGCGAGCGCCGCAGCCATGGCCACGCGTTGCTGTTCTCCACCGCTAAGCTCTTCTGGCTTGTGATTGGCGCGATCGGTTAGGCCGACTATCTCAAGCAGCTCCTGCACTCGTTCTTTCCTTTTTCTTCTAGAAACCCCGCGTGCAATCATTGGAAGTTCAATGTTTTCTGTCGCAGTCAGCGTCGGAATCAGGTTCAGTGTTTGGAAGATGTGACCAACCGTTTCTCTTCTGTAATCAACGAGCTGTGTTGGGGTCATGCTAGTCACATCTATACTTCCCACCTGCACGGTGCCCGCGGTCGCAACATCCAAGCCGCCCAAGACGTTGAGCAGAGTAGTTTTTCCGCTTCCGCTTGGCCCTATGATGGCAACGAATTCGCCGGTGTTGACATCCATGTTTAATCCTCTCAGAGCCTGCACCTCGATCTTGCCCAGGCGGTATGCTTTGACTAGGTTGTTGACTCTCACATCTAGACCTTTCATCTTAGTCTAACCATCCTCTCAAGTTTGGTTACGTATCCCCTCGCAATGACCAATATTGGTAGTATTGTCGAGACGAAAATGAGTGCTACGCACGAAGCCAACATGAGGATTGCGTCCACCGAAAATATGAGCCGGTGTTTGATTATGGCAGTGGACGCTATGAAACTGTTGGTGGCAGAAATGTTTCCATACGCTGCAACAAAGCCTACTGAAATCCCCAAGACTACGGCGAAACTCACAACTGCAAGGTTTTCCGTTAGGAACATTATTACAAGCTGCTTGTACGATAAGCCTTTAACGCTCATTATTGTGGCTTCGCGGCTTCTCTCAGTCATGCTTACCACACTGACAAGTGCTGTCCCAACTGATGCGGCTAGAACTGCAAACACGATGCCCAATCGCTGGGCGTCCAATGACCCGACCGTAGCAACGTCTGATTGAGAACGTGCGTATTCCTCAGCAAACGAATCCACTTGACTTATGTTCAAATCAAGATTGCGAATGTTTTCCGCAACTGCTGTACCATTCTCTCCAGGTTTAAGCTTTAGCAGTATCCTTGTGTTGTACGCGCTGACAGAATTGCTGACCTCTTTATAGAGTTCTTCGGAAACGAAAGACCAGTACTGTGAGGTCGTGCCCTGTTCATCTCCTGTTTCTGGTCCAAAGTAGCCTACTACATTCATGCTCTTTGAAGTGTTGCCGAAGGTTAGTGTGATGAAGTCGCCGACGTTGAGATTCAGAAGTTTCGCAATGCTTTCTTCCAGGATGATTGCATCCTTTTTTGTTAACAGGCTTTGGAAGGCAGCTTCGACATTGCTTCCGGTGAACATGTCGCCTTCGTAGTACGCGGCTCTGAGCCATGATTCAGGCTCAACTGCCTTCATGTTCACGGTTATGTAATTGGCTCCGGTTGACGTGCCACTGAGAGAATATTCTATAGTTGAGTTTTCTACACTCGTAGAAACGTTCGCCAATATCATGGAGGAGACGTTTTTTGCTTCATTCGGAATATTGACGTAGACGCTGATGTCCGCGCCTACCTGTGTGTAGATTGTTCGAGTGTTGAAGTCCTGCTGGCTGGCCAGTTGAGCGGTAACTTGGGCGCCGTAGCTTATTATCAACGCTATCAGGAAGGCGATTGCGGCTGAGCGTGCGGGGTTTCTCCGTACGTTCTTAGTTGCCAACGCACCTAGATCACCCAGAAATCTGGCTGCTCGCGTCGTGAGCTCTTGAAATTTCAGTGAGCTTTGAATGAACAGTTTTGTGGCTCCCCAGAAGAACAGCAGAGGCCCGACGTAGGTTAGGGCATAATCAACACCAACGGCGAGTCCGATGAAAATGGCAAGAAGGAAGTTTTGTCCTGCCATGCTGATCTTGGTCAGCAGAACTGTCACGTTCACGCCGAAGATGAAGATGATTAACTTGTACGTTCCGAGGATGAACGCGATCCAAGGCCACCTCTTCTTGTAGGATTTCATTTCCGCAGCGGGAAGATACTCTCTGAGTGCGTCGACGGCAGAAAGTGCAGAGGCTTTCTTGGCAGAACTGTAGGTTGAAAGTAGGGCTATGGTGACTCCGAAAATTACGGTCGAGACAAGCGTGTAAGGACTGATTACCTGCGGATTGAGCAACACTCCAGTTCCGAGCTGAGAGAAGAGTGGATTTAACAGAAAGCCCGCTAGAACGCCGAGCAATCCCCCCAGCAGTCCCAACATGATGGTTTCAGTCAAGAATATTCTCCGAATCTGTCCTCTCGAGAAGCCCTTTGTGGATAAGAGCCCTATCTCTCGTCTTCGAAGGCTGAACGATACGTCTGAAACTGTGGTTCCTACATACCAGGCCATGAAGAATATGGGAAGAGAAAGAAGCATGAATGTAAACTGAATTCCTGTCGACTTGGATCTAAAATTGCTGAGAACCATGTCTAGGTTGTTTTGAAAGGAGTAGCCTGCCGCGGTTCTGGTCTGGATTTGAGCCTGCAAGGCTCTGATGTTGTTGGCTGATGTGTCAATATCCCACGGATTTATCAGGGCGTTTCGGTCTAGATATATCAAGAGGTTTGTTCCGATCTGCCCGCCAGACGGGCTGAGACGCCATTGCATCTCAAGCAGTCTCTGCATGGTCTTTTCCCAATCAACAATGAGAGTATATATCGCCCTTTCCCCATAGGGCGGCACATAAACAACTTGGTAATAGGGAAAAGAATAGCTTCCTTGGACAATTGAGCTTGATTTGTCGTCAAGCTGAGCGAAGCCCTTCACGGTTAGATTCAAGGCAACAAAGACTGGTGAGCCTTCATACGGGTAAATTGAAACGTTAACAGAGATAGTGTCCCCCACTGCAACTGTCTGCGCCAGGCCTGAATTCTTGAGAACATAAGTTTCGTTTTCGCCTATTTCTTCGGGTCGGTTAAGCCAACCATCATAAACACGTGAATGATTCTGAATTCCAACTATTCTTGCATAATCAAAGATTGTGCCGTTTGCCTCGGAACCTATGGGTCCCTCAAACGCGGAGATGGCCTCAACTCCTACAACTCCTGACAAGCCTGCCACGTCTTTGGAAACATTCGATATGTCCTCGGGACGCATGTTAGGCAAACCTGCAACCATGTCAACATAGACTTGGCTGAGGTCTTGTTCTAGAGCTTGCCTTGCGGTTGTGTTTGCTTTGATGTCAATGCCCGCGAAAAACGTGGATGCCAACGTTATACCAATCAACAGTGCAACGAAGAGTTTCCATGAACGGAAAACATGCGTTATAGCATATAACACCGGCATGTCCAAATCATGTGCTATTCCTTTTGCAGGGCTTTTAAGTCTAATGTTTAGAACAGTTGACACAGTGTGCCAACATGTACTGTTTACTTAGGATATGGCAGGAAAGACATTTTCGAAACGAGCAAGGATGAAAGCAACTGATCGAAAGCGATTCTTGATTCAGTGGGAGGGAAACGCGTTGCCATTCACAATCACCATGTTCGGGACGAACAAACCCGGAACCACGCACGGTACAGTTAAAATTGGAGTGCTCATCATGTACGTGGGAAGAGGATTGAACTCGTGAAGAGAAGGTTCTGGCGCAGCAAGCGGTTCATTGTCACAATCATCATAATAACGGTGATTCTTCTGTCACTCTTCGTTGCCCTTAGGATAGATTTTGGCCAGAGAGAAGACGCAGTTCTCAAGTACCTTTCGCAAGAGAAAGGCATGCCCGAAACATTTGCTGAATTGGAACAATTGACGCCTAATGGCTCGGTAATACTCTGCTGGTGGGACTACGGTACAGCAGTTAGACAGTGGAGCCACAGAGAAGTGATAGAGGCCTACCCGTCAAGAGACATATGGAACACCGTTGGAAGTAGCCGAGACCCATTGAATGCACTGGAAGCTCAATTATTTGGTACATGGGGCTCATCAGAAAAAACCCACGATCTAGCAAGAATATTCATGCTGCCAGAAGATCAATCACTGCAAACTATGCAGGTCTACAATGTCTCATACGCGCTTGTTTTTACGCCAGACGACCTGCAAAAATTCAACTGGATTGCAAACATCGCAGGTTACAACGGAGCAGACTATCTAAGCGTGAATGGCAGCACCTACAAGCCAACAACACTCGGTTCGCAAGTGACTCTCCTACGATTATTGTTTGACGAAACATTACACCCCATACACTTCACCAAACTCTACGACAATGGCGAGGGCAAAATATATCGAATCAATTACCCGTGAAAGCATCCTTTTTGAAGGAATTCTGTTCCCTTGTGCTTTTCGTCAGCTTGCGCGCGAAAATTCCAAGAAAGCAAGATTCAGTAGTGTGCTGCTAGGGTCATAGCCTGCAAACTCAGACACTTATTTCAACCCGCTATGCGAAGTCCTCTTCTTCTGAGGTTCCATCCTAGCCAGCCGCCTGTTAATCACGTGCAGCTCGTTCTGCAAATTCTCAATGACCTCCTCAATATGGCCTCGTTTACGCTTCAACAAGTTGACAGTATCCTCAGGTCTCTCCTTTTTCTCTTCAAGAAAAGTCGAGAAAAGGTTAGGCACGGGCGGCCTCGCGGCAGATTTCACGTCCAAGACATCCTTCATGAATTCCCTGAACAAGTTACTCATGCTGTCAGCAATCTGATTCTGTCTGGCAAGAGCCTGCTGAAGTACAGGCCTTCCCATCTCAGTAATCCCGTAAGTCTTTCGCTTTCTTCTTTGGCCGGCATCCCATTCACCCTCAACATACCCCGACTCTTCCAAACTCTGAAGAATAGGATAGATGCCGCCGGCAGTCGGTCTCCAAAAACCACCGCTTCTCTCCTTGATCTCCTTCATGATTTCATAGCCGTGACGGGGCTTCCTGCTCAGAAGAGTCAACACTGCGATTCGCAAGTAACCCCTCCGCATTTCCTTAATCCAGTTAGCACCAGCCTCTTCGTTTTCAGTATGCATAATCTCTCATTGGAACAATGTTGATATAATCGGAATATTTATATTTTGCTCCAATATATTGCAGTGAACAATATTGCAGTTTCACGGTGAATCTCTTGGAAAACGAGTCCATGATTGAAGTCAAGAACCTAACCAAGATGTTCAAGGATTTCGTGGCCGTTGACAGCGTCTCGTTCAACGTGAAGAAAGGAGAGATTTTCGGTCTCCTCGGCCCCAACGGAGCAGGCAAGAGCACAACAATACGGATGCTCTGCACCTTGAGCAGGCCCACAAAGGGAACAGCCACAATCGGCGGCTACGACATAGTGAAAAACGACACCGATGTCAGGAAACTGATCGGCATCGTTTCCGAGAAAATGATCATGTACAATCGCTTGACTGCCAAGGAAAACTTGTCCTTCTTTGGAAAATTATTCAACCTCCCGAAGAACGTTCTCAACAAGAGAACCGACGACCTTCTGGAGCTCGTCCAGCTGACCAAATGGAAGAATTCCCAGGTGGGCACTTTCTCCACAGGCATGCGGCAGAGGATGAACGTGATAAGAGCGCTGCTCAACATGCCGCAAGTGCTGTTCCTAGACGAGCCTACATTGGGCCTTGACCCCCAGTCTACCGTTGAAATCAGAGAATTCATAAAGAAAGTGAACCAAGAAAACAAGACCACGATCCTAATTACAACTCACATGATGGGAGAGGCTGACTTGTTATGCGACCACATAGGAATCATGGATCATGGGAAAATCGTTGCGCTCGACACTTCAACCAATTTGAAAAAGATGATTTCAGGAGCCAACACGACAATATTGACTCTTGAAATCTCCAATCTCACACCTGAACTCGTCACGATGGTGCGGGCCCTTGAATGCGTAGAAGCCGTTTCTCAAGAAAACTCCAACCACCTCAAAATCCACGCTCACGGAGACGACGCCTTCGACACCATAATCGATGCAATAAGAGCAAGCAAAGCCAAGATAGACTCGATACAAAACATTCAACCCACGCTCGAAGACGTGTTCCTACACGTAACGGGTCATGAAGTGAGGGACAGCGCAGACCAAAAGATACCCATGGAGCACAGGCGTTTTGCGGCGCCATCGAGGGTAAGGTGAGACGAAAATGGGTATACTTTCTAACACCTTCCGAATAGCCTGGAAAGATTTGCTGGAACTCTTCCGGAACAGGCTGGGACTGGTCATGCTCATATTAATGCCATTATTCATGATGGTCATGGTTGGCTTCATCTACCCGTCCAACAACACCCTGAGCAACGTGCCCGTCGCACTGGCCAACCAAGACGTGGCTTACAACAACTCCACAGCCGGAAGTCAATATTTCCTCTCGGTCTTGTATGGAATCAACCACGTCACAGGGATGCTCACCATTACGAACGCCACAGGCGTCGGCGAAATAAAAGACTTGGTCCAGAAGGGAGACGTCGAGGGTGGCATAGTCATTCCTAGCAACTTTACTCAGAGTATCATGAGTCGTGAGCAGGGAACCGTCATTATCGTGACCGACCAGTCCAATCCCCAAGTGTCAGCGACGATCCAAGCGGCTTTGACAGCCGTTTTCCAGCAGATGGGCACGGTTCTAGCCCAGGACAATGTTAAGAACCTCAATCAAACGGCGGTAAACGACAACAATTCTCTGGCGATAGTCCAGCCGTACAACATTCAAGCCGAAGGAGTCGTCTCGGGGCACTTTAGCTATTTCGACTTCATCGCTCCTGGGATAGTGGCCATGACCGTGATGATGAGCGTGATGACAGGGCTTCCAGCAGCTATATCCCACGAAAGAGAAATCGGCACGTTGGACGGAATGATGGTGGCGCCAATCAACAGGCTCTCGATAATACTTGGAAAGACTCTCGCCCAAACAGCGCGAGGCTTGCTCCAAGGCGCAATAATACTGACACTGGCCACCGTTCTTTTCGGGGTAACCATACACGGAAGCATGCTGCTCGTAATTGGATTACTACTACTGGGTGTATTCAGCTTCGTCGGCCTCGGCGTCGTGCTCACCTCCTTTGCCAAGGATCAAGAAACAGCAATGATGCTGATGATGACGCTTATGTTCCCGATGATGTTTCTCAGCGGCGTGTTCTTCCCGATACAGCAGATGCCTTGGTACATGCAGGACATATCGAAAGTTCTTCCTCTCACGTATGCGTCCCAAGCCCTCAGAAAAGTGATGGTCCTAGGCGCAGGAGTCCCAGCAATAGCGACCGAGCTCACGGTGCTCATAGTATTCGGAGCAGTAATGATAGCAATAGCAGTGCCAGTGTTCAGAAGAGCCATGACAGCCTAGGCGCGCACGCGCGCGCCTAGGCTCCTCTCCCATGAACTTCACCTAAGTAAGAATGATGTTCCGTAGATGTAGATTTCGCCGGTAAAATGGTGCGGGGGGGTGGGATCCCTACGCGCGCTTTCAGCGATTCATAAGTCATAAATTAGTCCTGGTATTTTGGGGAAAAGTTGTGTTTCACCAATGTGTTTGGCTCCGGTGATCCAGCTGACAAGCCTTTCGATGCCGATTCCAGCGCCAGCCGAGGGTTTTAACCTTCCTTCTTTTGCCAATCTTAACAATAGTCTGTAGTTCTCCTTTCTAACGTTGTCTCGCTCCATTTTCTTGTTTATCTTGCTGAATTCAAACTCTCTTCTGGCACCAGATAATACTTCTCCGTATTGGGGCAACAGCAGGTCATAGTTGTCCCATTTGCCGCTTTGGAAGTCTTCAAAGTCGTAGAATTCTCTGGGAAGGTTTGTTATCCACACGGGATCATCAATTTCCACCAACATACTTTTCTCCCATTCTACACCGTATTCTTTTTCGAGTTCTGCTTTATCATAGAGTTCAAACGGAATTCTCGGCTTTCTCAGATCATCATACCTTTCTAGATTAAGCAACTCTTCACTCATGTCTTCCTTCAAATTCTCTATCAATCTGCAGATAATCCCTTCGACGAAACTTCTAATGTCTCTCGAAGTGGCGTTTCTGACCTCAAAATCCAACTGGGTAAATTCATAAGCGTGCACTCCGCTGGTTCCTCTTTCACTTTTCTCTATTCTCACGTTCGGCGAAAGCGAGAACAATTTGGGACTGATTATTGAACAGGCAACCAGCTTGTGAATAATCATGCTTGCCGTTGTCCGAACCGTCTTTCCGTAGATTTCGACTTCAATACGTTTTTCGATAGATGCGCATTGATCTGGCCACAATGGATCAGTCGACTGCGACAGTATCACGGGCAACAACCATTCAAACCCGTCGGAAGCAAATTCGTCTGTGAGATGCTTCAACACGTAGGTCATCACCCTGCTTATGCAGTGCTTTTTCTCGATTTCGCTTTCAGATAGAAGCTCAAGCGGTCTCGGCATCTCAACCAGTTCGCGTCTGAGAACCAGCGCATCTTTTCTTACATCTACTTGTTTCCCGATCATCAATCCACTCTCTCATCGGTGATGTCGTTTCAACAGCCTTTGAACATTACCTGCATTAGATGTGCGCTGCTGGTAATAAATTTTTTATGAAAAGAGTTGGAAATATTTCGAAAAAGCAAAGTATTTATGGCTCAAAAGTGTAAAAATTACAATCATGGAAACCAAACTTGACGAGAAAGATCTGGCAATCCTAGCCCTGATACAGAAAGATTGTAAACTCAGCAGTCGGGAAATTGCCAGAAAAATCGGATCACCTATAACGACGGTTTTTGCAAAGATAAGGCGCATGGAAGAGTTGGGCATCATAAAGGATTATAGAGCCGTCTTGAACTCACAAAAACTTGGCCTAGGTGCAACGGCCTTGATTTTGGCTTCTGTCTCCTACCAAACTAAGGACAACGATAAGCTGATCTCGCAGAGAGAAATAGCTTTAGACATTGCAAAATTCCCAGAAGTCCAAGAAGTCTACATCATCACTGGGGACTGGGACCTCTTGATAAAACTCAGAGCCGAGAATGTAAATACGGTCGGAAAATTCGTTATTGACAAATTGAGGCTTGTAAAGGGAATCGAGAAAACCCTCACCTGCATGGTTTTTGAGACTTGCAAAGAAACTACTGAAATACGTATTGAACCACGGAGAAGTAGAAGTGAAAGCATACAAAGCCAGTAACCCGCGCGCTTTTGCTTTTCAAATGTTAGGCTTCCTCGACAACGGTGCGATGGGCTCTTAATATGCGGGCAATCCATTAGGTATTAAGCAACTTTAACTGTGGACTGTTCGACAAGCAGCGCTGCAACATTTTACTCCAAAGAACCACTGAATTCTTTAACCCTGCTCGACGCATTGGATCTTAAGGGCGCACCGTGACCACACAGCATAACATCAAAGTTTAAGCCCGCGATCTTCTTAATAGACAGCCTCGCTTGCCGCATGTCCAACGTAACCCACTTGGGCGGAGCGCTTATTTTTCCCTTAGCAAACCTGAGAGTGTCACCTACGAACACGACCTTTCGAGCCGTATCAAGGAGAGAAATGCTTCCAGGCGTGTGCCCAGGTGTATGGATGACTGTGATGCTGCCGACCTTGTCGTTTTCTTTAAGCATTATGTCAGGTTGAACTGGCTTGAACCTGAAGAAGAATGAGAAAGCCTTTAACACCATTCCGGTGGCGCCTTTGGGGCTCGGTAAGGGTTTGTTTCCTGCAACAAAGTCCGCGTCTTCTTGATGAACCGCGACCTTTGCATTCGTAAGCCTAACGAGTTCGTGGGCACTTCCAACATGGTCTGTGTGGCAATGAGTTAAAACGATTCTTGAAATGTCTGAAGGCTGTCGGCCGATTTTGTGAACGTAATTCAGGATCTTCCTTGAGTTTTTGGGCATTCCCGTGTCAATGACGGTTAGTTCTTTTCCATCGATTACCAGAAAAACATTGGCGTTGACGCCGTCTACTTGGTGTATGCTTTCCATGATTTCCGTCGATATTGCACCCTTTGAGGAATCTGAGATATGCATACTCATAAAAAGCTTGTGCGCATGGTACGCTTTCAGCTCCAGAATGGTGGGGCTGCCCGGATTTGAACCGGGGTCTAGAGAGCCCAAGTCTCCAAGCCTAGACCAAGCTAGCCGACAGCCCCTTCTGTGGCCGTTTGCAAGATAGAATTTCGAAAGACACATTTAAGACATTCTCTAAAACTGGAAAAGCCGACGAGGTTTCGCGGTCAGTGCGTTATTCTGTTTCTAACGCTGCATTGGAGTACTTTTGGGCAGACTAGACATTCGTCTGGTATGGGCCTGTCAGTTAGAGTTGAATTCAACAAGCTGGTGTAGTGAGCACATTTTGCTGGTGAGTCGAAGACTTTCGGATACTCCAATGCCCTGACGTCCACCACTTTCAAGCCGTCTACCGTCAGGTCGATTCTGGACATGCAGAAGGGGCAGGCATAGTTGCTCTGTCTCGGAAAGGTCGATGAGTCAGTTAGAACAGCTGGCCTCTCAAATGATTTTCCGCAGCCCTTGTATGGGCACTTGAGTTTTCCTGGGTGGTGGAAGTTCACCGTTGTTCATCCCTTTTTGTCTAGAGCCTGCCTGGTATATCTGTAATATTAATATTTAATAAACTTATCCGTTGACACGCACAACACACATACACTTCCGACGAAAAAAGCCTCGGCGGGGCTTTGAACCCCGGGCCTGCTGCTTACGAGGCAGCCGCTCTACCAGGCTGAGCTACCGAGGCACACACACCAAAAATTCACATTACACCTATTTAAGCAGACACAAACAAGCCATAGAGCCCGACAACAACAAAAGGGCAAGCATCATGATACAGCAATGACTATCACGAAGAGACAGCTCGTCTACAAGAAAGTCAGACAGCACAAAACCAAACACACTTCGAAACAGGGGCTAAACACGTCAGTCGACCTAGACCAAAGTGTAAACTCTGAAACGTTTCTAAAACTCGGGCCCACAGACACTAATGTTGAAGACCGAAAAACCGCCCTAAGAGGGGGGTTATCACATGTTCCATTGTTTCCGCAAAAGACTTCAGGTCAACGAACAGATTTCACAATGTCACAAGCGGCTCAGCTTACAGTTTCTTCGTCATAACGTAGGCGTCTTCTCCATCTGCATAGTATCCATGCATCGTTCGACTGACCTCAAAGCTAAGCTTCTTGTACACTCTTACTGCCTCATCATTAGTGACCCTGACCTCCAAGAAACTCTGCTTTGCGTTATAGAGTTTCATTGCTTCCAAGGCTTTGGAAACCAAGGCTTCTCCGATTCCTTTGCGACGATGCTCAGGCGAGACTGCGACCGAAACAACATGGCCCTTCTTGATCAGACCACTCAGGCCGAAACCAGACAGCCCAACCTCAACCCTACACATGATATAGCCTACCACTTGACCGTCCTGCTCAGCTACGATAAAGGCTTCAGGAAACCTTCGATACAAGTCGAGGAAGAAGAAATCCGTATAGTTCTCAGGAAGACAGAGACGGTTTATCTGCATGACACCCTGCAAATCATTCACGTTAAACTTGCGAATGTTGTAGATCTCTTGCAAGTCACCCGTCTCCATTTGCTCTGATCCATGAAATCAAAGCTGTTTAAACACTTTTCTGTTCCGAAACAGCTTCAGAAAGGTTTGTGCCTTCAGTCCCCTTGATCTTTGGTAACGTGTAGTTACCAAACGGCATGACCCAGACCCTAGCGTTCCGTCCAGCAACGTTGAAAGCTTCATTTAACGCTTCGTTTACCGCCCTGGCAGTCTTCAGTTTGAAAATGTTGGAAGCGTAATAATCGGGCATAGAGGAAACCAAGATAATTCTATGATTCTGCAGCACCTTCATCAAATAGTAAGCCTTGTGACCCCCCAGAACAAAATTCTTCTTGATCTCCCTCTCGACGGTTTTCAGATCACCATACTTAACCATCCAGTCGTAAAAAGCCTGATTTCCATGGCCCTCAGGGCACTCTGCCACCAGAACTATGACCCCCCCTCGTTTGACAACCTCCAAGGCGTTGTCGACCCCCTTGTAGGCCTGATAGAGGTTGACGTCCGCCGGATCCCCGCCTGAACTGACGACGACTATATCTGCTCTCCTATCCACGGTCACCCGGTACATTTCATCGACAAGTTTGACTCCTTCTCGGAAAGCTTGCTCTAAATCTCCGGCAAAGGCCTTCACGATCTCACCTCTGACGTTTGTCACAACGTTCACCACGAAGTCGACACGCGCCATCTTCGCAGCCTCAATCATGTCCTCATTGACCGGATTTCCATCCAGCACGCCCGTCTTAGCATTTGCATCCAGAGCCATAGCATGGTTGTGCTTTATCGTGTCTTCGCCAGCGACCGCTGGCAAGACACTTTTTCGCCCGCCACCGTAGCCAGCGAAGTAATGAAGACACACATCGCCAGTCAAAATCTTTACGTCGGACTCGGCAAAGATTCGATTCAAGAGTACCTTTGTTCCGTGCTTCTGAGTCGTGCCAATGTGGACCAAATCCTCGCTTTTGCAGTCATGGCTGACTGATTTCACTCGGCCAAGCACGTCCTCACCAAGAAGCAGGACAGCTTCTTCGCGTTTCACGGCTCTATGTGTCCCGCATCCGAAGATAATCGTAAAGTTCTCGTTCTTAACGCCCGCAGTTGTCAATTCGTCGAGTAAAGGCGGAATAATGAGGTGGCTTGGGGACGGCCTCGTTGCGTCATCGACAACTATGGCCACCTTGCTTTCAGGCTTCACGATTTCGCCCAGACTTTTTGAACCGATCGGTTCTCTCAAGGCTCTCGCAACCTCGGCTTTGCCATCAGGCACCGAAGCTATCTCTTTTGGATCGATCGACCCCAAGAGATTTCGCGCAGGGACTCTCACGCAGATTTCCGTTTTGCCGTAAGGAAGCCAAACGTCAACCATGAAGCGTCACTCAGATATTGACACACATGAGCTGAAACTTAAGCCTTATCAAGTCAATGAGCAGAAGCCATCACAAGTTCTTTAAAATCAGGCTGACATAATTGTGTGTTGTGAGGAAATGAAAATGGCGATCGAAAAAACCCCTGCAAAAAACGAGGTCTTCTTCGTATGGCTTAATCGCTACGCCGGAATAACGGTGAAGACGCCGTCTAAGACGTTGGTAATCGACCCTGTTGACGTTAAAGCCCGTAATCTCCAAAAAGTCGATGCGGTTCTGATTACACATGAGCATTATGACCATTTGGACCAGGCATTGGTTTCCGAAATACACAAACTGACACAATGCAAGGTCATCGCAGACCCCACTTCCAGCAGAAGGCTTCGAAACACGATTCCATCAGAGAAACTTCAGGAAGTTCAACCAGGTTCAGAAGTCAAAATCGGCGAGGTTCTCGTAAAAGCCGAACAATGCAACCATCCCCCGGCAGCAACACCCGTGTCGTTCATAATCACGAGCGACGACGGAGTGAAACTCTTCCACACAGCGGACAGTCTACCATTCCCGCAGATGGCCACAATCGGTGAAAAGGAGAAATTCGACGTAGTCTTCTGCACCGTCGGAATCGCACCGAACACTTCACCCGAAACCGGCGTTGACATAGTTAGGCTGACAAAACCAAAAGTAGCAGTGCCCTATCACACAGGTTCAAACGCAGATCAGAAGAGATTCGCTGAACTTCTGAAGAAGGAATTGCCGAAAATCACGTGCCTAGTTCCAGAAATAGGAAAAATCTATCAAGTCTCCAAGAGGAAGTGAAGAGTCAAGGATGAACAAAAACAGCAACGAGTTCGTCAAGATTGAACTCTGCAAGATCCTCAACAGGATAGGAGCCGTTCAGTTCGGAGCCTTCAAGCTTACAAGCGGAAAAATGAGCCCATACTACGTAGACTTGCGGATAGTTCCAAGCTTCCCCGACGCTTTTCGCAAAATCTCCAACTTCCAAGTACAATTCGTGAGAAAAGAAATAGGGGACAAGAATTTCGACAGAATCGTTGGGATTCCAGTTGCAGGCATACCGTTTGCGGCTTTGACGGCGTATGACTTTGGAAAACCGTTCCTTTACACCAGGAAGGGTATACGGCTCCACGGAAGACAAAGAAGAATAGAAGGAGTGCTCGCGCCCGGAGACCGCGTCCTACTAATCGATGATCTAATAACAACAGGTTTGTCTCTGGAAAAAGCGGCAAGAGCCATCACCGCTGAAGGAGGAATAGTAGCTGACGCAGCAGTGCTCATAGACAGGCAAGAAGGCGGAAGAAAAAGACTTGAAAAACGCGGAATCAAACTGCATGCGCTGCTCAGCATCAGCGAGATAGCCAGCACTCTTGCTGAACTCGGAACAATCGATGAGGAGCAGAAGAAGACAATTCTGAAACAGATCAAGAAAGAATAGAAAAAAGGTTGAAACCTAAAGCAGGTCTACTCGTAGAAAATCAAGCTCTGCTCTTCCAATATCCCATGAAGCTTATGAACCGCATCGTAGACATCCTGTTCCTTCTTTGCCCCAGTGCAAACGAGCTTACCGCTTGCAAACAGAAGTATGACCACTTTCGGCTCGTCCATCCTGTAAATCAAACCCGGAAACTGTTCCGGCTCGTACATTGTCTTTCCAAGCGTAGAAGCAGCCTTTTCGAGATCAATCATTCCGCCCAAGCTTGCTGAAGCAACGATGTTCTGTATCTTCAGTTCAGGCTTACTGATGACTATTATCCCGCCTCCTTTCAGCTCCTTGACAACCTTCATCACGGCCCTACGTGCCTCTTTCTCAGATTTCGCGCCGGTGCACACCATTTTTCCCGAATTAAAAATCAACGTGGCCGTTTTGGGATTCTTGAGTCTAAATACCAAGCCTGGAAACTGTTCGGGTCGATACTCAACTCCAGGATAGCCTTTGACAATAGCGTTTAGGTCAACCTTCTGATTCAAAGTAGCCGAGGCAACAACGTTCTCAACTTTTATGATGGCTTTGGTTTTCGGCATTGGGCATCACTTCTACACAGCCTACTGAATGCTTAAATACCCTTTATAAAGCCTTGTGTAAATCGCATGGAGATATCTCCCGAAGTCCTCACTATTAATAGCGCGCGCACCTCTCGCACGAAGAGACCATGGAGAAGGCTTCACTTGATAGTTAGTTACAAAACTGTACGCTGATTTCATTGTACTCGCGCGTGGGAGACAGCTTGTTCGTAAACAAAGAAAATGAGGGGGATTTGTGTGTTTGTAAGTGATTTTCCGTTCTTACTTCTTTGGGGGCGTTTTCTTCTTTCCTTTAGTGGCTTTAGGCACTATTCTAGCCTCAAATTACAATTATCGCGTTTTTTTATTTAAATCTTTGGTCGGTTACAAAACAATAGACGGATTCTGATGAAAAAACAGAATAGCGCAAATCATTTTTTCCATCTTGTCTAGATGGTTAATTACAAAACTGTGCGGTGACTTCTGATGTCGTTTAGTTCTTTGGGGTGGTGTGTTTGGCTAAGCCTCAGGTTGCAGGGGGCTTTCCACATTCTTTGCTGGTTCGGGTTCAGTCTTATCGGTCTTAGACGTTGGGATGACAAACTCAATGATTATCAGCACGATTATGATGGCGACAATTATGTAGAGAGCGGAAGATTCACGCATAAAAAGTGCTAAGTGCCCTAGCCATGGTATCCGCATGACGACTACTCCCACCACGGCGTTCTGAGAAACCCAGCCCCAACCGTCCGGTGAGCCTTGAGGCCCAGTCCAGTCTCCCTTCGTTTCGAAATATATCAGTCCGTTCTCTGTCTTGTTTGCTATTGCCCTGTGCACTATCAACTCAGGAGAGATTGGACTATGGAACACTATTATGTCGCCATTAGGCTGTAGGCCCGTAACAATTTGTTTTGGGTCCACTGCTTTGATGATGATCAAGTCTCCCGTGTGCAAGGTACGCCCAAATGGGTGAGACCAGCCGTCACATCCATTTCCAGAGTCAGGCTGCACTTCACACATGCTGCCTGAAGCGACAGCCAACGCCGGATACGGTGTTCCCAAAATAATCTGTGACCCGAACCATAATCCGAAGACTATCGCAACGACCACGACGATCATTACTGCGGTTTTGAAGTACTCGTTCTTCCACAGTCTTCCAACCGTACTTGTCATCTGATGCCTTCTAACATGAATTGTTCCAGTTGATTTAGGCTGGTTCGCTTTAAAACTTAGTGCTTAAAAAATGAAAATGGGGGAGATGGATGAAAGCTTGATGCCCTATTTCTCACTCAGCGGGGTGAAGCTACGTTTAGACCTTCTTCTTACTAAGGACTTCTCTGAAGCTGTGGCCCTTTGGACAGTCGAACAGGCCGATTTCGAGTTGTATCCTCTTTCCCTGCTTGTCGGGGCGTCCAGCCATCGTCCACTTCTTCTTAGGCGCTGAGACCATTGATCCGCATTTTGGACATTTAGCCATTTAATTTCCTCCGAATCATCTCGGTATCCATGGTTTCTAATGATGATACATAAAAAACTTTCCATTGTTTTCGTATGGAAAACGTTGGTTTCAACATCGGTTCTAGACATTTTAAACGCAAACAATCATTACGATGCCGCTCAAGATTTTATGTCAAACAATTCAAAACACTACATGGTTGGCCAGAACGATAATGCTGAAAGAATCTCGCGATCCTCGATTGCATTTTTTCTTCAAAACGATTCTCGATCATGGTCTCCATCGAAGGAAGGAAGATTCATCAACCTTGAAACCGACCTTATTAGGCCATTGCTCGCGTCACAATCCACGTTATTCTTTCAATCAGGCATTTGAAAAGCGCATCCAATGAACCATCGAAATTTGCATGAAAAGTTGAAAAATGCCAACGAGCAAAACTGGATCGAGACCAGCGTGGCGATTACTTTCTGTGCAAGAAAACTGCTCCAAAATGCTTTTACTATTGGGCCTATGCTTACTTCTCACAGCATTGAGGCCTAACCAGACTTGTCCCAGTCTCCAAAGAATGCTTTTGATTTGCTCGTCAAGCCGGTCCGAAGGCTTATTGAGCAGAAGGGTTTCACGAAGCCCACTGAACCTCAAGAGAAAACCATTCCGCTGGTTCTCGCTGGGAAAAATGTTCTTCTTATCTCACCGACCGCTACAGGCAAAACCGAAGCTGCTTTTCTGCCCGTTCTAAGCATGCTTCTTCAAGGACATCAGGGCATTCCAGGCATCAAGGTCTTATACATAACACCTCTACGAGCTCTGAATCGTGACATGCTGGACAGGCTTGAGTGGTGGTGCAACAATCTCGACATCAAGTTGGCCGTCAGGCATGGCGACACCGACACGAAGGAGCGCACGCGGCAGGCAAGAAGTCCCCCTGACATGCTCATCACGACTCCTGAGACCCTGCAAGCTTTATTGTCTGGTTGGATAATGCGGCAGCATCTTCAACGCCTCCGCTGGGTCATCGTTGATGAGGTCCATGAAATGGCTGACAGCAAGCGTGGAAGCCAGCTTTCACTGGCTCTGGAACGGCTCAGGTCCATGATCGGAGAAGACTTCCAAATGATAGGATTGTCTGCCACTATTGGCACTCCTGACAAGGTTGCTCAATTCCTCGTTGGAAAGGGTAGGAGTGTTGAAGTTGTTCGGGTTCCCGTTGCGAGGATGATGCGACTTCGAATAATCTACCCGACGCCTGATGATGAAGATGTGCGGTTGTCAACGCAGCTTTACACGCATCCGGAAGTCGCGGCGAGACTCAGAATCATTCGTGACTACATCAACAGCCACAAGTCAGTGCTCCTGTTCACGAACACTCGTGCGGTGTCCGAGGTGCTCGCGAGCAGGTTTAAAGTTTGGGACTCTGATTTCCCCGTCTCGATCCATCATGGCTCGTTGGCGAAGCCTTCGCGAATAGCAGCCGAGAAAGGCTTGAAGAGTGGCGCGATCAAGGGACTCGTCTGCACGAGTTCTCTTGAGTTGGGCATCGACGTGGGCACGATTGACTTGGTCATCCAATACATGAGCCCACGACAGGCAACCAGACTCATTCAACGCGTGGGAAGGAGCGGCCACCAAATCGGCAAGATGGCAGACGGAATAATAGTCACGTTGGACTCGGATGACGCCCTCGAAGCGTTGGCCATAGCCAAGAAAGCACTGAAAGAAGAGCTAGAGCCTGTCGATATTCCACCGAAACCCTACGATGTTCTGACACACCAAATTGCCGGTCTGCTGCTCAAGAACAGACGACTTGATTTCGATCAGATCCTCAGTGTTTTCCGGAATGCTTACCCATACGAGGACCTGAACATGGATGATGTCGAGAAAGTCCTGAAGTACATGCATCAGCGCTTTCCAAGGTTGGCATGGGTGTCCTTCGAGGACAAAGTGGTGCTGAAGCCAAGACAGAGCAAGGCACTCTTCGAATATTACTTCGGCAACTTATCCATGATTCCTGAAGAGAAGCAGTTTCTCGTCATTGACGCTTCAAACGACTCTGCCGTCGGAGTCCTCGACGAAGCCTTCATGGCCGAATACGGGAAGCCTGCCACCAAATTCATAATCAGAGGTTCTCCGTGGATCATCCAGCATGTCACGGAGGAAAAAGTTTACGTAAAACCAGTAGATGATCCAACCGGGGCCATTCCAAGCTGGATCGGAGAGGAGATTCCTGTTCCATTCACGATTTCGCAAGAAGTCGGCCTCATCAGGCGTAGCGTCGAAGAGGAATTGAAACAGGGCATTTCACCTGAAATAATAGCTTCCAAGCTGAGTGAACAGTATCCCTGTGATGAGGACACGTTGGGACGTGCCCTAAAAGAAACGGTTGAGCAGGTTAAGGCAGGTCTCCCTGTTCCGACTGAAAAGCGAATCACCGTCGAAGACTGGGAGGACTTCGTTCTCATTCATGTCCACTTCGGCTCGCTTACGAACAGGGCCCTGGCTCAACTCTTGGGGCAGCTGCTCTCCGACAAGGTCGGCTACGGCATCGTCGTGCAGCATGATGCCTACAGGATTTTCGTTCAAACTATGGGCGCCGTGAATGCTGATCGAATCGTGTCTTTGTTTGAAGAGGTACAGGCCATGCCCGAACGCGCAGTCAGGGATACGCTAACGTTGGCGACCGTGAAGACAGGGCTTTTCAAGAGGCGCATGGTCCATGTTGCACGGCGCTTCGGAGCGTTAGAGAAATGGGCCGATTTCAGCAGTGTGAGCCTTCAAAGGCTGATCAAGACTTTCGAGGGAACGCCGATCTATGAGGAAGCCTTGAAGGAAGTGTTTACGAAGGACCTGGACGTGGACAACCTCATCAACGTCATAGGCAAGATTCACAAGGGTGAAATTGAAATACAAAGACTCGACACACATGGAAATGCAAGTCCTGTTGCTCGATTGGGCATCGAGCGAATGAGCATGAAGACCGATTTGATCCCACCTGAGCGAATGCGAGCGGTGATGATAGAGTCTGCGAAGGCCCGGCTGCTCAACGAAACAAACGGCTACATTTGCACGAACTGCTGGAGCTATCTGGAAATGTTGAAGACGAAAGATTTACCCGATAAGCCAAAATGCCCAAGATGCGGTTCTACCTCCTTGGGCCTCCTGAGACTCGAAGAAGAAAAGCTACTGCCTATCATCGACAAGAAAGGTGAAAAACTAAACAAGTCTGAAGAAAGAATGAAAGACCGCGCATTGCAAACGTCACGACTGATTCAGAAATATGGAAAACCAGCAGCAGTGGCACTATCTGCACGCCGAGTCCAGACTCCAGACGTTGAGCGAGTACTTGAGAAAGACCGAAAACTCGATGACACATTCTACGAGTCGATCCTCGAGGCGGAGCGCAAAGCAATAAGCAGAAGATCTTGGTAAACCCTTCCCACTATAGGGTCTAAGCATACGTCCAAGAAAAATATGCAAAATCATCTTTTTAGGCTGTGATTCAGTTCCACCGACTTCCCGGACCTGAAGGCTGAATTGTGATTTTTCAAGTTGCTTTCAGTTATCTTGTTGCAATCGTGGCCGTGGCGTGCCGTCGTTAGGTTGGAGCGTTCTCTGCTTTCTTGCTTACGAAGTTTATTGCCTGAAGTATCGTTTTGCTGAGTCCGATGAAACTTAGCATCGTTGCGATCATCAGGAACAAGCGCAGGTCAACCTCCAACGCCACATTCTGGTAGGTCATACTGAACATTCCACTGTTCAAAGAAAGAATAAGGTAAGAAATCACGAACAGGTCGTTAGCCACACCGAAGAAATGCTGGTAAATAGTCCCGGCTGTTAATTCGCCGACAACGACTAGACAGATGTACACGCGGACGAAGATCTGGACAGTCTGCTGCAAGTCTGGAATCATCTTCGCGAAAGGAGCCAGAAACAGCCAGCAAACATAATACAAAGCGAAGAAGAGGAGCCCTTTGATCGTCGCCCTAAGCACCCTGACTATGAGCTTTCGAGGCCTAATCGCTGAGGACTTTTCGTCTTCAACCATACTGAATCACCCTTGAACCGAAGCTGAATAATGGCGTCTGAAAATCCAGTTCAAACCGTCCAGTTTGCGTAATTGATGAAACCGCAACATTAAGGTCTATTTGGCCATCAAAGTGCGAGTGCTGCGCAGCATCAACCATACTTTGGCCATGGCCGATGAGTTGGTTGGCGCTGTTGTACATTCGCAGGTGAACTTCTCCAGTGACGTTGAAAAACGCGTGGTTGTCAAAGCTTATGGAAACGATGACTTGCATTTGCGTATAGTTGACCGCGATATATTGTGGTTTTTCAAGTTTGAGATCATATAGTGGTGCACCCCAAGGAATAGAGATATTTCCCGAAGCTTCGACAGGAATGACTTCTCCAATCACCATGCCTATGGACTCGGTGATGTTTAGCTGAGTATCGTTGAACAGAAAGTCTTGGTCTGATTGCATTACGTCGTTTACGTCGAGAGTCAGGTTGTGAAGAATCGATAGTTTCTCGCCTATTCCTATCGTGGGTATAAGCGTTGATCCTTGCGTGATCGTAGAGCCATCTTCACCTAGAAGTTTTGTCGAAAAATTGAACGAGCGTATGTCGTAGTAACCGTTGTTTGCAATGTTCAATGGGAATGAAACCAATATTCTATTGTCAGTTGTTGTTGCCATTCGCGAGTTGCCGAAATCGAGCCTAAGGTCCTTGATCGAGTACGCTGCAGTGGCGCAGAACACTATTAGGAATATCCAACAGGCTGCTGTGGCAAAATCTATCATCCTGATTGGAATATCCATCGATTTCCCCTTCTGCAACCGCTCATGTACGAACTCTAAGCATTGGCCACTTGGGTTTCAGGAATTACTTCGGAGGGAATCACTGCGACCTCTGGCTCATTCTGTTTTGGTACCTTTTCTGGTTCCTCTTTCAGCTCTTCTTTTGACTTTTCTTTTGGCTCTTCGACCGTCGTCTTTTCGGGTTTTGACTCTTGTGATGCTGGCTTAGGTTGAACTTTCTGCTCTGTGGTTGGTTCTTTTTGCAGTGTAAGAGGTGGCACTTGCGGGGTGTGAGTGACTATTGCTACTCCTCTTAGGGTAATAAGCGAGGCTACCCAGCCCATTATTCCAAGGTACATCAGTCTGATGCATGTTGCAATCAATGGAACTAGAGCGTCACTGAACGTTTGTGCTAGATTAGCAGAGGTCAGTATGCTCAGGCTCTGTGTCAGGAATCCGTAGGCGCTTACAAAGGTGAATATTAATAGGGCTACGCCGAGGCACAGGACCGTTACTCCGGAAAGGGCTATCTTGTCTCTGAAGTTCTTAAACATCTTGTTGCCACTGCTTTAACGATGGGCAGTCTTGAATATTAAAACTTCCTACACACTAAACAGTATACTGGTTAACTATCAAGAATCAAGCAGAAGAATAAAGGCTGAAACTACATTGAAATGCCGAGTTTCTGGTAGATTTTCTGCTTATTCGCCTCAACTGTCTTCTGAACGTCTGTGAAAAGGTTGTTTCCATGCGAGTCTATGGCAACTGCCAGCGGACCGAATTCCTGTGCCTCAAAAATCCACATAGCCTCAGGCATGCCTAAATCATACCATTCAACGCTCTTCACGTTTTTTATGGCTTTTGCAGCCAGAATCGCTGCCCCACCCGTGAAAGCGCCGTAGACCGCACCGTACTTTGCCATGGCATCTGTCGTCTTCTTACCCATCCCGCCTTTGCCGATCACAACGCGAACCCTGAAGTTCTTTATGAACTCATCTTCAAACAAGTCCATCCTCGTGCTCGTCGTCGGTCCTGCCGCCACTGCAATCCACTTGTCACCTTTTTTACTCATGACTGGACCACAGTGAAAGACAGCCAGTCCCTCAAGGCTTATGGGCAGAGGTTTTCCCTCCTTAAAGTACTCCAAGGCTCTCCTGTGAGCTTGATCTCTCGCGGTGACGATCGTTCCAGTGACGTAGAGAACATCATTTACCTTCAGTTTTCTAATTTCTTCATCAGAAATTGGCGTCTTAAGTTTATAAACGGCCATCTTTTCACCCTACCACTTCAGTTTATGCGTCAAATACTCAACGGTCCCATCAGCATTAATCCTGGCAGAAGCTCTTCTTGCAGCCCAGCAATTGAAGGCAACAGCTGCTGGAAAAGATGCTGGATGCCTATATGCGAAGTCTATGTGCACTCCTAACACCGTGGTTTTTCCGCCGAGACCCATGGGACCGATTCCAGTCATGTTGGCGGCTTCGAAGATTTCTTTCTCAAGCGCGGCAATTTCCGGGTTAGGATTATGTTCAGTAAGCGGCCTCAACAAGGCCTTCTTTGCCAGTTTCATAGATATGTCTGCCCCGCCTCCCATTGCGATGCCAAGTATGTTCGGAGGACAGGGTTGAGCACCAGCCTTCACTACGGCATCGACGACAAATTTCTTAAGTCCCTTTATTCCCTCGCCTGGCACTATCATGCCGCCTAGGCAGACGTTCTCTGATCCTCCTCCTTTAGTCATCACCGTCAACTCTAAGCTATCTCCAGACGTGATCTCCCAATTCAAATAGGGTATGTACCTTCCAGTGTTGTCCCCGCTGTTCTTCCCATCGAATGGGTTCACCGAATTCGGCCGCAACGGAACTTCCTTCGTCGCTCTCCTCGTAGCGTTTATCAACGCTTCCTCGACTTTGCTCAGGCTCTTCACCTTGTCTCCAGCTTTCACATAATAGATTATTGTGCCCGTGTCCTGACAGACAGGCGCTTGGTACTTCTCAGCAAGTTCAATGTTGTCCAAGATTGCCTTCAGTTGCGTCTTACCCGGCTCTGTTTCTTCCGAAAAGGCTTTCTTCAACGCTTGCTTGACATCTTCTGGAAGAAAGATCACAGCCTGCTTCAAAATGTTGAAGGCCACGTTTTCGACAAGTTTCGAATCCTCCAAGCGTTCTCCCTCATGCGCTGGCCGATTTTATGAAGGAACCGCATACTTATATCTTGTCTTGCATCCTCCACGAAATTCAAGTATGCGCCTGAAAGAGTGCCAGCAAGATTAGGAGACTCAGCACAGAGGGAAACATCACTTTAACCTACCTCTCCACGCACTGATCCCCGTAATGCTTCGCGCGTTTTAAATACGGCGAACCTTTATGTCTGATACGTCAAAACTGGGAAAATCAATGACCGAAGAAGAAGAAATAAAAGAATACCCCGCAAAGAAAAAGTATGAGCTACTGGAAGACCTACCTGGAGTCGGCCCGGCCACAGCGCAAAAACTCAAGGAAATGGGCTTTCACACCATCGAATCCCTAGCCATGGCCACGGCACGCGAGCTGGAACCAGCCGGCATAAGCGACAAAAAGGCCTTTGCAATCATCGAAATCGCCAGGTCATCCATCGGCGTCTCTTTCATAAGAGCAGATGAACTGCTTAGGATGCGGAAAAATGTTCTGCGCTTGACGAGTGGAAGCAAAGTTCTGGACGGACTCGTTAACGGCGGACTGGAAACGCAGACTATTACCGAGTTCTACGGTGAATATGGCAGTGGAAAGAGCCAGATCTGTCATCAGCTAGCCGTAAACGTTCAGTTACCTCCTGAACGCGGCGGACTCGCCGGTTCCGCATTGTACGTTGACACTGAAAACACCTTCAGAACTGAACGAATCGTGTCCATGTCCAAGCATTTAGGACTCGACCCGGAGCAAGTCGCCAAGAACATCATTTATGCTGAGGCCTACACTTCCGATCATCAGATGTTCCTGCTTGACAATGCTGATGAAGTGATCAAGCAAAACAACGTCAAACTGATCATCGTTGACTCCCTCACTGCACACTTCAGAAGCGAATACATCGGACGTGAAATGTTGGCTCCCAGACAGCAGAGACTCAACAAGCACATGCACAAGCTCATCGGTCTAGCCAGGGCCTTCAACGCCGTGGCTGTGGTAACGAATCAAGTTATGGCCAAGCCGGACGTGTTTTTCGGCGATGCCGTCCACCCCATCGGAGGCCACATCGTAGGCCACACGAGCCACACTCGCTTCTACTTGCGAAGAGCAGCACACGGACCCATACGCATAGCACGCTTGGTTTCAAGCCCATACTTGCCCGAAGGAGAAGAAATATTTAAAATAACCGAGAACGGCATAGAAGATGCTTCGGAAGAAGAGAAGACGAAACCTCGTGGTCGTTAGAGATGCCTATTCCCTCGACTCTAGTCATACGCTATTTCCAGCTCCTAGCCAGCAGACAGTTCACGGAAGCCGAGCGTGAATTGGACAGGATCAAGCAGAAGATGCAAAAAACAGAATGGAACAGAGGCTTTTTCAGGGCTCTTTACGGCATGCTTCTCTCCCGCAAGGCAAACGGCGACGCTTACGCGTTCTTCGCAAAGCTGGACTTGACCGACAAGGCAGCCCTACACCAGTATAGAAAAGAGTTCCTGGGTCATGTTGGAAACAAACTTCACGGGGATTTTGACCGAGGATATTTCTCAGCATGGGCAGACTGCATGCGCGTGCTCAGCCGGATAAGCATTCCTAGCATGCCTGGCCAAAACGGTGAAACCAAAGGGAAGACACAGGTTGGCACGGCAAACATTGACAAAGGACAACCAACCATCGAAAGCTTTCTTGAAGAAGCAGAAGACTAGGCATGCCCGGCGATCGCAGTGTAAAGCAAAGCCCAAAAGACTATCCATGAAAGCAAGTATATGCCTATTCCCGTGGTAAACAGCTTCTGAGGTTTCTGCACTTTAGTTATGAATACCGACTTTATGGCGTAATACGAAATCAAGTAAACGATCAAGGTTAGAGACACACCATCGATGAAAGTGCTGAATACAAATTGGTTATTTCTAATGGTGTTCGTCGCTACTCCGAATCCAATGCACGCAAGAGCGGCAACGACGCCCAATGCAAATCTTAACCAATATACTTTCTCTAAAGGTTTCATGGCGTCTAGCCTTTGCGATTTATATTTTGAATCTAGATTTAAAGTTGCCTATTATTCGATGAGCAAGGTTCTATTCTTCAAAAACGTCTCAGGGGCTCGATAAACGCGCGTGTGAAAGGGGTCATATCAGGAACAAAGATTCCTTGCAGAACTAGCCTTGACGTGATCTTCCTCAAAATGTAATTTGCAAGCGTCATTCTTCAAGTTCAAGCTCAGGATGGAATAAACCCAGACGATGAAAGACCGAGCCGCACGCAACAGCAGGAACACCCGGCAAAAAACGCCTATTTATAGCCCTCCAGATCCTACCTTTACAAGTGGTGCCTTTGCGTAGGGATTTCACGAGTTTCGATGTGGCTGCCGTCGTCCGTGAGCTGAAAGAAAGAGTCCTCAACTCTTACGTTAACAACATCTATCAGCTAGACGGAAAGACCATGCTCTTCAGGTTCCATAAGGCTAATAGTCCCACGCTGGATATGATTCTCGAGGCTGGCAAACGACTGCATTTGACCTCGTACATCATTGAAAAGCCCCCTCTCCCCCCAGCGTTTTGCATGGCTTTGAGAAAATATGTGCGAAATGCCCGTTTGACGAGTCTTGAGCAGTATGAATTTGAACGTGTCGTGACTTTTGCCTTAAAGACCAACGAAGGCGATTTTCGGCTTATCCTAGAGCTTTTCGGAGACGGCAACATCGTGCTCTTGGATGAAAAAGGCAAAATCCTGCAGGCACTTAGCTACAAGAGAATGCGAGACAGGAGTATTATTCGAAACGAAACCTTCAAGTTTGCACCGGCAGGTGGAAAGAACCCTCTTAAAATGAGCGGAGAAGAACTTCGAGAAGAATTACAGGCTTCTGGCAATATTGAAGTCGTGAGGGTACTCGCCCGCCGCTTAGGTGTCGGTGGCACTTACGCCGAAGAAACCTTGTTGAGGGCGGAAGTGGACAAGAACAGAAAATGTGATGAGTTAAGTCAACTTGAGACTGACGCGATATTCAAGGAATTACGAGGGCTGCTTGACCAGACTGTTAAAGGCATTTTGGATCCATCCATCGTTTTGAACACTGACGGAGACTTTGTCGACGTATCACCTTTCAGGCTCAGGCGATACGAAAACATCGGTTTCAAATCCCAAACCTGTACTAGTTTCAATGATGCCTTGGACGAGTTCTATACGAAGGTCGTTCACGTTGAGAAGGCATTGACTGAATTGAAAGTCGATCAGCTCGAAAGGGAAGCTGAGAGGCTCAAACGGATCGTGGCAGATCAGAAGACTGTTCTCCATCAAGCTGAAGTTGACATGATCGAGAACAAAAGCATCGGAGATGCCATCTATACCCATAACGCCGAATTGGAAGCCTTGACGAAAAAGTTCTCGTCAGGTAAGCAAGATGGAAAACAGTGGGAAAAAATTGGGGCTGAAGTTCTTGCGGAAAAGAAAACAGCCGCGTCTTCAAGCATTCTCTTCGAGTCTTTGAGCAGTAGATCATTGATGATCAACGTTATAGCAGATGGCCTCCGTTTCAGTTTGAACCTTCACAGGAACCTGTTTGAAAATGCCTCCGAATTCTACCAGAAGAGCAAGCGAGCAAGACAGAAGCTTGAAGGTGCCAAGAAAGCGCTGATGGAAACTCAGGAAAAACTCGCGAACATCGAAGCCAAAATGAGCAAAGCAGAAGCGCTCGAGCACGTCAGACCAACTGAGGCTTTAGAAGAACTTGCACGACGCAAGGTCAAGCACAAAGAATGGTTTGAAAAGTTCCGCTGGTTTACTTCGTCTGACGGATTCCTGGTGGTTGCAGGCAAAGACGCAGTTTCAAATGAAGCCCTGATCAAAAAACACACTGCGCCGCAGGACATCGTCTTTCATGCTGAGGTCGTAGGCTCCCCATTTGTTGTCATCAAGACTGCTGGTAAACAACCCAGCGAGCAGGTCCTGGAAGAAGCCGCAGAGTTCGCAGCTGCCCATTCGCGAGGATGGCGGGAAAGATTCGCAAGCGTCGATGTCTACGGGGTCACACCTGACCAGTTGGGAAAAGGCGGGTCTTCCGGCGAGTACGTGAGCCGCGGAGCCTTCTTCGTAAGCGGAAAACGAAGCTGGAAACGGAACATCCCGCTCAGAGTAGCAGTCGGCGTTCTGTTTGATAAAGACGGAGCGATTCGTTTTGTTGGCGGGCCTCCTGATTCTCTTAGAAACAAAACACAGACTTACGTGATTGTCGTGCCAGGAGCTTCCGTGGGGAGGTATTTGCTCGTCAATGTTTTGAAGACGTTGGCTGAAAAAAGGCCTAAAGAACAGCGCCAGCTGATTCTGAAGTCTTCAATCGAAGAAATAAGGGAATTCATCCCCTATGGAATGGGCGAGATCCAGAAAGGTTAGAACTCGGGCATTCTTAAGAAACCATGATTCGCCGCAAAGACTTCGCTCCACGTGAATTAGATCTTGGCACAGTTTCTACTAGGGTCGGCATTTCAGTATGAAGCAGCTCTTGGAGAATTCTGTTGCATCTGGATCTGCTTCAACTCCTCTGTCCAATCACGTGAATGGTAGGTAGCCTCATTATTCAGAATTCATAAAAACTATGTAGATTGAGCTAGTAGATCCAGTTTCCGACCAACATGACCGAAAGCACTCTTCAAACGCATGAAACAGCAGAGCGACAATCATGCATCAAATGCGGTAGGAGAAAAGCCACACGGGATGATCAGCTGTGCGACAATTGCCGCTTCATGAACACGATCTGCGGCCTGGCCAACACTAAATAGCAATAACATCCAGTGCTTTTAAATCCAAAGCCGGCGGCCGCAACCGCAATTTGACAAGAGAGAGCCCTGAATTTTGCTCTTAGACTATCTCGGTCCCCCGAGCACTCTTCTTAAGCTATCCCTGATTGCGTCAATGCTCACGCTTTCTTCGCTGCGACGTCTATCCTTTTCTTCCTCTGCCTGTGCCTTCAGAGCCTCCATTTCTTTGTTATACTCGTCGATGCCTCGGTTGGTCTCTCCTATGATTTCTTTGACCCAGTTCAGTTTGCTCTCGATGTCATCAATCGTGGTTACAAGCCTAAGCTTGTCCCCGACGACAAACAACTTTCTATCCCACAGGCGAAGACTCGCCTTCCATTCACGATCAAGAATGTCCTGCCATGCATGATCGGGCAGGGAATCTAACGTGAGATCAATTATGTACGCGTTCGGGAAATAGTCGTCTCTTCTAATTGGAATAGTGGCAGCGTTGATGTCTCGTTTGAGTCCTACTTTTTTGGCTATTTCTCTCACTTTTTGTCCCCTAGACAACATTGCGGTTTCAACCTTAAAAATTCTGCGAATCAGCGCCTTTCACCAAGCGAGAAAGGAACTGTTGGATGGTCGTTCCAACGAAAGTTTTCGATCATTTTTGGAGCTAACAGTGAACGCATGTAGAAATGCTCCCTGAGAAAAATCTTTCAATATGACTATGATGATGGGCTTTGGCGTAATTGGCTGTTCCTTGTCTTTCTCCTCCAGCCGTTGCTCAAGGCTTTTTTCGTAGGAGGTGATCCGGCCGCAGGTTCCCCTACGGCCACCTTGTTACGACTTTTCCCCCCTCACGAAACCTGGATTCGACGCAGTCAAGCAAGACCACGCCTCACCCAAAAGTCGCTCGGGTGGAACGACGGGCGGTGTGTGCAAGGAGCAGGGACGTATTCACCGCGCGATAGTGACACGCGATTACTAGGGATTCCATGTTCACGAGGGTGGGTTTCAACCCTCGATCCCAACTACGGCAGGTTTTCGAGATTGCCTTCCCCTTTCGAGGTCGGAACCCATTGTGCCTGCCATTGCAGCTCGCGTGTGGCCCGGGAGATTCGGGGCATACTGACCTGCCGTGGCCCGCTCCTTCCTCCGTCTTATCGACGGCGGTCTCCCCAGTGTGCTTAGCCAAAGGCTAATAGCAACGGGGGATGCGGGTCTCGATCGTTGCCTGACTTAACAGGACACCTCACGGCACGAACTGGCGACGGCCATGCACCTCCTCTCAGCTCGTCTGGCAAGACCTTTAATCTGGCTTTCATCC
>Ga0116104_1000327_pt1 | contig 36412 bp, 26 predicted proteins | sample June2015DPH_4_15_FD_89715 | JGI IMG/M metagenome (GOLD analysis project Ga0116104, IMG submission 89715) | Peatland microbial communities from SPRUCE experiment site at the Marcell Experimental Forest, Minnesota, USA - June2015DPH_4_150 | ecosystem: Environmental > Terrestrial > Soil > Wetlands...
ACCAACCGCCCATCCATTCGCCGCTTAAACTACCTCTCTCAATGCCCCATGGGCGGCCAGCTTTCCAGGCGCAAAGTGAGTCACGGGGTGAATGCCATGGGTGGTCAGACCATGATGGAAGGATCCTCCGGATATCCTCGAGATGCATATCATGGATAGATGCGACGATTAGAAAGAATCTAGCCTAATCTCGGGGTGCGGCATATCCGGGTTCTCCGATCTAGGAGCGTAGTATGCGGATATCATCTCGATGCTACCCAATTCATACACATGCGATGCCCTGGGCACTGAACATCGATGCGAGATCGTTATGGACACAACGCAAATAGTAGACTGAACAAGATAGCATCAAAGTGAGGTGCTCCTACGCGCCCCTCACCGCAACTTCTCCAATCTTTCCCAGAAATGCAAGAATCTTCTTTATGGGATTCCAGGCATCAATCATCCTCAGAAACCGAGACGTAGACAGTCCAGTGAGGACTGGACTGCTGCGATCATACTGGGTTCCAGCACCAACCCAATCCACATAACTGAAGCCGCTTACAAGATTAGAGAGATTGATGAATGATCCTCCTAGGTAAGCATAGAGGGTTCCTTGCGTCTTCAAGTATCCTCCAATGATCCATGAATCGTTTTTCGATGTTATCGTCAAGATGCTGGAAGGTGAAATTACATCCGATCCGTACGATCCAAGCTCAGATGAGATATCTGTGAATCCCGTTGATGTGAAAGTCGCAGCCCAGGCCTTGCTAGCCTGAAGCTGGGCTACGGGGGTGCCTCCACCAAGCATCCACATGGACCCATTCCAGGATACTGCATTAACCGTGACGCTAACAGACGGGTTCAAGGCTCCAGTCAATTCAGCCGTGAGGTCTGCAAAACGGGAGCCATCATATTTCGCTAGAAATCCTATCCCCCCTATCAGCCAGAATTCCCCGTTCCACGCGAGGCACTGAACCGAGGCGAAGGTCCGAACGGCCTTCTCGATTTCAGGCGTAAGATCCATGAAACCGGAGCCGTTAAAGAGAAACAGAACGCCCTCATGGTGGTATCCTCCGCCGACTAACCACGTTCTCCCGTTCCAAGCATTCGCATACAAGATCGCATCCCGCTGTTCAGGAACAATGTTTGAAAGATCTGTGAACTTGTATCCGTCAAAGGTTGCGAGGGACATGTGATTTGTGGTGGCTTTCGGGTCATAAGACGTTAGAACCCCCGACCCCAAACCGGAGAGAAGCCATTCTGTCCCGTTATAGCTCGCGGCGAAGATGTCGCCACCCCGCCAAGACGACTCTGACTGCGATTGATTCATGGTTCCGGCCACGATTTGGTTTTGACCGTCATAGAGGTAAATGTACGGGTTGGATCCATGCGGTCCAGGGACTCTACCCCATCCTGAAATCAGCCACTGAGAGCCATTCCAACCCCCGGTCCAAACCGTACCCTGACTAGAAACAGGCACTAGTGGTTCAACGGAATAATCGGAGAGCGATAACTCGTAAAGCCTCGGCGCTTGACCTGCGCGGAACCAGGTGCCATTCTGACCACCCACCAAAACGTATTGCTCCTCGCCCGATGAAGCCCCCGCTGTTACGGTAATCTTGGACGCAGGACCTAACGTAGACGTGATTGATGCTCCCAAGACCAGCGCCACAAAAACAACCGCTACAAAAACAACCGTGAGAAGTCGCAACTGTATCTAGCCAACCGCTCAGTAGCTGATCAAATTGAACCTATAATTCACTGACGCTCCAAAATTCGGCTTAATTCAGTTCGATGAATGTCTTGCAACTGTATTCATGCCCAACATCAATGATGGGAAATACACTCCTTTGGATGAATTGCGATTAACGCCGCTTGGAGGTTAGAATCCCGCGGTGATGTCGCCAGTCCTACCGTCTACCCTAATGTTGCCGACAGCATTGCCGTTGGCATCCATGATGGGTACGTTGTAGGTGAATCTGTGTTGTTTTGGTTCCCCAGCGCTCCATCCCCTGCCCATGGAGTCTTGGACAGCTTTTAGAGCGTCTCCAGATGTTGGCGTGTTGAGTTTTCCGAGTACCACGGTCATGACCACCTTGTCGTTGTATTTGATGCTCACCATCCATATGCTGCCGCCGTCCTTTACTTCGCCGATCTGCAACGCCGTCACGGCATCGCCTACTATCGTCTTAGCCTGCTCACTGGTCACCGTTACGTTTCCTTGCCAGAGTGGCCTCGTTACGTTTCCCTGCCAAACTGGTCTCGTCACGTTTCCAGGCCCTTGTCTCCAGTGTGTGGCTGTTGAGAAGTCTGGGGGCGAGCCTGCTAAACCTGTGTTTGTTACAGCTGCGAAGGCTCCACTTGCTACCAGCCCTGAAGCTATTGCTGCGATAACTATCGCCAGTGCTGCGATTCTACGGTTCAAACCCATTCTTCCCACGGATCCTCACCAAACCACGGTGTAGCTAGCTATAAGCGCAATGAACGAATCATCCTCATCCATCTTCTTACACCTGTCCGAACGCACGCATACGTCCAACATGTATCAAGATCAGTTTCCTTGATGGTATGATGACCATTGTTCTATCCGCAATCCCATCCTCATACGGACGGATCTGATGCTAGCCTTCACTATCTCATATTGGCGTTATCGGGAATTGAATGGATATGCGCCTCAGCAATCGGACATATCGTTCGATTGTGGTCTCGCTATATCCCTCCTTACGCATCCAGAAGCCATACTCGATTATTCCAGTGGAAAGAATGCGGGAGGTTCGGCTGTGGTGCGGGAGGGGGGATTCGAACCTCTGGTTCGAGTTGTGTTCTGCGTCTGCTGCAGCTCTTTGCCTTGTCGACCACTTGCGTGCAACTTGCGCATAACGTTTTCTGTGCCTGTCCGTAACGGCATGGCTCTCTGACTGCTGAAGCATTTCCAGGATGCTAGGCGGACTTCGGCACCCGATTTAGACATCGATTCCCACCTGAGTTAAGCCCCTGGCCGGAGGGTTCTTACTTAGTGAGGGGGAACACTATGTGCATGAACTCAAAGCTAGGTGATCTCTTGAGCCACGGTAGATTTGCTGAAGCAACGTCACTTCTAAAGAATCATCTAATGGCAGCTGAAATCATCGATCCAAGTAACGGCACATCGTGGACTGACTACGCAGACCAGATTTCTTTCAAGATTCTTTCTGACAAAGGACAACATGCCTTTAATGTCTTTTGGCAGGAATTACTGGAGTTTTTTGTCAAGGATCTTGAGCCCACATGGGGTCATCTTCACAAGGGTCATGTTCTTTTCAGACTAGGTTTCGCGAGCCTTTCGGATGATATCTCTGCTGCAAAGAAGTATGTGGAGGAAGCCCTTGACGAAGATCGACTCTTGGAAAAGGAACGAGCGGGAGGTAAGAGCGTTGATATCGAAAAATCCATTAGAGGATACTCGTCATACGTCACACTCTGCATCATCGAACGAATTGAAGATGAACATTTTGCCTCCGACATAGAGAAGCAGAAATTCTTTCGAGAATTCTTCTCAACCTCCTTCGACGCAGCGATAATGGGAAGAGAAGTCAACCAAGCCTTAGTCGAAAAAGCTGTTAACCGCATAGTCCCACAAGAAGGATTGGAGCAGACTCGTGCAATCAAAAGGGAGTTAGACCTGACGTTTGAACGACGATTGCCGATGGCTACCGTCTCTCTAGCTGGCGCGTTTTTGGAGAGCGTGCTTCTGAGCATCTTGTACTACAAGGATTGTTTGAGAACTGTTAAAGGAGAGAGCGTTCTCGAATTCGAACTTGGAAAGCTTCTTGGAGAGGCAATCGGGAAGAAGGACGTATTTCCTTCCGATGCTATAAAAACGACATGTAGGGTGATTCACATATTTAGAAACAGACTGCATCCTGGAAATGAACTGCGTCAAAAGTACAAACTGACTGATAGAGTGGCAGCCACCTTGAAGATCTTGCTTGATCTCGCGTTGGTGGATTGGGCAAGGCAGACAAAGTAGTTTGTGCGCACCAGCCTACACACACACAAAAAGGAAACAACGGGCGAACGATGGTTCAAATCACGATGCCCGCACCAGCTGCCACACACACAAATTCAAACTACGACGCCAATCGACGGTTCAAATCCGGCCGCCCGCACCACTAGACCACACACACAAAACCAATCCAAGAACGACGACGGCTCAATTCACGGTACCCGCACCATGAATGGCATATTATTGTAGATTGCCGTGAGAATCTGTCTTCGGAGACCATTTGAGTCTGACCGCACGATCGCCAGAGGGCTCGGCTGAGTTTAACAACACAACACCTCCAAGTTTCTCTGGAACAGCGTTGAAGAGCACTTTCATCTCCGCTAGGCGTTCATTGATAAAATCTGCCGACAGATGCTCAGGTAGTGGCCACGGAAGCACTTGGATGGTGCCCATCGCTAGTCGCACGTAATTGTAGACATCTTCACCGGCACCTTTGAGAAAGAAGATCCCTAGAGTCTGGTTTGCTGCCTCACTCACTGGGTAACCCGTCCGGAGCAGCAGGGACGCATTGGTCGCGAAAGATCTGATAGTTGTCAACATGTCCTTCTTCCATTCTTTCAGAATCCTGCTTGGCTCGGAGATCCAGTCCATAAGGTCTTGAGCCTCTTCGTTGCTGTCCAGAGGGAACGCTTTGAACATCAGCAAGTCCGCATAGAACTCGCTAATGAAGCCTCGCGCTATCCACCATAGATGAATAGCGTTTCGGAGTGGTTCAAAAGGTCGCGCTTCTCTCCCGAACCGCTCCTTGGGCGGTCCAACATTTGAGAAATCAGACGGCTCAAACTCTGGGGCTTGCAACCTGAAGCCCATCTCACAGAGCTTCGCGTGGCACAGTTCGTGCAGCAACTCTGATTTCTTCAGGTAGTCCCGATACGACACTATGTGGGCATTTCTCGTGACATCGAACTCATGGCTGGAACCGAGCGTAGGATGAGAGAGCACGCTTACCGGTTGCAGGAAAGCCTGATGTCTTAGCTCCAGAAGCCTCGTCGCTTCTTTGATCCACTGTTTGGGGCCAGCCAAGTCGCCTCCCCTACCCCCAAAGACAATTCTTAGGCGACGCTTTCAAACGTTGTTCAACTACGAATGCTTATCCTACAATCAATCTCAGTTTCAATCGAAGATCGCCGGTGAACTCTTCCGCTGACCCACTCTTTCGCCGCGATCCTTTGCGTGTAAGCATGCTTGTGCGTACATACACTCAAATTACCCCAAACGACGGTTCAGATTCGGACGCCCGCACCAACTGACGACGATGACGATTTACAGTGGAAATGTGTCCAAGGAAATCAGAAGGTACATGTCGAACACCTACAAGACAATGGTCTGACAGACAAATAGTTCGGCTAGGCCTTGACTCGTGTTCAACTCCCAACGATTTGTTGCACCGGGATGAAGCCCAGTACGCGAAGTAACAAGACATCTGTCTCCGAACCCATGAATCGCACAAAGTGCTTACCATGTGCTTCAAAGAACGCGGTGACCCAGTATGAAGAGCGACGAGCAAAGTCCTTCACAGGTGTCATATATCCGCGAGGTCTACCCTCTTCCTGCCACACTGACAAGAAAACCGCCAACGAACTGTAAGTGATGACGACGCTCAAGCTCCCTGCCTCCGGAAGGGTGGCAAGTGCTTCGAGCACGACGCGAAGCCCCCCTCTTTCGGGAAAGACCGGCAGTTCCAAGAGCAGCCACGGTCCTCTTGGCAACTGCACTTGAGACAATTGAAGGGGGAACTGAAGCTGTCAGATGCAACCTGATTCCTGATTATCAGCTTGTCGCGGGCGATGCAGGCAGGTGGCGGTTGGTGGGTGAACACGTACCTTCTCTCCAAAAGGAAAATGTGGTAGTTTGTCATATACTGACACGGAGCAATGGCTAGCCTTGGCCCTAGACCTATCGATAAGGCAGGCGACTCTCAGAAGATTCTGTGCCCTCTACCGTCAGATGAATGGTATACGACCCGACATCGAGACTATCATGCAACGTGCGAATGTGTCGAGAAGGACGGCCTATGACTATGCAAATGCCATCTGCACCATCAGACTTGGAGAGGTCGCTCACTTTGTCAAGGCATGGAATGAAGAGTTACCGTTCCTCAAGGCGAGACTTCGAGGCGAGTCCTCACCTAACGCAGACGAACTCCGAAAATTGGGGCTAACCACTTGCCCGCATTGTGGGCTGCAGTACGATCCGATTGCGACAGAGGCTGCAAAGCGTACGTATGAGTACTATCGTCAGCCATTCCGGAGAAAGAACAGAAGCGGAAGCGAAGACTCAGCAAGGCCTGTCGCAAGCGCGGATGACCGTTTCTATCAACGTACGGTCTTGAGAAGTGAGAAGATAGAAGCTGCACCAAGATCCTTTCGGCTTACCAATCTCACAGATATGCCCTTTTTCCAACAAGCGGAGGCGAAGTTCGTTGTTAAGATGCTCAGATGTCCAACTGGGCATCAGAGGATAAGATATGTCCGGTGCCCTTCACGTTCGCTCGAAGAGTTTGCCAGATCATCTTGCGAGGGCTGCAATTTGAAGGACTACAATCTGAAGCTCAGTGAGTGTGAAGCAACGGTGGATATCACGGCACCGACAGAACTTTTCGAAGAGGCCATTCTCAACTGCGCACGAGATATCGAAGAAATACGGAAGCGAGAAACCCGAAAGGTTTGATGTGTGCTACTGCGGTACGCGAGATTGCAAAGGCCTTTCGCGAACAAGGTTACTCGACAACTGAGAGGCTGTTCCTTGACCTCGCTGACATCCTTGAGAGAGCTGATGACAAAAGACGAGAAAGCGTGTTCAACAAGCTTGCTCCGACGTTTCGACGTGAGTACGGCAAGAATGACAAAGACCTACTCATGCTCCACGATTTTGTAGACGCTGTCTTCCGTGAATCCATTCTGAGCACGAAGCATGGCTTCAGCGACATAATGATCGAACTACAACCTCTATTTCGTGAGATGCAGAACGCAGTGGGCCTCATAGGCAGCCTAACAAGGACGTTTGTCACGGCCCGTACGCCCTCACACAAACAGGATTTCCTAGGGCTCTGCGTCATCTACCTCTGGCATGTGGAGGGGGTCCTTGATGAAGCGTACCGCTTGCTCTGGGTTCTCTACAATGCTTCCCTCGGACGGCGTATCGACGTGTCCGATGTGTGGAATCTTCCAATGAAAGGAAAGGACGGACTCCAGGAAAGATTTGACGAGCTTAGTCGCGGGATGTCGCGGATCCTCTTTCTCGGGCTAGAGGATTACCATCTACGAAATGCGATTGCCCACTCGAGGTTGGAGTACGACGAACAGAGTATGAGAATGCGTTTTCGTGACATGAAGCTGGACAAAGGCAGGCAAATTGAGACATATAACAAATCGTTGTCCGGGCAGGAGTTCTCACGATTCTATGAATTGGTCGAAGGTGTTTCAACTCTCTTTATCGACATTCTAATGATCATCGTGGCCTATCAAATGGCTTTCTCGGAGAATCCCTTCTAGGGTGCCTAGAACCATGAGTCACCTATTCAGTATGAGAGAAATAGAGCGAGCGCTGAGCTGTCCTTGTCGTTCGTCATTCGGGACCTTTTCTTCTGCGAAAACCGGATCGCATTAAGAGTACAGAGACTTGCCGAAAGCCAAGTCAGGCTCGTATCGTCACCGTTCAGGTCTATCTGGGGTGGTTTTTGCAGACGCCGTAGAGTGAAGTGCTGGCAGCTCTTACGGGATTTGCGTGGAAACAGATAGAAAGCCGCATAGCGTAGTTCAACACAGGATCAAGCGAGCCCACGCCGGCTTTTCGGCTGGGAGGATTTCATGCGGGTTCTCATCGACACGAACATATTCATCTCCAGAGAGAACCACATCGTCGTTCCCGATAGACTCCAGAAACTGTTGAATGTCATTCACAGCGCCAACGTCCAGATATTGGTACACCCGTTGTCTGTCAAAGAGATTGAGAGAGATCGTGACGAAAAGCGCAAGACGATACAGCTGTCAAAGATCAAGACCTATGCAGTACTAGAGGACCCTCCTGACCCAACAGGAGACGTCGAGTACGTCAACATTGTTGGGGAACCGCGCGATGAAGGGGAATTTGTGGATCACTGCCTGCTTTACTGTGTTCAAAGAAACGCCGTGGATTTGTTGATCAGTGAAGACAAGGAGATCCGCAGAAAGTCGCAGAGGCTCGGCATCTCCCAAAGGGTCCTCGGGATAGGTGAATCGCTTCAATACCTCGAAGGGAGATTCAGGCAGCCGCGCGTTACATCTCCTCCGGCTGTGACGGAAGTTCCTGTCTATACTCTCGATCTCAAGGACCCGATCTTTGATTCACTCAAGGGACAGTACCCAGACTTCGAAGTATGGTGGACGAGGATATCAAGGGAAGGGCGAACGGCATGGATCTATCGCGGTAAGAACGGATGCCTTGGTGCCGTCCTGATCTACAAAAAAGAGAATGAGGCTGTTCCCTCGAATCCTCCTCTCCCTAAGCGTGAAAGGGTCAAGATATGCACTTTCAAAGTCTCCGAAATGGGACAAAAGATCGGCGAACTATTCGTCAAACTCTCAGTCAAGTATGCCATTGAGATTCACTTCGACGAAATGTATACCTCGCTCTTCCCTTCGGGTGCGGAGCAGCTTGTTGAGTTGATACGTGAGTTTGGGTTTGACAAGGTAGCAGACAAGAACGGCGAACACGTGTATCTCAAGAGGATGGTGCCTGACGGGCGTCCGTGCTCGAATATCGACATTGCAAAACGTTTCTATCCTAGCTACTATGATGGGCCATCGGTTCGGAAATTCATCGTCCCGATTATTCCGAAATATCATAATAGGCTATTCACCGAGTACGAGCGTCGACAAGTCCATCTGACAGAGTACGCAGGCGAACTAATAATCGAAGGCAATACAATAAGGAAGGCGTACTTGTGCCGCTCCAGAATCTCAGGAATGCAAGCTGGCGACGTCCTACTGTTCTACAGATCCAAGGATGAGATGGCTCTTACCTCCGTTGGTGTTGTCGAGAGGGTACACCACGTGGTGAGAGATGCTGAAAGAATCATGCGTTACGTCAAGAATCGAACGGTATACACCAAAGCCGAGATCGGGACAATGGCAAAGAAATCTACAAAAGTCATCCTCTTCACATGGCATTTTCACTTCCCGAACCCTCTAAGGCTTGAATACTTAGTGCAACAGGGCATACTTCGACGGGCGCCCATGTCGATAGTGCGCGTTACTCACAACAGCTATCTTCAGATCAAGAAGGCAGGTGGTTTAGATGCGCGTCTTACTGTCAGTTAGGCCGAAGTACGCGAATGCCATAATCCAAGGAACGAAGAAATGCGAATTCAGGAAATCGTTGTTCAAACGCAGAGACGTAGATTGCATATACATATACTCGACTTCCCCTGTCAGAAGGATAGTTGCCAACTTTCGGGTCGGAGGCATCATTCGCGACACGCCAAAGCGTCTCTGGAACCGCTTTGCCCAATGCTCAGGGATGGATCCTGACGATTTCTTCGGGTACTTCCAAGGTTGCAGCAAAGGTTTTGCCATAAAGATCGACGAAGTACGAGTACTCGACGAGGCAATCGACCCATGGACACAATTGGAGAACTTTTCTCCACCTCAGTCCTTCTGCTATTTCGATGACACCAACATGCCCGTTTAACATTTCTCTGGCTCGGACGAGGGTCTCGAACTCAAGAAGATTCGACTCACTGAGGGCTCGAACCTATGAGTTGTGTTGTCGGATCCTCTGCACTAAGTCTTGGGCCGTCGTTTATTTTGCAAGTAATTTGCGGTGCGCGCTCGAAATTCGGAGCGCCTAAATCCTAGTTGCCGATCTTGTCAGAGAAAATGCCCGAGTAGCTGAAAGAACATTGACAACCAGAGCAGTACAGCGCATGTGATGCGCTAACGCTTAGACTCTTGCCACACTTGGGACATTCGTCGTCTACGCGCGAAACATAGCCAGCTGCAATCAATTCATCAAACAATTTGTAAATGCCTGATCCAAGCATTTTGGGAAAAAATGACAGGTAGAAAATCTTCGCCGCCTCATGTTTCTCTAAGCTTTCCTGTATCTCCTCGACCACTTTGATTGTCCACCTCATAGAGACCAAATGTTCCTCAAGTTGAGACGGAATTCTGGCCCGAAATTGATTGAGAAATCCATCAATTGCCAGACTAGCACTTCGAAGTTGTTCTTGCGAGATGGCTTGATTCTTCGCCTTTGCCACGGCAATCGCCCGTGTCGCTAGGTCCTTCAAGGGTTTCCAGAGTTCATGTTCAACTTCAAATCTGACAAGATCGGTTGCTTTTGACACCACGCGCTTCTCCAGCAAGGGTTCGATAAAATAGTACGTAACTGGTATCCCTATGACAAAACCGATCAATCCAGCAAGCAAGTTGATGCCAAGGTCGTAAAGGATAGTCATTCTACACCTGAGTTACTTCCGTTCGAAGTATGGCAAATGATTTGCGGTTGTGTGTGCACTAGCCGACGACGATGAACTCCTGCGAGAGAGAGATTTGGCTGGGAACACACTGCCTTCCAGAGCGATCGAATGAAGAGTAGGTTAGATGTCACTACGGTTTTTTCTCAGGGTTTGAATAGCCCGCCTCGGGTACTTGGGCCTAGCAGGCTGATAATCGAGTAGCACCAGGCTTTGGTCTCTCGCGCTTTTTCCAGAGTAAATAAGTCGAGATGAGCAGCACTATTCCGATACTTTTCAACATTCCAAGGGGTGAGAACGGACAAGAGCTCGCGTCGTGGGAAGAGATGGACAAACCTATCGAATTCTGCGAGGAATGTGTCGGTCGCGAGCAATTTCTCTTTTGTGAGCAATTGGAGTATCATCGCCATTTGTCCGAGAGCCAGCTTCCCACCTTTGTAGATGAATTCGCGAAACTTACTGGTCTGGTCGCGGCCTTCCGTACTTTCAGGCAGATGCTTCTGACACCAAGACTTGAAAGGGTCGAACAATCTGTTGTGCAGTTCTGTTTCGACAGCCTTGCAGAACTCGATTGCGCTTGGGGAGCAATCCAGCGAAGTTGGGAGCTTGGCAAGGAGGAACTCACCCGTACAAAGGAATGCCATGGTCTCCTCTTGCACGTCAGCAGCTGGCCCTAGGGAAATTTCTGCTTCTTTCCGGTAGAGCCCGAGATCTACCCCTTCCCGCTGTACACCTTCCTCAATTGATCGTTCAAGATGCTCGATAACCGTTTCTTCGTCGAGAAGACCTTCTGCGCATTTTTCGCGCAGGCTCTGCAGATGTCTTTCGATGTCGAATGAAAACTTGAGCGCCCGATCCCTTGGCTCCTGTCGTAACCCTTCTTCCAGCACCTTCTTGGCCTTCGCCTGAAGGATTCTCGCTTTCAATTCGTAGGCATGCGTATTGCCAGGAAACTTTGCGATCGCTCGGTCACACAGTTTGAGTGCTTTGTCCAGGTCACCTGAATTCGCTGCCAGCAAGGCTTCAAAATAGATCCCGCTTGAGCTTTTCTTCACAACATGGCCGGCCTCTTCTAGAATTTCCTTGTACCTCTTTGGATCCCTTTCGTTCTCGAACTGATACTCCAAATCAAAGACCTGTATTGGGGGTGTTTCGCCCGAATATCCAAAAAAGTGAAACAGAAGCTTGAAACGCGGCCACGCGTCCGTCGTGCCACGTTTGCCCTCGTAGCACTCCCATTTCTTCTTGGCAAACACTCGGACAGCCGACCGGAATACGCCGGGACATCGTCCGGCATGGAACTCTGCGTCATCGTATTCGCCAAAGGGCTTCAGCAGGGCGCGCGCCTCTACGTAGAAAGTTGCATAGTCGGGTACGATGGACGATGTTCCAGGACAGCATTTCTGTAGGAGTGCATCAACTTTCGAGGGAAGCTCAGCCATCAACCTCTCTAATTCTTCTCTTGACGGCACCTTTTCAGCGTCCATCGCATCTCCCCTTCACTCTCGAGATCTGCGTGCTCGCGGTCGATTGTTTTCGGGTCATCGTGACCGACACATGTTACGTTGGAGACGGATTTGAAGCCCCTACTCGGAGACTGAGCCCTGGACTAAACTGCCCCTTCGGGTCAGTCGCGTGATAATGGCGTAGCAAGAAACCTTAGTCCTTCGGTCCTCTCAACGATTTCGCACTACGTGTGGAATTGCCAGAATTGCGCAGCCTCCGATTTCAGGGCCTTGCCTCGAGGGCACCGTGAAGTACCAAGCGCATTTGTCGCCGACGCATTCTATCATGTAGCTTGGATCGCCTACTTCCGAAGGATTGCTGCGGATGCCTCTGGCAGACCTTGCAAGCGTTAGCATCGGACAGATCGGAGGTTTTCTCTTTTGACTCAACCTCTCACCTCCCTGTTGACTTCTGTTTGTCTCGAAGACCAAGCAACTTGTATCTCGGTTCTATGCTTAACGCTGTCGGAACTGTCAAAAATCCCTGTCACAATATTGGGCGGCATATCGCGCGAGTCCTTGACAAGCATCGACTCCGTCACAGCAAGGCTAAAGCAACTAAAGCCGAGAAGGCCATTCCTCCCGAATGTGGCCTCAGCGAAGTCTTGAGTCAACGAGGCGTGATAGGGATATTCGCAGGCACAGCATTCAACCCCAGAGACAAAGTCAAAGTGGACAGTGAAATCTTGTCCGTTGCTCAGTACGCTGCAAGGATGAGTATTCAACTCCTGAAAGCATCAGATCTGAATGAGATGCTCCACAAACGTGGCGTGGAGAAGCGCGTGACGGTACAGAAGATCTGCACAAGAGCACGAAACGAAGGCGAAGTCAGAGAAATACTGGGCAAGATTTGGAATGACCCCAATAATGCTCGAGAGTTGATTGATCAGCTTGTTTCGAAGAACGCAAGTGTGTTTGAGTTTGAACGAGAACTAGAAGCCTGTTCGGAGAAGGAGGAACGCGCGATCACTAGGTCAGCATGCGTTTATGACTCGTCTTTGCCTGCGAATTGAGCAACCTGAACCAGTCATCTGAATTTTGTTATGTTTAGCAGCCCGTTACGCTTCACTACTTGAGCCTCGATGACGCATCTGCCTTTCGTCTTGACGGAGTATCTAAGACGATCAAGAGCGAAGTCCTTCACCGGCCTTGTGCCTTCGTGCACCTGAGAATCCACAAGTTCATAGCAACCGTTCCAGAAACTTGGGCGAATTCCAAAAGTGTAGACCTTTGAATCAGGGAACCTGACTCGGATGCTGACCGGTCGCTTGTCGCGATCTGTGTCGAAGACTTTGGGTACGTCGGCTCGATGACGAAATGCAATTCCCCACTGGGGACGCTTGTTACTTCCCTCTGAATGAAGACGAAACTCTAACACCTGCAAGGGCAAACCGCCTGTCACATTCGTGGTTTTCCTGCCGGTCACTCACGCCAAGGAACCAACGGGTCTCTTCGTGTTCTTAGATCGCATACTTGCGTATGAAATGAATGTTCAGGGCGTTCATGATGACCTCTTGCAGAAGAAGGCTGCAGAGGTACAGGAAGTCAACTTCTTGGTAAGAGTATCTCGATCCGTGAACCACGCCGTTCCGAACTGAATATAGGCAGAGGAGTGACGAGCTCAGGATGATGAATGGATCGCTTGAACCACGCGCCGTGGCAAGTTCAGCGCTGTAGTCAATGGTGCCCTTCTCACTCTTGAGACCAGCCTTGCTCAGCATCTCAAGTATGTTCATATGGCCAAGCATGAGCAGGCGAAGTTGCATCTCGCCCCATCCGCTAATAGTTGGCTTGCTGTACAAGTCCACTACACTCTTCGCCGTGGTTCGGTCGAATGCCTTCTGTGGGAACATCTTGATCTTGTCGACATCCCGAGCGCTAGTACCAGGGATCAGACACTCGTATAGTGCGTTGAACGCGCGACAGATTCCGATGAACTTCGCGTACTCGTCAGATGCCGTCACGCCAGCCCTCAGGAGGGTCGCTATCCGATCATAGTCCTGCCCAGCCTTGGATCGGATCTTCCCCGCCGCGTCAATATACCCAGACAGAGTTGGGGCATCGATGCTGACAGGCTGGATTTCCTCATATGCCCCGACCCTAGGGTAGTTCGGAATGCCCTGCCCAGATCGCCCAATCTCTTCTGAATTCTCGCACACGACGTTTAGGTCAACAAGCTTGGGAAAACTACTGTAAAAGCCCAAATTGGCCCCCGTTATCAGAACGTTCAGAAGATCGTCAACGAATTCCCTCGCTTTCCAAAGCGCATTTTCTTCCTTAGTGGCAGTTGTGAATTTGTAACTTCCCTGCACGAAGTACTTTCGTCCGGGGTCATTCTCGAGCCTGAGTCCATCACGATTGAAGAGCCCTTTGAGCTCCAGTCCGAAAAAAGTGAAGTCAGCTTTCCAATGATAATCGATCAATGGCAGTCGCCGCCTTTCCCGGTCGCGAACTGGCGCTATAAGCTATAGCATTTGGATGGCGAGATGCTGAGCCGGTAGGCTTCCGCTCAAGATCCATACAGATAGAACTATAGAGATCCTACGAGGAGGTTCCTTTTGGTCTCCCCCTGAGGCAGTCGTCATTGACCAGCCGTAACTACTGGTTGGATCTTTTTACTGGAACAACCTGGAAGGAGTTTATCGATGCTGGTGGGAAAGCCTCCGGTTTCCGTGAAAGCCGCTGGAAAGCTGTGCAGCAGATGAAACCGGGAGACTACTTGCTCTGTTACCTGACCCGAGTTGGCAGATTCATCGGTGTGCTGGAGGTTGCCTCGGCAGCATTTCGTGACAAGACGCAGATCTGGAGAGGTGAGGTCTTCCCATGTCGAGTCAAGGTAAATACGATCGTTACTCTTACTCCCGAAACAGCAGTCCCTCTTGACCAGCTGAAGGATAAGCTCACCGTGCTGTCAGGTTACGGCAAGTCTTGGACATGGACAGGTCATTTCCGAGGTTCTCCGACCAAATGGAAGCCTGCCGACGGGGAAGCTGTAATCAACGCTATACAGAATGCACAGAAGAGCCCGATTGTCCGTCCTGTCGAAGCTGCCACGCTACTGGGTTGGCCCAAGAGGCTCAAGTCGAAGACTGGGCTTGTCACTGTTCCAGAGAAAGAGGAACCGCAGCGGGAAGTTGCTCAACCTGAACCTGTCGTCCACGCTGAGATTCAATGGAGTCTTGCCAAACTCGGGTCCGATATGGGCATGGATGTGTGGGTTGCTCGCAATGACCGCGGAAGAGAGTGGGCTGGCCACCACTTCACCGAGTTGGCCCGCCTGAGAGAAGATTTGCCAGTTCAGTTTGATGAAGCCACCAATCGAACAATTGAACTTATCGACCTTCTCTGGCTAAAGGGAAATGCGATAGTGGCTGCTTTCGAAATTGAAAGCACGACATTGATCTATTCAGGCCTGTTGCGCCTCTCGGACTTGGTTGCAATGCAACCGAACCTGAAGATATCGTTGTATCTCGTTGCCCCAGAACAAAGGCGAGACGAGGTCATTGCACAGGCGAATCGGAAGACGTTCTCTCAACTCAGTCCTCCAATGAACAAAATGTGCAGGTTCATCTCTGCTGAAGCCTTGCGCGACAGGATTGCTCAGATTGAGAAGCTGACGCGATATATCAGTCCTGAATTCCTAGTGGAGCTTTCGGAGTCATGTGAGATAACCGAGCCCTGAAAGCATTCTCTCAGGGCGAAGCTCAAGGTGGCAAGCAATATGGATTGACCTACAGTGTCAGGGATGAAACCTCGAAGAGACTGACTGTTGGTAAGCCATTCAGCGTTGCGCGACGTATGATGACGCAGACAGACTGACATCGAATCCAAAGACCTGAAGAAACGTCCTGAACTTGGTGAGAAACTAGACAGAGCCTTCAAAGAGGAGGATCTGGCAGGAAAAGCACCGCTAATAGATGAATTGAAACAGCTGAACTCTTCCAACAAGAACCTGCTCACCTCGCCTAGAGCCGTTGGTGCGCCTAACAGAACCCGAAAAGAACTTACGCTCCGAATGCCCGTGGCTGTGACCTGAGGTTGAAGCAGAGAAGAGCTTAGAACTGCAGTCGTTCGTTCTGATCTCGAAGCTCCAACGGCGTCCAGGTCCCCTGATCTCTCTCCTAACCCATGCCGAGTAACCCTTGACGAAGTGGACAAATCGGTTAAGCAAGTTAAGCCAAACCTAGCTAGGGGAACGCGTTGTGTATAGCCCCGGAGAGAAGCTGAGAATCAGAGACCGACGCTGGCAACTGGTCGGAGTGAAGCTACATGAGGGCAACTATGTTCTCGAAGTGGTGGGGCTTGATGAGGATAATCGGTCACTCACACGCAACTTCATTCACAGCCTGGAAGAAATAGAGAGGCTCCCGGGCGCCGGGCTTACATGGAACGTGAGAGAACCACGTTTCTGGAAGGCAGTACATACAGCCTATCTTCTGGCCATGCAACACGGTGAGAACTATCTCACTTCTTTGGCCAGGGCTCGCATAGAGCTTGAGGATTATCAACTTGCTGCAGTCCTGAAGGCGTTCAAGATTCCTCGGCAGAGACTGCTCATCGCAGACGATGTCGGCATCGGGAAAAGTGTGGAAGCATCACTCGTAATGATGGAGCTGATGACACGTGGCAGAGGGGACCGTGTGCTCATAGTCACACCCGCTTCCCTTATGGATCAGTGGCAGGACGAATTATTCGACAAGTTCGGTCTGAACTTTGAGATATTTGACTCTGATACTGTCACTAGACTAGTTGCTCAACTTCCGAGAGGCGCCAACCCTTGGCAGTACCGCAACAGGATCATAGCGTCAATTGACTACGCCAAGCGAGACGATGTCAAAAGAGCGCTCAGAGATGTCATTTGGAATTTGGTCGTAATAGACGAGGCTCACTATCTGGCGGAAACCTCTTCCGGAAAGAAACCTGTCAGAACAAAGAGGTCAAAGTTTGGTGAGTTCATAACTGAAAGAACAGATGGTCTGCTCCTTCTGACGGGCACGCCACATGATGGGTACGCGCACAGCTTGTACTCATTGATACGACTGATTGATCCCTTTCTCTGCACGGGCCCGGATGACCTCGAGTCAAGCAAACTCAAACCACACGTGATCCGTAGATTGAAAGGAGAGATCACAAATCCTGATGGATCGCCGAGATTCCAGACTCCTCGGACCGGGACGATTGAACTCCATTATGAAAAGGGTGGAATCGAAGCCGATCTCTACAGCAGAGTGTGCAAGTATGCCAAAGAAGTCTCAGAATCCGCGAAGGTCAAGCAGGAGACGAACATAGTAGTCTTCGCGATGATGATACTGAAGAAACGCCTGATAAGCAGTCCTGAAGCACTTAGGCGATCTCTCAATTATAGATTCGAGAACCTCACACCAGAACCAACCGAGACCTCGTCCTATCGTGGGTTGCTGGAGGACTACGTAGACGGAGTTCCGCTTTCAGAACAGCAGGCTGAACGGGCAGAAAAGGCTCTACTTTCCGCCACGATTCCCGCTTTGGAAGAAAAGGAACGAAGAGAGCTCCCTGAACTATCCGCGCTTGCGGACAAGCTAACTGAAGACAAGGATACTAAGGCAGCAAGACTGCTGGAGTTCCTCAGCAGCCGAGAACAAAATGACAAGGTCATAGTCTTCACTGAATACCGAGACACACAGGAATACCTGAAATCATATCTTGAAAAGCGCGGATTCGCGGGAAAGATCGCAATACTCCACGGCGGCATGACAAGAGAACAACGAAAGGATGTTGGAAGACAGATACATCAACCCGACACTACGGTGCTATTGGCCACAGATGCAGCGAGCGAAGGCCTTAATTTCCAAAGAGACTTCGCCACAATTGTCCACTACGAGCTACCATGGAATCCTAACCGGTTGGAACAGAGGAATGGCCGCGTTGACCGATGGGGACAGAATAGGATAGTACACATATACAATCTCTATCTTGCCGACACGTACGAATCAGAGATACTCGAAATTCTGAAGCGGAAGATTGACCAGATCAGGAAAGACACTGGAAGCGTAACCGATATCCTTGGAACCTTCACCACATTCGAGCTTCAAGACATCCTGATGGAAACTGGTGGTCTAATAGATGAAATAGATGATGCCAAAGGACGCATCAAGAAAGCAACAGCACTAATCGATCAGAGAATCGCCGAGGGCCAGACAACTCTTCAGTCCTGGAAGGCTCAGATGCTGCTAGGATCGAACCCATTCTCCGAAGCTGAAAGATCGCAAGTACAATTTACCATTGACCGGTCTGCCAAGACGTTACCGACTTCGAAAGACATCGAAGAATTGGTCACGCTAATTCTCAAGGAAGAGGGAGGAACCGTAGAGCCAGCGGGCAGGAACGGAATCTATAGGGTTTCCGTTCCAAGGCATCTGCTTTCAACCGGGGTGCAACAAGAGTATCATATAGCAACCTTCGACAGAAACATTGCCATCTCCAATGAGGATGCAGAGTTCCTCAGCTACTTCCATCCATTAGTTCAGGCCGTGGTCAATAAGCTAAGGTCGCGCCTCCATGATCCGGACGGATATGGCAGGATGTCCTACAGAGTCATTGAGCGAGGTCAAGAAGGGGGGATATTGTTCACTTATATCGCTCGGTTCATTGATGGCTCAAGAACCTCACTTCAGGAGGTTATGTTCCCGGTCTTTGTCAATCTCGACGGGATCGCTGAAGAGTCAGATCAGAAGAATTTCGATCTAATGAGGACGCCAGGAATTCCGCTGAACGTGCCATCGTCTGTGCTCGATAGTCAATACAAGGCAAGATGGCAAGAGCTTCGACGAATCGCGCAGGACTTTGCCAAGCAGAAGCTTGCAGCAATGCTCGATGAAGTTCAAGAGAAGAACTCCGAGCAGTGCGACATCAAGCTCAAAGACCTGGACCGATGGAGCGAGGACGTAAGGAAGAAGGTCATAGAAAGGTACTACGCAGACCCACAGATGCGTATCGACCAGCCGCAGTTGACAGTGCATCGACTGACTGAGGAATTGAGACGACTGAATGAGAGAATAAAGGAACGAAGAGAGAAACTGTCACGGAGCCGTCCTGTGAACCTGGAGGGCCCTGAAGACCTGGGTGCACTTCTGATAGTACCCGAGGCCCTCATTCGAAGGTGAAATGATATGGTGGAGGTTCTTCGAAACGAGGGCGGGCTGTTCTCGGATTATTACTTCGCCGAGCTACTTAGAACCGAGCACAGGGGGCAACTTGGTGAAACGACACGAGGCACGGCATGGAAGAGATTGTCTAGGCAATGGGCAAAGGCGTCAAGAGCCCTTGGATCAGCAACCCTTGCAGGTAGAACCAGGCAACTCTGGCTGTACCCACTCTTTGAGGAAATGGGATACACACTCGTTGAATGTCCTGATATCCACGATGACGCTGGGCTGAGGCTCTCCAGTAGTCACGCTTATGGACCAAGCGACAAGGGCCCTGCCCTGGTGTACGTCGACCTGCCTGCGTACGGCCAGGATCCCGATGCGCCTCTTCCATCACAGTCCAAGAGGAATACTCCTCATCGACGCATGGAGAGGCTGCTCGACGCAGGCGAGGCGCGATGGGGAATAGTCTGCAATGGTCGCGTTGCAAGGTTACTTCACAGGGAGCAGCTCACTACTGGCCTGAGATATTTCGAAGTTGACTTGGAGACAATGTTCGATGAGAATCGGGAGAAGGATTTTGAGATTTTCTGGGCTCTTTTCCGTGCTGATGCATTCGTGCCCGATAGTGAAGGCAACTGTCTGATCGATAGAATACGGGCTGGATGTTCACGATACGCCGTCAGGGTGAGTGACGAGCTGCGTGAGAGCATCAGGATTGCATTGGAGAATTTCGTTAAGGGCCTGCTTAGTGACGCCGGAAATACTGAGCATTTGAGAGATGCAACACCTCAGAAACTTTTCAAAGAAGGCTTGGTGTTTCTCTATAGGTTGCTTTTCATTCTGTACGCTGAGAGTCGAGCGCTCCTTCCAATCGGAAACAAGACCTACCGAGAAAGCTACAGCATGGAATCACTCAGGGATCTTGTTGACGAGACTGAGAACCTCCTACCCGGCGAGTATCGTATCTGGAAGAGCCTAAGGGCACTCTTCATGATGATTCGCGACGGGATAGACGCAGGGGATCTCTTGCTGTATCCTTACAACGGAGGTCTATTCTCCAAAAAGGAGACCCCATTGCTTGATCACTGTCTAGTTCCTGACAATTGTCTCGGAATAGTACTCCAGACTCTATCCCTAACAGCTCCGCAGCGCAAGATCGGACGAGAAAGGATATCCTACAGGGACCTGGGCGTCGAAGAACTCGGGGCCATCTACGAAGGCCTTCTGCAATATGAGCCAAAGATTGCATCAGAAGAAATGGCTTTCGCTCGCCTGGACGTAAAGAGGAAGAAAGAAGAAAAAATCGTTCCGTTAAGTCAAGTCCGGAAGGAGCAGATTATCGAACAAATCCCGAAAGCAACATTCTACCTAGCTACATGGGGTGGAAGCAGGAAGCAAAGCGGAACCTACAACACCCCCAAACCGATAACAGAATGGCTCGTCAAACGTGCACTCGAGCCATTGGCTAGAGGGAAGTCTGCAGATGAAATCCTTAGCCTGAGAGTCCTCGATCCAGCCATGGGAAGCGGCGCGTTCCTGGTTGCCGCCTGCAACTTCCTTGGAGATGCATATGCCGCAGCGCTAGTTGCCGAGCAAAAAGAAGTAGCTGAGAGAATTGACGATGAAGCCAGAGCGGACTACAGAAGGCTCGTTGCGGAGAGATGCATTTACGGCGTAGACCTGAACCCAATGGCTGTCGAGCTTGCCAAGGTTTCGCTCTGGCTCACAACCGTCGCAGAAGGTAAACCTCTGACTTTCTTGGATCATCACTTGCGATGTGGGGACAGCCTGGTAGGCGGACGCCTGCAGGATCTCGGACAATATCCGATTGAGTCAGTGTCCCAAAGAAAGCAGAGTCAGGTCGGGATGCAACCGCTTGCTCAGACAACAATGCTTCACTTCGTTGAGCCCGGAATATCCGCTCTTACTCACACCATCACAATGCTGATTCAGCAGCGCGGCGACACACTGGAAATTGTAAAACAGAAGGCATCCGCATTCGAGCACGACCATCGGGAAGGCTCATTCTACCAGAGGATGAAACTTGCAGCGGATTTATCGTGCGCGCTGTGGTTCTGGCCAGATGACACGCCTATGCCCAATGAAGACATCTACAGGCAACTTGTCGATCAAATCTTGCACGAGAACTCTTGCCTACACGAACGTGATGCCCAGAAGTATATCCAAACCGCGCAGATAGTCGCGAGCCAATATGGATTCCTTCATTGGGAGATCGAGTTCCCAGAAGTGTTTTTCGACAGTATGGGAAAATCGCTCGGGAACCCGGGGTTCGATGCAGTTATCGGAAACCCTCCGTGGGAGATAGTCGAGCCGAACTCAAAAGAGTTCTTCAGCGCGTTCGATCCGAGATTCAGGGATCTTGGCAAACAAGAAGCACTGAAGAGAATTGCAGAACTTTGCAGAGAACCGGATATCGCCTCGCTTTGGAAGAAATACAAGGATACAATCAGGCAGAAGAGGCTCTTCTTCGCACGCTCCGTTGCATACTCGAAATGCGGGAGCGACGTCAATTCCTACAAGCTATTTCTGGCGAAGTTCTTCCAGCTCGCCCGAAACAGCGGCAAAATCGCGATCATCGTACCTTCGGGCCTGAGTACAGATGAGGGAGCTCAGCAGCTCCGTGAGATGTTGTTCGAAAAGTCGAACATAACGGATTGGTATACGTTTGAGAACAAGAGGAGAATCTTTCCCATACATCGAAGCTTCAAGTTCATTATGTTCTCGGCCGGTAAGGGCGGACGCACCGAAGTTTTGCCATGTGCATTCTACCTCCATGACCTCAAAGTGCTAGAATATCTTGCCGTTGTGCGACTCCGTGTGCCGATGGAAAAAATCCGAAAGTTCTCACCGAAGACGATGTCGATCATGGAATTCAGAAATCAGGAAGATCTTGACATTACCACCAAGCTCTACGACAATCATCCTCTACTTGGCGATATTGTCGCAGGGCGTTGGAATGTGCGTTTTGTACAAGGAGACTTCAACAGAACTGCGCACAGCAAGCTGTTTAACCGAAAAGGGATCGGCTGGCCTCTCTGGGAAGGCAAGATGTTACACCAATTCCAGGACAACTTTGCCCCAGCGAAGTACTGGATTGAGGAAAAAACAGGTCTGCAAGAGCTGTCAAAGAGATACAGTGGAGGGTCTGCGCCATCAGTTGACTTGTCCGGAAGGACTGTTAAGTTGCCGCCAACTCAATACAGGCTGGCGTTTCGCGACGTGGCTCGAAGTACCGATAAGCGTACCATGATTGCAGCGATTCTTCCTCCCGGACGCTTTCTATCCAACAAGGCGCCATATGTAGCTGACAACCAGCTCGGAAACAAAGGGGCTGTTCCTGTCATGCCTTCATCTATGGATCTATCCTACCTGTGCGGATTGCTGAATAGTCACGTCGTTGATTTTGTTGTTAGGGAAAAGGTTTCTGCGACCCTCAATTTCTTCTATCTCGAGCAACTTCCCATTCCTCGTGTCGAGAGAAGTCACCCTTTCTTCAAGGAGATCGCTTCAAGGGTTGCCAGAGTGACGTGCACGACTAGCGAATATGATACATTTGCCAGAGAATGCGGTCTAGAATGCAGCTCTCTGTCCTATGAGAAACGCCTCGAAATCATTGCGGAGATAGATGCGCTTGTAGCACACTTGTACGGCCTCGAAGAGAACGAATTTCGTCATGTGCTTTCGACATTCCCAATAGTTCCTGAAGAAGTCAAGAAGATGACACTTAAGAAGTTCACAGAACTGTCTTACATGCGGCCAATAGCACCGATGTGGAGTTGAGATAGCTGCAACCTTTTGTATTGGCGCAGAAAGTCCAAGAAGAATACCGACGCTACATCTCCACAAGCTTTCCTGTAGCTGACGATCGGCTTAGGGAGCAAATCGAACAGAAGATACGACAGGAGGCCCTTCTTTGGAAAGGCCCCTATATTGCCCTTGCAAGACCCCTGAAGCAAGGCAGCCCCATCAGAGTGCTGATCGACGAAGGGGTTCTAAGAAGCGAGCTCGAACACATCTTTCGGCACATCAGGATTCTCTATTCTGCGCAAGAGAAGGCTATCAGAAGGCTTTGTACAGGCAGGCATGTAATTGTGTCCGCCGGAACGAGTAGCGGAAAGACCGAGGCTTTCCTAATTCCGATAGCCGACTATTGCTTGAGGAACAAGGAAAGGCCTGGCACAAAGGCGCTCATCGTCTACCCAATGAATGCCCTAGCAAACGACCACTTGGAAAGACTCAGACAATATCTCCGTGGGACGGGCATAACTTTCGGCAGCTACACAGGACAGACAGATGAAACTGAGGCGGAGAGGCCTGCAGAGATCCCTGTCGAGGAACGATGGTCTAGGGATGGGATAAGGAAGAATCCGCCGGACATCCTGCTTACGAACTACAGCATGCTTGAATATCTGCTCGTTAGACGGGAAGACCAACAAATCTTCAGGCACAGAGAGTTAAGATATCTAGTATTGGATGAAATCCATACATACACTGGCGCCAAAGGGGCTGAAGTCGCCTGTCTCTTACGGCGACTCAAGGAACACTGCGGCATTCTCGACATAGGTTTGGTCTGCGCAGGAACGAGCGCAACGCTTCGCAGAACGGGGAACGAACAGATAGTATCAGCCAAGAAGCAGCTGACGACTTTCGCCTCCGAGTTATTCTCTGAGGAATTTGACGTTGACTCAGTTGTGACTGAAGAATTCGAGGACCTACCGCCGCTCTTGAATCCCTACTTCCCTAAACCTCCGACAATCACGAACCAGGAGATCGATGGCCTTGGCAAGGCAGATCCAACAGAGACTGTGCGTCTGGTAGAGAAGTTAACAGGAAAGAAAGCTGACAGTTCAAAGCCACTTCCGGAAAGCTTGTACGTGCTGCTTGAGAACAATCTTATGTTGAGGAAGATTGAGGAGACTCTTTCTACACCGACGCTGTTCGAGAACGTTGTCGCAGAGATTCGGAAGCTGGCCGAACGCAATGCGCAGCCAGATCAAGAGATCAAGAATGAGTTGACAGCCTACCTGTTCCTTGGAAGTCTCGCATTTCATGATGGCGTCCCTCGTATCCGTCCAAAGCTTCACCTTTTCTTCAGAGGTTTGTGGAGCCTGACTCGCTGCACGAACCCAACTTGTGGTCTTCTTCTTACTGATGGCGCAGACAAGTGTCCAAAATGCGCGTCGATCGCCTTTCCATTGGAAGTCTGTCGATCCTGCGGACAGGATTTCCTGAAGACGATACCAACTTTCGGATCAATTAACAAACCGGACAGTCTGCGACTTGCTGGCTTCGCGACCCCGCATACGTCGGAACAAACGCTTCACTTGGCTAGGGCACTTCATGTGGTTGAGGGCCAGGACGAAGACGAGACTGAGGCCCCTGCAAAGACTAAGACAGTGCAAAATGATGCGAAAGTGGTTTCTGTCTGCCGCGAATGTGGGTCCCTTAGTCTGGGTGAACTTGTCTCGCAATGTCCGTCTGGGCATGCTGGAGGCCTCTCCCGGTTCTATTCGTGGGAAGGAAGGATACTTAGTTGTCCCGCGTGCCACGGTCGGTACGGCACTAGAGAAGTCGTGACCTTGTTCTCCACTGGAACTGCGGCAGGAGTTGCTAGTCTAGCCACTGCAACACTCGCAAACTTGGAAGAAGAAAGCGAGCGGCGCCTGCTCATTTTTTCCGACAATAGGCAAGATACAGCATACCAAGCAGGATACATTAGAGATAGACAGCGACAATTTGTCTGGCGGCAGCTCATCCATCGGATAGCAAAAGAAAGACAAACATCACATGAGCCACCTGTCGCGCTGGAATATCTTGCCGAAGAAGTCCTGAGAAAGGCAGTTAGTCTAAGTGTTATGAAGAAACCGGACACGGAGTATCATCGCAAGCGGGCTCTCAAGCGGCTTATGTGGGACATTCTGCTGGAGTTTACGAAACCTGGTTTGAGGAGAGTCAACCTTGAGGACCTAGGACTGGTTGTAGTCCAGTATGCTCGGCTCACAGAAGAGTTGCCAAGGCACACAGAGTTTGCTGACCTAATGAAAATGACAGGCCTATCCTCAGATAGGTTGCTGGCTGCACTAACGGTCTTCCTAAATGAAATGCGTCGCAGGAGAGCGCTCAGTCATGATCTCCTCAGACAATTCATCGATCGCTGGAAGGAGGAGTTCGCGGAGATCCCTGCAGCCGAACATGAACGCAAGCCGTGTGGTTTCACTTGGAATCCCCCACCCGCGAGAAGACCATACACGCTCTACAAATTCGCAAGCAGATCAACAACACCTACTGCCCTCCAGAATTTCTTCCAGAAGATTGCGCCCAAAGCTGACAGCTTCAAAGCAGTTGAACTGGCTGAGAGCCTGCTTAGCAGTGCCGGCTATATCGAAGAGGTACAGATAGGCGCCTATGGTAAGGACCACGTGCCCGCCAAAATGGTGAATTTTAGAAAGGTTGAAGTCCTTCCGTTCTCGACCGGGTGGAGATGCACAGCGTGCAGGAAAGTCTATTCAGTCAATCCTGGCAAGTGTTCCACTTACAGATGCTCAGGAAACCTCTTACCGTTCACTCCGAGTCCTGAGGACAACTTCTACGTACACCTCTACGATGAAGTTGAGCCGGTCCGTATCGAAATCAAAGAGCACAGCGCCCAAATCCCACTGGCAGAGAGAAACCAAATTGAGAAGGACTTCCGATCTGGAGAGGTGAATGTTCTCGTTTGCACCCCCACAATGGAGTTGGGCGTGGATATTGGAGAGCTAGTTGCCATACTCTTGAGGAATATTCCACCATCCCCTTCAAACTACGTGCAGCGTAGCGGACGGGCAGGCAGGCGTGAGAGACAATTTGCCCTGATTAGTTCATTCGCTCAATCCGGTCCACACGATAGCTACTTCTACGCAAGACCAGAAGAAATGATCATTGGAGAGATACGCACTCCAACATTCCTTCTTGACAACGAGCGAATAATAAGAAGGCACGTTCACTCCCTCATCCTTGAGAAGCTTACTGAACAACTACCAAGAACACTTGGGAGCCTGCTCGATAGCAAGGAGCAGGTCATCGGCATCAGAAGGGTCATGTCTGAGATCCAAAACCGCCGAGATGAAATCGGAAGAGTCATCCTCAACACGTTTCGCAAAGACAAACTCTCATGGCTTGATGAAAGGTACTCACGCGAGGTCATAGATGGATTCGAGCCAAGAATGGTCGCTTCCTTGCAGACATGGATGGACAGAAGGCGTCGTCTCATAGCACAACTGGAACAGTTCCCAAAGTATGGGCTGAGCCCAGACCAAAGAAAGCGAAGGGATCAACTTGACAGGATTCTGTGGCAAATCAGTAGCGACAGACATCACGCATACACTCTTGGGCATCTAGCGGACGCGGGCTTCCTACCCAGCTACGCTTTTCCAGGACAACAAGTACAACTTGAGGACCCTGAAGCAGCAGAGCCTATCATGAGAAGTCAAAGGATAGCGCTGGAAGAATACGCTCCTGGAAACATCGTCTATACCAGCGGGAGGAAGCTGCGCGTTGTTGGGATCAATCTCAGAGAGCCATCTGTTTCCCAGTTGGAAGAAGCACAGTCAACCCAGAGAGAGGCAAACTACAGTAGGTGCGGAACATGTAACTACGCGACGTTGGAGACAAGTGAACTCTACTGCCCACATTGTCGGAGGGAACTCACAAGATATACCTACATTTCGCCTATCAGCATGAGGGCGAGGAAGGACGAGGATATTTCATCAGACGAAGAGGCGCGTATTAGAAGGGGGTACGAAATCTGGTCTTTCTTACTTGAAACCCCAACAACGCAGAAGAAGAAGACGTTTGACTACGGGCCTGTCAAACTGACGTACTACAGACGTGGGCGACTATTCTTTGCCAATGCAGGTCTCCGAGACACAACGGTAGATAGACCTCAATCCTTTGAGATTTGCACGGTATGCGGTGAATGGAAGGATCCCAAAGATGAAGGTTGGCCAGAAAGACACAAGAAGAAACGCTGCAATGGTGAGGCGAAACAGTTCCAACTGGGTTTCGACATTGAGACCGATGTGCTAACAATAGACCTGACCCCGCCGGTAGGTAATGAGAATCCATTTCTTGCAACCCTTCGAGCCACATTTGTCGCCTCTGCGGCGATAATGATGGAAGCGGACGAAGATGAGATCGACGGTTTTGTTCGAATCATGACTGGCGCATCTGGTCCGAAATATCAACTTGTTTTGTACGAGACCGTTCCTGGAGGGGCTGGGTACTTGGAGAGAATAGCAGAGCAACTTCCCGAGGCGGCACGAGTCGGCCTACAGATATGCGATTGCGATTGTGTAACCAGCTGCTACAAATGCCTAAGGACATACTACAACCAACGCGAGCATTTGATTCTCAACAGAAAGCTTGTGATCCCGATGCTTGAGGAACTCAGCAAAATGCAACCCGAAGAAGCTCAAATTGGGAGCAGCGCAGGGGTTCCCCAGGCGCCAAGTGGATCAGCACGTGAAGATCTGACGGAGTCGCCCCCAGAGAAGACACTGCTAGATGCCATCACCGCATTCCATTTGCCTCAACCCGAGCCCCAACATGTGATTGTTGACAAAGGAGGAGCGCCCTTCACTCGAGCTGATTTTGCTTATCCAGAGAAGAGAATTGCAATATACGTTGATGGATACGAGCCGCATTCCGATCGTCAGAGGTGGGAGAAGGACATGGAACAAATGAATAAGCTCGTTCAGCTGGGATGGAAGCCACTTAGGTTCCCTGCGAAGAAAGTCGTCTCGAATGCTGAGGATTGCGTTCGAGACATTGAGAATCTGCTTCGCGAAGACTAGACCACACCAAGGCATGCCCACTAGCCTGACCAGACAAATGGCTATGAGGGAATTACCAGGAGCACGAACTCCATTATCACGTCTTTTTCGTGGACAATGCGACCTTGATTCGGACTATGGCTGCGAATGGGTGGGACGCCAAGCAAGTACGAGCGGATCTCCCACGTCTGCCAAATGAAAGACCGAGTAGCCTACTGGTAGCTTGGGGACGATCTCGGACACCTGACTTCCTAGCATTCTCGCGGCGGACACCTGGTTCCCGATCCCACGTGTTGGGAAAGGTAGACGGAGTCCAACTACTCCCAGTCCTGTAGGCAAGATGCGAAGTCTTCCAGGTCCAGTCCCTCACTTGAATCGTGTTTCGATTGTCTCAACAATCTTGCGGCTGTCCAATCCTTTGGCAGCCTCCTGGGAAACAATGAGTCGGTCAGCAAACCCGTTCTGTTCATACCACCGTCTCTTTGATTCCCATGTTTGCATGTACTCGGGATCATCCGCCCGTCCGAGGTGTTCCCAATAGTATTCTTCGCCTTCATAGAAAACCGTGAAGTCTGGTCGCTTGAAACTGGCGCCATTCTTTGACCACAGTAGCTTCTCGTATTCGTATGACACACCATGATTCTTGAGTTCGTTTGCAATGATGACCTCAGATTTGCTACGCACTCGCTCACCATTACCGGTGTAGTGAATGAGGTCGTTCTCGTAATACTTTGAAGATGTGAAACGGAAGACGAACATCGATGTGTTCCTCTCCGTTATGGCAGACTTTGAGAGACTCATTGCCTCAAGTAATGGTTCGATGTCATCTTGGAGGAAGATTACAAGCTTCTTCCTTGAACGAGTCAGGGCCGTGTAAATTAGCTCACGGGAGAGTAGCGTGGTGTTCTCCTTTGGAAGGACTAAGAAGACGATTCCGAAGTCGCTCCCTTGTGCCTTGTGAATAGTAATTGCATAGCCCAGTTCGAGGTTCTCTGCCATGGGATACCGGCCGCTTCCGGTGAAGGGGATATCTTCGGTGTTGTCGAGGAATTTTACATATGCTCCATTACCATTCTCCCATACCGTCTTGACGTAACCGAGCTGCCCGTTGAAGAGATACAAGGGATCCTTGTCCTTCCGATAGATGGTCGTGTTATGTATTTGGATCACTTTGTCGAACGATGTGAAGCCCTTCACTTGTCGTCGCGCCATGAGGCCCGCGCGAAACTCCCTTTGTATGAGTAGGTTGATTGCGGCAGTGCCGTAGTAGTAGCCGCGGTAAGGCGTAAGGATTTGGAAATAATCGAGCCCTCGTTTCCTTTGCGTGTCAGGTATGCCTACTAGGTTGTTGAAGTGCTCATAGGTGGGCTCACCGGAGAGGCTGAATTCATCTTTGAGAACTGCTGTGAGTTTGTTCATCACTACCTCTTCGATGTCGTGCTCGTCTTTCCAGAAGTGCACTTCCAAGTCCTTTCCGATGATCCCTCCGTGCTGTTCCGCTTTTGCAGCCTGGTCTATTCTGCTCAACATCTCTTCGTAGTCCTTTGTGGGCTTTGTGCCCGTGAACACTTCCGCCAGCTTCAGTACCATACTATTCTCTTCTAACTGCCGACAGTTGATTGTGAGGGCGGTCAGGTTGTCTCTGTATTCAGGTTGCACCAAGAGGAAATGGATGATGTCGAGAAACGGCCGACCGAACCCTATTGGTGGTAACTGGTTCGGGTCACCGACAAGAACGAACCGTTTTACTCGATTCCAGTCGATTGCACGGAGGAGTTGGGCCATCAGTTCAAGGTCTATCATCGACGCCTCGTCGACAATGATGTTCTGCGCAACGAGCGGTTTACCGTCCACCGTGAACTTGTAGTTATCTCCGCTAATCCACCCATTTTCGACGAGTGCGCGGTGAATTGTCTTCGCCTGAACTTGGGTTCGCTCGGTGAGACGGGTTGCTGCCTTGCCGGTTGGTGCAAGCAAGAGGAATGTTTGTCTCCCCTCGTGCTCTTTGACTCCTCTGATGAGGGCGTCGACAACTTGCGTCTTTCCCGTTCCAGCGGCACCGGTAACGATGGACAGTACGTGACGATAGCATTTCTCGAGTGCATCTACCTGTTGATTCAGCACGGACGCGTATAGTGGTTCTGGAATGTGTTCATGCGGTAGGGTCACTTTCTCGTTCCAATTCAAGGAACTAGCGCCATACGCTGCTCGTTGCAGAAGTTTCTTCACACGCTTTTCGATAAGCTGCTCATCGTCGAAAATCGACTTCACGTACGCATACGTCCTACCGTTGCGTTCCACAAACTGAAGTTTCTCCTCAAAGAACGCACGATCAGCGTTGATGGTGTCGATGTCGACGTGACAGGCGCGCCAATCAATTCTTTTCTGCTCTACATGTTCAAACACATCTTCAGCTTCGAGAAAACAATTCCCCGTGTCCTTCTCAGATCTCAGCTTCTCGATAATGAGCGCTCTGAGTCGTCTCCTGTCATTTGGTCTAACCTCTTGGATTGCGCCAAGACTCTTGTCAGGGAAAAGTCCATTATCGATCCTATGAAACCCGATTCGATCATCCTCATCTTCGCCGATGTACTCCTCGCATAGGAGATACGGGTTCTCTCGTAGCCCTTTCAGGCTCGCCGAGATGCCAGTGAGTTTCTTCTTTTCTCCGACTATCTTCCCAATCTGTTCGGCACTCAGCTCGAATTTCGTGAGGGTTCTAAGGAGTTCCTTCTTGTCTGGTGATAGCACAATCCACTTTTTGCGTGCTTGCTTGAGTTGCTCACCATATTGTTTTGCAGTCTCGCCTTTTCCATCGAGTAAGTTGAAAACGTATTCACCAATACCATCCGAAGAATCCAGGTCGTTTGGAAGCGTCTTGACAAACGTCGTTCCCTGATCGAACCCCAAGTAGTCGAGAAGGCCACCCAGACCGGGGAAAAGTCCACGGTTCTTCCATACTTCTGCGAGGACTTGATTCAACCAAGCGAGTTTCTTGTCCCAGTCTTCTTTGAAGACATTGTCTTGCTTCAATCGTTTGACGATGACAATCATGTGCTCGACAAGCTCAGTTGCCACATCATCACTGAGTTCCCTGCTAACGTACTTGAACTGCCGCGTAAAGTCGCCACTGATTTCGCAGAGGATCGATCCAACCTCCTTGCCCTTGTTCAAGTACTCCTGGTATGGAATCCGCACGCCTTCCTCGGGGTAGGTATGAGTGACAAATCTGCTCCACACTAGGTTGCCGTACATTTTCAACTGCCGCTCGGTCAGGCCTTCGAAAGACAGGTAGTTGCCGAAATCCTTGAGTCGTGAGATGCCTACCAAGACGTAGCGCTTGTTCTCGGAGTTGACCGGATTGTCGTAATTGAGATAGAAGAAGACAAGTGATTTTCCCGGCACAAACTCGTCGAAGTATTCCTTGATCTGTGCTTCACGTTGTCTGAGAGGATAGATGCCTCCTCCGGATTTGTCGTACATCTTGTCAAAGGACCAAGTTCCGGCTGAATACGGCGCGACTAGCTCTTGCTTTGGTTTTGCGTTTCTGAGAAAAGGGTGTGTATGAATGCACTTGTTCGGTTTGTTTGAGAACGCGTTTATCGTCCATGTGCATGGCGGAGGATCACTCAACTCGCTGCAAAATCTACCTTTGTTCAGCGTTTCGGATGGTACGTTCTTTTTCTCACGAATAGTTTCGCCAGCAAGCGAGAATTGTCCCGTGCAGAACACGTTCGCTCCTGGTTTGTCGCAGATACATCCGTCCCATCCTCTATCATGCCACACAAGTCGGACCGTGAGGTGCGAGGTCATATTGCGCCCTCCCACAATGAGATGTTCCAAGGTGGATTAAGTGACTTCTGGCCACGGACGGGCAGAGGGAGACTTAAAGTGCTGAAGCACACAACCAGTCATTGAAGTCTTTCCTAGTGCAACTTGGCCACGATAGGCTGGTCAGCGAAGACGCATACGCTGTCCTAGATTAGCCCACCAACCTATTCAAGTGAATCTCAGTTAGGAAGTGTATTCTCCTGTCTTAACATAATGAGAGCTTCCACCCACTCGGAAATCTCGCAGACCCGAGAAACCCAAGGGCTCAAGGCCGAACATATGCAACTCCAGCCAGCGCATCTCTCCGGTTCATATTCCCAATCGATTCTGTCATCTCTGTCACAAACATCCTGATCTGGATCAAGAATGATTCTCGAACCTGTTTCAATGTGCTACGTGAATCGTGTAAGGTCGATTTCGTCTAATTGGATGTGTATGCTCATTGGCTCGAATGTTTGTGACAGTGAAGAGATGAGGTTGCGAATGTAGTCGCCAACGTTGACCTCTTTCAGGTTGATTTGCGAAGTCGGCTTGACCGTGAACTGTCTTCCTTGCGCCTTGAAGGGGTGGACTTTGATGAAGCCCACGGTTTCTCCTCGAGAAGCTTTCTTTCCTTCTCTGGATAGAAGCAGAGCTGCCTGGTAGGGTTGAGGTAGTAAAGGTTCTCTTCGACCTTCTATTCACGAACAAGAAGAAAGCTTACCTGAGCTTCCCAATAACGGGCCAGAAGGAATGGGTGGAACAGGCCTTCGAATTCGCAAAATGGCTTTCTCAATACTACGTCGTGTTCAACCCGCTGACGATCTACGATTGGAATATTATCAAAGAATGGCAGAGGATTGCCGATGAGGCAGCCGAAAAAGGCAAGCAGACCCCAGAGAGTTTCCAGTGCGAGGTTCCATATCCCTCAGGACCGCGAGTGTACACATGTGACACGGCCGAGATGAAACGAATTGTGGTCGATGCACGCTATCAAATTGTGCATCGGGACTACAAGATGATAGACTCAGCCGACTGCGTTGTTGTATACCATCCAAGAAAAGAGATTTCGGTAGGGGCCGTTTGTGAGATGGTCGAAGGAAAACGAGCTGTGAAAAAGGTCTATGCATATTACCCATTTGAACCGAGTCCTTGGCTCGCATACCACGCCACGAAAATCGAGCGAGACGAAAAGAGCTTCCGTGCGCTTCTTGAGCGCGCATCTACCGCCTAGCAGCGGCGAATAACATTTGCATTCCTTGGGATGTGTGGATGAGCCAGCAGAGCCTTCGTGCTCTATGCGCACCGAGCGAACCAAGCCCACGAACCTCTCATGTGTCTGAGTGATTTCGAGAATCCCTCAATGGTATCACGCTAAGGTTTCTTTCGAAGCAGCCATCTCGGGACAATCCGAGTGAGTTTTCCGAAACTCGGTAATGGACCTTCCAAATGCGTTCGCGTTGCATTCCCTCCACGAATCCTGCCCCAGTAGTCTTCGACCTCTCGTGCGGCCCAAGCCCGGAGCCCGACTTTGTCGTCGTCGATCCAGACCAAGGATCCTTTCCCCTTGAAGAACCCGCCTAGCATCTTGCGGTCATATCCAACCTTTTCGGCGAGTCTATAGAAAGTCTCTCTGTCTACAATTCCATCTGCCACGTGGAGCCTCTCCCAGAGCCTCATTCGTTTTCTAAGTATAGGAAACGGCTCAGAACGAGGCATCTTGGCGTTTACAGACGCATGAGCACGTCGCTGTCTTAGTCTCTCGATTCGTGAACTTAGTCTCTCAACATCCGTCTTTATGGATTCGATCTCGTCTTCCAATTTGAGCACCATAAACTCCTTTCCGAGCGCTTTTAAAGCGAACGAGCTCTCGAAATCGCAAATTCTGGAATTGATAGAGAGGGCATTGCTACGGCTCTTGAACTTCCTAGTGGACCTCTTCACGCGAAAGACCTCTTCCAGTTCGGTGCTTTAAAGCAGGGCATACAGGGATCTCACCACGTCGGACGCCTGCCAAAGGTTCGAACCAGTGGTCCTCATGACGCCCAAGAGGGGGCACTTGCACGTAGTGTGAACGCTCGTTCAGCTAGATGCCGACTTCCCTCTCGGAAATTAATTCCGACGCACTCTGACGATAGAGAATCCTACTCGCCAGTTCTGCCATCACTGAACGTTTCTTAGGCACGACACTAGCCTAGCTGTTTTACACTGTACTTGTCGTGTGTATCGCTCTTGCGCTATGCGCTTGCCCCTTTTACTCTCCTCCTCGCTTTTCCTCTCTCTACTGACTATTTGCCTTCTTTCGCTTCCGGCCCCTGTTTGCACTGACCACATCTTCCGATGTTCACATCTTCGGCGGATAAGATATCAATGTCGGGAAAGCATTCTTGCACGAGCACCGATTTCGCCAATGAGAATTGAAGGCATCCAACGAATCCGTCGCAGTGACCTATCGCGTTCTACGCAACATTCCGAGTACCTGGCCCTTAATGCTGGCAAAAATGGCGCTAATGTAATGCCTGCAAAGTTGGCGTTAGACCCGAAAAATCGGTCAAAAAAGGGGCTTAGTGCCGACAGAGGTGTAGGCACTAACGACCATTTTTCATCAAAAAGAGCCCTTTACTGCCAGATTTGCCAGCGTTACATTAACGCCAGTTTTGCCAGCATTGACAGATCTAGGGAGCCGAAGTCGCCCTTCCGGTTTCAATAGGCCGTTTTGCGGCTAGGATATGACGAGCGACAAGCGACGAGTTTGATTTCACTGGGACATTCTTCCCGTGATGTCGTTGATTGTCGTGGCATATGTGTCAAGCACTGAACGAATCTCATGGAGTTGATCCCCCATTCCCTTCAAAAGACTCCATGAGGCAGTCGCTCAGCACAGTCCTCTCGAAGAAAGAAATTCAGATGCCCCAAAACTGTGGCTTACGGCGCTTTAAAGGACGCACGCATCATTCTTTCATGACACCAGATGATGAAATCCCGCGTTGGGTCAAGATCTTAGAGTCGCTGATGGAAGCAGCTAGCTCTCTCGACCGCGAGAAGCCTCGTCGACTTCGGCAGCGAGGTCGAGTTGACGTATCTTATTTGTCAAGCAACTCTTGACCTCAGAGTCCATGAGGAGCTTCTCCAGGACGGACTCCGCTTTTGCTACGCGTGCATCCCTATCTAACGCGGCCCTGAAGTCCAGAGCTAGACCGCATTTCGTGCAAAATCCCGACACAGGTGCATTCTTAGTCTGACAACGTGCGCATACTCTTACAGTGTCCTTGAAGTGGTCCTGTTCCTCGCACTTGAGCCCATGTAGCGACAACATCTTTCTATCGATGTCTCTCATCGACAAGTGCACATAGTACGCTGGCATCCTGCTTCCTTGTCGCCAACCAAACATCACGCACATCTGTGCTTCAGTCAGGTAGTTTGCCAGATACGTTGCCCTCGAGTGGCGAAACAAATAGGGGTAGACATGCTTTCCTATTCTTGACTTCAATGCGAGTTGCTTCAGCACTTTCCGCGCAGCATTGTAATCAAACACGCCTCCGCGCCTAGTTGTGCCAACATTGATCCAAAGCGGCTGCGTCAAATCTATTCGCTTAGAGTGATGGTCAAGCCAAGCGGCAAGGAGAGGCGCCGAAGTCACCAGCCTTACTGGACGGCGACCCGTCTTTCCATTCACATTTATTATGGCGCCGTATTGGTCGAATGAAATGGAGGAGATTCTCATGGTGAGAATTTCGCTAGGGCGACATCCACTTTCGCTTGAGACAGCAACATACGCCCGGTCCCTAGGATGTTCAGCTGCTGCTATCAATCGGTTGCATTCTTCTAGTGTAAGAAGCTGTTCGGGCAGCATCTTTCCTGGTTTGTGTTTGCCCACTTTGAACCAATTAGTCTCCTCTGGGTCCTGACCCTTCTCGATACCACGCAACCATCTCCAAAATCTCTTCACCGCTTCCCGGTGGTTCTCTTTCGTCGAGTCCGACCAGTCTCTCTCGTTTATCTTCGCCAGCAGTTTCTCTACGTCCTGCTTACTCGACTCGGCGAAATCCTTCCCTAGGAGTCTCGCGATTGTAGTGAGCCACTGGACATAAGATACCTGACGCGCCAGGCTCAAGTTTTCGGCTTTGATACGGTCCAAGAACGCCAGTATCGTGCTCTTGTTCTCTGCGGTCAGTTCAGGATGTTCTTTCAGAAAGCGCACTGCGCGCACTAGTCTGTTCTTATAGTTGTGAACATCAATGGTTTTCTCGCGCACGACGGACACCATTACGATCTTTTCCTGGCCTTTTAAAGCGACCAGCTGCAGAATCCGCGTCCGCGTCGAACCAGAGGTTTGGTGCGGGAGGGGGGATTCGAACCCCCGAAGGCCTACGCCATAGGCTCCTGAAGCTGAGGCAGCGTTCGGACGCTTCTACCCCTTAGACCTGGTTCCCGCCAGCATCAAGGCTGGCCTCGGGTACCCCCGCTCGACCTCTGCTACTTCGATCACCTCTAGTTAACGATTTTGCGGCGACCTCATTGATCAAAACGTCTATGAGACTCCTTGAGGATGGCCCGGGCACCGTGGAGACTGTGACAGTGTACGTTTCTTTGAAATATGGAAAGGGTTCCGTGAGGCTTGAGATACCAAAGGACCGTTTGCTTGAGGTCGTGAA
>Ga0116104_1000361_pt1 | contig 34767 bp, 40 predicted proteins | sample June2015DPH_4_15_FD_89715 | JGI IMG/M metagenome (GOLD analysis project Ga0116104, IMG submission 89715) | Peatland microbial communities from SPRUCE experiment site at the Marcell Experimental Forest, Minnesota, USA - June2015DPH_4_150 | ecosystem: Environmental > Terrestrial > Soil > Wetlands...
CGCCGGTTGTAGTGCCGCACATAGACGCGAAGGACGCGATCGAGATGGCGGGGCCCGAGGATCAGCAGCCAATCCAGGCACTCTGTGCGAAGGGTCTCTACCCAGCGCTCGGCGAAGGCGTTCGCGTTCGGCGCCCTGATTGGCGTGCGGATCACTCGGATCCCTTCTGATGCGAAGACATCATCGAAGGAGCGGCAGAACTTGGTGTCTCGGTCGCGAATGAGAAAGCGGATCTGCGTGCCCTCGTCGGCGAGGCTCATCACGAGGTTCCTCGACTGCTGGTGACGAAGGAAGAGTCCGGGTTGGTCGTTGAGACCGTGACGTGCACACGCCGTGTCCTGATCTCGATGAAGAACAGGACGTAGAGCGTCTCCAGAAACGCCGTCTCGACCGTGAAGAAGTCGCACGCGAGGATGCCCCCTGCCTGAGCCTTCAGGAACCCGCGCCACGTCAGGCCCCGGCGGGGGGCCGGACCGACGCCGGAGCGGCGGAGCAGCATCGCGATACTCGTCGCGGAAACGCGGACCCCGAGCTTTCCGAGCTCGCCCTTGATCCTCAGGTAACCCCACCTGGGGTTCTCCCTGGCCATCGAAAGGATCAGCCGGCGAACCTCCGGATCGATAGCGGGGCGCCCGGGCGGGTGGTGCGGCCTCGTCCACTTTCGTGCAACGAGTGAGCGGTGCCATCGCAGCAGCGTCTCGGGACGAACGAGGAACGCGCCCCAGCGTTCCCTAGGCAGGATCCTGCTTGCTGCAGCGAGCAGCGCCCGGTCCCGGCTCCGGTAGACCGGGCGCTTCACCTGCCGGCGCAAGACCGCGAGCTCGTGGCGAAGGACGAGGATCTCGATCTGTGCGGCATCGTCGGAGCGGTAGCTCGGTGCGACAAGGGTGAGGAGCCGCAGAAGCACGATGTAGAGGAGTGAAGCGAACATGGCGCCGATACTGCCACGACCCGGCAATGTTCAACCACACGGGCTGACTGATCGAGTTCTTGTACCCCACGCGCTCGAGGAGGTATCCCGCTATCTGGGCCACTCGTCGACAATGCCGACCCGACGCTATGCGCAGCAGACAGCGGAGGCGCTCGGAGTCCGTGCGGCGGATGCGCTGGCGCGAGCCGGGCTCGTGCCGGACTTGAGACGGACATAACATTGGGGTAGATCTGCCGCGTGACACTTATAGCCGGTGCCCACTCATAGAATTCCGGTAGAGTGTGGGAGTGCGGCTCTACTGCCATCAGGGCCGAGGTAATCAACCTCGCTAGACCCCTGCTAGTCGGTGATTCACGACGTTCGCGTTGCCGGCGACGGTCGGGAAACGTTCCATGACGGCGGGGTCGTACCCCGGGACGATGACAGCGCCGGGCCTCTCCAATTCGGGGAGAGCATCGTAGGTTCTCCATTGGGCCAAACCAATGCCTTCGCGTCCGGCGTACATCGTGATCTGGAGCCAATTCGCCGACGACACGTCGGGCACGCGGGTGGCCCTCGCCCTCAAGCGATCATGAGGCCGGGAGGCAAACAGGCCCTCCGATCCGTGCCCACGACTAGGCGACAGGGTCGACCGCTCGCAGGCGCCGACATCGGCTCCGCAGCATTCCGGTCTTCCTCAGGTCCGTGAAGATGGCTAGCGAAGGGCGGAGAAGTCTGTCGGCTCGAGGTACACGGATGTAACGTCCGTCGTGAGCGGGCCGTCAATGGTCGAGGCCGCAAATGCCGCCTTCCAGTCGACATCCTCTCTGAAGCTCGCCCAGCTCGCCGTGGGGTCTGCGGTGTGGCGCAGCACGTATATCAGGACGTTCGGGTCGGACTGGCTCACCCAGTAGCCGACGCTCTCCATGTTATGACGGGCAAAGAGCTCCACGGTGTGGTCTCGGAAGCGGGCGAGCAGTGCGTCCAGCTTGCCGGGAACGGCGGTGTAGGTCCGCAGTTCGTACTTCATCGCGACCTTTCGTGAACGCGTCACACAGCAGGGTGTTGCCACAATCGACATAGCCCCATACGGATTGGGCCGAGCCGAAACCATCTCATCAGGCGGTCTTCCTTGGCGCCGGGCTCCCACCGAATAGCCTCCTTGCCCTGCCCCTAGGACCGCTCATCGCCGCGTACGCCGCGACCTTCTGATCCACCATGGGCGCCGGGGACCCGGCGCAGTTAAGTATCCGCCTCGTAAACGGCGCTGCGATAGGGACCTCGTCGCGCACGCGGTTAGAGCTCCTTCGCCAGGGCGTCGAGCGCGCTCTCGAGGATCTTGATGTCCTGCTCGGTCGTGCCGCCACTCACCCCAACGCCGCCGACGCGCACGCCTCCGCTCAACAGCGGTGCCCCCCCGCCGAAGGCGACGAAGCGGCCGCCAGCAAAGGCCGTGATACCGAACAGTGGGCCGCCGGGCTGCGCGTCAGCGGTCATGTCCTTGGTCGCGGCTCCAAATGCCGCCGAGGTGTAGGCCTTGCGCTCGGACATCTCGACCGAGATCAACGGCGCACCGGGCATGCGCTCTTTTAGAACGATGTTGCCATGTACGTCCACGATGCTCAGCGTGATCGGCACCTCCATGGTGTCGGCGCGCTCCTCGATCAGCCGAGCCAGCTTCTGGGACGTCGCGAGAATGTCAGTCATCCTTGGATCCTCCGAGTTGTCGTACCTTCTGATTGCTGATAGCGCGGTCAGTTGGATGAGAGCCCCGGTTGCACATAGTGTTGGCAGCGACAACCACGATCACGATTGCTCCTTGGCAAATGCCGGACCACCCCGGACGGACTGGTGAGACGCCGTGCATACGAATGTAAGCGTCCTATCCCGACTAGAGCCAACCCAAGCCGTGGGGGCGTTGTCGGTTACTTGTCGACGACCACTGGCCGCCCCGTCCGCGCAGATTCGAGCGCTGCCGCGACCATGGCGAAGCTGTGGAAGTTGTCGTCCACGCTGGTGGCCGGCGCAGTTCCGTTCCGGACGCTTGTTAGGAACAGAGACAGGCTGTAGTCAAGGTCGTCGAGGCCCAAAGGGAGCGGTTCGAGGACCTGGCCCTCGGCATCGCTCGGGGCCGTGCCGGTCCACTCTCCGCCGTCCGGGCCTTCATCCCGGAACAGCCGCACGCTGTTTGATGCATCGAGGCGCAGGCAGCCCCTCGGCCCGGTGATGGTGATGTCGCCGTCCCACAACGTATAGCGGCCACGAGCGGCCCACGTCCCCGAGTAGCCGACCACCAGGCCGTTGTCGAGCTCGACGATCACCTCCGAAGCTGGCTGCCCCTGGTATTGGCTCCACGGCGGACGGAAGGACCGTGCCGTGACTCGCGCCCCATTGGCGCCCAAGAGATACCGGATGAGGTCGAAGTGGTGAATGCTCATGTCCTGGATCATGGGCATGTCGAGACCCGCCCGATCGCCCACCAGGAACTCGGGCTGACGGAACTCGAGGTGCAGACCGAACGGATCCCCGATCTCGCCTCGCTCAATGGCCCTTCGCATCGTCTGCGTGTGCGTCCGCCAGCGGTAGTTCTGGTTGACCATGTAGACCTGACTGGGATACCGCCTGCTCTCGTCGCGCAGGCGGCGAGCTTCGTCCAGTGAGCCCGCAAGAGGCTTCTCCGACAGTACGTGCAGGCCGCGGGCAAGTGCCCGCGTGGCCGCGTCGATGTGCAACGCCGTTGGCAGGACGATCAGCGCGGCTTCGGCGTCGGTGGTGTCGATCGCCTCGCGGTAGTCCGTGTACGTCCGCGGACCACTGCCAGAGCCCAGGCCGAGCGAGCTGAGGTCGCTCGGTGCCGCTGCCACGCCGACGACATCCGCGTCAGGCGAGTGATTGATGACGGAATACCAGTTGCGGCCCCAGAAGCCGAGGCCAAGCAGGAGTATGCGAGTGGTCATCGAAGACCATCCCTTCTCATTCGGAACGTGATGGATCTGCGATACGTGTCGCCGGGTTCGAGGAGGATCGATCCGAACGCCGGATTGTGGACAGCGTCTGGCGTGGCCTGCGGCTCCAGGCATACAGCGGATCGCCGCGGGTAGGGCACGCCACCCTTGCCGACCGTCGGAACCATCAGGTTCCCCGAGTAGACCTGGAGACAGGGCTGATCCGTGATCACTTCGACAACCCGGCCACTGGCCGGATCGCGAAGCCGGGCCACCGGCTCGGTGAGCGGGCGACCCTCGGGCAGGACGTAGTTGTGGTCGTAGCCGCGACCTCCGCCCGGCTCCAGCTCGGCGATGCGCGCGCCCAGGGTCGCGGGCTTGCGCAGGTCGAGCGCAGTCCCGGCCACAGGCTCGATTGAGCCGAGCGGGATCAGATCGAGGTCCGTCGGGGTGTACAGGTCCGCGTGCACCTGCAGCTCGTGATCGAGCACGGTGGGGTGGCCGGCGCGGGCCAGGTTCCAGTAGGTGTGGTTGGTGAGGTTGACCGGCGTGGTTCGGTCCGTCCGAGCCAGATAGTCGATTCGCAGCTCGTCGGAGCGTGTGAGGGTGTAGGTCACCGTGGTGTCGAGGGTCCCTGGGTAGCCCTCCTCTCCGTCGGGACTGACATAGCGGAAGGACACGGCCTCGCCGTCCGCCGCGGCCACGCGCTGCGCACTCCAGTCGACGCGATCGAAGCTGCGAGTGGCGCCGCCGTGTAGGTGATGAGGCCCGTCGTTGCGCGCCAGGTGGAAGTCGATCGCACCAAGCCGGAACTCGGCCCCGCGGATCCGATTTGCCACCCGCCCGACGGTGCACCCGAAGTAGATGTTCGCCTGCGCGAGGTAATCGGCCGCGGTGTCGAACCCGAGGACGACATCGGCGAACCTGCCGTTCCGATCGGGCATTGACAGGGCTATGAGGTTCGCGCCCCAGCTACTCACGAGGGCAGCGATGCCCGAGGGAGCCACGAGAAGGAAGCGCTGGTCCCTGATCGAGGAGATCGCCCCTGGCGCCCCGCGGCCGTCGGCCGCCGCTCCTTGCATGGAAATCATAGCTTTGCCCTCAGGGTTGGTCTCGGTCGGGCCGGCAACAATCCAGACCCGACCGAGACCCGGTCCTCGATTTGCACTACTTCGCCCGGGCGACCTTGGATCGATCCAGGATCTCGAAGAACTCGTCGCTCACCATGACATCGGCGTAGCTGGCCTGGATGGTCCGGAGGGCCTCCCAGTGCTGTCCATAGCCCTGCGGAATCGGCTGCTTCCAGAGCTCGATATTGCCCCGGTTGACCATCACCGCGGTGCAGGTATCCGCCAGCACGATCACCTTGTAGTTGCGGTTCCAGCCGTCCTGGGCAGTGGTCTGCACGCAGTTGGCCGAGGAGGAGCCGCAGATCACGAGGGTGTCCACGTTCTTCTCGGAGAGCCACTCGTTGAAGGGGGTCCCGTAGAAGGTGCTGTAGCGGTGCTTCTGGATGACGGGCTCGCCGAAACGCGGCTCGAGACCATCGCACAGCGCGCCGTTCCAGGTGCCGTGGCTGCCGGGCATGTCAGGCTTGCCACCCATCACTTCGGGGGCCTTGAACTTGCCGATGCCGGCGTCCGCCCCATCCGGCCGGAGACCCCACATGGACCAGAAGACCGGGAAGCCTTCCGCCCGGGCGCGGTTCAGGACCTTCTTGGCCGGTCCGAGGGTTTCGGCACCGGTCGGGGATCCGCCGACGCTCTCGATGTAGTCGGCGCCCTTCGGGTTCAGGCACAGGTTCTGGACGTCGAGCATGAGGACGCCGACGCGCTTCGGATCGACGTCGTGGATGAACCGGTTCGACCGATCGATGTACTTGTCGACGAGTTCGCGGTAAGTAGCCATTGGATTCGCTTCTCCTCTTCGGTTCCCACATCAGCCAACAGGGGTCCGCCCGGTCGGCAACCCACTAGAGATGGATCGCTAATTGGCTCGCTCTACTGGCATCTACTCCTCGGTTCAACTACCTGCCTGAAGAAAACCGTCAGCGCACGCCCAACAGCAATCTCGATAATGAGCTGGTCAAGCCGGTCATTGCGGTATCTCCTGGCCGCGATCGCATCTACGTCCGCGACCCGCGGACTCGTGCTCTCCCGCGGTCTCCGGCCGTGGGCGTCGGTAGTGGGCATTTGCGAGGTCTGGCACACCCGCCTCGGCCAGGCCCTCCAGACGCGGGCTAGTGCAAGGCAAGCCGCCGTACACCCGCCGCGTGAGCCTGCTCGGACGCAGATTGAGGGGCGCCATTCTGCCCTGCCTAACGAGTCCCCATGATCACTTCGGTCACTAGCTGATCGAGGTGCTCATTCCTATAGCCGCGGCGACGCAACTGATCCAGGTCGACTTGCTCATTGCGAAGCCCATCGGCCATTCGGGATGAGTACGGCCCGACCGTCGGAGTAGCCAGATCGGCAACACCAGCTACGGCGAGCGCGTCACGAAACTCAGAATCTGCGTCCAGTCGCCGGGCCTTTTCAGCGAGCAACCTGTAAGTCCTCATGCACCCAGCCGCAAAGTCCCACACCCCTTCCGCATCCTCAGTGCGATATGGATGAGCATCGAAATGAAGCGGCCCCTGGTATCCGCTGGACTCCAGCAACCGTACCAGATGGAAAGACTCGACGAGGTCAACCGATCCAAAGCGAAGATCCTGGTCATAGCGCCCGATCTTCTGTCCGTTCAAGTCGATGTGAAACAACTTACCGGCCCAGAGCGCCTGGGAGACTGCGTGAGTGAACGACAGGCCAGCCATGGTGTCGTGAGCCATTTCCGGGTTTACGCCCACCATTTCCGAGTGCTCAAGCCGAGCTATGAATGCCAAGGCGTGGCCTACCGTCGGGAGGAAGAGGTCGCCACGAGGTTCATTTGGCTTCGGTTCCAAGGCAAACCTGATCGGGTATCCCTGGTCCAGGACATAGCCGCAGAGGAAATCGATAGCCTCCTTGTAGCGGTCTAGAGCGAGCCGGGCATCTTTAGCGACAAGCGACTCGACCCCTTCCCGACCCCCCCAGAAGACGTAAACCGGAGCGCCGAGATCGGCGGCAAGATCGAGGCCACGCATGACTTTTGCCACGGCATACCGTCTGACGCGAGGATCATTCGACGTGAACGCTCCGTCGCGAAAGACGGGGTCGTAGAACAGGTTGGTCGTCGCCATGGTGGTAGACACGCCCGCCTCGGTCAGCGCCGTCATGAACCGTCTTACGATCGAGTCGCGTTCGCTCGCCGTAGATCCGGGAGGGATCAGATCATCATCGTGGAAGCAAACGCCGCTGGCGCCGAGCGCACCGAGACGACGCACCGAGTCGCAGGGATCCAAGGACCCCCGTACGACAGCTCCGAATGGGTCGCCTCCGCGATTGCCAACGGTCCATAGCCCAAAGGAGAACAAGAAGTTCCGGTTGGCATCAACATCTGTGGTCATGGGGTTGGCATCAAGGTCTGTTGTCATGGCTCTATTACCTCGCTCCCGGTCTCGCCGGTCCTCCCTATCGAAGACCAGCTTCTGCTCCCATTGGTAGTGATGCGGCAGGGCGGCTTCTACGCTCGCTCGTCACGCTCGCGTCAGGTGCTCAATTCATGCCGGCCCCTGTTTCTTCGGTCGTGGCAGGCATACTGAGCGACTCCAGCACGAGTTCCGAGAGCTCGCGCACCTGCAGTCGGTTCTCGCAGCCAAGGGCCTTCACGGCTTCGCTGAACATGACGAGGTCCTTGGGACAGGCAACGACGAACGTGTCGACGTCCCCAAGAGCGAGCGCTTCCTCAATACGCTGCTCCGCAGGACGGCGAGGCTCCAATCCGTCCGGGCCTGGCCGACGCTCGGGTTCGCTCATCCAGATGCCGCCCCCACCTGCACCGCAGCAGAAGGAGTTGTCGCGATTCCGCGGCATCTCGCGGAGCTCGACCCCGAGTTCGTGGAGTACGTTGCGCGGTGCGTCGTAGATCCCGTTGTACCTCCCCAGAAAGCACGGGTCGTGATATGTGGCGGTTAGCGACAGGGGTCTCGCAGGTATGAGCCGCCGCGAACTCAGGAGGTCGCCCAGGAGTTGGCTGTGGTGTACGACCTGCCACGTGGCCCCCACCTGGCCGTACTCAGTGCGAAGCGTGTGGTACGTATGGGGGTCTGCGGTCACGATTCGCTGGAACGAGCATCCGGCCAGCGTCGCCACATTCTCCTCCGCGAGCGCCGTCCATAGGCCTTCCTCCCCGACCCGTCGGACGTCGCATCCCGCTGTCTTTTCCGCCTCGTAGAGGACACCGACGTCCACTCCGGCCTGTTTCAGCAACTCCGCCAGCGCTCGGCTTGCCGCTTGACCCCTCGGGTCGAACGAGCCGTAGTCACCCACAAACCAGACGTACTCGACGGGTCCGTCTCGAGCGTCTTTGAGGGGCTCAGGGAGCTCCTTCAGCCAGCGCGCGCGCTTTCGCCTCGACTCACCGAACGAATTGCCGCTGGATGCGATCGACTGCAGGGTTGTCTGAAGCCGTGGGTCAACCTGACCCTCCTCGACCAGCCGCCGACGGAGCTGAACGATCATCAGGACGTGCTCGATCCCGACGGGGCATATCTCGGTACATGCCATGCAGGTTGTGCACGACCAGAGAGCCTCGGGCCGGATCACGCCGCCGAGAACCGAGTTCGATGCATCGAAGAGAGGAGGGACACGAACCGAGCTGCGGATCCCGAGTGCGCCATCGGCCGCCTCACGAAGGTCAAGGACCACATCGCGCGGCGACAGCGGGAAGCCCGCGGACGCTGCGGGACAAGCAACGTGACACTTCCCGCACTTGGTGCACGCGTCGAGGCTTACCAGGTGTAGTGACGAGAACTCGCGGAGGGTCCCGTATCCAACAAGATCTCCTGCGTTGGCTGGGATCGGCAACAGGCGTCTCCCGGCCGAGGGGTTTCGCACCAGCGCAGATGTGGGTGACGTGAGCATGTGAAGCGCTTTGGTATACGGGATTGACGCTACCAACACCAGCGCAACGCCCGCGTGGATCCACCACAACCCGTGCCGGAAGGCGTCGATCGCGGGGCTGGACCCAACGACGCCGAGGGCGCGGAGCACACGGGACAAGAACCATCCCACATTGGCCCAAGCCTCGTAGCTCTGGTTCTCGATCGCCATTCGGTACGCTTCAATGACGAAGCCCGACACACCCAGGAACAGCAGCGCACCCAGGAAGGCCCAGTCGCCGATGACATACCGCCGGCGGTCGTAGGCATCTACGCGCCCGTCCGGCCGGGCGTAGTCAAGGCGACTCGGCCGCCCCAGACGCTTGACCATCATGACGATCGTACCGACGACGAGCGCGAGACCAGCCAGATTGGCGAAGAACTTGAAGACCTGGTAGAAGACCCCTTGCCAGAACTCGACATGCAGGAGGGGCCGTGCAAGGTCGTCATTCAGCATCACGATCGTCGTTGCGATCAGCAGCCCCAAGAAGCCGTAGAAGATCGCAAAGTGCCCCACGCCAGCCCAAACGTCTCGCCGTTTGATGTCGCGATGCGTAAGGATTGACGACACCCCAGACGCGACGCGCCGCCACTTCTCATCAAGCACGGTCTGTCCGCGGCCCTGCCGATACTTACGGGCAAGGCAATAGACCCCGTAGAAGAAGATCCCGAGGGTGACAGGGATCAGGAGATAGAAAAGGACTATCTCCCACTGGGCGAGCGTCTCGAAGGTTGCGCGTCTCACTGGTCTTCCCGTAGCCTCAGCTGCGGCTTGCGGCCCAAAGGCACTCGCCAGATGTCATGACGTGCCTGGAACCAAACTCCCGCACTGCCCCCAGTGCCCTTGTAGCTGAAGGCGCCGATGTCACTGATCAGCCAGGCGTTCGAGTTCATCAACCACCTGGAACAGATCAACCACGCCAGCGTAGTGAGCAATCGCGAAGATGGGCGCCCTCGGGTCGGTGTTGACGGCCAGGATCGTCTCGCTTGCCTTCATTCCCGCCGCATGCTGTGATGCGCCCGAGATCCCCAAAGCCAGATAGAGTTTCGGCTTGACAGTGGCACCGGACTGCCCGACCAGACGTGATTGAGGCAGAAAGCCGGCGTCGATCAGAGGGCGCGAGGCGGCCAGGGTCATGCCCAGCCTCGCAGCCAGTTGACTGAGCCTGCCCACGTTCTCGCGATCGCCGATACCGCGACCGATGGCCATGACCGCCGTGGCGCCGGACAGGTCGACGTCGTTTGGCTCTGGGTCCAACAACTGAATGTGTCTCGTCCGGATGCGCTCGGAAGCGATCGAAGGAGAGAAGGGCGTAACCTCAGGAGAGCCGGTCCCGCTGGCCGACCGCCATGTCGTGGGGCGAAGCAGCAACATGACGGGGATAGATGCCGGGAACTCCAATTCGGCCTCGGTCTTGCCGCCGTAGAACTCCCGACGGGCCGTGAGCGTGCCGTCTTGGACCGAGAGACCAATCACATCGCTCGCAAACCCTAGCCTCCGCCGAACGGCCAAGGCGGGACCGACAGCCAACCCGTTAGCCGTGGAGCCGATGAGGATGACGGCCGGCGACCGCTCGGAGATCAACGCTTCGAGGACTGCCACCCAGGTATCCGCGTTGAACTCCTCGTCGCTCACGGTCGCCTGGACGACCTCGTCGACGCCTTCGAGGGAGACCGAACCGACGAGCGCGGCGGGGCCATTCGAAATGACGGCGACGATCAGTCGCCCTCCAAGCGAGTCCTTCAGCTCTGCACCGGCACTAATCAGTTCGCGAGTGACATCCTTCAATTCGCCGCGGAGGTGTTCCGCAACGACGAGGACGTCGCCATTCATGACGCCGCCTCACGGACCAATTCCATGATCTTGGCCGCAACTCCCTTTGGACCACCAGGGATCCGTTCAGCCCCCGCCTTCTCGGGCAGGTACATACGTCTGACTCGGTAGGCAGCCGTGTTCAACGCGGTCGCCTCAACCTCAAGCGTCTTAATTCCTCGGAGTCGCGCTTGCTGAACAGCTCGAAGGGTCACGTAACGCGGCTCATTGATGCCGGTTTGGATCGTGAGAACGGCCGGCAACAGTACCTCTACGACGTCGACTAAGCCACCTTCGATCTCGCGTTTCACCCGAGCCAGGTTCCTTTCCAATTCGAGATCGATCTTGCTGACCATCGTTACGCATGGAACTGACAGCCAGGCTGCCAGAGCACAACCAGTCGCGCCGTGAGCCGCGTCGCTTGACTGCGCTCCACATAGCACGAGATCTGGCAGTGTCGGTTGGAGGGCGGCTGCGAGCAGCCGTCCAACCGTAACCGGATCATGTGGGTCACTGTCACGAAGCGGAATCCGCGTAACCTGATCCACCCCCATCGCGAGGCATTGGACTAGAGCGCTATCGGCTTCTTTCGACCCAACGGTGAGAGCGATGACCTCGCTCCCAGCTACGGCTTCCCGCAGCCGCAGGGCTTCTTCGACCGCGTAGCGATCCCACTCGTTGAGGGCGAAATCCAAGTAGTCCGGATCGACGTTCTGATCGTTGTCGACAAACTCGACGTCATCTCCAAGCGTACCTGACCACTTGACGCAGACTACGAGGCGCACAATGACCTCCGACCCCTAAGTCTCTGGCGGCGTTGGACGGTAGATCGGCCCGCGCTTCAGCACTGGCGCGAGCAGGTCCTCTGACAGGTAGTGTTCGGCTTCGTCGGAATAGGCCGGGTTCTTTGCGGGCTTCGTGCCCGGATACCCCAGCAGCTTCCGGATCTTCGGGTTCAAGAAATACGCACCAGCAACTGCAAAGGCGAAGTCTTCGAAGACCGCCGGAGATTCGTTCACCAGACGGGCAAGAACATCTGAGGCCTCGCCAGGAGTTGCCACCACTCTTGAGACCACCGGATACAGGTCTGGCCGTGCGGCCAGCGTGTGGTCAATCCATCGCAAATGAACGCGTGCGTCCGACGCAGACGGCAGGAAGCGACCACCAGGGATGAGCGCATCCGCAAGTCGAGCCAGCCGCTTTCGCTCTGCGATGCCAAGGAGGCTTTCGGGAACCGCCTCGTTTCCTTCGCTCGCCGGACCACCGGAAACGATGCCAGTCATGCTCCAACCTCCTGACCACGAGCGTGCTTCACAAGGTACGTTGCCGTCCGTTTTGCAAGCGCAAGAGTGGTCGCGGTGATATTCGCCGCGGTCGCAGTCGTGAACACGCTCGCATCCACTATGTATAGGTTGGGAACGTCGTGCGTGCGACCGAACTTGTCAACGACAGACGTCTTGGGATCGTTGCCCATCTTCGTCGTGCCGATGATGTGACCTGATGGGTTGCCCCGATTCGTTACCCACGCCTTGGTCGCCCCGGCTGCCAGATGGCACTCGATGGACCGCTGCAGATTGAAGTCCACCAAGCGGCGGGTATTCTCAGACTGGTAGTAATGGATCTTCGGGGCCGGAAGCCCGTCGGAGTCCTTCAACTGTGGGTCAAGTGCGACGTAGTTCGTCTCCTCAGGCAAGTCCTCAGGCATGATCACCCACTCGACCATGTGGTTGCAGGAGTCTTCCATCTTCTTGCAGAATTCCGAGCCCCACAGGTCAGACGAGAGCGGATTCTCACCTCGGACTCGGCCGATCATGGCCAAGGGGCCAGTCATCGGCATCGTGTGCCATTTCGCTCCCCGAACGAAACCTCTGGACGTGTCCGTCTCGTAGAACTGCATCGACTGGATTTGCTCGCCATTAGGTCCCAGCCAGTCGTCAAGCGGATCGTCGTAGATCCCCACTGACGTTCCATACGGATGAGTCATTAGCCGCTTGCCGACCAGGCCGGACGAATTCGCCAAGCCCTCGGGAAAGCGACTTGATTGCGACATCAATAGGATTCGCGGAGTGCCGACTCCGTTCGCGGCGAGCACCACCACGGAGGCAGGTTGAAAGTGCTCCTTCCCATCCTGAATGTAGACGGCACCATTCGCTCTGCCCTTCTCGTCGACGGTGATTCGGGAGACGCGTGCTCGCGTAATCACTTCAGCGCCGTGCTTCATCGCGATCGGCCAATGCGTCACATCTGTGGTGCCCTTTGCGTTCTCCGGACATCCCATGCGACAGACGCCGAGTCGCTGGCACTGCTTGAGTGAGCCGTACTCACGCGTCGCGATGCCGTTGCAGCCTGGCCACCAGTGCCACCCAAGACGGTTCATGCCTTCGGCAACCTTCCGGCCCGTCTTGTTGATTGAATGTGCGGTCATAGGCGCCGGGCTAGTGTTCGCGGGATACGCCGTATTTCCAGGGAGAACGGCTGCGCCGATCTCCCGCGCTACTGCGTCGTAATACGGAGAGAGCTCCTCATACGTAATCGGCCAGTCGTCAGCTACCCCATCGAGCGTCCGCACACGGAAATCGCTCGGCAGGGCCCTGATCCAGCAGCCAGCCCAGATAAGGCTCGTGCCGCCAACGGCACTGTACATCCACATCTGCGTGTCGGCGTCTGAATCGTTGATCGGGTAATCGTATTGACTTCCCCGCACGTTCGGGTTGGGAGACCACTGCTTGGCGCCGAGGAGCTCATACTCCGGTCTGTTACCGGGCATATCACTCGGGTTCACCCACGTGCCCTGTTCCAGGCAAACAACATGGAAGCCCGCCTCAGCAAGATGCTTGCCGGCGACTCCGCCAGAAGTACCACCGCCGATGATCAGCACATCGGCCAGGTTCCTACTCTTGTCCAACTCTTTTCCTCCACAGTCTCCTGGTGTCCGCTAATACCAACAGACTATTTCCGCCTAACGAGCCTGAAGCCACCCTCCCGAGCAAGGCTTACAGCTGCGATGATGATGATTCCCTTCGCCACCTGTTGCGCCGAGGAATTGACGCCAAGCAACGTCAGCCCGTTGTTCAGAACCCCGATCATCAGGCTGCCGAGTATGGAGCCAAGAATTGTTCCTTTCCCGCCAAACAAACTAGTGCCACCGAGAATCACCGCCGCCAGGACATCCAGCTCCATGCCGGACGCAAAGTCCGGACGGGCCGCCTGCGTCGTCGCACAGAGAACTATACCGGCCAGGCTCGCACAAAGACCACTAATCAAGAAAGCGAGCGTTTTGATCGTCCCCGTGTTGATGCCTGAGTAACGAGCCGCATTTGCGTTGCCACCGGTTGCATATACCTTCCGACCGAAAGATAGGTAATGCATCCCCAGAATCCCCAGAACCACCACGATCACTGTCCAGACAATCGGCACCGGAAGGACTGCCACGTAGCCACCCCCGAACACGAGGTTATAGGGGTCGCTGATGATGGGGACAGCTACAGTGCCCGTCACGAGCATCGCGACGCCTCGCACGCTCGACATTGTCCCGATCGTGATGAGGAAGGACGGGACAGCCAGCCGTGTCGTGAGAAGCCCGTTTAGGAGCCCACAGATAGCCCCCGTCGCCAACGCCGCGGCGACGCCCCAGTACCACTGGTTGTCGAACTGGGCCATCGCCATTGCGCCAGTCATGCCGGACAAGGCCAACACTGACGCGACAGACAGATCGATCTCGCCACTGATGATGACGAACGTCATACCCACAGCGACTATTGATACAAGAGCGGTGTTTCGGCCGATGTTCAGCCAGTTAGTCGGCGTTAGAAAGACCGGCGAAGTGATTGCGAAACCGGCAGCGATAAGCAAGAAGACAAGGTAGATCTTGAACCTTCCTGCGAGGGCGGCTAACGTGACGACACGAGCAGCTAGCCGGGAAGCCAGCCGGCCGTCGTCCAGTGCCTGCTCGAACTCGGTCATGCCTGCGCCCCCTCCCAAAGCTGGTCGCGCTGTTGATGCACCAGGCTGTTCAGCCGTTCCTCGGTTCCGACTTCCGAGTGAGTCGCCGAATGAACGATACGACCATCAACCACGAACAAGAACCTATCGCACAGGCGCATCAGCTCTTCGAAATCAGACGAGGCGATCAGGACGGCGGTGCCGGCCTGGGCAGTATCTCGAATCGTGGCGTAGATCTCCTCTCGGGCCATGACATCCACGCCCGCCGTCGGTTCGTTTAGAAGCAGCAGCTCAGGCCTTGGCTCTCTCCATTTCGCAAATACCACCTTCTGCTGGTTTCCGCCCGACAGACTGCCAACCGTCGTGGCCGGTCCTGGAGCCTTGATCGACAGGTCGCTCATCGCACGCCTCGTCCTGCTGATCGCGGATCGGCGGAGGTACCAGCCGAGTCGTGTGAAGAGACCAAGACTTGGCAATGCGACATTGCTGTCGATGGAGTGGGCCATCACGAGCCCGTTCACTGCGCGGTCATCCGGTACGAGCCCGGCGCCCATGTGGATAGCATCTGCAGGACGTCTCGACCGAACGCGCTTTCCTTTGACCCTGACCTCGCCGCGGCTGATCCTGCGAAGGCCGAAGATCGTCTCCAAGATCTCAGTACTTCCTGCACCCAACAAGCCGGCAAGGCCGACGATCTCTCCGGGTGCCACCTTCAGATCGATGTCGTGAAGCTTATCGTTGGTTATCCCGCGCAGCTCCAAATATGGCGCGCCTTCCTTACCACCGGCATCGCTTGCTTCGACCCGTGCAACAGGTTCGGGTAGTCTCTGCTCGCGCTCGTCGTCTGAGGCGGAGGTCGCCTTGCCGCCGACCACGCTTGCGCCGCCAACGATGGCTGAGACCAAGCTTTTCATATTCATGGCACTGGTCGAGAATGTGCCTACGCCTTGGCCATCTCGAAGGACTGTAATACGCTGCGAAAGTCGGAATACCTCCCGTAGCCGGTGAGTGACATATATGACACCCACGCCGCGCCTGGTCACTCGACTTATAGCGTCAAACAGAACTTCTTCCTCGCCCTTCATCAAAGCAGAGGTTGGTTCATCGAGGATGAGAACTCGGACGTTGCCGGCCAATGCCTTGATGATTTCCACCATCTGGCGACGGGCGAACGGAAGGGTCCCCACGAGCGCCTTGGGGTCAAGTGGGAAATCGTAGCGCTCCAGCAACCTGCGTGTCAGCTGAAGGATCTCCCCCTCACGCACGACACCCATCGCCGATGGCTCGCGATTGAGAAAGATGTTCGCCGATACGGATAGGGACGGAACCAGACTGAGTTCCTGGTACACGACCGCCAGTCCAGCACGACGGGCCTCTGCCGGGGAGCGAAAGAAGGACACGGGCTCGCCGTGCACCTCGAGCGATCCGCCGTCAGGCTGGTGCACACCAGACATTATCTTGACGAGTGTTGATTTGCCCGCGCCATTCTGGCCCAGCAACGCATGGACTTCGCCTTCAAGGAGTTCGAAGTCCACCCCTCGAAGAGCGCGTACCTCGCCGAAGGTCTTGGTTACGTTGTGCAGAGCCAGGACACATCCCGCGGACCGGGGTGACACATCCGACGAGGCCTTAGAAGCGGTCAGCCGGTCAGCGTCGAGCGCATTGGCGTCAGCCGGAAGGTCGGCCTCGAATTCAACCATGTCCTTTCTTCCTTCCCCCCGGTCCACCGGTGCACTCTCATCACGCAACGATGGAGGCTCGGTGGCAGCACGGTCGGCCGCGAGAAGAACGGCCATCACGCCGCAAGCAGCGCGGCCAAATCAGAGCCGTCATGAAACGCTTGACGTCCTCGTGCTCGAACCCACGCGTTGCCCAGGCCGGCAGGGAGGGCCATCCTGGCGCGCTCCCTGCCGGCCCAGTAAGGAGAGAGGTTATGCGCAGCCCTGGGAAGCCGAGCAGGCTGCCGTCACGTCAGACGGAGCCGTGTCGCCGACCACGATCAGATACGCCTCGAGGACGTTTGCCTTGGTCACGGCGAGTGTCGGCACCATGATGTACTTCGGGGTTGTTTCGCCAATGAGCGAGTGCATCATCGCATCGGCCTCGGCCGTGCCCTGAACTGCGACCCGCTGTGCGCCCACGGCGACGATGCCGCCCTTCGCAAGCTCTACGGAGTCAAGCTTGCCAAGGTCGATCGTCGATACCGGAATCTTGGATCCCATCGCCCGGACGCCAGCCAAAGCGTTGAGACCGATGACGTCGTAGACGCCGTACATCCCCACCATCGTAGGGTTCGCCGTCAGGAAGTCCGATGCGATCTGGCTCACCTTCGCTGCGTCGGTGAACGTCGTTTCCTTGATGACGATGTCCGGGCGGTTCGCGGCCATCCAGCCTTTGAACCCGGCGGTTCGCTGCTCGCCGGCATACAGAATGTTCTGGAAGTTGATCATCCCGACCATCCCGCCCTTGGGGACAAAGAGCGAGAGACCGTGCGCGGCCACCGCGCCGCAGCCCATGTTGTCGGCACCGACGGCGGACTGATAATCCGTTCCGTACACGAGCGACCGAGGGGCCTCGTCCAGGAAGACCTGCTTGATACCGGCCGCGGCAACCTTCTTGTATGCCGGGGCCATGGCGACCTCATCCACCGGGTTGCTCAAGATGCCATCTGGCTTGAGCGAGGTAAGGTTCGCCAGGTCAGTGGTCTGCTGCTGCACATCCCACTTCCCATCGGTCACGTTGATCACTTGAACGCCGTACTTGGCGAATTCCTTCTTCATCGACGCGACCTGGATGTTCGACCAGTCGAGCGTCATGGTCTGCATCGCGACCGCGACCTTGAAGTTGCCGGCCTTGATCTTCGCGACTTCATCCGAGGTGAACGTATTGACGGTGTCCGGGGAAGAAGGATAGGACCCGTCAGGGGACACCGCGATCAGCGCGGGTGGCTGCAGCGTTGCTGGGTCAATGACACCCGACGCAACAGCGGCGGAGACACCCGGCGTCGCAGCCGAGACACCCGGCGTCGCAGCCGAGACACCCGGCGTCGCAGCCGAGACACCCGGCGTCGTTGGAGTGGCTCCGGCGCTACTACAACCCGTGGCGATGATAAGAGAGACAGCAGCGGCTACGAACAACCGCCCCCTAGTTCTACCCGAGGACGTCACCAAACACCTCCCACTGTAGTTTGTCCTGCATAAGGACTTACCCGTCGGGAGTCTACGCAGAGCCTACCTTGGCGGCGGAGGGCCAAATGGCCCATACGATAGAGCCAACTGGCTCCCACGAATGGGCAGGCCGGCAATGTGGAGGCACCATCGATAATGGCGGACTCTCAGGCGGACCCTGAGAGGGGAGCAGATCCGGGCCAGATGGCTTGACTTCGCTCTCTAGATTATCGTAGCGTAGGTCTTTGAGTAGGACAAACGCTGATGGGACGGCCTGATGAGCAGTGAGTCTATGGGACGCGGTTCCCGCGCGGCAGTCCTGAGGCGGCAGAACCTGAGCGCCATTCTGAAGACAGTCCACGTTCGCGGGCCGCTGTCTCGCGCGGAACTCGGAACCGAATGCGGGCTCAGCCGCAACACGGTTGGTGTGCTCGTCACCGAATTGGTAGCCAGAAGATTGGTAGTCGAGCTGCCTCCAGAGCGTCTCGGCTTTCCTGGGCGGCCTTCTCCCGTTGTAGCGCCCGACGTCAACGGGGTGAGAGTGGGAGCAGTGGAGATCGGCGTCGAAGGCCTCACGGTCTTGGTCGCCGGTCTAGGTGGGGCGGTGCATGCGCGCGATCGCGTCGACTGGCACGGCATCGTACCGACTCCCGAAGAGGTCGCAAACGAAGTCGTAGCCCTCCTCTCCAACTTGATCGCTTCGCAATACGCCGAACGGAAGCTGGCGGGAGTCGGTGTAGCCGTTCACGGACTCGTTCGCCGCGCGGATGGCTTTGTGGCGTTTGCGCCCAATCTTGGTTGGCACAATGTCCCATTTGGGGCCGTACTGCAAAGAAGGCTGCCACAAGGAGTGCCCGTTTTCGTCGGGAACGAAGCCGATCTCGGAGCGCTCGCGGAACACATGAGAGGGGCGGGCGTGGGCTCGCAGGACTCTCTTTACGTTGGGTGCGAAGTCGGGGTAGGAGGAGGCATCATTTCGCGAGGGCGACCCTACGAAGGGGTCAAAGGCTACGCCGGGGAAGTTGGTCACATGACGATCAATCCGGTGGGCCATCCCTGCAGGTGCGGATCGCTAGGTTGCTGGGAGACCGAAGTCGGAGAGGAAGCGCTACTCCGCCGCATCGGCCCACTCGGAGCCACCGCGACAAAAACACTGGTTGAGGATGTGCTGAGAGAGGCGGACGCCGGTGACCGTCGCGTACTGGCCGGCCTGGACGAGCACGGACGGTGGGTCGGAATCGGCCTTTCTGGGCTAGCGAACATGCTCAACCCGGATCGCATCATCCTCGGGGGATTGTTCAGCCGAATGTTTCCGTATGTCGAGGAACGGATCCGCTGGGAGATGAACCATCGCTGTCTCGAAGCGGTGCGCGAGCAGCTTGAAGTTGTTCCGGCATTCCTAGGTCCTGACTCCGCAGTGCTTGGCGCCGCCGAGTTGGCGCTGACTGAAGTGCTGAGCGACCCTTGGCGCCTACCTCGAGCGGGCGGGCGGCAATCGATGTCCGCAATCCAGACTCCTGCGGTCGCGGATGCTGTCGCCCGATCGAGTATGAAGGGGCTGGCTTCGTGACGCACCTGGCCATTGGAGTCGACTCCTCGACACAGGCGACAAAGGTCGAGGTCAGAGACCTGGATTCGGGGAATCTCGTGGCGTCTGCGCGCGCTGCGCACCCGGCAGTATCGCCCCCATGTTGTGAGCAAGATCCGGAAGAGTGGTGGGCGGCTCTGCTGTCCTGTCTCAGTGAGGTTAGAGAACATCTGTCCCACGTGCGCGCTCTCTCTATCGCAGCGCAACAGCACGGTCTCGTCCTAGTCGATTCATCCGGAGCGGTCATTCGACCGGCCAAGCTGTGGAACGACACAACGTCGGCGGCACAGGCTGCACGCCTCGTTGAGCAGATCGGGGCGAAGGCCTGGGCCAGTGCATGTGGCCTTGTCCCGGTGGCGGCAATCACGATCTCCAAGTTGGCATGGCTCGCCGAGCACGAGCCAACTGCGTTGGCTCGCACCTCCAAGGTTATGTTGCCGCACGACTACCTAACCTGGAAGTTGACCGGGTCGCATGTGACCGACCGCGGGGATGCATCGGGCACGGGATGGTGGGACCCGAGTCGTGGGGATTACCGCGCTGATCTGCTCGGTTTAGTGGTCGACGACCCAGAGGCGTGGATCGGCCGCTTACCGCGAGTTCTGAGGCCCAGCCAGCCTGCCGGCTGTGTAATGGATTCGACGGCGCATTCCTTGGGGCTTAGCAGGCAGGCTGTCGTGGGCCCGGGTACAGGAGACAACATGGCAGCGGCGGTTGGCTTGGCGCTCGAGAGCGGCGACGTTGTCGTCTCTCTTGGCACCTCCGGCACCATCTACGCGGCGTCTGAACACCCGACGGCTGACGCTTCCGGTGCCGTGGCGGGGTTCGCAGACGCGAATGGACGGTTCCTGCCCCTCGTCTGCACAAACAACGCCACCGGCGTAACGGATGCGGTTGGGCGCTGGCTTGGTGTCGAACGCGAGGCACTCGCCGACCTTGCGTTGAGCGTCTCGCCCAATTCCAACCTCGTCATGCTGCCCTACCTCGCCGGAGAGCGGACGCCCAATCTGCCAGATGCAACGGGCTCGATCCGCGGTCTCACGCTGAGCACGACCCGCGCCAATCTGGCGGCAATGGCGCACATAGGAGTGCTGTGCGGACTGCTCAGCGGGGCGGATGCCCTTCAGGCTTGCGGTGTAACGCTGACCGGACGAGCCCTGCTCGTGGGGGGCGGAGCGCGTTCTCGAGCGTACCGTCAGCTGTTAGCCGACCTATGGGAGCGGCCGGTTACAGTGCCAACCGCTGAAGAGGCCGTCGCAGCCGGGGCGGCAGCGCAGGCGGCTGCTGTTCTCGTTAATCAGCAGCCGAGTGATGTGGCTCGCCGATGGTCCCTGGGAACCGGCCCAACAGTTCGACCAAGAGACTTCATCGATTCGAGGGGTATCCGCCGCGCCTACCACGATGCGGCCGAGGCAATGTGGACAAGTCAAGAGGAAATCCCGGACGCAAGAGGCTGATTGCCCGCCTGGTAGGCGTTGGGTCGAGGAACTGGCGCTAGTTCGGCTTCGTTCCGCCGCCTGGCCCGCCGTGGACGAAGGGCACTGGTTGGCCATCTGGCCGCCCGCTTTGCGGGACATAAGAGCTCATCGGAGGTCGGAGACCCTCAGGCGCTCGTTCTTGAACGAGCAGGACCTCGTGACGGTGCCCTTGGTGCGCGCGACCGAGGGCCTCCTCCGATGCCCCATTGGCGTACACGTCGGCAGTGTCGAACAGGTTGACGCCGCGGATCTCGCCGATTGCCCCTGGTCCGCTGCCCCCGAGGGTCATCGCTCCGAACGCCAGCGACGACACCGAAAGCCCGCTACCGCCCAGGAATCACATCTCCATTAGCAAGCCTCCTTAGCGATTCGGTCTCCTTGTGACCCTGACTCCACTCGCGTGCGGCGCCGAGGCTCGATAGCCCAGCGCCGTTGCGATCAATCTGCCTCGCCGTATGAGGCCACGACAAAGCCTGCCAATTCCTCGAGCACTGTGACCAGGCCGGAGTGGTCGTAGTCGCCATGACCCGCGGCGTCCATTGCGCGCATGAATTGTTCGACCTGGGCGGCGGCTGGCAGCGCCACGCGCGTGGCTCGGGCCAACTCCATGGCGTTCTTGAGATAGCCATAGGTGCTCGGCAGGGTCGCCCGCGAACTGATGGCCCGTTGACACGAGAGCCTGACATTCAGCGCCGGGCCGGTTCCGATGTTCCGAACGACCAACTCCGAGAGGTTCAACTGCGACCCCCTAATGCTCCTCCGGGTCACGGCCAACAACGGCTTGTACGCCCACTCTCGCTCCCGGCGCATCTCTTCGAGTGTCTCCCGAGAGGCGCCGGAGACGTCGCCGACGCCGCCCGTGCCGCGATCGGCGCGCGCAAGGCGGGTGTCTCAGTCCAGGCGCCAGTGTGATCCTTCCGACCCCATCCCCTCTCTCAACCGCCGCGCCTCCCCCAGGCGCGGCGGTTGGGTCTTCAGAGTAAGAGCCAGGAGACTACCTAGCTCAATGGCAATCGCCGCATCTCGCGGCCCGAAACGGCAGAGATGAAGGTCCGTAATGGCCGGCCCCAGAAGCACCTTGCCGAGGGCGTCAGCCCGGTTAGCATCTGGCTCATGGCCTCAGTTCGTTCCAGGCCGGCTGTTGTGGCGCGTCGGCGGGCGCTTCTACCCCGCATCACGCAGACTCGCGCGCGAGGCGCCTAGGGGTGGCTATGCTGAGGCCATGGAGTACGGCAGTAGTCCCCTGAGCGAGGCGGTCGCCGCGATGGAGGGGTCACATGCATATGTTCGTGCGGCCCTGGAGCTCAATGACGGTCGGCGGGCGTTGCGTACGATCCATGCCGTCGTAGGTGCATCGCCTCCGTCCTGGAAGCCAGCTCGCTGGGAGTACCAGCGATTCATGCTCGTCGCCGCTTAGATGGCAGCGTCGGAGCTCGTCCGGGCATTCACCGCCGAAGGCGGCCAGTCGCTAACGATCGGACAGGTCGTGGCGACTGTGGAGCCGTCCGCCGATCAAGTGCCGTGGCGACGAAAGCCGAGCCATGCTCCCTATGACGCGCCCTCATTGCCATGGCCCTCGGTGGACTACGAGATTGGTCGGCGGGACGTCCTTCAACCAGGGTCGCTATCGGCGTTCCAGATCGGTGATGACTGCCCATCGTTCCCAGACGAACAGAGCGCCATGCGGGCGTTCTTTCACGGCGACTATTCCTCCCTAACCCGAAGCGCGATCGGGTCTCACGAACTGGCGAACATCAGGCTCGTGCGTCTTGAGGCGTGGATCGACCGAGCTGAAGTCTCACCGACCTCCCTTCAAGTGCACGTCCTTGGAGACGACCGTGCGGGTACCCGCCTGGAGCTGAACGGCTCCACGCTCCAGGCATCTCGGAAGGTTGGGAAGTCTGGCCGTGTTCGCCTGGCGCTTCCGGACGGACTGCCTGATGATGCTTGGCTCTACCTGTCACGCGACCGGCAGTGGCTCGACTACCGCGCGTTCGGGCCTCGATTGTCCGGCTCGCAAGATCGGGCGACTGCCGGCGCACTCGTCCTGCCAGATGACCCCGAGAGTCGGGTGCTCGCCCTGCTCGCCCAGGGCGAAGGGCCGCAGGTCGAGTTCAAGAGGCAGCTACCTGGCGAGACCAACGACCTTCGGCGCAAGGTCCTAAAGACCGTTGCGGCCTTCGCCAACGGCGCCGGAGGGGATATCGTCTTCGGGATCGATGCCGACGAGTTGACTCTGCATGGCATCGATGACGCGGACGATCACGGGGTACGCGACAAGCTCGGGAACCTGCTTCGCCGACGTGTGGTGCCCACGCCGGAGTTCGCGGTGCAGGTCGTGACCGTTGACGACAAGAAGATGCTCGTGCTCAGCGTCCAGGCGGGTCCCAGCCCTCCGTACGGGCTGCAGTTCCAACCTGATCAGCAGGTTGAGTACTACGTTCGTCGCGGAGCGAGTACCTACCCCGCGACGCAGGCGGAAGTGCGGGACTCGGTCCTCTCGAGGCTTCCGCCCCAAGGTCAAGCAGACGTAGTCGGCTGGCGCAAATGAGACGAGCGAGCTTCTCGCGTGTCGTCGTTTGCGGCCAGGCCGAGAACAGAAGCGCCGTCTGCTCAGCTCACCCACCCGGCACCCGTGTGGTACGGGTCCCGACCGCCGGTCTCGGGCAAGACCGACTCGGCGGTTGGAGCCACAGATGTCCCTGGCAACGCGATGGGATCTCCTGGTCGATACAGAATTGGTTCCATGCGGCTGGCCGGCGGCCGCGAGCGCGCGCCGCAAAGTTCGGCCGGAGGCTGTTTGGGCAAACGCGAAGCCGCGTGCGGGATGTCAGGTCACGGAGCGATGAATGCAGAGTAGCAGGGCGAACCGACAGTCCGAGGCAACGCCGGCTGCCCCATCCGCGGGGGTACCTCCGGCTCCCGGCGACTCAGAGGACGATGTGACCGGAGTCGCCGGTGCCAACGGCGTGAACTCCGCGACCCCGTTGTCGCAGCCCATCCGGCGCTCACATCTACCGACGATGCAAGACATCGCCGCCGCCGCCGGCGTGAACCAGAGCACCGTGTCGAGAGTCCTTACGGGCTCGCCTAATCCGATACCTATCAATCCGTCGACCCGGCAGCGCGTCATCGATGCCGCCAGAGAAATGGGCTACCGGCCCAACCCTCTCGCGCGCGGGCTCCGAGGATCGAAGACGATGCTACTCGGCGTGATCGTCCGCGAGATCGCCGATCCCTTCTTCGCCGGGGCAATCGACGCCATTTCCACGGAGGCCAACCGCCGGGGTTACAACGTCGTGCTCGGGCATGCTCACGGCCAGGCGGACGAAGCCATCGCCCTCCGTGTCGTATTGGAAACCCGATATTGCGACGCGATCATTCTGCTTGGCGACACCAGCGACCAGCCCCGTCTGGTCGAAGATCTGCGCGCAACCGACATCACCGTCGTAGGTGTGAACCAGGGGTCCTCGTCGCTGTCCGGCATCAAGACCGTCAATGTCGACAACCGGCTCGGGATCCGGGCGTTACTCGACCACCTGATAGAGCTAGGGCACCGATCCTTCGGGTTCATCGGCGGGTCTTTCTCGTTTTCGGGCGGCCGGCTGCTCGGAGACATCAGCGAGCGGCAACGGGCGTTCACAGAAAGCCTCACCACACTTGGCATGAACACTGCGCCCGAGTACTGCCAGGATGCCCAAAACGACTTCAGTGGTGGAGCGGCGGGGTTCGAGGCGTTGATGGCCCTCCCGGATCGCCCGACGGCGGTGGTAGCTTCCACGGACGTGCTGGCCTTCGGGGCATTACGGGCCGCCCATAAGCTCGGCCTACGCGTGCCCGAAGACATCTCGATCGTGGGCTTTGATGATCTCCCGCTGGCAGAGTACACAACTCCACCGTTGACCACGGTTTGCCAGCCAATCTCAGAAATGGCAGCAGCGGCGGTCCGGGCAGCGATCGACGAGCCTGGGGCCGAAGCAACTCCCCTCGTCGAGATCCTGAAGCCCACGCTTCTGATCCGTGAATCATCCGGCCCGGCGCCGGCCCATCGCGGCCGAGTCCCCGTCTCGTAGGGTCAGCTGCGGGATAGCTCAGGCATCGAGACGGCCTCCTAGGTTCTTGAAGAGCCCGGCGCTGCTACAAGCTCCGAAGAAGCTGGGGCTCGAAGTTGAGGCTGCCTGCGCTGGCTTAAGGGGCCTGGACCTTATCGCCCTAGCGGGTTGCCAATAGCACGGTCGACTTGCCGTGACTTGCATTCAGGCTGCAACCGAGTGAATGATGTGGTCGCTTCGACCCGTGCCGGGTACACCCGACGGCTCGCTGGTGGTAACCTCTCGGGCGCACGGAATCGTTCCGCCGCCTCCCGAGCGGGAGTAACTCAGCTGGCAGAGTGTCTGCTTCCCAAGCATCGCGATGGGCCGGAGGGCTAGCCCTCCGGAATGCCGGAACCAGCGAGCATCTCGGCCCCACTTTCCTCTGACCTAAGCGGCGTTGTGCCCGCCTCAACGCATCAACGGAAGTTGATGCGTCTTCGCAGCCCGCGGCCGATGCTCGGCGCGAGGGCGCTCTTGGGCGTGGGTGGTGCAATCGCTGCGGGCCGCTCTGTATATCTATCTGCTATACTGCGTGCTATGAAAGCCTCACGGTCGGCTTCTGTCCGAGCTTCGTCCCGTCTGTTTACGCGCGTAGGCGGCGGGGCTCGGTGAAGGGGGTATGCGTGGCCGCTGGCTACCTGAGTTCGAATGGGACGAGAACAACGAAGAGAAGCTTCTCAGGGTGCACGACGTGTCGGCCGCCGAGGCCGAGCAATGCTTCGCCAACCCACACACCAAGCGTCGGCACGGGGACGCGTTGCTTCTCCTGGGCATCACGGATCACGGCCGCATGCTCTTTCTGGTCTACGAGCAAAAGCCGAGCGGCCTCGTACGCGTGTACAGCGCGCGAGAGATGACTGACAACGAGCGGCGGACCTACCGCCGATTGGCACGATGAGCGAGCAGAAGCTCTTGGACGCACTCCTCGATGAGGATTGGGCGGATGCTTGGGAGACGCTTCCGGAGGCGCCGCCGCTCGTGTTGCGGCCAAAGACCACGCAGATAACCCTGCGGATTCGGGCGCGCCTGCTAGCGCGGATAAAAGCCGTAGCCGTGGCCAAGTCGCTGCCCTACCATCCCCTCGCGCGGGCATGGATCGTCGAAGCTATACGTACTTCGGCGCCTTCGGTGAACAGCTCGGCAGGTGACGAGCCGCAGGCGGAGCAGCTGAACCTCAAGCTCGACCAAGGGATCCTCGACGGTCTCAAACGTAGGGCGGATGAGTTGCGCCGCCCATACCACCGGCTTGCTCGAGAGTGGATAGAAGCCGCGCTCATACGGGAGGAGAAGGCGCTTGGCACCAGCCCATTGCCCACCAATCGGCCTGCGATCAAAGACCTGATGGTCCTGCTGCTGCACTCGCCGGGCCGTGGCGGCGACGAAGCGATACGCGGCATGACTCGGCTCCAGAAGCTCCTGTTCGTCATCGAGCAGAAACTCACCGCAGAGCACTCGCGCTTCTACGCGCACAACTACGGTCCCTTCAACGAGGAAGTCAACGATGCTGCCGAGGCGCTGCGGCTCGCCGGCTTCCTGCGAGGGGCGCAGTCCGTTTCGTCGGCCCCGCCGTCGTTCGCCGAGATGATGGCCACCGCCCAGTTGCGCTCCGGTCCTCGCGACGAACGCAAGCCCGAGGAGTTCGCCCTCACCCAGCGAGGCCACGAGGCCGCTGAGCGCCTGAGGCAGTCCAGTCGGGCCTACAGCCAGCTCTACGCCTACATCAGCCGCGTCCGGAAGGACTGGGACAGTCCACAGCTCGACGAACTCGTGGAGCGGGTCTATGCAAGGTGGCCCAAGTACGCGGAGAAGTCTCTCATCCGCGAGGAAGTGGCCGAACGCGCCGCCCGGAGACAGCGTTCCTGATCATGCAGCCCATGCCCCTCCATCACATCGTAAGAATCCGCACCTCGGACGACCTCAAGTTCATTCGGCCTGGCCTGATGGACGAGGTCGTAGTAAACGCGAACCTTCTCGAGAATTGCCCGGAGAGCACGGCTACCGCTCTCCGTGAGACGACCCTTCCGTACAGCATCGATCCAATGCTGACCAGATTCCAGATGCCAGCGTGGTGGCGGAACGAGAAGGGCGAAACGAAGCGGAATTACGCGCGCCTCGGGGCCTCTTATGTCAAGGGCACTGGCATTGCGCTCACCGAAGGTCCCCTGGTCCAAACGGTTCCGTCTGATCTCGAGTGGCGAGCGCTCGCCGGGAATGTCATCAAGTACCAGCAAGACCGGTTGATGCAGCTACGTCCACAGCTCGAACTCTTCCGGTCGGAGCTGCACCCTGTTCGCCTCGTCGCGCCAGCGCTCGTCGCCTTCTCAGGGGTTGAAGATCGCATCAATCGTCTGCTGGCTGACGCAAGCGCAGACACCGCCGGAGCGCCCATCGGCGTCCCTGTCGTCGTGCCCGAAGACCGACTCCGCGACGCCGAGCAGCTCGATCGCCTCGTGGCGTCCTTGCCTACGGACGGGATAAGCTCCTATTTCCTATGGACACCCCGCGTGACCGAGGAGCTGCTCCTTGCCGACCACGAGCTCCTCGGGGCGTTCTTGCGGCTCGTCTCCACGCTGGCCGACCGAGGAATCCCGGTTGGTCACTTTCACGCGACGTACCTGATAACTGCCTTGCACGATTACGGGATCTCGGCTGTGGTGCACCACATGGGCTGGATCGACAAAGGAGAGCCCGCTGACCAGGTGCGGGGTGGTCTCCGCTCGTGTCAGACCTACGTGCCCGGGATCCGCCGTTGTGTCCGATTCGCCCGGGCGTATGAGCTCGGCCGATTACTCGATGACGTCGCATACACCGAGCGCTACTGCGATTGCGCCTTCTGCGCGGGCTCGTTCGACGCTGGTCAACATCCGCTCGACCTACTCCTCGAGGATCAGATGGTCCGTTACCAGAACGGCCATGACCGGCCCACGCCGACAAGCCGCGCCGTAGGCCTGAACACTTGGCACTACGTCCTGTCCCGCCGCCAGGAGATCGAGGCGTTCTCTGCCAGCTCGGCGATTGACGTCCTAGAGCACGACATCCAGCGCGCAGCCGCCCTCGCCGGCCACTCCGACAGCGAACGCCTACGCCGGCTCGCGACCGGACTCATGTCTGCTTAGCGCTGCCGGTAGGTGCCTCGTCGAGCCGTCGCCCGGGACCATGGAGGGCGAGTACGGAAGCTGCGGGCGATGGCTCGCGTGAAGCGGTCGCCGTGGTGGCCAACCTGCCGCCAGTTGAACCGGAAGCGGCTCCCGCGCTAGCCAGGGCTAGCGAGGCGGGGCTATGAACTCCGGGGTGAACTGCACGAACCAGCCCTTCGCATTGGCCTCGCGTATCTCGGTCACCAGCCGGGCGCGAAAGGCGCGCACTTGCGGGTTCATCTTGACCTTCGAGCGGCTCGCCGGAATCCCGCGCTCCACTTCGACCACCAACTGCTGCGCGTCCTCCGCGTCCAGGCCACCCATTAGCACCGCCTTCATTCTCCGCCTCCACCGCTGCGACTCCATCCGGCATTGGCCAGCGCTCGGACCCTCAGGTCGTCAGGCCCGAGCCGGCCCCTGGGCGCGTCCCGCTAGCGGTGCCCGAACAGCAAGCCGAGGGCGATGCCCAGTCCGAACACGGTAGCCACGTTCGCCAGCTCGCGGCGCCAGTTGAGCCGGAAGCGGCTGGTGAGGCGCAGATACCAGAGCGGGTCATCGGCGAAGTAGACCTCATCCACGCCGAACTCGGCTGCGAGTTGCGCCTTGGCGTCGGCGTCCTCGCGGTGACGGTTGCGGAGCTTCACGGCTCGTCCTCCTGATTGCCCGCGCCGATTGTGGCGGGGTCCGATCGGAGGTCTCTCTAGCCGGTGCACGTCATGGCTCGATCATGCCACACCCTGCCCTCGACAAGGTGGGCGATACGAAGGCGGAGCCGATCGCCCCGATTTGTAGAAGGCCGCCCTATCGACGCCCCGCGGATGCTGGAGGGGACCATGTCCGAAGAGGGCACCAGGTAAGGGCAACCGTTAGGAGCGAGAGCTCGGGTAGAACCCGACCCTAGCGACGACCCCATCCATAGTGGAGCCAAAGCCCAGCCGCAAGGAGACGAGAATGTCACCAACCGCCAGAACAACCGCAGGGTCGAGCCAAAAAGCAGCAAGGGCACCGCGCCCCAGAGGTCGAAGTGGTCCTCGAACGAGGCCGGCCGAAGGCGAGCATGTAGCGAGTCCGAGGGGCGAGGCCAAGATCGCCCCCCAGCTGCACAGCCTCGTCGTACCCATCGAGAGCGTCACCCTCCATCCCAACAACCCCAGACGAGGCGATGTCGACGCTGTGGCGGCGAGTCTGGCCCGCTTCGGTCAGCAGAAGCCGATCGTGGTCCAGGCCAGTACTCGCCACGTTGTGGCCGGAAATCACCTCGTCAAGGCAGCCCTTGCCCTGGGCTGGCGCGAGATCGCCGCCAACGTCGAAGAGCTCGATGACGCCTCGGCTATCGGATTCATGCTGGCGGACAACCGAACCGCGGACCTCGGCGGCTATGAAGACGCTATGTTGGCCGCCATCCTCGCCGAGCAGGAGGCCTCGGCCAACCTCGCCGCCACCGGCTACGACGCCGACGATGTGGCAGCGATCCTGCGGGCGGCCGAGATCGCCGAGGCCCGCGACGCCGATGCTGCGCCAGCACTGCCAGAGCCCATCGATCTCTACGTACAGCCTGGTGATCTGTGGCTCCTCGGTCGCCACCGGTTGCTCTGTGGTGACTCTCGAGACCCCGCCGCGGTGGCCCGCCTTGTCGGTGCCGATACGGTCGATCTGCTCTGGACAGATCCACCCTACTCGGTTGGCTATACGGGCAAGACTGCGGCAGCGCTCACGATCGCCAACGACGATCTCGGTGTGGAAGGCACCCGGGAGCTCGTCGCCGCGGCTCTGCGGCTGGTGCCGCTGCGGCCGGGTGGCGCGTTCTACGTGGCATCCCCAGCTGGTCCGGCACACCTCGCCTTCCTGCTTGCCCTCGCCGACGCTGATCTGTCGCTCCACCAGACGCTGATCTGGGTGAAATCCAGCCTGGTCATTGGTCACTCAGACTATTCGTATCGCCACGAACCAATTCTCTATGGCTGGCGATCCGGAGCAGCGCATACGTTCCGCGGGGACCGGACCCAGGACAGCGTCTGGGAGATCGCTCGACCAGCGCGCAGCGAGATCCATCCGACGGTCAAGCCCGTCGAACTGGTCGAGCGGGCGGTCCGCAACAGCTGCGTTCCAGGCGATACGGTGGCCGATCCATTCGTCGGAAGCGGGACCACGATCATCGCCGCCGAGCGGTCCGACCGGCGCTGCCTCGCGGCCGAGCTCGATCCTCGCTACGCCCAGGCCGCGATCGAGCGCTGGCAGAGCTTCACCGGCGGGCGGGCAACAAGGGAGGCGCGGCCATGAGCACGCCCAAGTCGACGCTCGGGACCAATCCCTCCCCAGCCCCGCTGCGCGCAGCCCGTGGCCGCCGGCCGGCGGCCGAGCTGGCCGCCCTGCGGGCCCGGATCGAGGGTCTCATGCTGTCTAGCTATCGCGCCCCCGCGATCCACCGCGCCCTGACCGGAGCCGAAGCACCGAACCCTATCGTCATCTCCGAGCGGCAGGTTCGCGCTCACATCGCCGCGATCGAACGCTCGTGGGGTGAGCGGGCGTCGGCCGAGACGCTCGAGGCCGACCGGGCCAAGGCCATCGCGAGGATCGAAGAGGTCGAGCGCGTGGCCCTGACTCGAGCCACGATGCACGCTGGCTCCAACGTCGGAGTCGGCTATCTCAACGCCTATCTGAAGGCATCGGAGCGCTATGCCCGCCTGCGCGGTCTCGATGCTCCGGTCCGAACCGAGGTGGCTGGACCCGGGGGCGGTCCGGTCGCGCTCGTCGCCCTCGCCGACCATCCGGCCGAGCATCTCGACCCGCGCGAGGAGGCTCGACGGCTTCGGCAGCTCGCGGCCGACGCCGACGCGGAGGCCGACGAGGCCGATGAGCACGAGGGGTCAGCACCATGACCGGCACATACCGGCGGCTCCTGCGCGAGCGGGCGGCGACCAACGACGCAGCCTTCGCCGAGTACGTGGGCGATCTCCTCTTTCCCGAGCACCTGCGAGAGGCGAGCCGCTTTGCTGAGCGGCACGAGCGAGGCATCATTCTCGCGCCGCGCGGCCACGCCAAGACGACCCTGTTTCTGTATCGCGCCGCTCGTCTGATCGGCGCGAGCGCGGGCCGCCGCCGCCTTGGCATCCTGACCGCGGTCGACGACGACGCGGAGGCTCGCTCGCGGGCGGTCCGCGACCTCGTCGAGCATCCTCGCTTCGGCGAGGTGTTCCCCTGGGCGCAGGCTGGCGTCGAGGGCCGGCCCTGGACCGATGCCGCCTGGAGCACCCGTGGCGTCGATCTCGGCAAGGACTTCACGTGTCTCGCCATGAGCCTCGGCTCGGTCCGCGCCGGACCACGCCTCGATGAGCTGCTCGCCGACGATCCTGTCGGGGCCCAGGAGAACGCCACAGCGGCGGGACGGGCCAAGGCCCTCGAGACCTATCTCACCGTCGTCGACCCGATGCTCGCGCCAGGGGGCAAGCGCATCTTCCTGGGTACTCGCTGGCACGAGGACGACATCTACGCGGAGTTGATCCGCAAGGGCTGGCTCAGCCTGACCCGCAAGGCGATAGCGGACGACGGGAGCGCGCTCTGGCCCGCCTACTGGTCGGCGGAGCGCCTGGCCGCCAAGCGGTCCGAGCTAGGTTCGGCGATCTTCGATCTGCAGTATCAGAACGATCCCTCGGGCATGGGCGGCAACATCTTCAAGCGCGAGTGGTTCAGCTGGGTCGACTCGGTGCCGGCCGGGGCTCGACGCGTCGGCCTCGATCTGGCCGCGTCGAAGAACGAGCGCTCCGACTACACCGCCGCGGTCGAGGTGGTCGAAGATAGCGCCGACAACGCGCTCTACTTCGTGGGCGCCTTTGCGGCCCGCCTCGACGAGGGCCACCGGCGCTGGCTGACCGGGCGCGACGACGCGGGCGCCTATGTCGAGACCGTCGGGGACAACTCGCCCGGGCCGCGCCTGCTCTGGCCGCTGCGGCTACTGCCGCCCTACTTCTGTGGCGCCTCGGGCTACGCAGAGATTCCGCGCCCGCTGACCGCGCTCAACATCGAGGCGACCGCCCACCAGAGCACATTCGTACGCGAGATGCTCAACGCGACCCGCCTGCCCGCGGTCGCGGTCCACCCCGACACCGACAAGGTTACCCGCTCGCGCACGCTCGCCGGCCGCTTCGAGGGGCGCAAGGTCTACTTCCTGCGCGGTGGGCCGGGCATGGGCACCGGACCGACCGATCCAGGCGAGTTCGCCCGCCAGCTCCTCGCCTTCCCCAACGGCGAGCACGACGATCTCGTCGATGCCGCCGTCTATGCCGCCGATCTCAACGGCGTCGGCAACGGCTTCTACTTCACATCCGCTCGCAGATAACAGAGGAGAACACCATGGGTGAGCTCTTGAGCACGACCAAGGATGAATCGCTGCCCGCGCACGCCCGAGGTACCTCTCAGGATCGCGGCGGCAGCCTCGAGCGTCGAGCGACCAGGAGCTCGGCGAAGTCCGCCACCAATGACCGTTCGGCGGCGGTTAGCTTGCGAGATGGGGCATCTGCGCCGCCGAACTCGGGGAGCCCGCGGAGTTCGCGCGCCAGGCGCTCTGGGTCGATACCCCAGAGCGCCTCGAGCAGCTCGACAAATGAGATGCCTGTCGCGTTCGAGGCCGCCATCAGGTCGGCGGGGGTCGGGCGCGCTCGCGACGGGCGAGAAGGATCCAGAAGCGCCGCGACGTATCCGGTGTCACGGCCCATCGCGGCGCTCAACGCCCGCATCGAGAGACCAGATCTGGCCTGGATTTGCGTCAGCCGCTCGCGGAAAGCGCGGTCGTTTGGGGTCATAACCGTCACCTCTTGGGGGCCCGATTGGCGGTTGCTGTAAGCGTGATACTGACGTAATATAGCGTCATGCTAGCGGAGATGGACGAGGCTGTCGAGACCCCTTCACGGGCAGCCTTCATGCGGCGCCCAAGGGGACGTGACAGTCTCCCCGCCCTCCCCCTTCGACCCCTTATCGCTGAGTACACGGCAACGTTCGGGTCGACTTGGGCCTTGGTGACCCGGCGCAAGCATCGCGATGACTTCGCTCGTCTGGTCGACTGGCTCGAGGCCCATGGGTTGCCAGTGACGACCGCGTCGCTCGACTTCATGACCCTCGTCGATTACGTGACCGATCTTCGCTCCCGTCCCAAGGTCTGCGGTGTCTGGCGCGGAGCACCCGATGGCTTGCGACGCTCATTGGCGGCAGGTCCTGTCCAGACGCTCTCGGCCAACAGCGTCAACGCCTATGTCCGACCGCTGCGCTCGCTCGCCATCTGGCTCGTCGACGAAGGCATTCTCTCGGTCAATCCGTTCCGACGTTCTCGCCGGCGGGCTTCGCTCAATCCCCTACTCCCATCAGAGGAGACGCCGACCAAGAGCGCCACGCTTGACGATCTCCATGCCCTCGAACGTGGCTGTGCCGGCGATAGTCCCCTGGACCTTCGAGATCGGGCCATCGTTTCTATCCTCGTTACGACGGCCGCCCGCAACTCGAGTGTTCGACTCCTGCAGCTCGGAGACGTGGACTTCGAGCGGGCGGTCATCCGCTTCCGGCGAGCCAAGGGCGGCAAGACCCTCGAACTTGCCCTCCAGCCTGGTACGGCGACGACACTTCTAGCCTATCTGGAGCGTGGGCGTGCCAGCTTCCTACCTTCCTCCCCTACCCCGGGCGATGATCCGGGCTGGCTCTTTCTCTCGCACGCCGGTAGTGAGCCTCGGCCGCTGACGATGAACGCCCTCTCGCTTATGCTGACCCGCCGCTACCACGCCGGTGGTGGGAGCCTACGGTGCTTCGGCTCGCACCGTATTCGCCATGGGACGGCGACGCTCCTGGTCAACAACGGCATGCCGCTAGAGGAGGTGAGCCGGTATCTTGGCCACTCCTCCACGGTGCCGACCCGACGGTATGCCCGCCAGACTCCCGAAGCGCTGGGCGTTCGGGCCGCCGATGCTCTCGCGCGAGCAGGGCTGGTGGCGGGATAACCTAAGAGTCACCCTGTCGATGTCGAGCGGTTTAGGTGTCTGCTCGCGGGGCCAGCGATCCCGACGGTTGGATGGTGAGCGCGAACGGCGTGACCTGCGCCCTAGGCTACGGCGAGCCCTTGAAGGGCTGGGTGGCGTACCTGGGCGCGATGGATCTTCGCCCTGACTGCCTCAGGGGCGGGACAACGATCACCTCGAAAGAGAACGTCCGATCCAGCCACAGCAGCCGGCAATCACGTTAGCTTTCTGCGCGGACTTCGGTGCGCCCTGTGCGCCCAGACTTCAACGACCACGGGCGGATGTTTTGAGGCCCATGGCGGCAATCTCAGGCCCCTGCATCGATACGGTGAAACGCCGAGCTGCCGTCAGCGATCGGACACCGGTGGCTGCTCCCCGAACTCGTCGTCCGGCAGCTCGGTCCACGCACCCCGAGCCGCGTCGAAGGAGGCGCATTCGAACCGCACCTGGCCGGCCGGGATTCGAACCCGATCGTCCGGCCGAGCTCCCGGCGGCCAGAAAGAGCATCCGAAGACCACCACCTCAATAGCTGGGACGCAGTCATGCTGTGCGCGGGCGACCTGCTCTCTCCCGTCGCTGAAACCCACGCACCAGCGCCGCCAGATCCCGTCCGGTTGACGCCAGTTGTACTCGCGATGGAGGGTTATCGGACGATCCGGGGAGGCTCCGCGATGTTC
>Ga0116104_1000371_pt1 | contig 34174 bp, 23 predicted proteins | sample June2015DPH_4_15_FD_89715 | JGI IMG/M metagenome (GOLD analysis project Ga0116104, IMG submission 89715) | Peatland microbial communities from SPRUCE experiment site at the Marcell Experimental Forest, Minnesota, USA - June2015DPH_4_150 | ecosystem: Environmental > Terrestrial > Soil > Wetlands...
AACCCGGCCAGTGGCAGGGCAGCATTTCATCGAAGTCCCGCTGGTAAATGTTCCAGCCAGCGGCTATCTGCCGGAGGTTGCTGACGCATTCAGCCCGCAAAGCGCGCTCCTTGGTGGTGAACGCTGCCGACAAAAACACGGTCGCCAACACGGCAACAATGGCCAGGATGACGAGCAATTCAATGACGGTGAACGCCTGGACGGTGCCGGTCTGCCACCGGCGAGCCGCCGCCAATTGGTTCAATAACGATTTTTTCATAGACCGTATCCATCAATTACCGCACCAAATACGGAAATAACGCTGCGAATTTGTGGCCGGGACATTGAGATATCGCTGGCCTCCAATCGCCCCGACACTGCCGGGAAACACCAACCAGGCCGGATTGCTCAAATTGGTGGCGGACAGAACCTGATAGTGAAAGTTTTTGCCGGAGGCAACCGCCCAGTTCAGCAACACATTGGTGCCCGAGGTGTCACGCGTAATGTGAAGAGCCAGAACGGAAGCTGGGTCGGTGGGAATCGTGCCCGCGAGAAACTCCTGGAGATTGTTCACGCCGTCACCATCCGCATCGTCCTGCGCCCGGGACAGATCGCCCGCCTGTCCGGTTGGGTGCCCAAAATATTGTATCATCCACCAATCCGGGATGCCGTCTCCATCGCTGTCCACCGCGGGCCAATTGGTCAACGCAAAGGCGTCGCCGACCCCATTCAAATCGCCGCTCACCAGGCCGGCATCCCAGCTTTGAAAGGCGAGCTGCAATTCATTCGTGCTGAGGGCCGGCTGGGACACCCACGTGGTCCAGCCGGTTCCCGCCGTTCCCGTGACGAGCAAACTGTTCAATCCCGAAAGGCGATCAAATACAACCAGAGAGGGAGGTCTCACGATCCCGGGCAATATGTTGGTGGCGAAACTGCGGAACACCACGAACCGTCCGTCCGCGCTAACCACCGGTGAATCCGAAGCCCCGGCGGCGCTGGTGGTGCCGCTTTGATCCACGCTGACCAGGGTGAGGGTGCCCGTCTGCAAATCCTTGAGATAAACGTCGTTGGCACCATTGTTGTCGCCGGCCACGAGATTGGTGGCGGTGACAAAGGCGACATAGCGCCCGTCCCCGCTCCACTGTGAGGAGCCCTTGATTTTGACAGCGCTGGGACAGAGAAATATATCCGAGGCACCAGCCAGGTCGCGAACGAACAACAGGTTTGTGGCCAGATAGAGCAGCCGGTTTCCCGCCGGAGAGATGGCGGCGGAAGTCAGTTTGGTGGTCGTGTTGGTGTAGATATTGGCCTGCAAATTGGTGTCCCACACATAGAGCCAAGGATTGGACTGAGCGTCGAAATAGGCCACGCGTTGTCCATCCGCACTCATCGAAATTGGCCGGTTGGGATTAGCGCTGGTGGACACCGCAAGGGTTAAACCGGAATTCATGTCCCGCCAGAACAGGTTGGTCAGCACGCCGAGCAAGTATTGGCTGTTGGTGCGCCACAGGAACGCGATGTAGCGACCGTCTTGGCTGCTGACGGGCAAAAAGGCATCGTATTTGCCATTGGCCCCGCTGGAGCTGATGCTCACCAATTCGGTGGTGCCCGTCTGTAAATCGCGGCGGAAAACTCTCCTTGGACTAAGTACACTACTGATGTCACCCGCCACCAGGTTGGACGCGCCACTGGCAAAGGTGACAAACCGGCCATCGGCACTGATGACGGGGTTGAAAGAGGGTCCGCCAATGCCGGAGTTTCCATCCATTCCCACACTCACGAGGATGTTGCTGTTGGCCATCAGATCGCGAACGAAGACGTCGGCCGTGCCGTTGAAATCGTTGGTCACCAGGTCGCTCGCGTAACTGGCAAATGCTACCAACCCACCGTTGCCGCTGATGGAAAGTGGTCCCAGCGTACTCACCCCATTCCCGGCTTGAGAAAGCACCGAAGGATCGCGTGCCGAAAACAGCGTATTAGTCCCGGTGGCCGCGTCCCACAGAAAAACGTCCAGCGCATTGTTGTTATCCCGGCCGATCAACCCGCCGTCAAGCGCCGAAAACGCCGCGTACTGGCCATCGGCGCTCAGCGACGGGATCGTACCCAATTGATCCATCGAACCGATGCCGTTCGTATCCGCGTCCAGCAGCACGGTCGTGGCGGTTTGCAGGTCACGGCGATAGATGTGCAGGCCGTTGGAGACGGTGTTGCTCACCAGGTTGGTGGCGTCGCTGAGAAACGTCACATAGCGCCCATCCTGACTCAAGGCCGGGGTGTGCGACGTGCTGTTCGACGGCCACAAACCGCTTGCGTCCGCGCTCACCAGCACATTGGTGCCGGTCTGCCGATCCCATAACCTGACGCTGGAATTGGTCGTGCCTCCCGCTATATTGAACTCCACAAAGGCGATGCACCTCCCGTCCGGTGTCATTTCCGGACCATAAACGTCATCGCAGTTTGGCCAAGGCGGATAGCCATTGGTGCTCACCATCGTGGTTGTCCGATTCAGTGAGTCGTAGAGAAAGAAGATCACCGCCGGCGAGCCTGGAGAGAAGGTGCCAATCCCGTTCGTCCAGCCGGTCTTGAACGCAACGTACCGGCCATCGTCGCTCAACGCCGGATGAGTGGACGGCATCGAGCCCAAATGCAACATTGTGGAGACGGTTGCCGCCGCATTCACGCTGGCCCAGATCGTTGCCCCTGCCAGCCGGTCGCGCACGTACACCTCCCCCGTCGTCGTGCTCGGCACACCCGCCGCCAATCCTTGGGCGTCGCTGAAAAACGCCACATACCGTCCGTCTGGCGTTATCACCGGCGTGGCCATGCTGGCCACCGGTGGCGAGCCATTCCCGGCCGCTTTCACGCTCATCAGCCGGGTCGTTTGCGTGATCAAATCCCGCACAAAGACATCCGGAATCCCGTTGGTGTCTCCGGCCACCAGATTCGTCGCCGCGCTGATGAACACCACGCACGTGCCGTCCGGCGTCATGACCGGGTCCGTGGAAGCCCCATTGGCAAAACCACCGTTCGCCGCCACGCTGATGAGCCGGGTTGTGCCCGTGAAGGTATCGCGCAGGAAAATGTCACTGACTCCGTTCGTATCCCCGGGCACGAGGTCGCTGGCATCGCTTTGGAACACGACGTAGCGGCCATAGGCGGATGCCTGTCCGGCCGTGGAATGGCCGTTGCCGCCGCCGTTGCCGCCGGCATTGGCGCTGACCAGCACGGTGGTGTCAAGGCTGCGATCACGCAGATAGACGTTCAAGACCTGCTGACTGTTGCCGCCGGGTGCCACATCGTTGGCCAGGCTGGAAAAGACCACGTAACGGCCGTTGTCACTGATCCAGGGCGCAACCGAGTCGCCATTCCCGCCGGGGAGGAAGGCAACGGATGGATTCCGTGCGGAAATCAACTGCGCGGGGCTGGCGCATAAAGAGGAAGCCGCAACCAGGATGCCTCCAGCGATGATCGCAAAGCCATGCCGCTTTGCTTTTGTCAGAAGTGAGCCAATCAACATTTTCATAAGGGCAGCCTTTCCACTCTCCATCTGCGGTTATTTTTTTGCTATCTTTGCCAAAAAAATTCCCCCAATGGGTTGATATGTTCCCAAAAATCTTCTAATTGATTTGCCTAATTCATACCTGATGCAAACAAACCGGTCAATTATAAAACATCGGTCGGTTTGGAGGAGTTTATGTTCACAATACATTTTCATCTCATCAATAGCTCGTAAGCAAAAAGACGATTCTTTCAGGAAAGTCATCGTTGTGCCGAAGAATCTGGTGAACCTGGTGGCGGCGTAACGCAGACATTCTTGTCTGCGGGTTATGGCGACTTTCCAGTCGCCATTTTTAATGCGAAGCGGCTACGCGGGCTCTTGAACGCGACGGGAATGTCGCGTGAACCCGTCCCGACGAGTCGGGAGAAAGCCTGCGCTAAGAGGTTAACTTTTTTCGCCGCTGGCCAGAATCGTCTGGAAATGGGCAGTTTTTCATGGGCAACCACGCAGGGAAAGCTCCTTCATGCTGAATCCTGTGAGTATTTTTTGAACAAGACGGCTTGACTTGGTGTATATTTTCCTGAAACTATACTGAGACAACAAACCGTTCGTAATAAGTAAGCCGTATCATGCCCGTTATCGGAAACCTCCAAGGCTGTCACCTGCGGGTATTGCTCCCGCTCTGGCTTGCGGCGCTCTGTCTGGTCTTGCCCGGCGTGTCAGAGGCCGACGGCACAAATGGCGCTTTGCCCGTCGTCAGTGTGCAAACCGCCGGAAACGCCACAACGTCCGGGTCGCAATCGGGAGCCTTTACGGTTCAACGAACGGGAGACACGGGACAGACGCTGGCGGTGAACTATCGCATCAGCGGCACCGCCACCAACGCGGTTGATTACCAGCGATTGTCCGGCACCGTGACCATTCCCGCCGGACAGTCCTCCGCCACCGTTGGGGTGATGCCGATGGGCAATCTGGCGGAGGGAAGCGACAAGAACGTCACGGTAACGCTGGTTCCGCAGAATCAGCCGTTCACTATCGTGGCACTGCCGGACACCCAGTACTACACCCGGGAAATCAATGGCGCCACACGTGACATTTTTACGGCACAGACCCAATGGATTGTGAATCACAAGAACGACTCGAACATTGTTCTTGTTTTGCACGAAGGCGACATCACCGACGGGAACAGCGCACCGGAATGGACGAACGCCCGGACGAGCATGAGCCTGCTGGATGGCGTGGTTCCCTACGCGCTGGCGGTGGGCAATCATGACGGGCTTGGGGGGAGCCAAAATCAGACGGCCCTTTTCAACCAATTCTTTCCCCTGAGCCGGTTCCAGAACCTTCCGACGTTCGGCGGAGTGTTTGAATCCAATCGCATGGACAATTGTTATCACCTGTTCAGCGCTGGCGGAGTGGACTGGCTGGTATTCTCGCTGGAGTTTGGACCGCGTAATGTAGTGCTGGCGTGGGCCAACCAGGTCGCAACCAACTATCCGAACCGCCACGTCATCATGCTCACCCATGCTCACGTTTACTGCGACAACACACTGCAGGGTAGTTCCACCAATCAGCTTTATCTGCCGACGGCCTATGGACGTGAGAACAATGGCACGAACGTCTGGGAAAAATTTCTCCGCCACCATGCCAACATGGGTTTTACATTCAACGGACACATCCCAAACGCCGGTTACGCCGGGCGGCTGGTGGGCGTGGGCGATTATGGCAACCAGGTGTTTCAAATGATGGCTGACTACCAAGCGTGCATGCTTGGGGGCGCGGGCTATCTCCGCATCATTCAGTTCTTTCCGGACCAGGACAAAATGTCGGTCAGCACTTATTCACCGTATCTGGACAGTTGGTTCACAGACACGAACAACCAGTTTGCGTACACCAATCTGGGTGTTTTCACCAATGCCAGCCCCGGGTATCTGGTGGACACCCAATATGCCAGTGCCAGCCTGATTATCACGAACGACAACGTGGATTTGACTCCTCCGGGCGTCTGCGGGTTCAGCTATGCGGGCGTGCCACCCGCCATCAAAGTGACCTTCAATGAACCGGCGGAAGCGGTGTCGGCGCAAACCGTCACCAACTATTCCATTGATAATGGGATTCACCTGACCAGCGCCACCCTGCTGTCTGATGGTAAAACAGTGGCGCTGGCCACGGACTCCGATTTTACTCCCAACACACTTTACACGCTGACCGTCAACCACGTGAAGGACTGCTCGCGCGCAGCCAATGCCATGATCACGCCGGTTGCAAACACATTCCTGTATTCGCCCATTTTGCTTTCTGATGATTTCACGAACGGCCTCCAAGGTTGGACGGTGGTGGACGAAGGAACCATTGAGGCACCGTCCAAGTGGTTTGAAAGGTCCGGGCGTTTGATGCAACTCAGCAACATTTACGGTCCGAATACAACCGACCATCGCAAGGGAACGTATCTTTACTGGAACGATCCCCAAGCACTGGGTTGGAGTAGTTACACGCTCTCCGTGACGTTTAATAACTCTGATGACGACGGGGTTGGTGTGATGTTCCGCTATCAGAACCCCTCGAATTATTACAAGGTGGATTTGGATTCCCAAAGGAATTTTCACAAGCTGTTCAAAATGGTCGGCGGGATTGAAACCACCTTGGCCACCGAGTCCGGTGGGTATGTGATCGGAAGCAATTATGTCCTGCGCGTCGAAGTGACCAACAGCGCAATCAATGTCCTGCTCAATGGCGCAGTCCTGTTCGGCGGCACGATCACCGACAGCAACAGTCTGGGGGCGGGCACGGTGGCGCTCTATTCCTGGGGCAGTCAGGGCGTGTTTTTCAATACTTTGAGAGTCACTCCCCTGTACCGTTGGCCTCGCCTCACAATCCAGAGTCCTACCAATGGCGCTGTGTTCACCCAACCCGACCCCGTTCCCGTCGAAGTGGATCCTTTCGTTCCCGATGGTTACGCCAAGCGGGTGGATCTGTTCTATGGAACCACCATCTTGGCCACATGGACCAATGCTCCTTATCTCTTTCAATGGACCGATCTGCCGCCGGGGAATTACACCTTGACAGCCCAGGTTGTCGATAACGCGGGCCTGATCGGAGTTTCCATTCCGGTCAGTTTCACGGTTGTGCCTCCGCCGCCCAAGCCCGTGATCCTTGTTCAGCCGGCGAGTCAAAACGTGCGTTCCGGGAGCGCTGCCATGTTTAGCGTGCAAGCCGCCGGGCCGCAGCCGATTCATTACCAATGGTTGTACAACGGCGTGCCCATGAACGGAGCGACCAACACATTTCTCATCCTGAACAACGTTCAACCCGGAAATGCCGGAACCAACACCGTGCTGGCCACCAACCAGTGGGGAAGTGTTGTCAGCCAACCCGCGATTTTGAGCGTGGATTTGACGCCGCCGCCCGCCGGCAATACGAACGGCCCGCCTTCGTTATGTCTTCCCAACATGGAAATGCTGGATCCGGGCGTGCCGTTGATCTCCGTCAATGTGACGAATATCAATGTGGTGAACATCGAATGGTCTTCAAATTGCCTGACTTGGGCCCCATTGCTCACTCTCACCAACGGTGGCGGGTTGCTGTATTTTGTGGACCTGGATGCGGTCAATTGTCCGTGGCGGTTTTACCGGGCGGTGGCGCAACAGTGAAGCGTTGGCGCCGGAACTTCAGCTCTTTTCCCCACCCGCCAATATCGTCTGGAAATGCGGCGGCTGGTCCTCGCGGGCAACCACGCTGATTTCAATTTTCTTGAAACCCGCCGCTTCCAGCCAGCGGTGCAAATCACTTTCGGCAAAGCCGGGCCAGCGGTCGCCGTACAACTCGCGCGCCTTCCCGAAATTGTGCTTGAGCAAATCAAGGATCAGGATTTGCCCGTGCGGGCGGAGAATTTTATGGGCGGCGGCAATCGCGTTCGCCGGGATTTCGGCATGATGCAATGCCTGGCTCAAAATCACCAAATCCACGCTGCCGGGTTCGATCGGCGGGTTTTGCAAATCGCCCAGCCGGAATTCCAGGTTCTTCAACCCGTTCTTCTTCGCCTTGGCCGCGCCGAACGCGACAATCTTCTCCGAATTATCCACCGCGATGACTTTTTTGCAGCGGCGCGCGAGCAATTCGCTCAACAGACCTTCACCCGCGCCGAGGTCGGCCACGGCCAGCGGTGGCAGGATGCGCAGCAGCAGATGCCCGAACGCCTGCCACGAACGGCCCGGTCCATAGACGCGATCGAACCGCCCGGCGACCTGGTTGAAATAAACCTGCGCCTGTTCGCGGCGGCGGGCGAGGATGCGCTTGAGATTGATCTGGTCGCCGCCGTGCTCGGGCAGTTCCTTCGCGCCGCGGATGGCGAGCTGGATGAATTCACCCGTGGCATCATTGGCCTGCGGGTTCAATTTGTAAAACGTCCGCTTGCCCTCGCGCCGCGCCTGCACCAAGGCGCAGTCCGCGAGCAATCCAAGATGCGTCGAGATGCGCGACTGGCCGAGCCGGGTGATTTCCTGCAGCTCGTTTACGGACAACTCGTCGCGTTCCAGCAACGCCACGATGCGCAGGCGCGTCGGGTCGGACAAGGCCCGCAATGATTTCAAGATTGAAGACATTTTTGTGTCATTAAATTACTTGCTCCATCGGCCACTCTCATTAACACCGGGCTTCAGCCCGGTGAACGCGTGACGCTGAACTCAAAAACCGTTTCAACGGTTTTTCGCCCGCGCGCGAAGCCGTTAAAACGGCTCGAATATCCTGCTCGCCACCCACACCGGGCTGAAGCCCGGTATTAATGAAACCAAATCACGGCTACGCGTTTCAAACACTCGCCCAACTTTTTCTCAAAAAAGCATTTGACGCGCTTCAAATTAGATATATCATCTTATCCTGATACGTCAATATGACATTTTAACCCATTGATTCATGAGCAAAAACTTCATCTTTTCATCGGAGTCCGTCGGCGAAGGCCACCCGGACAAGGTTTGCGACACCATTTCCGACGCCGTGCTGGACGCCTGCCTCGCGCAGGACAAGTTCAGCCGCGTCGCCTGCGAATGCTACGCCAAATCCAACATCGTCATCGTTGGCGGCGAAATCACCACCCGCGCGAAACTTGATTTCACCAAAATCGCCCGCGACACCATCCGCGAAATCGGTTACGTGAACGACGACGACGTGTTCCATGCCGACAAGGTTTTTGTAAACACTATCATCACGCAGCAATCGCCCGACATCGCGCAGGGTGTGGACGCCCGCAAGGCCAAGGGCAAGAAAACCGCCAAGCAGGGCGCCGGCGACCAGGGGCTCATGTTCGGTTATGCCTGCAATGAAACGCCCGAACTGATGCCCGCGCCCATCATGTTCGCCCATCGCCTCGGCCGCGAACTCACCCGCATCCGCAAGACCGGCAAGGTGCCGTGGCTGCGCCCCGACGCGAAGTCACAGGTCTCCGTCGTTTACGAGAATGGCAAACCCGTCGCCATTTCCAACGTCGTCATTTCCACGCAGCACACTGCCGATGTCGAGCATCGCGAGATTGAAAAATTCTGCATCGAGCACATCGTGAAAAAAGTTCTGCCCAAGCGTCTGCTCGCAAAGAAGACGGTGTTTCTCATCAACCCGACCGGACGCTTCGTCGTGGGCGGGCCGCAGGGCGATACCGGTTTGACCGGACGCAAGATCATCGTGGACAGCTACGGCGGCATGGGTCGCCACGGCGGCGGCTGTTTCAGCGGCAAGGATCCCACGAAGGTGGACCGCAGCGCGGCTTACATGGGCCGCTGGGTCGCCAAGAACATCGTGGCTGCGAAGCTCGCCGCGAAGTGCGAAATCCAATTTGCCTACGCCATCGGTTATCCCGACCCCGTCAGCGTCAGTGTGGACACCTTCGGCACGGCGACCGTTCCGGAGAGCAAAATCATCCGCGCCGTCAACCGCGTGTTCAGCTTCCTGCCCTCGGACATCATTGACCAGCTCAACCTGCGCCGTCCAATTTATTTAAAGACCACAAACTACGGCCACTTCGGCAAGAGCGACCCCGCATTGACGTGGGAAAAAACCGACAAAATCAACGAACTGAGAAAAGCCCTGTAACCTGTCACGTTTAGCGCATCACGTATCACGCATATGCCATCCATCAAACTTTCACCTCCCCGCGCCAAAGCTGCCAAAACCAACGGCAACGGCGCCAGGCACGATTACTACGTCCGCGACATCACACTCGCCGACCTCGGCCGGCGCGAGATTGAAGTAGCCGAACAGGAAATGCCCGGCCTCATGTCCATCCGTGCCAAATACGGCCCGCAAAAGCCGCTCAAGGGCGTGCGCGTTTCCGGTTCGCTGCACATGACCATTGAGACCGCCGTGCTCATCGAGACGCTCGTCGAACTCGGCGCGTCCGTGCGCTGGGCTTCGTGCAACATCTTCTCCACCCAGGACCAGGCCGCCGCTGCGATTGCGAAAACCGGTGTTCCCGTGTTCGCCTTCAAGGGCGAATCGCTTGAGGAATACTGGGAATTCACGCTCAACATGCTCACGCATCCGGGTAACAAAGGCCCGCAACTCATCGTGGACGACGGCGGCGACGCCACGTTGCTCCTGCACAAGGGTTACGAAATGGAGCAGGGCGACAACTGGGTCAACACGCCAAGCGACAGCCACGAGGTCACCGTCATCAAAAATCTTTTGAAGAAATGCGCGAAGGAGCGTCCGGGGTGGTTCAAGCAGGCGGTGAAGGACTGGAAGGGCGTCAGCGAGGAAACCACCACCGGCGTGCATCGCCTTTACCAGATGCTGGAACAGGGCAAACTCCTCGTGCCCGCCATCAACGTCAACGACTCCGTCACGAAATCCAAGTTCGACAATCTCTACGGCTGCCGCGAGTCGCTCGCCGACGGGCTCAAACGCGCGCTCGGCGTGATGATTGCCGGCAAGACTGCCTGCGTCTGCGGTTACGGCGACGTCGGCAAAGGCAGCGCCCATTCCCTGCGCGGATTTGGCGCGCGCGTCATCGTCACTGAGGTTGACCCCATCAACGCGCTGCAAGCCGCGATGGAAGGTTTCGAAGTGAAAACCGTCGAGGAGACATTGGGCGAGGCGGACATCTACGTCACCGCCACCGGCAACTGCGACGTCATCACGCTTGAACACATTTTGAAGATGAAAGACCAGGCCATCGTCTGCAACATCGGCCACTTCGACAACGAGATCCAAGTGGACCGGCTGAACCACGCCAAGGGCGTCAGCAAGGTGAATATCAAACCGCAGGTGGACCGTTACGACCTGCCCGCCTGCGTGGCCGAAGCCAGCCCGACAACTCAGCAAGCGCAATCCGGCGACTTGGCCACAGACTCGAAGGGCAATGACACTTCGGCGCGGCGAAGGCCCGGCGACCGCAGCATTTATCTGCTCGCCGAAGGCCGGCTGGTGAACCTCGGCTGTGCCGAAGGCCATCCGAGTTTCGTGATGAGCAACAGCTTCACTAACCAATGCCTCGCGCAACTGGATTTGTGGAAGAACAAGGACAAGAACAAGATCGGCGTCTATTGTCTGCCCAAGAAACTGGACGAGGAAGTCGCCCGGCTGCATCTGGGAAAAATCGGCGTGAAGCTGACCAAGCTCACCAAGAAACAGGCCGACTACATCGGCGTGCCGGTGGAAGGTCCCTACAAGCCGGAACACTACCGGTATTGAAAGGTAGGGCTGGCTCTTCCCCCTTCGCAGTACCTGCTACGGAGGACGGGCCGAGCCGGCCGCGGCGCGGTGGGACACCGCGCCCTACCGAAGAATTCAAACAGAGGCGAACAGCGACTCCGTTCGCCTTTTCATTTCTCGCGGCAGGGAGGTGACACCCTAAAGTGAAAGGAGCCTGGCCGCCTCGCTCATGGTCTCACAGGTCACCGCCCGCGGTCGGTGCGGGTAATGGAATATGGAAAGGATGTTCGGCCCGATGTCTTTTGCCGGATCGGGAATGACGCGGACCACCAGTCCCACGCCGTGCTGGTCGCACAATTCCATCACCTTGCCGATTTGTGTCGAGCAAGCAGGTTCCATGGATTCCAGCCGGCCTAGGTCCACCAGAAAGTGAAAGCCGGGCGGCAAATCGGCCAGCAGCGCCGGCATCTCTTCCAGTCCGCGCTGGAGGTCCTTGGTTCGCACCTGTTGGATAAAACCTATGTAGAGCAACCGTTTCGATTTGTTCGTCGTGGCCAGAAACATAGCCACAACCTAAGCCCTCACGGGTCGGAATTCGACGAAAATACGTCCATAAAAAACGCGCTCACACACGCATTGCGCTATCCACCGCCGCCGCCCGTCGGACAGCGAGCAAGAATTGTGTAAATTCATTTATGCGCATTGAAAGAACCTCCAGTGCTGTTATCATTGCGTCCAGAGCAAATGACAACCGCCGCCGTCCATACGAACGTCTTTGCCGGTGAAACGCCAACCCTTTCGCCGTTTGCTCCAGCGTCGCAGGACGACTTGGACAAGCAGCATGAACTGGGACAGTTCCTGACGCCCAATCTGGTCTCGGAATTCATGGCGTCGCTTTTCGAAATTCACCGGAGCGAAGTGTATTTGCTCGACGCCGGTGCTGGCGCGGGCGCATTGTCTGCTGCACTGGTCAGGCGGTTGTGTCACGAGCCACGAAAACCCAAGCGGATTTCGGTCACGGCTTACGAGATTGACGAGGCACAGATTGAATCGTTGCGGGATACGCTCGACGGCTGCCGTCGCGAGTGTGAACAAGCGGGCATTTTATTTTCAGTCACGGTCTTGAACGAGGATTTCATTGCCGCCGCCGTGCCGATGGTACGAGATGATTTCTTTGGGTCGCTGCCGCCGCCCTTCAATGCGGCCATCATAAATCCACCCTACCGGAAAATTCGCAGTGATTCTTCTACCCGCCTGTTGCTGCGATCGGCGAGTATTGAGGCAAGCAACCTGTATGCGGGCTTTGTCGCGCTCGTCACCCGGTTGCTGGTCAAAGGTGGCGAGTTGGTCGCCATCACGCCACGGAGCTTTTGCAACGGGCCTTACTTCAAACCGTTTCGGGAAGACTTTCTTGAAACGATGTCACTGCGCCGGCTGCACGTTTTCGAGTCGCGTTCCGCCGCCTTTAGCAGGGATGCGGTGTTGCAAGAGAACATCATCTTCCATGCGGTCAAAGATGTGTCCAAACCCAAGCGGGTCGTCGTGTCGACGAGCAGCGGCGAATGCGGCGGTGCGGTGACTGAACGTGCGGTAGATTTCCACGAGATTGTTTCGCCGGACGACTTGGAGCAATTCATTCATCTGCCGACGGGCGATCAGCACACGCAGGCCCGCCAGGCGATGGAGCGGCTTTCGACTTCGTTGGCAACGATGGGCGTGTCGGTCTCGACGGGGCGAGTCGTGGATTTTCGGGCAAAGGAATTTCTCCGCCAGCAGCCGGGACAAGACACCGCGCCGCTAATTTATCCTTGCCACTTCAACGGCGGGTTCGTGCATTGGCCGCGTGAGAAGGCACGCAAACCGAACGCCATTGTCAGCAACGAGCAGACGCGCGAATTGCTCGTGCCCGCCGGCGTTTACGTGCTGGTGAAGCGATTCACGGCCAAAGAGGAACGGCGGCGGATCGTGGCCTGCATCTACGACTCGCACCAGATCGCAGCGCCGTTGGTCGGATTCGAGAATCACCTTAATTATTTCCATGTCGCTGGTCACGGTTTGCCGATGGCGCTCGCGAAAGGCCTGGCCGCGTTTCTCAACTCGACGGTGGTGGATGCTTATTTCCGCCAGTTCAACGGCCACACTCAAGTCAATGCGACTGACTTGCGCAGTTTTAACTATCCGACGTGGGTGCAACTGGAACGCTTGGGCGAGAGGATTTCTGATTTGGATTTGTCCCAGGAGCGGTTGGACGGAATCGTGGAAAGGGAACTTTTCTAATGGCAAAGACAAAGCAATCGGAGCGCGAGAAAAAACTAAAGGGTGCGACAGAAATCCTGCGTGCGCTCGGTTTCGCACCAAAACAAAGCAACGAAGTGGCAGGCTATACGCTGCTGGCATTGCTCGATTTGAAACCAGGCCAATCTTGGGCTGAAGCCGCAGCGCCGATGCGCGGAATCACTCCCATCATTGACTTTGTGGCGGTGGCGTATCGTGTCCGTTACGCGCCAAACACCCGCGAAACCATCCGCGACGAAGCCGTGAAATACTTTGTCGAATCTGGTTTGTTGCTTCGCAATCCCGATGATCAGGCGCGACCAACCAACAGCGGCAAGACGGTCTATCAGATTGAAGCTCACGCTCTGAAACTGATTCGGACGTTCGATACACTGGAATGGAGCGGGAAGTTGAAAGCGTATCTCGCCAGCCGTGACCGCATTCGCAAGGAATTAGTGCGTGACCGAAAACTCGCTCGCATCCCGGTGCGACTTCCGTCCGGCAAAACCGTGACAATCTCACCCGGTGGACAAAATCCGCTCATCAAAACAGTCATCGAGGAATTTTGTCCACGCTTCGTTGCGGGCGGGACAGTTCTCTACATCGGCGACGCAGAGGATAAGTTCCTGCATCTCGACGCCGATTATTTGAAACAGCTCGGCGTCGCGATTCCCGCTCCCGCAAAGATGCCAGACGTGGTTGTCCATGATACCCGGCATAATTGGCTTCTGCTCATCGAAGCCGTCACGAGCGCCGGACCGGTGGACGGCAAACGACGAAAAGAATTGAAAGAGTTATTCGCAGGCTGCACAGCGGGGTTGGTTATCGTGACAGCATTCGCGAACCGCGAAGTCATGCGAAGCTTTTTGACGCAGCTTTCATGGGAAACGGAAGTTTGGGTGGCCGAAGACCCTGACCACTTAATACATTTTAACGGCGAACGGTTTCTTGGTCCCTACCCGGACGTTTTGCCTAAGATTGCTTGAAGCCAGGCTTGTGACAAGGTGGAGTTTGGCCGTCGTTACGCGTTTGAACCGTCCACCTTTTCAATCTTTGGGCGCATAATCGCCAATGAACGTGCAAACGTGATGGCCGAGCGAGGTGAGCCGATAAAACTCAGTTTTTCTGAATCCGCTCCCATCATTGTAAATTGAAGGGGCAAGCAAATTTTTTTCCATCAATTGTCTTTCGGAAGTTTTTACAAGCTCTGGAAAACAAAGCCCCGTCTCCTTTGCGACGTATCCGACCCAAAGTTGTGTCGTGCCATCGGAATCAGTGCTGGCCATGTTTAGACGAACCTGTTCAGGAATGTTATCTGATTCCAACATTTTGTAAGATGCGGCTAAAATTAAGATTTCCGCTGAAGACAATGATCGGCAAATCTTCATTATTTGAACTGGTAGCGCATCTTCTCTGTTGGAATTCTTTTCCTTGGCAATATTGAGGAAGGCCGCTTTCATTGCTGAGAAGCGCACGTCATCAGGCGAATCCTTGTCAATAAAATCGAGGATTTCCTGTAAGCAATTGAGTCCTTGTTCCGTTTGAAAATAGTCATCTTTGATTTCACCCTTTTCGCGGTATTTGCGCATTTCCGTGATGAGCGCTTTCAAAAAATGACCGCCTCTTGCTCTTTGAAGGATATAGCCGATGGAAAGCGCCCAATCTTTGTTTTCTGAAGAAGCAATTCCGGCGAGAGTAGCAACAAGTCCGTCCAAAGTTTGAGTAAGAAGCGCAAATACATCTCCCGCTTTTTCAATTTTGGTTATATCTTTGCTCACGTGGGAAGTTTGTTGGAACGCCGTTAGCAATCAAACCAAAACAATCCGCATATTTTGCACTCTTGAACCGGGCGCCATCATTGCGGAAGATTTGAAAACATGTTTCGCATCGGCATAGACCTCGGCGGCACGAAGATTGAAGGCATTGTCCTCGATGCCCAGGGCAGGGAACTTTTCCGCAAGCGCGTGGATACGCGGCAGGAAAAGGGTTACGGCCACATCCTGGACCGCATCAAGGGGCTGCATGATGAACTGGCCGCCAGCATCCAGGGCATGCCGCACACGCTTGGCATCGGCACGCCCGGGGCTATCTCGCCACGTACCGGCCTGCTGAAAAATTCCAACACCGTCTGCATGAACGGCCAGCCATTGAAGGCGGACCTCGAACGGCTGCTCGGCCGGAAAATTGAGATTCAAAACGATGCCAATTGTTTCGCGCTGGCCGAGGCGCTACACGGAGCGGGCAGGGGAAAGAAACTGGTCTTCGGCGTCATCATGGGCACGGGCTGCGGCGGCGGCATTGTCCATAACGGCGAGGTCATCACCGGCCCGCAAGCCATCGCCGGTGAATGGGGCCACATGTCCATCGCCCCGGACGGCCCGTTATGCTACTGCGGCCAGCGCGGTTGCGTGGAGACGTTCATCAGCGGCGGCGGATTGGAAGCGCGCTACGCCGAACAGTTCGGAAAGAAACGGTCGTTCAAGGAAATCGTGAAGGATTATCACGCCGGCGACGCGCAAGCGGTGGAGTTTATGAAAGTTTTCTTCCGCAATTTCGGCCGCTCGCTGGCCAATCTCATTGACGTGCTGGACCCGGACGTGGTCGTTCTTGGCGGTGGCGTTTCAAATTTTGATGCGCTCTACACCGAAGGCGTCGCGGCAGTGGCGAAATATGTTTTCAGCGATTGCTTCGAGACGCCCATCGTCAAACATCAGCTCGGCGATTCCGCCGGCGTCATCGGCGCCGCCTTGATCGGGGTTTGATATCGCCGGCATTCATAATCTCCATAATTCTCATTCCCTTCGGCGCCGGTTTTTCCCATTTTGTCGCCATGGAAACCAAGTGCGGATCATTCCGGTTGCTTGTCTTATTTAACCTGTTATTGGCTGCGTCGGCCTTAGCCCAAACCGGCCCGATCAAACCTCGACGTGGATGCCACGGACACGCCGCGTGGCATCCTGCACGCGCGATTGCACATCCCCGCCCGGCCCGGTCCGCTCACGTTGTATTATCCCAAATGGATTCCCGGCGAACATTCGCCCAGCGGACCCATCAACGGTTTGACCGGCCTGCAGATGACCGCAAGCGGCAGGCCGGTGAGCTGGCGGCGCGATGCCGACGACATGTACGCATTGCATCTGGACGTGCCGGCCGGCGCCGATGCCGTGGACGTGTCGCTCGACTTCCTGTTGCCGACGGGCGGGGGCGCGTATTCGGCGGGCGTTTCCTCGACGGCCAAGCTGCTGGATTTAAGCTGGAATCAGGTCCTGCTTTACCCGCAGACCGCAGAGCCGTTGAAACTTCAATACGTTGCCACCCTGCATCTGCCCGAAGGCTGGAAATTCGGCACGGCCCTGCCGGGTGCAAACGTGTCCGGTGCTGAGATCAAGTTTGCGGTCGCACCACTGGAAACGTTGGTAGACTCGCCAGTCATTGCCGGCGAATATTTCCGGACGATTGATCTGACCCCGGGCGAACAACCGCCGCACGTCATCCATCTCGTGGCCGACAGCGCCGCCGCCTTAGAGATGAAGCCGGAAGACATCCGTCATTTCATGCATCTGGTGAAGGAAGAAAATGCGCTGTTCGGGGCGCATCATTATCGCGATTATCATTTCCTGGTCACCTTGAGCGATCGCGTGTCGCATTTCGGGCTCGAACACCATGAATCCAGCGACAATCGCCAGGGCGAAAATTATCTGACGGACGAAAATGTGCTGCGCACCTTCCCCGATTTGCTGCCGCACGAAATGGCCCATTCGTGGAACGGCAAATACCGCCGCCCGGCGGGCCTGGCCACGCCGGATTTCCAGCAGCCGATGCAGGACGATCTGCTCTGGGATTACGAGGGCCTGACCGATTACCTCGGCAAGCTCCTCGTCGCGCGCAGCGGCCTCCAGACCAACGAGGATTTCCGCGAAACGTTTGCCCTGACCGCGGCGATACTGGACCACCGGCCCGGTCGCTCGTGGCGGTCGCTGGCCGACACTACTGTCGCCGCCCAATTGCTCTATGTCGCCCCGTCCACCGGCACTGCCTGGCGGCGCGGCACGGATTTTTATCCGGAAGGCGATTTGATCTGGCTGGAAGCGGACACGATCATCCGCCAACAAACCAAAGGCAAACGGTCGCTCGACGACTTCTGCAAAAAATTTTACGGTGGCGAAAGTGGCCCGCCCAAGGTCGTCCCCTACACCTACGACGACGTGGTGAAGGCGTTGAATGAAATCGCCCCGTACAACTGGCGCGGGTTTTTCCAGCAACGCGTTTATGAAATCAATCTGCACGCTCCGCTCGGCGGCATCGAAAATAGCGGCTGGCGCCTGACCTACACCAACGAACTGCCGGCCCTGCTCAAGACCCGCGAAGGTCAGCGCAAATACACCGACCTGAGTTTTTCCCTCGGCCTGAACCTGGCCTTGGACGGCAGCATCAACGATGTCCTGCCCGGAACGCCCGCAGACGGGGCGGGCATCGGCCCGGCCATGAAACTGGTGGCGGTGAATGGGCGCGCCTGGACGGCCGAAAATTTGCGCGCCGCGGTGAAATCGGCCGCGACCAACAGCGCACCAATAGAATTGCTCATCGAAAATGGCGATTACTTCAAGAATTACCGTCTGGATTATCATGGCGGCGAGAAATATCCGTGCCTCGAACGCGACACCAGCCGGCCGAACCTGCTCGCTGAAATTATCAAGCCTCTGACGCCGGAACCGCCCACGAATTCCGTGCCAAAAACTGAACACTGAACCTGCGTCCTGCGGCAAAATTCAAAAGGCGAACGAAATCTCCGTCCGCCTTATTTATTTTCGATTCAAGAAGCTTGCGGTGTCACAATTCCCGCAAGGCGGCCGCGATGGGCAGTCGCGCGGCGCGGATGGCGGGGAACAGGCCGCCAATCAAACCGATTAGCGCCGACCAGACGATTCCGCGCACCAGCAACTCCGGCGTGACTTTGAAGGCGAAGGCAATCTGACTAAAGCTTTGCCAGTTCATCGTCGAGGTGTGGAAATTGTTGAATGCCAGCCAGGCCAGCCCGCCGCCCATCATGCCGCCGACCAGCGCCAGCAGCAGCGATTCCAGCATCAACGAAACCACCACGGCGCTGCCGCCGAAACCGACCGCACGCAGCGTGGCGATTTCCCGCGTTCGCGCCGCCACCGCGCTGTACATCGTGTTTAGCGCGCCGAATACCGCGCCGATGGCCATCAAAAACGCAATCAGGAAGCCCAGCGTCGTGATCAACCGCGTGATGGTTTCCGATTGTTCAGTGTAATATTCGGATTGCCGGACGACTTTCACGTTCAGTTGGGGGTTCGACGTCAGCGAATCCTTGAATTCTTGGAATGCACCCGGTGAATTCAGCCGCGTGTAAACCGACTGGAAGGAGTCGCCGCGATGATACGCGTCCTGCAGCACCTTCGCATCGGACCAGATTTCCGATTCGGCCGCTCCGCCGTTGGCCGAAAAAATCCCGACAACCGGCCATTCGTACCGGCCCACTTTTATTTTCGAGCCGACGTCCAACCCGGCGAACTCCCGTGCCGCTCCGGCGCCGATGATGACTTCGTTTTTGCCCCATTCAAACATCCGGCCCTGGATGATTTTCATGTTGTCACGCACCGACAACGCGGCAGTTTCAATGCCGCGCAACGGCACATTGGCGTCCATGCCGGTCGAGCGCTTGGGCAGGTTGATGATGACGAACAATTCCGCAGACGCGAGCGGGCCCTGGGCGTTGCGCGCCACGCCAGGTGCGTCGGCGATGAGGCGCGTTGATTCACGGTCAAAGCCGCTGACCATCTCGCTGTCCGCGCCGCTACGCAGGACGACAGCCCCGTCGGGCGATGCGGAAACGGCCATCGCCTGCCGGAAACCCGCCGCGATGGAGAGCACGCCCACCAGCACCGCCACCACGCCGGCGATGCCGATGACCGTGGTGGCGACCGCGCCGCGCCGTTGCGGGATGCTCAGCAACCCGAACTTCGTGATGGAGACGATTTGGGAAAACCAGTTGATGGGGCCGGCCATAGTCAAGACAGGGTAGGGCGCGCAGTCCCTTGCGCGCCGTTTTGGAGTAGCCCGGGTTCGGCGCGCACGGAGTGACGCGCCCTACCAATGAATAGTTTCATCGCTGGCATTCTACATTCTCCTTAACGCGTCCGCGACGCGCAGGCGCATGGCCTGCAGCGCGGGAAAAATTCCCGTGACCAGACCGAGCGCGATACTGAGGCCCAGGCCGATGAGCAGATCGCGCGTCGGGAAAAAGAACATCGGCAGCAGGCCGTTCGTGGGGTCGCCGCGGGAAATCACCAGCCACGCGAGTCCCAGTCCCAGCGTTCCGCCCAAGACCGTCAGCAGGCACGACTCGGCGAGCACCAGTCCGACGACTTGTCCGTTGGTGAAGCCGATGGCCTTGAGCACGCCGAATTCGCCGGTGCGTTCGCGTACCGCCTGGGCCATGGTGTTGCCGGTCACCAGCAGGATGGTGAAAAACACTGCGCTCAGGATGGCAGCGACAATGAACACGATGTTGCCGATCTGGCTCGCCCACGCCTGCACAAACGCGCCCTCCGGCTCCGTCTTGGTTTCCGCCGCCGAATTTTCAAACTCCGCATCCACCCTTTTGGCGACCTCCGCCGCCTGGGCCGGGTCTTTCACCCGGATGGTGAACCAGCCGACCTGTCCCTTGCCCCAGTCTCGCCGTGCCTCATCGAAGTAGTCGTAGCGAAAAAATAAAGGCGTTGTGTCCGTCCCCTTTTCCTTCCCCTCATAGATGCCGACGATGTCGAACTCCCAGGTCCGGTTTTTATTTTGCTTCGCCCAAATGGATGATTGAATCGGCACTTTGTCGCCGATTTTCCAGCCAAAATACTGAGCGGTGTTCCGGCCGACAATGGCCCCGGTCCGCGTCGCCAGCCACGCCTTTTTCTGTTCCGGCGAAAGGATCAACTCGGGGTGCATGTCCAAAAACTCCTCGGGCACCACCGGGTTTTGCATGAAGAAATGTTTCGAGTCCTGGAACTTTCCCCCGAACCACGTCTGATGGACCGCCAGGGCCACACCCGGGATCCGCTCCATCCGCGCCTTGTAACTCTCCGGCAGGAACCGGATGATGGACACCTTGTGCCGCACAATCAGCCGGTCTGCGCCCGCCATCGCCACGCCGCCGACCAGCGCCTGCCGGATGGACGAAAGAAAACCAAACAGGACAAACGCCACCAGGATGGACAGCAGCGTCAGCGAAGTGCGCAGCTTCTTCCGCTTCAAATTGCACCAGATAAGGTGGAAGAATTTCATTGGATGGGTGGATTGCTGGATGGTTGGATGACTGGTTGGGCGGATTTGCCGGATTCAGTCACTCTCGCCCCGTGAGGAACGAGCGGGGAGAGAGCCGGAGAGAGGGGATTCGTGAAGTCACGCGCCTCCTCTCCCCGGCCCTCTCCTCCGCTTCGCGGAAGAGAGGGGGGTGCTCCACGCAGTATCCAGTATTCCTCCAATTTTTCTCATTTGACCGGTTCGTTGCTCAATTGTCCCTTGTCCAGATACACCGTCCGTGTTGCGCGCACCGAAGCGTGCGGGTCGTGCGTGACCATGATGATGGTTTTGCCATGCTCGCGGTTCAACGCCTGGAGCAAATCCAGGATTTCGTTGCCGGCCTTGCGGTCGAGGTCGCCGGTCGGCTCGTCGCACAGCAGCAACGTCGGGTCGGTGACAATGCCGCGGGCGATGCCCGCGCGCTGTTGTTCGCCGCCGGAAAGCGTCCGCGGATAATGCTTCGCGCGATGCGACAATCCGACCACCGCCAGCGCCGTCTCCACGTGCTTCATCCGGTCTGCCTTGGACAGGTGCGTCAGCAGCAGCGGCAGTTCCACGTTTCGCTCCGCCGTCAGCACCGGCAACAGGTTGTAAAGCTGGAAGACAAACCCGACGTGCCGCGCGCGCCACGCCGCCAGCCGGTGGTCGGACAACTGGTCGAGGCGTTCACCCGCGACGGTAACGAGGCCCCGGGTCGGCCGGTCGAGACCGCCGATCAAATTCAACAGGGTGGTCTTGCCCGAACCCGACGGGCCCATCAACGCCAGAAATTCGCCGGTCGGGACCTGCAAGTGCAGGTCCGCCAGCACGTGGATGTCTTCCGAGCCGCGGTGGAAGATTTTTTCCACACTCTCAATGCGTACCAACGCGCCGTTGTTTGATTGGTTTTCGTTCATAGCTTCCTTGCCCTGACGGCCATTCCATCGGTCAAAACGGCGGGTGGATCCACGACCACGCTTTCGCCGGTGGACACGCCCGCGCTCAACACGGAGTCATCACCTTGCGTGTCAATCACCGTGGCGGCGCGGCGTTCGGCGCGGCCGTGCTGGACGACGAACACGACATCCCGTCCGTCCCGGCTTTGCACCGCGCTTTTCGGGATCAGCACCGTGCGATTCGCCGTGGCCGGCCCGCCGCCGGTCTCGTGGAACGCCACCTTTACCGCCATCTCCGGCAGGATGCGCGGGTCGAGTTGGTCGAAACCAACTCGCACCTTGACCGTGGATTTTTGCCGGTCGGCCGTCGGGATGATGGCGATGACCTTGCAGGGAATTTTCCAGTCGGGATACGCGTCCAGCGTGGCCACGACCGGCTGGCCGGGTTGAACGCGGTTGATGTAGCTCTCGTTGACATCAATTTCAATTTCCAGCGAGTCCATGTCCACAACGGTGCCGATGCCCGTGCGGGTAAATCCGCCGCCGGCCGACACCGGTGAAATCATCTCCCCCGGCTGGGCATCCTTGGTCGTGACGATGCCGGCGAACGGCGCGCGAATTACCATGTCGTCCATCTGTTGCTGCCACATGGCCACCTGGCGTTCCGCCACGGTGACATCAACTTCCTGCTGCGCCAGGTGCGCCTGCAACGATTTGGCATTCGACTCAGCCAGGTCCAGGTCGGATTGGGACGCGATGTGTTGTTTGGCCAGTTCGGTAATGCGTTGAAATTCCTGGTTCGCCTGTTTGAGCTGGGCGCGGGTTTCGTCCAGTGCCGCCCTGGCCGATTCCAATTGGGCTTGGGTCACGTTCAGGGCGGCTTTGATGTTCGTGTCGTCCAGCCGTGCCAGAACCTGGCCTTCCTTCACCTTCATGCCCTCCTCGATGAGCACCTCGACGACTTTGCCGGTGACCTTGGAGGAAACCGTCGCCGCCCGGCGCGCTGTGACGTAACCGGAGGCATTCAACACCGTGTGGTCTCCGCCGGCGCCACCGATTTCCCGCGCGACCGTCGTATGCACCTCGATGGCTTTGGGCCGCGTCAGCCACCAAATCACCCCGGCCGCCAGAACCAGAACGAAAAGGCCAATGGCGACCGGCCGGATTCGTAAATTCGATTCGAGTTTGTCGCTGCGCTTGATGCGCAAATCATCCAAAGCGGGTTTCTGTGGATCCATAAAACTGACCGGGCACAGGAAACCGTTTTTTGTCGTCAGGGTCAATTACGTTGTCCCCGGCTGAACTGTCCATTGAGTGGCCAAAAGAGGCTCATGCCGGCCGCCTCGACGTGCCGGTTGAGCCGGAGCACCATCGGTATTGAAAGGTAGGGTTGGCTCTTCCCCCTTCGCAGTACCTGCTACGCCCGTCCTCCGCAGTAGCCCTGCTACGGAGGATGGAGAGGACGGGCTGAGCCGGCCGCGGCGCGGTGGGACACCGCGCCCTACCAGAGAATTCAAACAAAGGCGAACGGCAAAATCTGTCCGTTTTTTTCTCTTCCTCCAATCGCGACGCGTTACACACCTAAACTCATGATGCGAACATACTTGCGGCACAAATACACAGCCGGTGAACCTTCCAGCGACAACAAATAATTTGATTTCGCGCAATTTGTGATAAGTTGAAGTGAATATAACAATTACGTCATTTAACTTATGACTCGTCGCGACCGGCCGGTTAAGATCCCGAAGCGGGGATGCCGTTTTAACCCTGACGGCGCCGGTCGCGGTTTATTCCGCATTGAAAACCATTGAAAAATGAAAGCCCCACTACCAACCAATGAAGCCGAACGGCTCGCAGCCCTGAAGGAATATCACATTCTTGATACCGGGACCGAGCAGTCCTACGACGATATCACCATCCTGGCCGCGCATATTTGCAATGTTCCCATTGCCATGATTTCCCTGGTGGACGAAGCCCGGCAGTGGTTCAAATCGAGAGTGGGATTGGAACAGCAACAAACGTCCCGTGACGTCGCCTTCTGTGCGCATGCGATTCTCCAGGAAGAACCCCTCATCGTCAGGGACGCAACAAAGGACCGGCGGTTTACCGACAGTACGCTGGTCACGGGCGAACCTCATATCCGGTTTTACGCGGGCTTTCCACTGATTAACGCGGAAGGATTGGCACTGGGAACACTCTGTGTCGTTGACCGTCAACCGCGCCGGCTTTCCGCCGAACAGGTGAAGACGATGCAGGCCCTGTCGCGGCAGGTCATGACGCTGCTGGAGATAAGGCGGGTTTCGGCCCGGCTGGCGGATGCGCTCGATCAAGTCAAAACGTTGCAGGCATTGTTGCCCATCTGTGCCTGGTGCAAACGAATCCGTGATGACAAGGGGTACTGGGATCAGATTGAAGCTTACTTCCATAAACATACGGGCGCCGATTTTACCCACGGCATTTGTCCCCAGTGCCTGGAGAAGGCGCATGCCGAATGGAAGTACAAACGATCAGCCACTGAAGCCGAGCAAGCGGGGAACTGATATTCGCCACGCCTCTGCGCGCCGGGCGGCATAAACTGGCCGGTCACGGTGGGTGTTGGCAAAAAGCGTTTCTCTTCGGGCCGGTTGTGGTAAGGTTGGTGCAGAAATCGCAGGCTTGAATTATGAGCAATCCCTTGCCGCCCAAGGCCGACTCCGAGATGGATGCCACGATCCTCAATGAAGTTCAGGTGCTCCTGTCGGAAAAGCGCACCTCGCTTTCCACCATGCGCACCGGCATCGCTGTCTTTGCGTTCCCGCTGTCGGTGTTGAGCATTTTAATCGCCACGTCGCGGTCGTATCAACTGCAGGAGGTGATGCAATGGCTGGTGCCATTGCTGCTGCTGAATCTGGGCCTCACCGCGCTGGGGGTTTACCTGATCGTGCACGCCTTCCGGCGGATTCATCACTACGACCGGCTGATTGACGAATTCAAACGCAAGCACAGCAAGCTGGCCGAGTTGCTGGATTGAGGGCCGTATTGAAGGACAAGCTTTGCTGTCCCTGACTAAAATTGGGGCGTCATGACCACGATTCGCGAAGCGAACATCCTGATTCGGGCAACAAATTCATGGGGCAGACTTCGCCCTCCGATTTCGGGCGGTTAAAAAACCTTCATCGTATCGAGCACGGCCCTGATGCGCGGGACCTCGTGCGTGCGGAACAAATCGGTCCTGCCCAGCGCGGCCAGCACGGCGAAGAACGGCTCGGCACAACGGACCTCGTCGCGGAAATACTCGAAGGCATGCGGCAGCGCGTGACAAATCGGGAAACCGAGCGCACGCAGCCGGAACGTGTTCAGAAAAACAGTCATCTGATGCCGCACGCGGACGGCGTTGTCCTGCAAATTGCGGTAATAAAAGCCGAGGCCGGGATCGAGGATGATTTTTCCCACGCCGTGACGCTGCGCGATTTCAATCTGCCGGCTAAAATAGCCGCGCATCATCTCAACCGGGTCGGCGCCGAAGTCGAAATCGCCCACTTCGCGGACATTTTTGCCCTGCACGTAACAAATAATCACCGCCGCGTCGTGATCCGCGACCAGGCGAAACAAGTCGTCGCCGTGGTCTGTGCCGGTGAGGTTCAAGATGTTCGCACCGGCTTCAAGGCACGCGCGGGTGACGGCGGGTTGATACGTCTCGACCGAGACCAAAACGCCCGCCCGTCGCAACTCTTTGATGACGGGAACCAGTTTGCTGTTTTGCGCTGCGCCATCCGCGCGCACGGCATGGGCAAGAGTGGATTCCGCGCCGATGTCCACGATGTCCGCGCCTTGTTCGTGCAAAACCCTGCCTCGTTGAATTGCCGCCTCCGCTGTCAGGCAGACGCTTTCGCGATACCAGGAATCGGACGAAAGATTGATGACACCCATGATGGCGGGCTGCGAGTTGAAAGCGAACGGTTTGCCGCCGATGGGGAATTCCCTCACGCGCGCGGACACAGCGGCGCGGTTTTTCTCCAGCAATTCAGCGAGTTGTTCCAGCTTCAGCATGGCAACGAAGTTATCCCAATTCCCCAATCACGGAAACGGGAAAAACGAAATCCATTGACGCGGGCGCCGGGTTCGGCTTTAAGAGGCGGACTTCGATGAACGATATGAAGCCCGACGATTCACAGAAAAAGGTGACCGGCCTGCCGGTGCTGATGCTGGTGCTGTCCGTCTATGTGTTGATTGCGTTGTTCGCCGACACGGCTTTCCATTTGCCGGCTGAAATCTCGGCCTTGTTGCGAACGTTGGACACCATCATCTGTTTTGTTTTCCTGGGGGATTTTTTCTACAACCTTTACCGGGCGGAAAACCGGCTGGCGTTTTTAAAATGGGGCTGGGTGGATTTCATTTCGAGCATTCCCATGCTGACCGTGTTCCGGTGGGGACGGGTGGTGCCGATGATTCGCGTCATCCGGGTTCTGCGTGGCGCCCGTTCGGTAAAGTACATCCTGCACATCCTTTTTAAAAACGAGGCCCGGGGAATTTTTGGCACGGTGGCCCTGGTTACAGCCACACTCCTGATTTTTGCCTCCATTGCCATTCTCAATGTTGAGACGGTGCCCGAGGCGAACATCAAAACAGCCAGCGACGCGCTTTGGTGGGCCATGGCGACCATAACCACCGGCGGCAACGGGGACAAATTTCCGGTGACCGCCGGCGGTCGCATCATCGGCGTGATCTTGATGACCACCGGCGTGGGATTTTTCGGGACGCTCACCGCTTACATTGCGTCGATGTTTTTAAACCTGGGCCGGACCCGCGGCCCGACCGAGGCCGAACTGACACAGGAATTGAGGCTGCTCCGCGAAAGAATGGAAGGCGTCGAAGCCAGGCTGCATAAAATCCACGCCGGGCTGCCGGCCCAATTCGGAAAACCGCCCGAGCCGCAGTGAGCTGATTTTGCTGTGAGACCAGCGGGCAGATTGGCTAAAAGGCGGGACGAACCTGGCATATTTGACTTAGGCTGGTTCTCAAGTAAGTTTACCACCTAACTGTCGGGTTTTGGAATGCGAAGCGCTTTATAATGATAGAATCGGCAACTTAGAGAATAACCGGTAATAATGATGCCGAAAATAAAGCCACTGCCTCGGTATTTCCTTTGGGCCGCAATTATTCTGCTTTGGGGAATTCGCCCTGTTTTTGGAGCGGATTTGAAGGTTTTACCTGGTCATGTACCGAAAATCATTTCGCGCCTGACGCCGAAAGGCCGTTTGCCAGCGACCAATCATCTTTTTCTTGCCATCGGTTTGCCACTGCGGAATCAGGCAGCGTTGGATGAGTTGCTCCGGCAACTTTACGATCCGCGCAGCACCAATTTTCACAAATTTCTCACGCCGCCGGAATTCACCGCGCGCTTCGGCCCGACGGAACAGGATTATCAGGCGGTCATAAAATTTGCAGCGGCAAATGGCCTGACCGTGACCGGCACGCATGGCAACCGCGTGGTGCTGGATGTGGAAGGCAGCGCGTCAAACGTCGAGCAGGCGTTTCACATCACGTTGCGCAATTACCGGCATCCGACGGAAGCCCGCGATTTTTTTGCGCCGGAGCCGGAGCCTTCGGTGCCGGCGAATTTATCCGTGGTGACGGTCGAGGGTTTGAGCGATTACGGGCTTCCGAAGCCGTTGTCGCACAGGATTGATCCGTTGAAAATCCGTCCGCTGGGCGGTTCCGGCCCCAGTGGGTATTACGCCGGCAACGATTTTCGCAACGCCTATGCGCCCGGCACGACGCTCAACGGCGCGGGACAGTCGGTGGGGCTTCTGGAATTTTCCGCCTATTACAAGGCGGATATCACCAATTACGAGAACACCATCGGCCTGACCAATTATGTTCCCCTGACCAACGTGGTGGTCGGTCGTTCCGCCCCCGGCACGGCGAACAACGACGAAGTGGCCTTGGACATCGAGGTGGCCATCGCCATGGCGCCGGGACTTTCCCGGGTGATTGTTTATGAGATAAAAACTGTCAGCCCCAGTTCCATCTTGAGCCGCATGGCCAACGACAATCTGGCCAAGCAATTGAGTTCCTCCTGGACCTGGAGCGGGGGACCGAACGCGACGATTGACGGTATTTTTAAACAGATGGCCGCGCAGGGGCAGTCGTTTTTTCAGGCCTCCGGCGACGACGACGCTTACACCGGCAGCCAGACACTGGATAATGCCAGCCAGGCCACCACGCCAGTGGACAGCACGAACCTCACCTGTGTTGGCGGCACCGCCCTGGTGATGAACGGCTCCGGTGTTTCCTGGTCATCGGAAACCGTCTGGAATTGGAACAACAGTGGCCAGCCGAATATCGGCTCCGGCGGCGGCATCAGCACTTACTACACGATTCCTTACTGGCAGACCAATGTCAGCATGACGGCCAATTCCGGTTCGACCACCCGGCGTAACATCCCCGACGTGGCGCTGACGGCGGATTCGGTTTATGTGGTTTACAATAATGGCAGCTCCGGCGGCTTCGGCGGCACGAGTTGCGCCGCGCCGTTGTGGGTGGGCTTTTGCGCGCTCGTCAACCAGCAATCCGTCACGAATAGCGGAACGACCGTTGGATTTTTGAACCCCGCACTTTACGCCATCGCCAGCGGCACGAATTACTCCGCCTGTTTTCACGACATTACCACTGGCAACAACATCGGCACCGGCACGCCCGGCCTTTTCTACGCCGCCACCAACTACGACCTTTGCACCGGCCTCGGCACACCGAACGGAACAAACCTGATCAACGCCCTCGCGCCGCTCTCTTTGCCATACTTCATCACCCAGCCGTTCAGCCAGACCGTGACCAACGGCACCAGCCTCACATTTAGCGCCACTGCCGGTGGCCGGTCGCCGTTGAACTACCAGTGGCGGTTCAATGGCACCAATCTGCCTGCTGGCGGAAATATTTCCGGCACCACGAGCAATGTACTATCCATCACGGCGGCAACGACCAACAACTCCGGCAATTACAGCCTGATCGTCACCAACAGCTACGGTTCCGTGACCAGCAGCGTCGCGGTTTTGAGCGTCGGTTTTGCGCCCGCGTTTTCTGCGCAGCCGACCAACCTGGCCATTTTGTCCGGCAGCAACGCTGTTTTCAGCGCGACGGTCAGTGGTTCGACGACGCTCGTTTATCAATGGCGAAAAAACGGCACCAACCTTGTCAATGGCACCGGCATCTCCGGCGCGACCAGCAATGTCCTCACGCTCACCGCCGTCACGACCAGCAGCAGCGGCAATTACAATTTGTCCGTGACAAACAGCTTTGGTGCGATCACCAGCAGCGTCGCCACCTTGACCGTCGTGCTGCCGCCGGCGATCGCCAGTTCCTCGCTCACCAACCACACCGCCCAGTGTGGCAGCAACAACCTCACGTTCGCTGTCACCGTATCCGGCACGCCGCCGTTGAGCATTCGATGGAGCCTGGACGGTGCGCCCGTCACCGGCGCGACCAACACCGGCTTTTCACTCACCAATCTGCATCTGCCCAATCATACCGTCACCGTCATCGTCACCAATCTTTACAGCAGCGTCACCAGCAACGCAGTCGTGACCGTTCTCGACACGCTTGCGCCACTCATCACGCTCAACGGCGGCAATCCTATTTACGTCGAACTCGGCAGCACCTTCACCGATCCCGGCGCAACGGCCAATGACGCCTGTGCGGGGGTTGTCCCGGTCAGCGTGAGCGGCAGTGTCAACACCAACGCGCCCGGCACGAACGCGCTGACTTACACGGCGACCGATGGTAACGGCAACACCAACACGGCCACACGCACCGTTATCGTGCGTGACGTCACGCCGCTCATTACCGATATCGTGGTGGGCAATGGCAGGGTGACCTTGAGCCTCGGCGGCGCGCTCGGTTACACCTACATTTTGGAAACGACGACGAACCTCATTTTGCCCGGCGGTTGGCAGTTCATCGCGACGAACTCGCCCGGCACAAACAGCATCTGGCAGTACACCGACACGCAGGCCACGAACTTCACACAACGGTTCTACCGGCTTAAACTCGCGCAATAATTTCTGGTGGGCGCGCGTCCCCGCGAACCGCTTGTCCAGCGCGCCAAAAAAAGCAAGATGGCAGTGACGCCGGAGAGATTGGCGGCATGTCTGAGACGGGACTGGCGGGGGAATTGAGGGCGTTGAAACCGGGCTGCATAAAATCCACGCCGGGCTTCCGGCGCAATTCGGAAAACCGCCCGAGCCGCAGTGAGCTGATTTTGCTGTGAGACAACTGCCTTGCATGGATGCCAGCCAGCCACTAATGTTTCTTTGGCTGCGCCCGTAGCTCAGTTGGATAGAGCATCTGCCTTCTAAGCAGAGGGTCCCGCGTTCGACTCGCGGCGGGCGCGCCAGTTCAAACAATTGTGCTGTAGAATTTTACCTGCCGATCAACCGATTGTGAACGTTCTGAAGGTTGGTGAAGTCTGGCGAGACAATCATAATAAACCCATGTTGGCTTCGTGTCCGTCCGCTCAAACTTCCGAAGATTGCCTGGAGGTTGATTCGTTGGTAACGTTTGCGGCGTTTCGATGAATGCCGAATCAGAACCTGTGCCTCGGAATAAGTCCTGGCTGGCAACGCATCCCCGTATCGTAATCGGTTTCATTTTGGTCGTGTGTCTGGGTCCGTTTATCAACAAGGCTATCCATGTGGATGACGCGCTCTTCGTTTGGGCGGGGGAATGGATTCAGCATCATCCCATGGACTTTTTCGGTTCCGAAGTGACTATTTGGCTTTCCACAATCCCCATGTGGAAAGCCAACTGTAATCCACCGTTGATGTCCTACTTTCTGGCGGGGGTGGCCTGCTTGTTCGGCTGGAACGAAAACGTTCTGCACCTGGCCTGTCTGGCGGTGGCCTTCGCCGCCGCGCTGGGCATTTATTCCCTGGCGCGGATGTGGTGTGAGCGGCCGCTGTTGGCGACGCTGATAGGCATCCTCACGCCGGTGTTTCTGGTGTCGAGCACGACGCTGATGTGCGACGTGCTGATGCTGGCCTTCTGGATCTGGGCGCTGGTGGTATGGGAGCGAGCCTTGGGGAGCGAGCAAAGCCGGTGGCAATTCGTCGGGGCTGGAGTTCTTGTCGGCCTGGCGGTATTGACCAAATACAGCGCAATCACATTGCTGCCCCTCCTGCCCCTGTTGAGCCTGCTGCGGACCCGGAAGTTGGGGGTCTGGTGGTTGGTGGGCTTGGCGGTGCCGATGCTGATGGTGGCGGGTTACGAGTGGATGACGGCGAGGATGTATGGCCGGGGGCTGTTATTTGCCGCAGCCCACTTTGCGCAAACGCACCGGATCGGATTTTCCGGTGTGGCGAAAGGGATTATTAGTCTGGCGTTTGCGGGTGGCAGCCTGTTGCCATTGATGTTCTTTGCGCCATGGCTGTGGCGGCGGCGGACATTGTTGGCAATGGGTGTCATTATTTTTGGGTTGTTGCTGGTGGTGTTTCGGCTGTGTGGCAACCTTGGGCTGATCCACCCTTGGGCATATCCCAAACTAATGAACCATTGGGACTTCCTGTTGCAGGTGATGATATTGACTGCGGGTGGGTTGCTGCTGGTGCTATTGGTGGCGAGCGAAGCGTGGCAGCGGCGGGACATCATTACCGCGGTTCTCGTGTTCTGGATACTGAGCGGGCTGTTCTTTGCGGTTGTGTTGAATTGGACGATCAGTGCCCGGAGTTATCTTCCAATGGTACCGGCGGTGGTGATATTGCTGGTGCGGCGGATGGGGCGTCAGCAACCTTTAATCGGGGATGTTTGGTTGTTGGGGCCATTAATCCCGGCGGCGGTGATCACGATGAGCGTTGCGGTGGCTGACTACCGACTGGCCAATTCGGATAGAACGGCGGCGGAACAAATTGCCGCGAAATACAAACCCGCAGACCACCAGCTGTGGTTCGAGGGAGGATTTTCGACATTCCAATATTACATGGAAAAACTCGGCGGTAAACGGATGGATGTGGAACAGTCCGTACTGCAACCGGGAGATGTTGTCGTTATGCCAGAGCTCAATGACGCCTTTTTCCCACTTCCGGCAGGGAGCGTGGGATGGGAGGGATATTTGAAATCGCAGCCGCGTTGGTGGATGAATCCCGTTGGGAGCGAGGAACACAGTTCGGCGGGATTCTATGGGGCGGATTGGGGACCTGTCCCCTTTGCCATCGGAAGACTGCCCAGACAACTTTACTATGTCGTAAAGGTTTTTCCCCGGGTGCAATTCACATCGCAACCCGTCAACCCACAAGAAGTGCAGGCTGGCGATGTGCCGAGCTTTTCGCTCATTCCATTCAAAGTGGACGATAAAACAACCTTCCCAACGAAATCAGAGGTCACCATGCATCTTCAACGAGCCAGCCAGCTTGCCGGCGAGGGAAAGATTGAAGCAGCCATTCAAACCTATCGCCAAGCCTTGGCTGTGGATTCCAACAACCCGGTGGTATTGAACGATCTGGCATGGATTCTTACAGCGGCTAACAAGCCGGAATTACGTGATGGCCAGGAAGCGGTGCGGCTTGCCACCAAGGCCGTTGAATTGACCCACCGCAGAGAACCAATCTTGATCGGGACGCTCGCCGCCGCCTACGCCGAAACCGGCCAGTTTACGAATGCGGTCGAAATGGCCAACAATGCGGTTGCCTTGGCCTTGGTAACAGGCCAGGAAGATGTAGCCGGGAAATATTTCAAACTGCGAAAGCTGTACGCGGCGGGCATGACGTTAAGCACAGCGCTAGCCCCGTAGTGCAGCATATTCTAACCGTCATATAGCTGTTTGCCAACACGCGGCCAATTTGACCGAAGACCAGTGATGGCCGTTGGCGCGAGATTTGCCTTGGTGATGTCGGGTTTAAAAGGACATTAGTGGCAGCGCGGTCGTTTGGTGGCGGGGTGCGCCAAGGCGAGCGATTTTTACGAGTTGGCCACCCGCTCAGATTTTCCAGCAGGCATGCGTCCGGTCGTTCAGGCAGGCCAGCAAATAAATAATATATTGCCGCTGGTTTCCGGTCAGGTCCGGCTCGCGCAAGGCCTTTTTCAGGGTCCATTTCGCGCGCCATTTATGATTCATTTGCTGGTGGAGTTTGGCCTTCAGCACGAGGGTTTCGTAATGACTGTGGTCCTCGGCGAGCTTGGCCCTCGCAAGTTGCAGGGCATCATGACCGGGGAGGGAACGCACGTTGAAGCCAGCGCATATTTCCAGAACAGATTATTCCCTTAGAACCGGTGCCGTCAAAATTAAAACTTATATTTTGTGCTCCCGGACCGGAATTCCCTGATGTCCAGAAAGGCGTTTACCGGCTGCAACGTTTGATTGAAAAGGGCGGCGGCTTGCCGCAAGCTCACGGCGTGAAACCGGGAAAACTCATTACACTGGTGCTGGCCGCAATGTTCTGGGCGGGTTGCCAAAAGTCCGGCGACGTGGCGCCGACACCATCGGTTGATGACCTGCTGCCCACGCAGGCGCAGCCGAAGTTGCCGACGATGAGAATCTATCTCGGCGCGGAACAATTGGACGCCGAGCTGGCGCTCACCACCGAGCAAGAGCGCATCGGCATGATGTTCCGCACCAACATCCAGGAAACCGATGCCATGCTCTTTGTTTTTTCCCAACCGTATCGCGCGTCGTTCTGGATGAAAAATTGTCCCGAATCGCTTTCCGCCGCCTACATCGATCCGGACGGTGTCATCGAAGAAATTCATCACTTCGAAAAGAACGATACCAACGCCGTCGTCGCAGCGCGCGACGACATCCTATACGTTTTGGAGGTCAAAGACGGCTGGTTCGCGCGGCACAACATCAACCCCGGCACCGTCATCTGCACTGAAAAAGGCTCGCTGCGGGAGACTTTTTTCTCAAACCGTAGTTCCATTTTCAGGAGAAACGAGCCGGGAAAAGCGGCGCATAAGAGCCAACGCGGGTAAAAGGGCTGCGCTGGATTCGTGTTGGTTTTACCTCCCGACCTGTCGAAGATTGCTTGTCATCTGACAGACCAGTAACGTTTCTGGCGTTTTACGGACACCGAATCACAACCTGTGAATTTGAAGAAATCCTGGATTTCAGCGCATCCCCGCGTCGTGATTGGGTTCATCCTGGTTGTGTGTCTGGGTCCGTTTATCAACAAGGCCATCCATACGGATGACGCGCTCTTCGTTTGGACGGCGGAATGGATTCAAAAGCATCCGGTGGATTTCTTTGGTTTAAAGGTGAACTGGTGGTTTTCGGCTATCCCCATGTGGGTGGCCAACTTCAACCCGCCGCTGATGTCGTACTTTCTGGCGGGGGTAGCCGCTTTATTTGGTTGGAACGAAATGGTTCTGCACCTTGCCTGTTTGACTGTTGCGTTCATGGCCGCCATGGGAATTTATTCGCTCGCCCAAATGTGGTGTGACCGGCCGTTGCTGGCCACCGTGGTTGCGATATTCACGCCGGCGTTCATGGTTTCAAGCACGGCACTCATGTGTGACGTTTTGATGTTGAGCCTCTGGATTTGGGCATTGGTGCTCTGGGAGCGCGCATTGGGAAGCGAGCAAAGCCGGTGGCAATTCGTCGGAGCTGGAGTTCTTGCGGGTTTGG
>Ga0116104_1000385_pt1 | contig 32661 bp, 31 predicted proteins | sample June2015DPH_4_15_FD_89715 | JGI IMG/M metagenome (GOLD analysis project Ga0116104, IMG submission 89715) | Peatland microbial communities from SPRUCE experiment site at the Marcell Experimental Forest, Minnesota, USA - June2015DPH_4_150 | ecosystem: Environmental > Terrestrial > Soil > Wetlands...
AAGGCAATTTGAAGAGGTGACAGCAAGGGAGAGTGGGAAACCTTTGCCTCCTAAAGAGAGGCAGTTGGTTCCAAAAAGAATATTCCCAATCACCATCACCGGCCAGGGAATTGCGAGACAGGGATACGAAGTTTTTGTAAAGGAAGAGCTGGTAGGTCACGTGACGAGCGGAACCATGGTTCCCTATTGGGTTTTTTCCGATCGGGGAATCCTTTCAGAGCCTACCGATGAAAAAAAGATGAGGTCCATCGCATTGGGGTATATCGATGTAGATTTTAAAGAAGGGCAGAGAATAGAAATTCTTCACCGGGGAAAGAAATTTGAAGGTGTGATCGTGGAAAGGCATCTTTCAAGTGAAGCTCCGCCTTATGCCCATCCTATCCTGATTGAAGAACCGAAGAAAAAACCTGTGGTGGCAGGAAATTTAAAGGAGTTAACTGAGAATCTGGTCAATCGTGTTGTTGAGAACACCCGTTGGAGGCAGAGAGAGACCTTCAATCTTATCCCTTCCGAAACGACTCCCTCTCTTCTCGTTAGGCTTCTCACTATTTCTGATCCATCGAGCCGATATGCTGAACACAGGTTGATGAAAGCCTTCAGGGAGAGCGATGTCTTCTATTATCAAGGAACAAAGTTAATCGGAGAAGTTGAGGTCCTTGTCGCAGATGAGCTTCGGCGCTTCATAGGGTGTTCAGAGGTTGAAGCGAGGGTGATCAGCGGTCAGATGGCCAATACCGCTGTCTTCAGCGGGATCGTGGATTACCTCAATCGTTTGGACCGGAGAAGCGAGCCTCGCCGAATCAGAAAGGTGATGAACCATCATATCGGGAGGGGGGGTCATCTGAGCGCCCAGCCCATGGGGGCTTTGAGAGACTTTGTTGCTCATGATCCGATGACCGAGAGGCCGGCGGCCATTCCTTTTCCAGTGGTAAAAGAAGATCCCTATCGGATTGATCTTAAGAAGACAAAAGAACTTTTGGAAGAACACAAGCCTGAATTAATCGTTCTGGGCAAGAGCATGGTGATCTATAAAGAGCCTTTGAGAGAAATTGCTGAAATGACCGCAAACATGAATCCAAAGCCGATCCTGCTTTATGATATGGCTCATGTCCTGGGATTGATCGGACCTCATTTTCAAGAGCCCTTTAAAGAAGGCGCGGATATTGTCACGGGCTCTACCCATAAGACTTTCTTCGGGCCTCAGAGAGGGCTCATTTCAAGCAACATGTCAGAGGGGACGGAATATGAGGAGCTCTGGGAGGCGATTGTTCGCCGAGTTTTTCCCGGAAGTGTGAGCAACCATCATTTGGGAACACTGGTAGGCCTTTTGCTTGCCGCCTATGAAATGAATGCCTATAAATCCGATTATCAGAAGGCCGTGATCGCAAATGCTAAGGCCTTTGCTCGATTCTTAAAAGAAAGAGGATTAACGGTAGAAGGAGACCCCAACATTGGGTATACAGAGACCCACCAGGTCATTGTTAGGGTCGGTTACGGGAAAGGGCCATTGATCGCCGAACGATTGGAAGAAAATAATATCATTGTCAATTATCAGGGCGCACCGGATGATGAGGCCTTTACGACGGCGAGTTGCCTCAGGATGGGAGTTCAGGAGATGACGCGTTTCGGGATGAAGGAAGATGATTTTGGCCAGCTGGCTGAGTATATGAGTCAGGTGATCCTTCATGACCGGCCCGTGGCTAAGGAGATTTCTCAATTCAGGAAAAAATTTACTGAAATGAAATACTGTCTACCTGAAGCAGACTCTCGATCCTTGGTAGAAAAATTATTGGAAGTGATTCGGTAATTTTTCCCCTTCCCTCAATCGAGGGGAAATTGGACTCGACTTTTTCTTGACATTTAAAGATTAACGTCTTACAATGTGGGACATGAAAACAGGGTCATTAACAATCCGATTGGATAAGGATCTCGACAAGTTGCTGACCAGGGCCAGCAAGCGCTTGGGGAAGAATAAGAGTGAAATTGCTCGCGAGGCTTTACGTCGACAGCTAAGGCTCGAACAGTTCGAGGAATTGAGGAAAAGGATTATGCCTTTCGCAGAAGCCCGCGGGATACTAACTGATGAAGATGTCTTCTCCCAGATCTCATGAGGGTTTTTCTTGACACCAATGTCCTGGTCAGTGCAGTCGCCACACGAGGGCTCTGTGCAGATGTGTTGAGGGAAGTCCTTCGTCACCATCATCTCATTATATCTCCCGAACTTTTAACAGAATTGGAAAGCGTGTTTCGAAAAACACTGGGCCTTCCGCAAAATATTATTTTTGAATTCATCGAAGTCATTAAGCAAGATTCACAACTTTCAGTTTCCTCTCCGTTGCTCAATGTCAATATACGAGACAAGGACGATTTGTTAATGCTATCCTCCGCATTGAATGGCGGAGCTGATCTCTTTATCACTGGCGATAAGGAACTGCTCGGATTGCAAAGCATAAAGAATATGGGCATTGTTTCACCCAGGATGTTCTGGGAGAGGCTGAAGGCTTAATGTCGTTTTTTCATGTTTCGATACCATGCTCTGGTCCTGTGCACCAAGCAGTTTATTATAAAAGAAGGAGGGATTAAAATGACCGCGCAAAGAAAATTTAGTTGTTGGAAGTTAATAATTTTTGCATGCTTGGTTATCGTTTTTGGTTGCGCAAGTCCCCCCAAAACTCTTGATCCTTCTGTTACTGGACCACAGGTGATTGTGAATCCGGAATGCATTCGTCTTGGAGTGGTTAAGATGAGGGATACGAATATCGTTTTTGAGGGATCTGGGTTTCAAGCTAAACCCGGAGATTCTGTGTTAATCACTCTCACAGGACCGAGTGAAACTCAGGTGATCGCGGCCGAGGCTCCGATTCAAAAGGATGGGACTTTCAAGGCAACGGTGCCTCCCTTAACAAAGATCATGGAGTTTTTGAGGGCGGATGTGACGTTTAATGAAAAGTTTGAAAATGTCGTTGTCATCAGTCAGCCCCCAATTCCAAAGGGCGTCTATACGGCTAAAGTGGAAAGTATGGTTTCAAAACAGACAGCAGAAACGAAGCTAACCGTGAAAGGGAAAACCGTCATCGATAGTCTGAAGGATTGGATTGGGAAGTTAAAAGGAAAGATCCAATATAAAGAGTCTAAATAGAAAATAAAAGGGACACTTTCTAAAATATGGGAAGTGTCCCTCTTCGCCTCACTTCAAAAAACCTACAGAAAAAGCCAATAGGAATTGTCCGGCGTAATAGAGTGGCAAGCCGAGGAGCCGATTTCGATATTCCTCTTTTATGAATTTGTCCCGGGCGACAAACAGGTCAGAGAAGTAAAAACAAAGGGACCCGGCGAAGATGAATGCCCTACCGGAAATGGGAAAAAAGGATTTTGAAAAAACCGCCCAGGCCCCGGATGCCATGACGGTTATCACCAGGATATATAGCAAGACGGGAATAAGCATGGACTTTAAATGGGGACGAAGCCAGAGAAAAATAAGAGCACTCAACCCAAAGATGATGAAGAGCCCTGCTGAGATCCAGTGATCGATTTGAGTAAGAGATGAAAAACTAAAGATGTAAAAAATATGCCCGATCAAAAAAGCGACCAGCCCTCCCATAAACGCCTTTTCCTGAGGTAAAGCTAGACACACATCTCCGACGAGGCAAAAAATCAAACCAACGAGGAGATAGTGATAATAGGCTGGAACCGGATGAGGCTGCAAAAGCGCGGTCGTGACAAAGAGCAATGAAAGGATGGACTTCACGATCAATAGAGGTAATCTGTATTTCTTCTTCTCATAATAAAGTAGTCCCGATAGTAAAATGATACCCAAAATGATCATTAAACCATTCATCATGCTCCCTCCTCTGCTCAGGGGATCGGAAAAAATCCTAAACTAGAATCCTCCCGGGTTAAAAATAACGAAGGCCCTTATATGATGAGAGTCTATAAGACACTTGTGGTCTCGTCAACAAGAATTGGAAGATCATTTATTCGGGTTGAGGTTGAGAAGAAATAAAAACCCTCAACCATAAGGCGGTTGAGGGCTTGAATAAGTTACTTTAGGAGTCAAAGAAGAAAAATTTGGATTAGCCGACTCTTGGGGGCTGGCGGCGTTTTCTCTCCGCCACCTTCAGTCTGGCTATAGAACGACGCAGGGCGGCCTCAGCGACAGCCGCATCGATGGTAAGTGGTGCCACCTTCAACGTTTCTTGAGCACGCTTCTTTGCTTCCTCAGCACGAGCGATATCAATTTCATCAACACGTTCACAGGCATCGGCCAAAATAATCACTTTGTCAGGACGGACTTCCAGAAAGCCGCCACTGATGGCGAGGTATTCTTCTCCTTTATCTTTTCTGATCATTAAATCCCCAGGCTGAAGCATCGTCATCAAAGGGGCATGGTGGGGAAGAATGCCCAATTGCCCCTCCACACCCCAGGCAATTAACGCGCTCACCTCATCAGAAAAAACCATTCTTTCTGCAGTCACAATCTCTAACTTAAATGTTGCCATACTCTCATCCGCTTACTTGAGGCTAACCGAATCCAAATTTCAAATGAATGTCAAAATGATTCTATGTCAAAACTCTTTCCTTTTCTTAATTTTGTCATTTGAGCTTTGGATTTCATTTGAGCTTTGAGTTTTGACATTTGGCATTCTCTCATCTCTTTCAGATTATCCTCTAATCTTTTTAGCCTTTTCCACTGCTTCGTCAATAGTGCCTACCAGGTAGAACGCCGCTTCAGGAAGATCATCGTGTTTTCCTTCTAAGATTTCCTTATAACCTCTCACGGTCTCTTTGATGGGGACATATCTGCCCGGGGTCCCGGTAAATTGTTCAGCGACATGAAATGGCTGGGAGCAGAACCTCTGAATCTTCCTGGCTCTGGCTACCGTGAGCTTATCTTCCTGGCTCAATTCCTCTATACCCAAAATAGCGATGATATCCTGCAATTCTTTATATCTCTGCAAGGTTGTCTGCACCCCTCGAGCGACTCGATAGTGGTCTTCACCGACAATGGCAGGATCAAGTATGCGAGAGGTGGAAGTCAGGGGATCAACAGCCGGGTAAATTCCCAGCTCAGCGATGGAACGCTCTAAAGCCACCACAGCGTCAAGATGACCGTAAGTCGCTACAATGCCTGGATCGCTGTAATCATCAGCAGGAACATAGATCGCCTGGAAAGAGGTGATGGAGCCTTTCTTCGTGGTGGTAATCCTTTCTTCTAACTCTCCAACGTCCGTACCCAAAGTCGGCTGATAACCCACGGCTGAAGGCATGCGTCCGAGAAGGGCGGATAGCTCCATATTCGCCAGAACATAGCGATAGATATTATCGATGAACAGGAGCACATCTTGGCCTTCAATATCACGGAAATATTCTGCTACGGTGACACCGGTAAGGGCGACACGGGAGCGGACACCTGGGGTTTCATTCATCTGACCAAAGACCATCACGGTCTTATCCATAACACCGGAACGTTTCATCTCTAACCATAGGTCATTGCCTTCTCGGGATCTTTCACCTACACCCGCAAAGACGGAAAATCCTCCGTGCTCAGCAGCAATATTGCGAATGAGTTCCATGATGATGACGGTCTTACCGACTCCAGCCCCACCATAAGCACCGATCTTGCCACCTCTTGTAAAGGGAGTGACGAGATCCATCACTTTCAATCCTGTCTCAAGTATTTGAGGAACGGTCTCTTGCTCCGTAAGGGGGGGAGGCGGACGGTGAATCGGCCATTTCTCGTCCGTTTTTACCTCACCCAATCCATCGATGGCTTCGCCAAAGACATTAAATAACCTCCCTAACGTAGCTCGTCCTACAGGTACTGAAATGGGAGTTCCCATATCAATGGCTTCGGCTCCTCTTGCCAAACCATCCGTGGGGGTCAAGGAGACACCACGTACCCAATTGTTGCCAATATGAGCTTGTGCCTCCACGATCACTTTTGTGCCATTCATGGGAATGACGATGCCATTATAGATGGCCGGCAGCTCACCCTGAGGAAATTCCATGTCCACCACGGTTCCTATGACTTGTACGACTTTCCCTTTTGCCATCTCCTTAGCTCCTTATTCTTTGTCCCGGCGGATGAATCCGTCCCGACATTCGTCGGGAGATGTCGCCCCACATGGGCGTTAAGTTAGGTGTCCCACCGAAGGCGGGACTTGGCCCGTGGGGCTACACTTATATCGTTAAAGCCTCAGCCCCTCCGCTAATATCACAGATCTCCTTTGTGATCATCTCTTGTCTCGCTTTATTCAAAGATAAGCTTAAATCTTTGATCAGGTCTTCCGCATTGTCACCCGCATTGCGCATGGCGACCATCCGTGCGGATTGCTCACTGGCAATGAGCTCAAGGACAGCATGGTACACTTCCATCTCAACAAATCTTGGTAGCAATTCATTTAAAACAGTGAAAGGATCAGGCTCATAAATATATTCCGCCACCTGTCCTGGAGGAAGCGTTGCCGGCTCAATAGGAAGCAAAACTTCTATGGTCGGTTTCTGTACCACGGTACTGATAAAACGAGGGTAGGCAAGATAGACCAAATCAGCCTCACCATGACTATAGTCATCCATCACCACTCTTGAGATCGGCATGGTTTCCTGCATGGTCGCTCGATCGCTGATACCAGTGAATTCAGCACGTACATCCAGTTTGGCAATACGAGCAAAGGCCCTTGCCTTACGACCTACCGTAATGACGGTCACAGGGGCTTTCTGTCCCAGAATGAACTCAGCCACAAGCCGATTCAAGTTCGTATTCAATCCACCACATAATCCTCGGTCGGTACCAATGTGGATGAGGGCAATTTTTTTCACTTCTCGTTTCTCAAGGAGGGGAAGGATTTTCCCCTTGATGCCAGGTTCGATGGCGATGTTAGCAATCACCTGGCGTATTTTTTCAGTATAAGGTCGTCCCGCCAGTGCCTGTTGTTGCGTTCTCCTCATTTTAGCGGTGGCCACCATCTCCATCGCGCGGACAATCTTTGTGGTGCCCTGGATACTACGTATGCGGCGGCGTAAGACTTGAATGCTAGCCATTTAGAAAGTACTTCCTTGTTTGAACTCTGTGATGGCTGTCTTTAAAAGATTTTCAGTTTCAGGTTTTATCTCATACTCTGTATTGATTTTTTTCTCTATCTCAGGATGATTCGTCTCCATGAATCGGTGGAAATTTTCTTCCCAGGGAATCACTTTTTCCACGGGAACGTCATCCAGATAGCCATTGGTGACGGCATAAAGAATACTTGACTGCTTTCCAAGGGACATGGGGGTTTGCATGGGTTGCTTCAATATCTCAGTAATGCGGCGACCTCGCTCAAGCTGGTCCCGGGTTGCCTTATCTAATTCTTCACTCCCAAACTTCGCAAAGGCTTCCAACTCACGAAATTGGGCGAGCTCCAATCTTAGCCTTCCGGCTACTTGTCTCATGGCTTTCCTTTGAGCCGAACCACCTACCCGGGAGACGGATAACCCCACATTGATCGCCGGACGAATTCCGGCATTGAATAAATCTGGCTCAAGATAAATCTGCCCATCTGTGATGGAAATGACATTGGTAGGGATGTAAGCTGAGATATCTCCAAGTTGAGTCTCAATGATAGGCAAAGCCGTGAGCGAGCCCCCGCCTTGTTCTTTAGACAGCTTGGCAGCTCTCTCCAGAAGGCGGCTATGGAGGTAAAAAATATCTCCGGGATAAGCCTCTCTTCCCGGCGGACGGCGTAATAATAAGGAAAGTTGGCGATAAGCCCAGGCATGCTTATAAAGATCGTCGTAGAGAATCAAGGCATCTTTCCCTTGTTCCATGAACTCCTCACCGATCGCACAGCCTGCATAAGGGGCAATATATTGGAGTGGAGCTGGGTCAGAGGAATCTGCTGCCACTATTATTGTATATTCCATCGCTCCGAACTTCTCCAATGTAGCGATGGCCTGAGCTACCTTGGATGTTTTTTGTCCAATGGCGACATAGATGCAGATCAAATTTTGACCTTTCTGAGCAATGATACTATCCAGGACAATGGCAGACTTGCCGGTAAAACGGTCACCAATAATCAGCTCACGTTGCCCTCGGCCAATAGGAATCATACTGTCTATTGCCTTAATGCCGGTCAACACGGGTGTATCGACCGGGCTTCTCTTTGTTACGTCTGGCGCCACTCTCTCTACTGGACGGGTCTTCCCGGCCTTAATGGGTCCCTTCCCATCAAGGGGACGGCCCAGAGGGTCAACTACCCTTCCTATCAGAGCGTCTCCCACAGGAACCTCAATGACTCTACCTGTCGCTTTTACCTCATCCCCCTCTTTGATCTTGCTACAATCGCCGAGGATAACCGCTCCAACATTATCCTCCTCCAGGTTTAAAGCCAGACCCGTAATGTCATGGGGGAATTGGAGTAATTCGTTGTAAGCGGCCTCCCCTAATCCATGGATGTGAGCGATGCCATCGCCTACTTCGATCACTGTCCCCACGTTCGTGACAGTTACCGCAGCACCAAAACGCTCAATTTGTTCTTTAATTACAGCAACAATATCTTGGTCTCGGGTTGCCATCTTACCCCCTCTCTAAGTTAGAAAATATGGATTTGGTCCAACGGCAACGGTAAAGATGCTCGTTTCGTCAAAGAGATATGTCGTTGGTCTTTAACTTTTTTAACCGTAACCCTTTGACTCTAAACCAAACGGGCTTCGTAACCTTTACCCACAAACCATGCGAAGTTACTACCTACCCACTTCAACCAAAGTTCTTTTCAAGGTTTCCAATTTTTGATGGATGCTGCCGTCAATAAGCATGTCACCGATTCGGGCTATGAATCCTCCGATGACGGATGGGTCTACCTGAGCGTCAACAACAACCTTGCGCTCAACAATTTCTCCAAGACGGTGAGAAATTGCATCCCTCTCTTTGTCACCCAAAGACAATGCAGTCGTCACTTTAGCACGTTCGATACCACGATGAGCATCCAGCAACTCGTTATATGTTTGTGATATATCGCCGCTGAGCCTTAATATACCTTTACTGACCAAGAGAAGAGCCAGGTTAAAGGCCAAGGGATTAGTCTCCCCCAATCGCTCTTGCAGAAGACTTTTCTTGGCAGCGAAAGATAGACTAGGGTTTTCCAACAAAGCCATGAGTTTGTTATCTGTCGTCAAGTCGGCTATTTTTTTCAAGCCTTCTTGCCAGCTCTCAAACTCATTTCTTTCTAAGGCTATCTCGAAAACAGCCTGGGCATATCGTTTCGCAGAACTTATTCTACGCATCTATTCCGTCAATTCTTCTTGAGCGTGACACTCTCCTGAAGTGTCTCCTCAATCAGCTTACGATGTTTTTCCCTATCCAGGGTCTCTTTGATCACTTTTTCAGCAGCCGCTATGGAAATATCTACAAACTCCCGGCGCAAATCCCCAACGATTTTATCGCGCTCTGTTTCTAATTCAGATCGCGTACGGTCAATCATCACCTGCGCCTGCTTGGCTGCCTCCTGCTTCGATTCTTCCTTTAGCCTCTCCCCTACTTGCATCGCCTGGGTAATAATGGCCTGTGCTTCTTGGCGCCCCTTCTCAATCTGTTTTTGTACCTCTCCTTTAGCCTGCTCATATTCTTTCTTGATAGCCTCGGCCAGTTCCATTGCGTCCTTGGTCCTTTGCGCCCTCTCGTCAAGCACCTTCATCACCGGTTTGTATAAGAAGAGGCGTAATAGAACAAGCAAGATAATGAAATTGACGATGAAAACCACCAACAGTGGTAAATTAATACCTAAACTTGCGAAGCCTCCCATGGTGCCCCCTTCAAGTATTTGCTAACGGCAAACTAGTTCGCTTTCATATTCATAGCGATATAGGTAATCAATCCGGCAAGAGAAAATACCGCTATGGCGACGACAATAAACAATGCCACCGCTGCTCCGATAAGCATACCCGGTAAGCTTGTGGATGACTCTTCCTGTCCCATACTTACACCTCCTTAACGGACTCCCATCGCGAGAATAATAATTGCCATCAGGATATGAATCCTTATCGTCTCGACCAGATGACCCATCAAAACTTGACGACCATGGCGAGAATGATGCATACGATCAGGACATAAATCCCAATCGCTTCGGCGAGTGCACCGATCAAAATCATGTTGGTGAGAATAGCGCCCCTGGCTTCTGGGTTGCGTCCGAGGGATTGCATGGCTGAATAACCGATCAACCCCAACGCTAATGCCGGACCAAAGAACCCCAACCCCGCAGTTAAACCGACCGTTAACATTTTCATTACTTCTGGTGACATGGATTAACTCCTCCTTTCATCTTTTTATTCTGTTTCTTCATGTGGAGATACAGCGATCGTGCCGAATACAAGGGTTAAACCGGAAAAGATAAGAGCTTGGATCAGACCAATCAGTAATTCCAACCCATAGAAGGGGATGGTGAATACGAGGGGAATAAGAAAACTGGAAACTAAAATCAATATCTCCCCGGCAGTCATATTGCCGAAGAGACGGAAGGTGAAACTCAACATACGGGTCAGGTGGCTGAATATCTCCAAGACACCAACGAATAAATTAATAAACCCGAAAACGATGTCCATCACTCCCTGGCCCATCTTCCCCTTCAATAGTTGTTTGAGCCCTTCTACCATCTGACGGAAATTGATGAATTCGCTGAGGTAGTGTGACACTCCCAATGACCTCATTCCCCAGGATTCAACGAAGATGAAAGACATAATGGCGATGGAAAGGGGCACGTTGACATCTGTGTTCGCTGCACGGAATAAAGGTGCAAATTTGCCATCATGTTCAATGACCCCTATGGAGCCAAAAAAGGGGAAGAGGGCAAGGTAAGCATTCGATATGACGTAGAGGAAAATAGTCGCTACTCCAGTAAAGAGAATCCTGGCATGTTTTTTACCGGCTACACTTTCAACAAAATTCAACAACCCTTCTACGATTGCCTCTGCCATGGCTTGGCGCTTGCCGGGAATAAGTTTCATCTTACGAGTAAGGATAAAAGATAAGACGACCAACACAATGATCGTAAACCAGGAGGCAATGAGAGTGTTCGTCACAGAGAAATGACCAATATGAAATACTGCCTCCGCAGGAAGCTCGACAGTGGGTTTAGGGACTTGGAAGATACCTGGGGGTTTCGTACCCAAAAAACTGGATCCGAGGGGGCCAAACACAAAACCCACGCCAAAGAGGATTAAAACAGGAATAAAGAAAAATAGTAAAACTTTGAGGCGACCACTGCCCTTCATGATTGGCTCTGTTTCATTTATTATTATTATTATTTTTTCTTAGTTTTTCTTGCTCAGCCTGATAACGGACGAGCATTTTAAATAAGCCAAAAAAGGCTACGAATGTCCCAACCCCAAGACCGATTAAAATAAATAAAGGACGCTTATTAAACATCTTAGGTTGATCAAGCCAGTAACCAATCAGTACTGGAATGATCAAGCTCAAAGCCACATACCATCCTATTGTTAGTAAGAATTGAAGCGGTCTTATCCACTCTTTCAAATAAGCCTCCAAGAGCGGTTAAGAAGGTAAAGTTTTGCTCCTTTTGGTCGCTTATCAAACTAAGTTGATTAGATAAGGGAGCAAAAATTGTGAATTAGTTAACATATAACCAAAAAGTTGTCAATCATTTTTTTGTTCACTGATTTCAAACAGTTAAAGGATGGTCTGCCTTTGGGGAGAGGAGGTCGAGATTATCCTCTTTCTTATCAAGTACCCCCTCCATTTTGCAATGGCCTTCGAAGATTCCACCCTCATTAATGGTAAGAATTGGGGTGAACAGTTTTCCATAGACTTTACCTGTGGAGTGGATTTCCACACGTGCTTTGGCATATACCTCACCCTCGACCAGACCATTGATGATGATCGTATTGATCCCGATCTTCCCTTTGACGATTGCTGTTTCACCAACGATTAATGTTCCGCTATCGAAGATTTCTCCCTCAAATTTCCCATCGAGACGAAATACGCCTTCAAAGGTCATCTTTCCTTCAAAGAAAGTCTCCTTCCCTAGAAAAGCGCTAATTTCCTCAGAGGCAGGTGGGGGGGTGGAACTGCTCTTAGAAAAAAGGGGTTTTCCTCCTGACATGATTTGCTCCTTTCTTAAGGAGAAATTCAAAGCCCTAAACCTAAAAGTGTTGCACTTGCTTATTGAACTTGGGAAACAAAAAATTAATATAAAGTTTTGGAAATTGGGTCATCCGAATTTTGTTATTGTCTCGGATTTCGATATTCGGGTTTCGTATTTTTCATTTTCCAAGGATCGCTTCTACAATCCTTTCCAAATCTTCATGGGAATAGTATTCGATCTCTATCTTTCCTTTTTTACCTTTTTGTGTGATATGGACTTTTGTGCCCAAGTATTTTCTCAAAGAATCCTGAAGGCTGCTGAGCTGGCTCTCCAAGTCACCTCTTCTCTTGACCGGAGTGATTGATTTTTTGGGTTTCTCTGACCATCGCTTCGCTAAGGCTTCGGCCTCTCTCACCGAAAGGCCCTTTTTAATAATTAAGGCACAGAGCTCTTTCTGTTTTTCTTTACTTTCAAGGCTGAGGATGGCTCTGGCATGTCCAGAAGTGATGCGATTTTGTAGGAGTTGATTTCTTACTTCCAATGGGAGCTTTAAAAGGCGAAGGGTATTGGTGATGGTCGTCCGATCCTTGCCAATCCGTTTACTCAAGTCTTCTTGGCTGATGTTGAATTCTTCTATCAGATGCTTGAAAGCCTCGGCTGCCTCAATAGGGTTGAGGTCCTCCCTCTGCAGGTTTTCAATGAGAGAGATTTCCAAAGCCTCTCTTCCTTCGGCCTCTTTTACCACTACGGGAACTTCTTTCAGCCCCGCCTTTTGAGCCGCTCGCCAGCGACGCTCTCCTACAATCAGTTCATAACCCTGATCGGTCCTTCGGACGATGAGAGGTTCCAGAATCCCTTTCTCTTTGATGGACTCTGCCAATTCCTGAAGTTTCGATTCGTCAAAATACTTTCGGGGCTGAGATCGATTGGGGATGATCTCTTCAATGCCACAATAGAGGAGTGCCTTCGATTCCGCTTGTCCAAATTCAGGGAGAAGCGCTCCCAGACCCTTTCCTAAAGCCATTCTTTTAGTTGCCATCGATCTTTCCATCCATCATGATTTCTCTGGCCAAGTTCAAATAACTTTCTGCGCCCTTCGAATGAATGTCGTATAAGAGAACAGGTTTCCCATGGCTGGGCGCTTCGCTCAGTCGAATGTTTCTTGGGATGATCGTCCTGAATACCTTGTCTTTGAAATGTTTTCTCACTTCATTCGCTACCTGATGAGAGAGGTTATTCCGGCCGTCGAACATGGTGAGCAGAATCCCTTCGATCTCCAATTTTGGATTGAGAGACTGTTTAATCAGGCGTATCGTCTTAAGAAGTTGGCCCAGCCCTTCCAGGGCATAGTATTCGCACTGGAGAGGAATGATCACGGAGTGGGCGGCTGTCAATGAGTTAATCGTCAGCAGACCTAGGGAGGGAGGGCAATCAATAAAAATATAATCGTAGTCAGTCTCGACTTCTTTAATCAATCGATCCAACTTCTTCTCGCGATCTTTTTCCTGGATCAGTTCCACTTCTGCACCGATCAAATCGGTATTGGAAATCACCACATCCAAAAAGGCAAGAGCGGTCTTCTGGATCATTTCTTTCAGTCCTGAACCACGAAGCAGGGCTTGGTAAATCGTTCCATTGGACCCTTCTTTGTTTAAACCCACACCACTCGTTGAATTTCCCTGTGGATCAATGTCAATGAGAAGAACTTTTTTCTCTGCCGCAGCGATGGAGGCGGAAAGATTGACTGCCGTTGTGGTTTTCCCCACCCCTCCTTTTTGATTGGCAATACAGATGATTCTTGCCATGAAGATTCCTATGGAATTGTAGAATATTGGAATAAAGTAGTATTATTTTTTAATCTTTAAAACCCATTATTCCACCACTCCATTATTCCAGTATTCCAAGTTAAGCTTTTTATAGCACAAATAGGGGAATGATGGAAAGACAAAAGTCATATCTTTTCAAACAGGAGAATTGTTCTTTTGAAAGAACTGGAAGGAAGGATCAGGGGAACGGTTTTTTGCAACCGGTACCGGGTTCTCTCTATTTCAGTGAGAAATCGAATCTCTTTGTTGTCCACCTCACCTTTCATGGCTATGACCTTTCCTTCTTCTTTCAAAAAAGGGAAACTCAGGACGAGAAGGGTTCGAAGATCGGAGAAAGCTCTTGAGAGGGTAATATCAAATCGTCTCCCAAAACTCTGGAGGATTCCCTTATCTTGCACACGGCCATGGATCGCTTCCGTTCCTTTTAAACCGAGCATTCGGATGATATGTCTTTGGAAATCGACTTTTTTACGAACAGAGTCAATCAAGGTCATCTCAAGGGTGGGTTGAATGATTTTTAAGGGAATGCCGGGGAAACCTGCCCCTGACCCAATGTCCAGGATGGAGGAATGTTTAGGGAGATAAGGGTAGACAGAGAGGGAATCAAGAAAATGTTTTAGAACAATTCCTTTCTCTGATCGGATGGCAGTGAGATTGATCTTTTGATTCCATTTGAGGAGTTCTTTGAGATAAAGCTCGAAGACTTCAATGGTTTTTCCTCCTAAATAAATCCCAAAGGTTTTTGCCCCTTCAACGAGGAGGAATTTATTTTCAGTCTCCATGTTTAAAACACATATCATAAAATAGCCTCTTTGGCTATAAGCCGAGTCTCTAAATTTTGCGAATTCTTTCTTATTGATTTGTGAGTCAAAATTTATTAGAGTTTTATTATTAAATATAGTCAGCCTCAATGGATGAGGGGGAGAAAGGAGTGACATTATGATTGGTCGAATACTGATAGTGAGCATGGTTATCTTGTTCACCGCATTACCCGCATCAGCTCAATTGGACCGCGTCTTCAAAGGTCTGGGAGGCGGTGAAAAGAGCGGACTGAGCGATGTAAAGATTGGTTCAGGTTTGAAAGAGGCATTGCAGATAGGGACTGAAAACGCCGTCAGTTTCACCGGAAAGACAGACGGATACTTTATGAACCTAGCAATAAAAATCCTGATGCCTGAAAAACTGAGGACTTTTGAAAAAGGTTTGAGGGCAGTAGGCTATGGTCCCCAGGTGGATGAGTTTGTTCTGAGCATGAATCGGGCAGCCGAGAAAGCAGCTCCATTTGCCAAACAGATCTTCTGGGATGCCATCGGAGAGATGACATTTGACGATGTGAGAAAAATCCTTTCAGGACATGAAACAGCAGCGACAGATTATTTCAAAGGAAAAACCACGGACAAGCTTACGGTTGTTTTTAAGCCCCCTGTTTCCAATGCCATGAATGAAGTTGGCGTGACCCGACAATACAAGGAACTGGTTGGACGCTATGAGACCATCCCATTTGTCAAGAAAGAGACGTTTGATCTTGACCACTATGTCGTGACCAAGGCGCTCGGTGGATTATTCCACATGGTGGGCGAGGAGGAGAAGAAAATCCGAAAAAACCCAGCGGCTCGAACCACCGATCTCCTGAAAGAGGTCTTTGGAAAGTAAACCACATTATCTTGAAGCTAACAGGCATAAAGAATTCAGGGCGGGGGTTTCCTCGCCCTTTTTGTTTGTGGTCCATTTCTTTTTTGACCTCAAAAGTGTTTTTCTGTTAAAATGCCTCCAAATTTAGATGATCCCCTCACTCTCACCACAAGGAGACTGTGTCACGATGTCATTCTGAGGCGTTAGCCGAAGAATCTCTGCGATCCAACCTTTTGATTCAATGAGATTCTTCACAGAGTTTATCCTGAACCAAGATTGAGACCCTTCGTTTCACTCAGGGTGACAGTTGGTGAAGGATTCAGAATGACAAACACAGTATTCTCGTTATTTCGACACAGTCTCAAGGGGAGTGGTGAGAGGGACAGATCATATCTTATGACCAAAGCCAAAACACATTTTGTATGTCAGGCCTGCGGATACCAGGCTCCAAAATGGTTGGGAAGGTGCCCGGGATGTCAGGAATGGAATACTTTCGTTGAAGAGCGAGTGATTGAAGAAAAAGTTCCTGAACGAGACCTTCTGGGTTTTGAGAGCGAAGCTGTTCCAACGCCTATCATTGAAATTGTTGGTGAAGAGAGGGGAAGATTTCAGGTCGGTATCGGTGAATTCGATCGGGTCTTGGGAGGGGGGATCGTTTTTGGATCGGTGATCTTGGTCGGGGGCGATCCTGGCATTGGCAAATCTACGCTTCTTCTTCAGGTGATGCACCGTTTAGCATCAAAGGGGAAAAAAGTCCTTTACATCTCTGGAGAAGAGTCGCTCCAACAGACCAAGATGAGAGCAGATCGGTTAGGAGTTTCCTCAGAACACCTCTTTGTAGTCTCAGAGACATCTTTAGAAAAAATTCTCCAGGACATCCAGACGCTCAGACCTTCGACCGTAGTAGTTGATTCAATTCAGACGATTTATTCCTCCGAACTTCCTTCGACACCTGGATCGATCAGTCAGGTAAGAGAGGCATCGAGTCGATTGCTCTATCTGGCAAAGCGTCTCTCTATCCCCATCTTTCTCATCGGTCATGTGACCAAGGAGGGTTTTATTGCAGGTCCAAAAGTTTTGGAGCACATGGTCGATACAGTTCTTTACATCGAGGGGGAAGCCACTCACGCCTTCCGCATCTTGAGGGCGGTCAAAAATCGCTTTGGCTCCACCAATGAGATTGGGGTCTTTGAGATGAAGGACTCCGGATTGGTGGAAGTAGTCAGCCCTTCTGAATTCTTCCTATCTGAACGGACCCAACCCACCTCTGGTTCTGTCGTCATGCCCAGCATGGAGGGTTCGAGACCCATCTTGATTGAACTTCAAGCCTTGGTCGTTCCCACCAGCTTTGGTGTTCCACGAAGAACAGCCCAGGGAGTAGATGCCAACCGTGTTTCACTTCTGGTTGCCGTCATGGAGAAAAGACTGGGAGTTCACCTTGGCAATCAGGATATTTTTCTCAATATCGCTGGCGGAATGAGAGTGGAGGAGCCTGCTGCTGATTTAGGAGTGATTGCTGCCATTGCCTCAAATTTTAAGGATAAATTGATTGATCCAGAAATGGTGGTCTTTGGAGAAGTAGGGCTGGGTGGAGAGGTGAGAGGTGTTAGCCAATCGGAGGTCAGAGTGAAGGAAGCAGCAAGGTTGGGATTTAAAAGATGTTTTTTACCGAAGCAGAATCAAGAGAAGATGAAGGGAGCTAAAGGCATTGATTTGATCGGGGTCAGAACCGTTCAGGAAGCAATGAACGTGCTGTTTAAATAAGCACCAAATAACAAGCACCAAATTACAAATAAATTCCAATGACCAAAATTTGAAATTCCAAACAAAACCTTTTTGGTTATTTGGAATTGAAATTTGGGATTTATTTGGGATTTGTAATTTGGGATTTCTTTTCATAAGGAACATCTCATGAAAAAAAGGACCGTTGGATTGCTTTTACTCATCTTCATTTTATTAGCATCGCCTCATAGTTATGGGCAGGAGAAATTTCTGAATCCAGGGGAACTCTATGATTCGTCCATGGATCTTTATTATAAGGGGAAATGTGACGAGGCCATTCAAGGTTTTTCAAAAATTGTCCAATCCGCTCCAGCCAGCAAATTGGTCTCCTACTCCCAATATATGATCGGACTCTGCTATCTCAAAATAGAAAGATATGAAGAGGCCGTTCAACAATTAGAGCTCTATTTAAAAAACTATCCAGAGAGTGACCGTGTAAGAGAGGCAGGGAAAGGGATCCAGATTGCAAGGGAACAGTTGAAAGAGAAGCCCCCTGCGCCGTCTATTGTTTCTGAACCGGTCGCGAAAAAATCCCTCCCTGAGGACAAGAGGGCAAAGAGGCGGATCTGCGTTCAGGTCTCCTATTTTGAAGGAAAGAATCTTGAGGAAGTGGAGAAGAGAGTGAGGGAGTTGAAAAATGCCGGTGTGAATACGATACTCTTCAGAGTCTTTCAGAATAAAGGGGATCGACTGTATAAATTTATTACGGCCCAACATGAAGAGGGAGTCTATTTCAAAACAGAATATGCTCCGGTGGTTGATGATATCCTGGGGAAAGTTGCAGAGATCGTTCACCGGAATGGCCTTGAAATCTTTGCATGGATCACCACCCGGTATGCCAGCTACGGGTTGGAAGGGCCCCCTGAATATCGGTGTAAGAGTTATAATTTCGAAACAAAAAAAATGGAGGTGGCCAGGGGTTTCAATCTCTTTCACCCCGAAGTGTTGAAACGCTTGGAGGGCCTTTTCCGAGACCTCGGTCGCTATCCCATTGATGGCATCCTATTCCAGGACGATCTGATTCTCAAACATAATGAAGATTTCAGCACCGAAGCCAATAAAGCCTTTCTGAAAGAGTTTGGATACTTGCCCCATCCGGACCTCTTTTATATCGATCCTTATAAATCAGAGTCTGGAAAATATTATGTCAAGGCTTATACCGATCGCTTCTGGACTTGGGCGAACTGGAAAAACCGTTGGTTAATGAATGTGGCCAAACGATTGATGGAAGCTGCCAGAGAATCAAATCCTAACTTACAGTTTGCCATCAATCTTTATTTTGAGGCCGTCCTCAACGACTTTAACGGCATGGCTTGGTTTTCACAGACTCTTTCAGAAGCGCTGAGAAAGGATTTTGACTACTATGCAGTAATGGCTTACCATCGTCAGGCGATGAAAGACAAGAATATAGAAGTGAAGGAAGCCATTGACTTGATGGCTGAGGTGGCAAAGAAAGCGGTCAAGTCAGTAGGAGAACCCTCCAGGGTTCTCATGAAACTCCAGGTCCTTGATTGGAAGAGTTATGCGATCCTTCCACAAAAAGAGGTGGAGGAGATTTTGACTGGGATCTTGAATCAAGGGGAGATGAGTTTAGCCTTTGTTCCCTACATCGATCAATTCCCCCTCCATTTATTAAAAGGGAAATGGACGTCTTCTAAAAAAAGTTCGGAGTAATTAGTTCGGAGTTCGGAGAATTTAGTTTTGAGTATTTAGTTTAGAGTTTTTGGTGGTGAACTCAGAACTCCGGACACCGAACTCCTAACTTATTTTTTCTCTTCGATTTTGAGCCATTCAGGATTAGCCCGATAATCCTGAGCTTGTTTTGGAAGAACATTTTCGAGCATGTTCTTCGCCTCTTCCATCTGTTTTTCCCAATCCCTTGTCTTTTCTTCGAGGGTTTTGATCTCAGCCTTCAACTTCCTTTTGACGCTGTCGGGTTTGAATTTCGAGGTTTCTAATTCATTCTCCTTTGACTTCCATTCACTGTAGGCGTTTTCATAATCTCTCTGGGAGGTCTTGAGTTTTTCATTCCACTCGTTCACCTTTGCCCTCCACCATTCTTCTCCACGGCCTAAGATATCTTTCTGCACAGACCCAGGGGCTGACTCAGCCTCCTTCTCAGGCTCCATACTTTTAGGTGATTCGATGGATGGAGGAGAAGTGGGTTGAGAAGGTATGGGTTCTTTTGGAGGCGTCTTCTTTTGGATCTGTTCTCGATATTTTTCCGGAACCTCACCCAGGTCATCCGTGAAGTGTACTGTTCCTTTCTCATCCACCCATTTGTAAACCTCTTGGCCAAATGCCAACACAGAAGAGAACAACAACCCTGCAATAATGATGAGACACGTTCTTTTCATGTTGATCCCCCGTTAATAATAGTTCGGAGTAGTTAGTTCGGAGTTTTTAGTTTTCGGTTTTGCTCCGAACTCTTAACCCAGCACTCCGAACTATCAGTTAATGCACCTCTGCCCAATTCTTCCCCGAATGGATGGAGATCTTGAGTGGGACAGAGAGGTCCATCACCGTCTCCATTTCATTCTGGATCATAAGGGCAGCTTTTTGAAGTTCCTCTTCGGGAACCTCGAAGACCAATTCGTCGTGGACCTGCATGATCATTTTGGTGGAGAGACCGGGTTCTTCTATTCGATTCTGGATGTGGATCATCGCGACCTTGATGATATCCGCTGCCGTTCCCTGGAGAGGAGTATTGATGGCCATCCTCTCTGTAGCCTGCCGGATGGCTACGGTTGGGGAGTGAATGTCCGGCAGATAGCGGCGGCGATGCAAAAGGGTCATCACATATCCCTTCTGCCTCGCCTCTTCCAAACTCTTTTCGATGTAGGTTTGAACGCCGGTATATTTTTTAAAATATTCATCAATATAGGCCTGGGCGATTTTGGGTTCTGTCCCCAATTGTTGCGAAAGACCATAGGCGCTCATTCCATAAATAATGCCAAAGTTGATCACCTTGGCCTCCCTCCTCATCGGAGGCGTCACCTTTTCCATTGGAACCCCAAAGATCTCTGAGGCGGTTCGGGCATGAATGTCTTCATCTTTTTGAAAGGCTTCCATAAGGGTTTCATCTCGGGAGAGGTGGGCTAGAATTCTCAATTCGATCTGGGAATAGTCTGCAGAGACGATGGACCATCCTTTCTCTGGGATGAAGGCCTGGCGAATCCGGTTTCCCTCCTCTGCACGGACAGGAATGTTCTGGAGGTTGGGATCACTCGAGGAGAGTCTTCCTGTGGCAGTCACCGTTTGATTATAAGAGGTGTGAACGCGTCCGGTTTTCGGATGGATCAATTTGGGAAGGGCATCGATGTAAGTGGATTTGAGTTTGCTCAGATTGCGATAACCGAGGATCTCGAGGGGAAGGTCATGCCGGAGAGAGAGTTTGGTCAGGACCTCCACATCCGTGGAGGTGCCTGTTTTGGTCTTCTTGACCACAGGCAGTTTCAGTTTATCAAAAAGGATTTTTCCCAGTTGCTGGGAGGAGTTGATATTGAAGACCTCTCCCGCTAACCCGTAGATTCGTTCTATCTTCTGTTGGAGTTGAGTTTCGATCTCTTTCGAATATTCTTGGAGAAGGTCCAGATCGATTTTCACTCCATTCATCTCTATTTTTGCCAAGACCATGACGAGGGGCATCTCCACCTGGTCAAAGAGATCTTTAAATCCCTCCTCCTTCAGTTTTGGAAAAAGGAGGTGAGAGAGTTGGAGAGTGACATCCGCATCTTCACAACTGTAATCCCTGGCCTTTCCAAGTTCGATCTGGTCAAAGGTCACTGCCTTCATTCCACTCCCTACGACTTCTTTGAAGTCAGTGACAGAGCGATCCAAATATTCCTGGGCAATTTCACTCAGGTTGTGGTTATGTTTGGTGGGATTGAGGAGATAGGAGGCGATCATCGTATCCCCGTCTATCCCTTGCAGGTGAATTCCATATCGTTTCAGAACAATCCATTCATATTTGATGTTCTGACCTACCTTCTTCACTTCCCTATCTTCCAAAATAGGTTTTAACTGTTCCAATACCCAAGGAAGAGGAAGTTGTTGAGTTGTCTCCCGATGTTGGTGGCCAAGGGGAATATAGTAAGCTTGATGGGGAGCGCAGGACAGACTGATCCCGACGAGATCCGCCCACATTGGATAAGGGGATGTGGTCTCCAGATCGATGGAAAAGGTTGTGACCTTTCTCAGGTCTTCTAATAAAGTGAGGAGTTCATTTCGATCTGTGAGCAAACGATAGTCCCTGCCTTCCGAAATGGAGTCCTTTTCTTCGAGGAGTTCTTTGAGAAGTTTGTTGAACTCCAACTCTTTGAAGAGCTCCTTAAGGCCCTTCAGATCAGGGGGCGAGAGGGAAAAATCTTTTAACTGGTAGCTGACAGGCACATCGATATGGATCGTTGCCAACCGCCGGCTGAGACGAGCGAGATCTCCATGGGTCTTTAAATTTTCTTTCAATTTCTTCCGGGGAATTTCCTCCACATGGGTCAGAAGATTTTCGATCGATCCATAAGTTTTGATCAATTGAATGGCCGTCTTCTCCCCAATCCCTGGAACACCCGGGATGTTATCAATGGCATCTCCAGCTAGCCCCATCACTTCCACCACCTGTTCAGGAGAAACGCCGAAGCGCTGGATGACTTCTTCCACCCCGAACCTTTTCTCCTTCATGGTGTCATAGACCTGGATCCGATCACTGACCAGTTGAAGGATGTCTTTGTCACCGGTGATGATCACGACATCGACTTCTGACTCCAGTCTCTTGGCGACCGTTCCGATGAGATCGTCCGCCTCGTATCCTTCCATCTCCAAGAGGGCAATTCGGTATCCCTCGATGATCTTCTTGATATAAGGAATCTGGGGGGTAAGCCCCTCTGGCATGGCAGGCCGGTTGGCTTTGTATTCTTTATAGACCTCGCTTCGAAAGGTGGGAGCCTTTGAATCGAAGATCACGGCAAGATAATCCGGCCGATGTTCCTTGAGGACTTTAAGAAGCATTTGGATGAAACCAAAGGTCGCATTGGTCGGGAGCCCCTTGGAATTGGAGAGATGACCGATGGCATAAAATGCACGGTAGAGATAAGAGGAGCCATCGATTAAAAAGAGTTTAGGACGATCAGACATAGGCATGATAAGCGCCAAATCACAAATTCCAAATAACAAATAAATTCAAAATTCAAAAATGAATCGTTTTTTTATTTAGAAATTGGAATTTGGTAATTATTTGTAATTTGGGATTTAGAATTTGGAATTTGAAATAAATCATTCGGGTAATTCCCTTTTTGATCTTTCGCTACAATAAATCAGAGGGCCAGGGGATATTCGTATGGACTCGATTCCCGCCCGAATGCTTGGCAATATACATCGCATCATCCGCAGATTTGACAAACTCCTCCAGGTCGAAATGGTCCCTGTATTCGGATAGGCCAATGCTGACTGTGATGTTTTGAAATTCTGCCTGTTCGATGGAAGAACGGATGCGTTCCGCAATGGTCAGGGCATGATCTACGGAGGCCCCAATGAGGAGGACAGCAAATTCATCCCCTCCGTAACGATAGCCAGAATCGACATTGTATCGGATGGAATGTTTGACGACCTCACCGATGTTTTTCAAGACCTTATCCCCTTCCAGATGGCCGTAGAGATCATTATATCTTTTGAAATTGTCGAGATCAAACATCAAGAGGGAAAGGGAGGTCTTCTGGCGTTTCAAACGAGCCAATTCAGCTTCTAAGGTCTTGAAAAAATGGCGGTGGTTATAAAGGCCGGTTAAATCATCGGTGATGGAGAGCCTTCTCACCTCCTCCTCCAACTTTTCTTTCTCCTTCAGGGTCTTGTACTTTTCTAGAGATTGGTTGACGATGTGGATCAGATGCTCGTTCTCGAAGGGTTTCTTGATGAAATCAGAGGCGCCTTCTTTGAGGGCGTGGATGGCATTATCCACTGTGGCAAAGGCAGTTAGCATGATGACGCATTGAAGAGGATTGATGATTCGAATTCTCCTCAAGGCCTCGGTGCCATCAATTCCTGGAAGATTGATATCCATCAAGACCACTTCAGGTTTTTCCTCTTCGACCTTCTTCACTCCTTCTTCACCGGTCGAGGCAATCGTCACATCGTATCCCTCATAATAGAGAAGTTTCTGGATAATTTTTAAGGTATCCGGTGCATCATCAACAATCAGAACTTTTCCTTTTGCTTCTCTATCAATGGTTGAGTCTTCCATCTTCGTTCTCCAGAGAGAGGGGGAGGGTAAAGTAAAAGATGGAACCCTTTCCCAATTGAGACTCCACCCAGATACTCCCGCCGTGTTCTTCAACCAACCGTTTGGCAATGGCGAGCCCCAAGCCTGTTCCACCGTGTTTGCCACCCTCGACCTGGTAAAATTCATCAAAGATCATGTGGAATTTATCTTCCGGGATACCCATTCCTGTGTCCCTAATTTCAAGGAGCATAGATTGATCCTTTTGGGTGGCGTTGATCGAAACCTTACCTCCATCGCCAGTAAATTTGAATGCATTGGAGAGGAGGTTAATGAAGATATCATGAAGGGCATTTCTATCAGCGTAGATGAGGAGGTCTTGTGGAATGTCAACCTGGATGGAAAGGTGCTTTTCCACCGGGGTGACCTCATTGATATATCCTCCAATCACCTCAGAGAGCAGGATCGGCTCTCGGTTGAAGAGGAGACGGTCAGATTTAATCCGGCTCAGATCCAGCATTTGATCCATTCTCATTTGAATTCGATTGGTATTTCTCTGGATCGTGAGGAGATAGGATTTCAGATTCTCGGGAATCTTTCCTTCTTTTTCGGAAAGGATGAAATCGATATTGGCCTTGATGGCCGTGAGCGGAGTTTTCAATTCATGGGAGGCGATGCCAATGAATTTCATTCTGGTCTCGTCCATCTCTTTTAACTCACGGTTGACCATTTCCAATTCCCTCTTGGCGGATTGGAGTTCCTCAAGCATCTTCAGAGTGGAGGTTCTTGCCCGATTCAGTTCCGCAATGTTCGCCTCTAACTGGTGGGTTCGTTCCTCCACCTTTCTTTCGAGATCGCCTCTGGATTCTTTCAGTTGAAGGGTCATTTGGTTGAAGTCTCTGGCCAAGTCTCCAATTTCATCTCTGGACCGAATATCAACGGTCTGTACCAATTCTCCCTTTGTCACTCTCTCGGTCGCCTCCGCCAACTTTTCGATCGGCCGAAGGAGAACCCGGGTCAGGATGAGGGTGAACAAAATTCCTAAACCGATCACCCCTAAGGTGACAAGGAGGATATCTCTTTTCAACCCATCGATCTGGCTGTTCATTTTAAAAAGAGAAAGACCAATTTGGAGGGTCCCGATCATCTGACCTTCTTTGGAGTGGATGGTTTGAGTAATTTGATAGGTCGATTGAGGGTCGGGAAGCCTTCCTTTCTTCACCGCACGGGCCCACCTCTCTCCAGAATTATCGTAAAGCAAACACAACACGACATCTTCATTTTCGACGATTCTCTCAGCAACGTTTTGTAGGAAGACCCGATCCGAGAGGTCCATTCCATGCTCGATGAGAAGGCTATAAGAATTGGCCATGGATCTTCCGTAAGTCTCCCAATGGCTTCGGAAAAGGGTCATCTCCCTTGCGACTGAGAAATAGCCGAATGCCGCCGCACTCATCAAGACCAAAAAGAACACGGCAATGATGAATTTAAAGGTCAGGCTGATTCGAAAACGAAAAAAGTGTTTAGAAAATAGCTTCATACTCAATGATAGATATTCTAAGTGAATAAAACGAATGAACCGAATTAATCGAATATCTCCTATGGTTAAACCGGCTCATAGATACAATAGGGTTCCTCAGCCATGTACTCCCCTGAGATTTCGTAGGCCCGCGCCCGACAACCTCCGCAGACCTTTCTGAACTCACACCTTCCACATTTTCCCTGATAGCCATCGGTATTCCGAAGATTCTTGAAGACTTCGGAATTCGCCCAAATCTCCTGAAAAGATTTTTCTCTTACATTTCCACAATTCAATTCTAGATAGCCACAGGGTTGAACCCGGCCGATGTGTGAGATAAAACAGAACGAGATGCCTCCAAGACATCCACGGGTCATGGCATCCAATCCATGTGTTTTAGGAGTGATCTTCTTTCCCTCTTTTTTCGCTTGTTGTCTTAGAATGCGATAATAGTGAGGGGCACAGGTCGCCTTGAGTTGAAGAGGAACCTTATCGGTCTGTTCGTAAAACCAGTGGAGGGTTTTTTCATAATCCAGAGGAGATATTTCCTGATCTTTCAATTCCTTTCCTCTTCCCGTCGGAACCAGAAGAAAGATGTGGAGAGCCACCGCACCCAGATCCACAGCCAGGCGGAGGATGTCAGGGATCAGATGGAGATTGACCTGTGTAATGGTGGTGTTGATCTGGAATTCGATGCCTCCTTTCTTGGCCATCTCGATTCCTCGAAGAGAGCCTTCAAAGGAACCCTTCACTTTCCGAAAGGCGTCGTGTGTCTCTGCAGTCGGACCATCGATACTGATGCTGATCCGTTGAATCCCTGATGTCTTCATCTTTTGGACGATTTCTTCAGTAAACAATGTCCCGTTGGTGGCCATCACCATCCGGAACCCTTTTGCTGTTCCATAAGATGCCAGATCGAAGATATCCTGTCGGAGCAGGGGCTCTCCCCCAGTCAGGATGATGACGGGTTTGCTGAAGGAATCGATTTCGTTCATTACCCTGAAAACCTCCTGCGTTGAAAGTTCTCCTTCGTATGGACCGTACCCGGCGGAAGCACGACAGTGAACGCAGGCGAGATTGCAGCTTCGGGTCAACTCCCATGCAATCATTCTCAACTCGTGATTCGTGGCTCGTAATTCGTGATTCGTCGTTTTTGATCGATAATCCTTAGCTTTTAATTCATAATTCATAATTTATAACTCATAACTCTAAACTAATTTTTTGGCCGCCTCTTTGGCAAAGTAGGTGAGGATCAGATCCGCACCTGCCCTCTTAATGGAGGTAAGCGATTCCATCATCATCTGTTCCCCATCCACCCATCCGAGTTGCGAAGCAGCCTTCACTAAAGCAAATTCACCACTGACATTGTAAGCTGCCACAGGTATGTTAAAGGTTTGCTTCACTCGATAGATGATATCCAGATAGGGAAGGGCGGGTTTGACCATGACGATATCCGCACCTTCTTCGATGTCGAGTCGAACCTCTCTCAGGGCCTCATCTCCATTGGATGGGTCCATCTGGTAGGATTTTCGATCACCGAACTGAGGTTTCGATTCTGCAGCCACTCGGAAGGGTCCATAAAAACTGGAAGCATATTTTGCTGAATAAGCCATGATGGGAATATCCTCGAATTGATTTTCATCGAGGATATTCCGGATGGCTCCCACCCTTCCATCCATCATATCAGAAGGGGCCACGATATCTGCCCCTGCCCTGGCGTGAGAGAGGGCTTGACGGGCGAGAAGATCAAGCGTTTCATCATTCAAAATTCTTCCTCCCTCTACCACACCGCAGTGTCCATGACTGGTATATTCGCAGAGGCAGACATCCGTGATGATGAGAATGCCTTCCACCTTTTCTTTAAGCTGCCTCACCGCCCTCTGAATGATCCCGTTTTCCGCATAGGCCTCTGATCCCAATTCATCCTTCTTTTCGGGGATGCCAAAAAGGATGATGCCCAGAATCCCTAAGGATTTTGCCTCCTTCACCTCTTTGATCAGGAGATCGATAGAGAACTGAAAATGCCCGGGCATGGAGGAGATGGGTTGTTTCAATCCCTTTCCCGGACGAACGAATAGGGGATAGATCAGGTCATCTGTCCTGAGGTGGGTTTCTCGGATCATTCTTCGAAATAGTTCGTCTTTTCGCAATCTTCTTGGTCTATACTGTGGAAACTTCATTTGGCCTCCTTTAAAAATATTGATGAATGATGCCTCTCACAAATCTTCTGCTATCCTTGTTTCCTAAAACCGAGATCTCTTTCATCTTTTCTTATTTTTTACAATATTTTAAGGTAATTGTCTATAAATGAAGTGAACTAAAATATTTTAAAACCATCGGATATCCTATATAATTCTCCTGAGGAATCATCATGATCGTTCAAGGGAAAATTCCGGGAACAGAGTCTCCGGTGAACATCATTGTTGAGAGAGGGAAGGTCATCCAGATTGAACCTCATCAAAAAGGATCTCCCTATGATTTCGGTGGGACGGACCTGTACCTCTGTCCAGGTTTTTTTGATCCTCAAGTGAATGGGTTTGCTGGGGTGGATTTTAATAGTCCTCGTCTTACCCCTGAAGGGCTTCATCAGGCAGCCCGCTCCTTGGTTTCCACTGGCGTCACTCACTTTCTTCCCACTTTCATCACTTCCTCCCGTGAGAGGATGATTCACCAGTTGAAAATCATGGCGGACGCTTTAAGAAATGATACTCTTCTCCAGAAAATGTGTCTTGGGATCCACCTCGAAGGACCTTATATTTCTCCTGAGGACGGGCCCAGAGGAGTTCACCTTCGCGAGTTTGTCCGGCTCCCCAAATGGGAAGAATTGGAGAGGTTTCAGGAGGTGTGCGAAGGCCGGATCAAGTGTATGACTTTAGCGCCGGAGGTGAAAGGAGCGATTCCTTTCATCAAGAAAGCAGTGGCCCGTGGAATGGTTATTGGAATCGGACACACCAATGCCTCTGAAGAGGACCTTGAAGAGGCTGTTCAGGCTGGGGCCCGTCTCTCCTGCCACCTTGGAAATGCAACCCCCAAACCCCTCCCTCACCGTCAGAACCTCATCCAAAAACAGTTGGCCATGGATCAATTGATGGCAAGTATCATCACGGATGGGATTCACCTCCCCTTTTACGTAATGAAGAACTATGTTCGGGCAAAAGGTATAGATCGAATCGTCCTGACAACCGATAGCATGGCTGGAGCAGGAGCCTCTCCGGGAAGATACACATTAGGAGACTTAGAAGTGGAAGTGGGTCCTGATCGGACAGCCCGATTGGTAGGCACTTCTCGTCTGGCAGGTTCCACCCTGACCATGGATCGTGCTATAACCAATGTCATCCAGTTTGCAAGGATTGATCTTGCTCCAGCGATTCAAATGGCAGCGAAAAATGCTCAAAAACTATTTCCAGAAGTGGGAGGAGAAATTATTCCAGGCCATTCTGCCGATTTAGTGCTGTTCGAATATCCAGGGGAACTGGTGGTTCGATCCACATGGATAAATGGGGAGAAGATATTTTAGAAGTGTGATAAGATATGGTAATCTTGGTGTTGCATTGGATTGGCAGTTGAGTGTGCTCCCCAACCTTTACAAAGCGGATCTTTTCTATGTTTTAGGGGTAAAGTGGGATGTTACCTGAGGAGGTTTTTGTAAATTGTGTGGAAACCGGTCAGGTGGACGTTTAAAGGTTCCGCTGTAAAGGTTTTTCAGCACACCCAACTAACTTTTGGAGCATTTTTATGTAACGGTCAGGTTAAAACTTTAGAAAAGGAGGAAAGAACTATGAAGGTATTTTTGTGGATAGCCTTTTTAATCCTCATCGCTGTAACGATTTTTGCTGTGCAAAATTCTGCCGCTCCTCTCATTACAATAAAATTTCTCTTATGGGAATTTAAAACCTCTCTAGTCTATACCGTTTTAGGATCGATCGGTTTAGGAATATTGTTCATCCTTCTTTTTTGGGTTCCAAGAGCCTTACGGGCATCGTTTCGGTCGAAAAAGTCAAATCACGAGATTCCTTCGACCTAGCCCTCGCCTTTGGAAGGCCACATCATAAGGGGCAAAAGTTATGAAAGGGGTAAAGCTTTTTCGGGTACTGGGGATTCAGATTTCTTTAAATTATACCTGGTTCATCGTCTTTGGGCTGATCGTCTGGAGTCTGGCTATTGGCTACTTCCCTTCCAGTTATCCTGACTTGAGTCGGTCAGCTCACTTGGTCATGGGGTTTCTTGGGGCCTTCTTTCTCTTCCTCAGCGTTCTGGTTCATGAGTTGACTCACTCTTACATCGCCAAAAAGGAAGGAATAGAGGTGAAAGAGATCACTCTTTTCATCTTTGGTGGTGTCTCTCAATTGACAAAAGAACCAGAGGATCCAAAAAAGGAATTGAAAATAGCTATTGGAGGGCCACTCTCCAGTCTTGTTCTCGCCTTGATCTTCTGGATCATCTCAAAAGTGACTTCTCCAGCGCCCCACCTCATCCTTATCACCGGTCTCCTGGGGTATCTGGCCGTTATTAATCTTTCCTTAGGCATCTTTAATCTGATCCCTGGATTTCCGCTGGATGGGGGCAGAGTTCTTCGAGCCTTCTACTGGAGAAAGACCGGCAGCCTGAAGAAGGCAACACGAATCGCTTCAGAGGCTGGAAAGTGGATTGGTGTAGGAATCATTCTTCTGGGCCTTTTCTGGATATTGATGGGAAATCTCATCGGTGGGTTCTGGTTTGTCATTATTGGAATCTTTCTACGGTCCACTGCAGAAGGGGGATTTCAACAGGTAGCGATGAAGGGAGCCCTCGAAGGGGTGAAAGTGAAGGCATTGATGAGCCGGGATGTGATTTCAGTTCCGTCCTCCCTTCGCATTCATCAGTTAGTGGAAGACTTTTATCTCACCCACACATATATTACCTATCCTGTGATAGAAGGGGAGAGAATTACCGGCATCATTACCTTGAAGCAGGTCAAAGGGATTCCGCGGGATCAATGGATGGAGAAAACGGTGAGAGAGGTGATGATGCCCCTTCGAGAGGAGATCATGCTCGATCCAGATGGAGAGGCAGTGGATGCGCTGCAAAAAATGATCCGTACCGGTGAGGGACGCCTTCCTGTAGTCAAAGATGGAAAGGCAATGGGGATGATTACTCGGAGGGATATCCTCAATCTCCTCGAAATCAAGACAGATCTGGCAGAGTGAAAAGGCAAGAGGGAGATAGATTAAAATCAATGAATTGGATAAAAGATATTTTAGATCCTCTCCGTCTTCTTCAGCATGCTTTAAAAAAATTCAACGATGATAATGGGTTTCTCTTATCCTCTGGGCTGACCTTCAATCTCCTCGTCGGATTAATTCCCCTTTTCTTATTATTGTTGGCACTCGTCGGGACATACCTCTACAGTGACAGAGAAGTTTTAAACTATATTCGTCGTTATCTGGAGAATGTGGTCCCTTCGTTAGATCCGAGGATTATGAAGAGCATTCTGAGGGTGATCCGGGATCGGGAGATTGTTGGAATATTAGGCATCGGAGGTTTGATCTGGACTTCCATATGGGTGTTCAGTTCCTTGAGGACGGACCTCAACATTATTTTTCAAGTCAAAAAAGGTCAGGGGATCCTTCGGGGAATTGCGATTGACCTTCTCATGATCCTCTTGGTGGGGATCTTCCATCTGGCGAGTATAACACTCACTTCTGTCATGACTTACCTTAAACGCTATCGTTTTAGCTTTAAATCTCCTTTAGAATTGGGAGCAATCATTGGATTCTTTTTAAAATATATCATTCCATTCTTCTTTTCTTTTTGGATGTTCTTTTTGATTTATAAGATCATTCCCAATAAAAAGATAAACTTCAAGACAGCACTTCAGGCCGCTCTCTTTACTAGTTTGCTGTGGGAAGGAGCAAAACAATTTTTTGGATGGTATGTTCTGGGTTTGGGAGGATTTACTGCGATTTATGGTTCTTTAAGTGCCTTGGCTATTTTTGTCTTATGGGTTTACTATTCCTCGACCATCCCTCTCCGGGGAGGGGAAGTCGCTTATTTATTGGAGAAAGAGTGAGGGTACAAATGATTGGAGAAAAGGGAAGGAAGACGAAGATTGTCTGTACCATTGGTCCGGCAAGCGAATCGCCTCAGATCTTGGAAGTTCTGATCCAGACCGGGATGAATGTGGCACGGCTCAATTTCTCCCATGGGACTCACGAAGAGCATTTAAGGAAAATCAAAACCATTCGTCAAATTGCCGACCGATTGAGACAGCCCGTTGCCATCCTTCAGGATCTCGGCGGTCCCAAAATTCGGATCGGTGTGATGAAAGAGGGTGGAGTAGAGTTGAAAAGAGGGAAGGAATTTTTTCTCACTAATGAGATGGTTGTAGGTGATGAGAAAAAGGCATTCGTTACCTATCCAACTCTTCCTAAGGAGGTGAAACCAGGGGATAGGATTCTTCTGGCTGACGGAATGATTGAACTGAACGTCTTAGAAAGTGATGGGAAGAATATCCGATGTCAGGTGATCGTGGGAGGAATCTTAACTTCCCATAAAGGGATGAACTTTCCAACCCGAACCCCTCTGGTTTCAGCCTTTACAGGGAAAGATCATGGGGATCTTCTCTTCGGCATTCAACATGGAGTGGATTTGGTTGCTCTCTCCTATATCCAAAGAGCCGCTAACATCGAAGAAGTTAAAAGCATTTTAGAGAAGGAGTCAGCCGATATTCCAGTTATTGCCAAAATCGAAAGGAAAGAGGCTTTAGACAATATTGACGAAATTATTTCAGCCTCAGATGGGATCATGGTGGCCCGGGGAGACTTAGGTGTGGAGACTCCGATTGAAAAGATTCCAAATGTTCAAAAGAGATTGATTCGGAAGGCCAATATCTTAGGAAAGCCTGTGATCACGGCTACCCAAATGCTTCGCTCGATGGTTGACCATACCCAACCCACTCGAGCAGAGGTCACCGATGTAGTCAATGCCATCTATGACGGGACGGATGCAGTGATGCTTTCGGAGGAGACGGCCAGCGGTCAATTTCCTGTCGAAGCTTTTCAGATGATGGCGAAGATTGCTCAATCGGCAGAAGAAGAATTTCCTCACCCTCTATTTTTAAGGAGGGAAACAGACGAAGGAATGAATCTCCCACAGGCGATCACCTACGCTGCTTCTTTACTTGCTGAGGAAGTGGGAGCGAGGGTCATCGTTACGCCAACCGAATCAGGAAGTACGGCACGATGGGTGTCGAAGCATAGACCCCGCCAACCCATTCTCGCATTGAGCCGACACCTATCAACAGTCAGAAAGCTCAATCTCTGTTGGGGAGTCTATCCTATCCTTGTCTCTGATTGGAAGGATACGGATGAGATGTTGGAGAGGTCGAAGAGGATGCCCAAAGAGCTGGGAATGGCCTCAAAAGGAGAGAAGATCGTTATCATCGCCGGGGTCCCGATCAGCATTTCTGGATCCACGAATCTTATCAAGGTGGAGACAGTGGAATAAATCCTCACTGAAGACTTCACCTCCTACTTATCATTTGTGTTATAGAGTCTAAAAGAATGGGGTTTTACTCATTCAAGAGGAAGGCAGGAGAACTTGAGTTTTCACCTGGGTCAGAGAACCCTTTTTGTAGTGTGT
>Ga0116104_1000389_pt1 | contig 32425 bp, 36 predicted proteins | sample June2015DPH_4_15_FD_89715 | JGI IMG/M metagenome (GOLD analysis project Ga0116104, IMG submission 89715) | Peatland microbial communities from SPRUCE experiment site at the Marcell Experimental Forest, Minnesota, USA - June2015DPH_4_150 | ecosystem: Environmental > Terrestrial > Soil > Wetlands...
ACTCCGTGTAGTCTCGATCGGAGATGAGCGTGATGGCAACAAACGTAACGACCATAAAAAACGGGGCCTGCGTATATGGCATCCGTTTCGGCTGCGTAAACACCACAAACGATCCGAACTGCAACAAGTGCGCCGAGCGCCTCGCTAGTGCGGTGAACAGCGTGCTTCGCCCCCGGCATATAAATTAACGAAATAGCGCTGTAACCTTCGCAGCATGCGTCTTCTTTTTTAGTCACGAATGCGACAAGGCTGCAATAAGCTCTCTTGGAAATAGACGTGACCACAGCATTTCTAAGCGGTCTTAGGGTGCTTTTTCCCAATTTTTAAGAAATTTCTGAACAGCGGCACCAAAACTGAGCGACAAACCGTGAATGTGCCTAGGCGCTATCATATAGGTAGCCGATCTTCAGAACCTCTGGTTCACATTGAGTGGAGATACGAACTAAGTGAGAGTGTGCTAGGCCAAGCTATCGTCAGTTGGTCACTAGGGCGATGGCAAGTATTGGAAGTATTGATAGTCGCCAATCCAAACGTATTGATCGGTCTGGACAATCAGGTTGGCGACCGTCCCTAGTGAGGAACCTGTGTCGTAAATGGCATAAACTGTCGTTCCGTTTCCTTTCGCCCGCTGATTCGCTTCGGGACTGAGCTTGTTCGGATACGAGGTCGCTACTAATCGATAGCCTGCACTCTGGCTGTTAACGAATGTTGTCGCGGCCTCAGGAGAATTGAACCTAATCAGCGTGACGTTTTCACTGTAAGTGACGCTTACCGCACTGTTTGTGGCCGACGGGTACGTCCAGGCATCCTGTATCTTCGCAGATGTCGCATTTATCGGGGTGACACGCCACGCCGTCACGTTGTTCGGGTGTTCACTATTTAACGTGGCGTTATATTGCGCGATATATTGCGCCAGCTGCGCGTCGGGGGGCGTCGCTGGCGCGGTCGTGGCCGACTTCGTGCAGCCGGCGACTGATAGAGACGCAATAATAAGCACCGCAATGACCGCTACCGCTTTTTTTGCCATCCGTTTCGCCTTCGCCAACGTCCTGTGATTTTAAAAGAATTAATCAAATACGTTGCATGGGCGAGAAGAAACTTAAGCCTTTCTGAGCCGGCGTCCAAGCGCAGCAAAAAGTAAGCGGCTTGCGCCACAGATTGTGGTGGTTGCTTAGCGACCCGATCGATATCAAAAACTATAAAAGAGTCTCAATTAAAACCAAAATGGGCACAAACCGAGTTGGAAACTAGTTTCGTACGCATGAAAGATAAGCTAGACAATCGATTAGTTTGCAGGCTGTGGAAGCACCCCATCATCCACGATAGGCCGATTGACCGGCTACTGAACTTTTTAAACCAGGCCCAGGGCAGATAGAACAGCATGACCGATGCCATCGTAACAGAGAACTTGCGCAAACAGTTTGGCCAGTTCGAGGCACTGAAGGATCTGAACTTGACAATAGAGCCAGGGGTCTGTGTGGGATACCTCGGCCCGAACGGCGCCGGCAAGACCACCACAATCAAGATTTTAACTAGTCTTCTTCGACCAACTGGTGGCAAAGCGTTCCTCAACGGAATCGACGTGGTGCGCAACCCTAAAGAAGCGCTTGCAAGCGTTGGTGCTGTCGTTGAGACGCCACAGCTTTATCCGCAGCTCACCCCTCTGGAGATTCTATCGTACTTCGGGCAGTTACGTGGCTTGGACAGCGATGTGATTCGAGAGCGCTCGGTCACAGTGCTCGACGAGGTAAAAATGTCGGACTCAGCCCACAAGCGAACGGGGGAATTCTCGACCGGCATGAAGCAACGAGTTGCGATTGCCCAAGCGCTCCTGCACGATCCCTCCATTCTGATATTCGATGAGCCAACTATCGGACTTGACCCGCGCGGCATGATAGAAGTCAGGGAGCTCATCATGCAGCTCAAAGAGAGAGATTTTACTATTTTCATGAGCTCCCACCTCCTTAACGAGGTGCAGGAAGTGTGCGATAAGGTCGCGATCGTTGACAAGGGGACGCTCCTCGTCTATGATACCGTCGCCAACCTATCGAGCGTAGGCGAGGGCGGCGTCTCGCTCACCGCCGTCGAGCCCATAACCTCGGAACAATGTAACTCAGTGCAAGCTCTGCCTAGCGTGAGATCGGTAAAGCGAGTCGCCACGTCAGAAATCCTCATAAATGTCGAGGGCGGATTGGCCGAGCAGTCGGACCTGCTCGACGAGGTAAAGCGTATCGGCATACGCGTAGCGTTCTACAGACCTGCTCGGTCCGCTATTGAAGATGTTTATTTGAGGCTTGTGCCAGAGGAGGAGTCATAGTGCCGCCAAGTGACCTCAGGCAGATGGCGGTTGTGACAAAATACGAGCTGCTTAAGTATCTACGCGGCAAGAGGCTGCTCATCATAATTGCACTGATTGCCATAATCAGCGTCCTTGGCCTCGTCGTGCCTCTTATCACAGGCTCTGGATATGACCCTGATCCGACGATATTTACGTCAGGTATACTTAGCGAAGTCGGAATCCTCGTGGTGCTCTGTGCAACGTTCTTCGGGGCAGACACAATCGTGTCTGAATTTGAACAAAAAACAGGCCTTCTGCTTTTCCCGAACGCGGTGAAGAGGCACGTGCTTGTGCTTGGCAAATTCATCGCAAGCGCAATGATATCAGTTGGGGCAGTCGCGCTTTACTACGCCATTGCCGTAATCGCGGTGGTTGTAATTGACGGGAGCGTTGCGGCGAACACGAGCCTCTCATTTTTGTATGCCTTAGCCTATTTGTTCGGGATATTGGCGATCGCTTACTTCTTCAGTGCCATTTTCAGAAGCTCAGTGTATTCGGTCGTGCTCACGTTTTTTACGTTTTTTTTGATACTGCCCATAATTGACCGTGTGGGGAGCAGCGTTGCACACTTCAAGCCGTGGTTTTCAATTACCTTTGCATCGGGCATTATTCTCGATATCTTCCAGCAGCCCTACCCTGTGGATGTGGTGCGCACCGTAGAGCGGACGTTTCGTAACACTACGAGAACCCTAACTGTCGCGCAGTACAACCCCTCGGTGGCGCAGGGTCTTGCGGTGATTTTTGTGTACTTCATAATTGGTCTCATATTAGCCCTGTACATAACGAAGCGACGGGAGATGTGAACATAAGAGCAACCGAGACGCAGCTTAATTGGTCGCTTCCCAGACGTCCGGAAAGGGATTGAGCGCTCGCCGCACCGCTTGGCGTCTCAGGTCAGGCAGCTGCACCGTTGAGTAAATTGGAATATCCTATTGGGTGGCCCGTGCGATAACGCATCGATTTTCTTGGGGTTTCATTGAGCGGCGCTGTGCATTTAGCGGTGAAAGCTTATAAGTCGATAGCGCTACGAATACGACTCAAAAGATGATTACCGCGGTGCAAGTATCCCCATTGGCGCCTAAGTTGTTCCCGTCAAGCGCCGCTGCTCTCATATTCAGCGTCGTGTTTTTTCTCTGGATTCTCAGCGAAATCGTTGGCGCATGGATTGTTCCCAGTTTACGTCGTGGCAGAGCCAGAACGACGAGGAGAGACCGGGGATCAATCCTGTTCATATATGTCGGCGTTATCGCATCCTTTGGTATTGCCTTCTCCTTTGCTGGTGCCGACATTGCCAAGTTGCCGGGCTGGGTATGCTACCCAGGCATCATCCTAATGGCAGCGGGCATTGTAGTCAGGCAATGGTCTATAGCCGTGTTGGGCCGATTTTTTTCTGGTGTCTTGGGGGTTCAAAAAGACCAAACGCTTGTGGAAAAGGGGCCTTATCGATATGTTCGCCATCCCTCGTACACCGGTGCACTTATTTTTTTTGTAGGATTAGGACTAGCGCTTCAATCGTGGGGGGGTGTCCTTGCCCTTGCACTGATATTCGCGGTAGTCTATGGGTACCGAATGTATTTGGAGGAAAAGGTCTTGGTCTCGGAGCTTGGTGAAGTTTACATTTCATATTCGCGGAGGACGAAAAGGCTCATTCCCTACGTTCTCTGAACGGCTCATCAACGCCCAATGATGTCTTTGCGGAGACTCGCTCCCGCTCGTTTGGATAGAGCTGGCGATAGAGTCGCACACACGGTTGTTGTGAAAGCTTGACCGTGGCTCCGTCCCCCTTTTTCAGCGTTCTTGCGCCGGGTGCACACGTAGCGTTTTTAGTGCAGTTCCGGTTGCTTTCCGGTTGGCTCTGCTTAGCAAACCGTTACAAGGATTTGCCGGTGCCCTTTTTCGTTTTCAACGGTGAAAAGTCGCCGCGCGATTGCATCGGTCACTGAGCTGAGCGAAACTGGCGCCGTCTGGATCGAGTTATCGCCGAGATGTCACCAGTCGTAACAAATATCCTAAAAAGACTCGCTGCGTGCGCGCAACTCGCGCAAGCACAGCCTCTGTGGAATAAAACGTTGCTTTGACGACCCCTATCTCACTCCGTGGTGAATAGAACGCGTAAACAGGGATACCTATTGCAATTGAGATGAGTCCCACAACGACCGTTGTTATGCCGCTTTCGAAGATCAAAAGCGCCGACAAGAGTATGCCGGCGACAGGGAGAATCGGCCCAGTCATCTTTTCAAGAACCGTGCGACCCGCTTTAATCCGTCCGCGCTCTCGCAGAGCAAGAACCACTGAACTGGTGACGAGATATACGAACGCAAGATTAAAAGTCGAAAAGAGGATGAGCTGAGTCAAGCCCCCGAACAGCGAGAGGCCCAACGCGAGAACGCCTTGGGCGATGAGACTTTTATACGGCGTACCGTATCGCGGATGAAGGTCGCTAAAAAAGCGTGGAAAGAGGCCGTCGAGTGAGATGGCATAGGACAGGCGGGACGTCGACAGCGTGCCCGACTCATCGGACCCGGAAACAGATATGAGCGCGCCAACGCCGAGTATGAGGCCGCCGGCCAGCGCCAGCGTGGGCGTCAGAGAAAACGCCACGCTGCCAGCGGTGGCAAGGGGCGCGGGATCGAACTGGAGCGACGTCCAGTTAACAATGCCGATAATGACGAAGTTCGTTAAGAGGTAGAACAGCGTGACTATCGCCATTCCGACGATGATGGCCTTGGGTATCGTCCGGGTCGGGTTTTCAATCTCGTTTGACGGAATAACGGCGAGTTCAAATCCAGCGTACGCCCAGAAGATCAAAATGAGCGCTTGTCCAAAGTGGCCGAAGCCGAGCGGGGCAAAGGGCACAAAGTTCGCATAGGTGGTCGCCGGATTAAATGCCATATAGGTCAAGCCCGCGACGATCAACAACAGAAGAGGGCTTAGCTTCGCAATCGTGAGAACGTCATTGGCTCTTCCTGCCATCTTCGTCCCGCGTATGTTGACGTAGGTGATCGACGCGATGAAAAGCACTTTAATGGCCGCGCCTTCTGCTGTGGTGAGGGCGGGGAAGAAGAACGTGAAGTACCGCACGAAGGCAACGGGAAAAACGGCGAGCGCCGCCACCTCGGCGAGCCAAAGCGCCCAGCCGACGGCAAACCCTGCGAAATCTCCCCACACCTCTCGTGCGTACGCATAGGCGCCGCCGACCCGTGGCACGAGCGTGGCACATTCGGCAAAGTTGAGCGCAATGATAATGGCGATTGCTCCGGCGGCAATCCACGCAACAAGGCTTGCAGGCCCGAGATATTGACTCCCTAGGGAGGCAACAACGTAAATATCGGCGCCGACGATAGCTCCGACAAGTAAATTGGTAACGTCAAAGAAAGTGAGCTTCTTGAACGGTGCGCTTGGTTGCATGCAGGGAAGCTAAGTGGAACCGTGACTACAACACCTAGGGGGATGGTTTCACTCTAGTGTGAATGAGTTCATTATCGATCGTGCCTGCGGCAAGTACCTATTATAATCCTTAGCGGGAGCTTTGTATGTAAGCGTAAAAACTCGCGCGTTCTTGACGGTCCACGTCTGGTTCACCTTAAGCGTCTCTTCTCGAACAGTATTTTCGTCGTACTGCACAGGGATTGAACCTCTGTAGATCGCACGAAATGCAGCGTGCCGGCTCAGAGTCGTGCGTTCTTTTGAGAGTACCTTGAGGTCTTTGTAAGCGCTCGTTATGGCGTCGGCATACCTCTCCGTGACCGTATCAAGCGTCGCGTACGCGTCGAAGCTATCGTCCGTGCTGACGGTGACGGCATCGACGGGCGTGTTCTCTGCAAGGTAGACGTAGAATTTTACTAAAGTGGTCTCGCTGTGGTCTATTTTGCACCGCGTTGGGTACGTGATCTTAAATCCACTATCACTTTTAAAAACATCGTTAGCTCCCGCTGCTGCGAGTACCAGCATGGAAGCAATCGAGCGTTGCAGATTCACGAAAACACTTCCTTTCGCTATAACGGCGCGTTATCTGAAGAGACGCTGCACTAAAGATAAACGTTTACATGCCGTAGAAATAGCCCTGCTTAGGTCGCTTTGCCAAATTCTCTGCTGTGTTTGGTTTTTGACGTGACTGTCGCACGCGGAGTCAGCAGCGGGGTGCGAGAACAACGGGCAATCCCGTTCTCGAATGGCGACGCTGATCGATAGAGGTGTTACCTCTCCGCGAGTCGGGGACCTGCGACCGCGTATTGGTCAAAAATGACTTTTTTTGACTCCATCTCGACTTAATAGTGTTCGGTTTGGCGGAGCTCACAAGCTCGCTTCTTTGCTACGCTTCATCGTTTATTGATTAGGACGTCGGCTATGAAATCGACCGCACGGCGTGCATAGTCCTTTGATACGCTTCGAATCGTTTCAGTATGTGATGTCAAAGAAAAAATTGCATTTAAGCCGCTCACTTTCAACATAGGGGCTGCAAGATCGCCTGTTTCGATGTAAGTTGACTTGTCAAACAGTACACAAATTTCGTGGGCGGGCACCTCGGTCATTTCTGCTAAGTAGTATTCGTGAAGAACCTCTCGAACGGTCTTAGCAGCGCAGTCCTCATCAAATAGGTGCGTTCGTTCGTCGGTCCCCCCCAGGCTGACTGGCACGGGGGTCCCTTCTCGGAGCTTAGGTTTTAGGACTTCTTCTATCCACTCTTCATCAAAAACAGGTGATACGTCCTCAAATGTGGCGACAAAAAAAGTGACGGCATCGTTCATTGTTTCGATGGTGAACGGATAAGTCCACACATCAATGCCGTGATGCTCTGCGTAAGCACGCGCCCCTCTCTTGAACCCGCTCGACGCCAGAAATATGCCAGTTGGAGCCTCTTTCAAATCAATGAGAGCTTTTTGGAGTCTGCCGAGATCTTGTAGACTGACAGGTTTGTCCCAGTGTCTCGCTTGTATTGCGTATCTGTGCGTTTGTACTCCGGTCTGAACCTCCCAATAGATGTCGAATTGGTGAGTCGCTCCGGAAGTCCCTTTGAGGTTCTTGTAAGGTTCAACCACTAAGGTCTGGACGGAGTCCTCCTTGTTGATCTGGTCAACGAGCTCGGCAACGATTGCTTCGTGCGCCTTGTCCCTGTTGGTCATGCAAGCGATAGATGACGTTCTTGCGCGTATCAAGTTTTCTGTTCGAGCCTATTTCTGGGGTCCGATATCTGCGGTTGCCCGAATTGGAAAAGAGCGTACAGTCAGCAGCATGTCGCTCGATGTGCTTCACGAAACGTAGACTGCCGCCTTTTTGCGGCATTCTGTGAGAAGACAGCTGTGCGCTTATGCGTGACACAAAAAAGTTGTCACGCTTTCGCACGAAAAGTCTGCCTCACGCGGGGTTAAGAAAGTTTCTTGCGAGGTTTGAGTCGGAGGTGAGCGTGATGGAAAAAAGGAAACTAACGAGACATGAACGCCAAGTCGTCGCCATCGTTGAACAGACGCTTAACACTTTGATTCAGACAGACTTGACCGTAGCAGAGATCATCGACGCTGCGGCTCAGAACACCGAGCTACAGAGAAGCGGCGCTACCGCGATACCATGACTGCAGAAAACGGCGTGTGCTTCTACGCACTTCACATTGGCTGCCCGAATGTGGCCGATTCGCACTGCAGACGGTGCGCTGAAGGCTTGACGAACGCGGTGAATCAGATACCTCGGCCGATCGCCGATAAGAACTAGACGGCGATCGGTTGGGTTATGTGAACTGCAGGCAAGATGAAATCGAAATGACAACCACGAACGTGAGGAGCGGGGCTATTAAGGCATCTAACGGTCTACATTGTCGGAAATCATCGTGAGCGTCGTCTTCGCGCGCACCTGTATTATGTCGACCAACACGTAAGCAGTGAGTGCGTAGGGAGCGACAAGAAAGGAGATACTCCACACGAGCGTTATGCATGAGTCACGAACTCCGCACGGCGTGAGCTGGTCGCCGCACGGCTCTGCAGTCGAAGCTTAGATAGAGGTGAACCAAGTCGGGTCGGCCACTTTGTCGCGCGGCAGAGAACAACTCTTTGTTTCGGTATGCGTGAAATCGCGACCCCACTTAACCGGGGTCCGGCTTCGAGATGCCAAGTTCTTTCTCGATGGCGTTAAACGACTTCCCTTGACGTCTCAGCTTAACGGACTTTCGTATTACCTTGTAGTCTTTCATAGTCTAGGCGAAGCATCGAAACGTTAGAGATTGTCAAATGGCACGCTATGTAGTCTAGCCGTTTGAGAGCCCTACCTCGACTCCTTGTTGAAACCTTAAGCGCGCTCTTCGTAGCCGTTACCGCTGGCTGCTTCTGCGTCCGTTCGTGTGCCGTCAGCGAGGAGTAGCAAAAGGCGGCCCGCCATATGAGTTTGGCTTGCAAAAGATTCCTTCACAAAGCCATTTTCATTGCGCAGTTGTTCGATGAGAGCATCCTTAAGCTCTATCTCTCGTTTCAGTTGTGAGACCTCGTTTTCGTTGTCAGTCAGTGCATAGTTGATGAGCTCAGCAGCGATGCGCGCTTTGGATTTGCCCTCGGTTTCAGCACGGGTGATGATAGCGCTAAAGTCTTCTTCACCCACTGCCGCACAAATCTGAGGCATGTATTATCAGGCGGCGATAGTGCTATAAATGGCTGTCGAATTGAATCGCGATCGAAACTAATGGCATCAGCGATGCTGTTTCATTTTTCTAGGCTTGCCACAATTTAGAAAAAGAGCTTAAATCGAACTTAATTGAAATATATAAGCCTCAAGGCGAATATAGGCGAGAAGCGTTTTTATTCGCTCCTTTATCGGGCATTAATATATATTCATGGAATGCTAATGTTATAATGCTCGAAATTACATGGATCCGAAGGATACTTGGCGAGCATGAAGTACTTGTGTCAGCTCAACAGTAGTTCGGCTGAACGGTGGTAACAACCGATAGGAGGGCGAAATAGCAGAACCGGAGTAAATACAGCGCAAGTCAAACCGTAATGGCCAAGAGGCGAATGTGCGGTCTACAAGTGGCGTGTAGGCGAGTTGCGGCAACGGCGTGGTGCGCCTTTTTTCGAAGAAACGGCACCTCTTTGTGAAGAGTCAATCACCTGCTGCGCGTGGGCCTCGTCTTCTTTACATGACACCTCGGTAACTTCTAACTTGTAGAGCGCCACTGGACAAATGTGCATCCGCCCTGGCCGTTGGCTTGCGTGGTCTGTAATGACTCTGATCGACCCTTTCACAAGTTGATGCGAGGCGAGAAAATCACTCAAAAAGACGTTTCAATTGCTTGAGGAAGAAACTAGAATGACCGTACCGCGTCTGCTATTTCTCTCTGTGATGATTGTTGCCGCGTTTTTATGCCTCTCTGTGGTTATTTCTGGGCTGGTTACAATCCGCCCAGTTGCGGCTGCTGATGACAACGCGTCGGCGCCAGCGTCGGGAGGGAGTGGGCAATCCACGTCAGACCAGACAGCATCAAATCTTACGTCGGCCCCGACGCAAAGCACATCGACAACCGCGGATCTACAGTCACAAACGCCTACGATTTCGTTAGTGCCCTATCAACTCACCGCTGCGAATCAAACGGTTTCAGAACCTTCGTCATCGAGCGCGTCAGCGACGGTCGGGGCAAATGAAACGGCAGGGGCTCCCAGTGGCGACACGGCGTCGGAAAACGCTGCGCCCCCTGCGGATGCCGTGACCACAAACGTGACGCAGCCGACGGCTGAAAACGGGTCGCTTGTGACAATCCCGGTTTCAGCAGGAGGTGGGGGGAGCGGGCTCATTTTGCTCACTTTGCTGAGTTATGGAGCAGCAGTCATTGTCCTTGGCGTGATGCGCTACTGGTCTTTTTCGTTTGATGAAGGGGCAGAGTCCTCTCCTGAATTGAACAGCGCGAACGTTGTTTATGTGCGAGGCTCCGCGTACTCGGCGCTTGAGAACGTCGAATATGGGCGCACCGCAGAAGGGCCGTGACGACGACAAGGCTAAGCTTTTTTTGCCTTAGAGCGAAGATCATGGAACTTCTGCTTCGCTGCGCAGCCTTCCACCACAAGACAACACTTTTATTCTAAGCTAGTTTAATGCTCGAACGGAGATCTGGTAAGATGCGGGCACATTGTCTCGTTGGTCTGATAGCGCTTTTGTTAGTTGGGGGAGTTCTCTCTGCTGGCTGCACTGCTCCAAGTGCAAATACAACGCCGTCGCCTTCAGCGACAGCGCAAGCGGCTGAACAGCGCGATCCGTTGCTTGAGAATTACGTAAACTCGCTGCATCTTGAGCTTGGCGGCACCGCACTCAGTGCGTGGCAAGTAACGTGGGAAAACGGGTCGGCGGTAAACGTGCAGCTGCAAAGAGAAGATGCAGTTTTGCATCGCAACGTGACCGAGAACCAAACTATCCTCCGGTTCAAGTCGATTGATGAGGCGTCGAACTACGTCGACAATCTTGACAAAACTGGATACACGGCGACTGCGAACGTGACATCAATCGAGACGAAAGTCTACCAGGGCATCACGGGGGCGACTCCGACTGTGTACAAGGATTATGTGCAGATCAAGCTCGCTGGCCCTGCATACAACAACATCAAACAGATCAATGATATTGTGGTCTTGCAATCGGTGAGCCTCGCCAAGACCTGATTGGCAGCACTTCAGTCTAGCGCACGTGGCGCGTCAAGGCGCTTGTTTGAACGGTTTTGAGTTGCCGGATGAAAAATGATTTTTACGGAGTTTTCCAAGCGCTTCACAGCCGGCCGTTGACCGTGCTGCCGTCTGCAGCGTCCCGGAGAGAGGCATGACCGAAAAAACCGTCTTGCGATCAGGCGGGCGCTTGGCCGCGCGGTTTGCGTGCCAGGCTTTGTGAGCGCTCAGGCGGGCGCGAACGGCTAACCTTTATCACGTCAGAACACAGACTATTATAAATGCTGAGAGATTTTATTCACCTATTGCCCCCGATCGCGCTATAATCAGCATACCGTACTCGCTCGCGATACGGGGCATAGAGGGACATATGGAACCTGACGAAAGGGACGACATCGTTTTTCACGGGACCTTGCAGCAACTCGTCGAGAAGGTCGAACGGGGCGAGATGGTTCCCAAGCTGCAGGCATCGCACGCGCCGATGTGCAAGTTCTTCACTTCGTTTTATGTCATCAACGGGATTCGGCACGTGGTCCCCCTTGTGCACGGTCCTACCGGATGCCCCTTATGGGTTTCAGATATCGTCAGGATGAGGGAGTGCTGCGAGTTCCGCGGGGTTCCCCTCGAGCCAACCGCCTGCACCTCGCTTGACGAGACGAACGTCATCTACGGCGGCGAAGGGAAGCTGCTCGAAGCGGTCAAGGAGGCGGACGAGCGCTACCATCCCGACCTCATCGTCATCCTCTCGTGCTGCTGCTCTGGGATCATCGGTGACGACGTCGAAAGCGTCGCCCGTGAGGCCGAAAAGCTCGTACATGCTCGGGTGCTCGCGCTTCGTAGCGAGGGGTTCGGGGGCGATTTCCGCAGCGGATACGAGGACGCCTTCGAGCTCATCATGGATCTGATGGAGCCGCCGAAAACGATCCAGAAACGTACGATCAACCTCATCGGCGCGCGAATGGGCCCCTCGCTCACCGAGTTTAGCGACGACCTCGACGAGATCACAAAGCTGCTCCACGAGGTGGGCGTCAAGATCAACGCAGTCATCGCCGGCGGGTGCACGGTCGAAGAGATCCGCCGGGCACGCGAGGTTGAACTCAATGCCTCGTGGTGCTACGACTGGGGACAAAAGCTCGGCGACGCCATGGAAGCGCGCTTCGGTATCCCTTACAGCAGGACTGGGCAACCCTACGGGCTTAAGGCGACGGAGGAATGGCTTATGGGCATCGCACGGCCGCTCGGTTTGGAGAAGCAGGCCGAGCGGGTGATACGGGAAGAGACCGAACGGATACGCCCGGACATTGATTACCTGCAACGCACGCTCGAAGGCAAAACTGCTATTGTCGAGATATCGGAGTTTCCCGGCCCGATTCGAGCTCTCTCCCTCGCACGGATGGCCGAAGAGTGTGGTGCCCACCCTGTCGTCATTAACGTGCACCCGTACACGATTAAGGAGCGGATGCCGAGCATCAAGTTCCTGTTAGAGACCGGCGTTAATCCCGAAGTAATCCTTACCAAAGGCCTCTTTCGCTTGGGGAGCTTCCGTTCGTCGCGCGAGACCGAGGGCGAGCTCGAAGCAATCGTACGAGGTTTTGACGATCCGATCTTCTTCGGCAACGCCGCCCGCTATCCAGGGTGTCCGGTGGTAAATCTCACGCTTCTGAACCCTGTGTACTTACCCCACTACGGCTTTCGGGGCATTCATAACATCGCCGCGCTGCTCCGACAAGCGATGGAAAACCAACGTCTCCCACGCTCAACACTCTTCCGAGGGATGCTCTACGGAAACGAAACAAGCTGACGAGGCGTGTGCGGTACGCACGACGCCCACCGACGCGTGCCTTGACCCATATGTCAGGTGCGCTCTCAGCGGCGCCGCCCAAACGGCACTCGGGGTCAGCGATAGTGCTGTTCTCGCGCACGCCCCGCAGGGGTGCAATTACCTCGTTGACGGTGCTTTTTCCTGGCAGGACTGCGACTACGCCCAGACGACGACGCTATGCACCAAGTTGTGTGAGGACGAGATCGTCCACGGCGGCGAAGAGCTCCTGGCGCGCACGATCCTCGAGGCAAAAGAGCTCGACATCTCAGCGCTCTTTGTGCTGAGTGCCTGCGGGCCTGAAATCGTGGGCGACGACATCGTCGCTGTGTGTGAGGATATGCAGCCTCGGGTCGACTTCAAGATTATTCCGATTGAGTGCGCTGGGTTTCGCGGGTCGCAATATGACGGCATTGACCTCGCCCTCGACGCGATGCTCCGCACGCTCGCCGAAACGCGCCGAACGGTCCCAAACTCGGTGTGCCTCGTAGCACCGCACGCCAACGCGAATCCGACGTGGATGGCCGATCTTGCGTGGGTTAAAGACGTTCTTTCCCGATTGGGCGTTCAGGTGGTGGCCACGCTCGCCCACGCCACCCCCCTCAGCGATTTAGCGAACGTCGCCGCCGCTGAGGGCGTGCTGCAGTTGAGCCACGACGCTGGCTACAGAGCCGTCGCGTATCTCGCCGACACCTTTGGGGTCGAACCCCTTTGTGCAGAATTACCCCTCCCCATCGGCCTGACCAACACGCGGCGATGGCTCACCGCGCTCGGCGAGCGCTTCGACGCCGAGCCGATCGCAGAGAACCTGATCGCGGACGGCGAACGGATGGTCACAGAAACGTGTCGCCGGCGCTGGCCTATGGCGCGCTTTTTCTATCGGACACCCGCGGCCATCGTGGCCGACGCCACGATCGGTATCCCGTTAGTCCGTTTTGCCACCGAGGAGATGGAGCTCACGCCTGCGCTCGTTGCCCTTCGCTCTGCAAATCTCGACGCAGAGCGCCTGCTCGAACGCGAATTGAACGACCTCGGCCTTGCGCCCCAAGTCGTGTGCGGCACCGACGTCTACACGACGCGGAGGAGCCTCGAGGCGGTGCGGCCGCGGGTCGTTTTCGGGAGCACGATCGAGCGACACGCGAGCGAGGGGCTGGACGTGCCGTACATCTTCGAGGTCGTGCGTCCTGTCAGGCACTTCCGGTTGCTCAATCGGGAGTACTTCGGCTACCGCGGCATCCTCAATCTGCTCGAGTGCATCCAAAACGAGTGGAGCGACCGTTGGCGGTCAACGCAACGGCGGTACGCGGCACGTTGGTAGGGGAGATATCACAATGAAACAAATCGCAATCTATGGTAAGGGAGGAATCGGAAAGAGTACCATCGCTTCGAACATCTCAGCGGCTCTCAATGAGCGAGGGGTCAACGTAATGCAGGTCGGCTGCGACCCAAAGCGAGATTCAACGAGGATACTCGCAGGCGGGCATCTCATCCCCGCCGTTCTGGAGATCTACCGAGACAAGCTCCGCCACGGACAGGACGCGCACTCTATATCGCTCGAGGACATCGTCTTCAAGACGCCGAGTGGCATCTACTGCGTCGAAGCGGGAGGTCCGGAGCCTGGAATCGGCTGTGCGGGGCGCGGGGTCCTCACGGCGCTCCAGATTCTGAAAGACCTCAAGGCGTTTGAGACCTACGCGATTGACGTGGCTATCTACGACGTGCTCGGCGACGTCGTGTGCGGCGGGTTTGCGATGCCCATCCGCGAAGGATTTGCGAGCGAGATCTACCTCGTTTGTTCCGGAGGCTTTATGAGCATCTATGCGGCGAACAACATCGCGCGGGCGGTGCAACGCCTTGCACGCCGCGGCGACACAGGGCTGTCAGGGATAATCTGCAACAGCAACGGCGATGACGCGTTGGAGCGGGCCGTGGTTCCCGCGTTTGCCCAGCGTTTGGGGACCGCGTTTGTGGAATTTGTTCCGCGCAGTTCTGTCATTCAAGCGTGTGAACTCGAAGGGCGCGCTGTAGTCGAACACGCTCCCCAGTCAGAGGAGGCGGCGATTTTCCGGGATCTTGCGCGTAAGGTGATGGAAAACGATGTGAAGGTGATCCCGACGCCAGTGGAGGAGCTGCCCGAGCTCGAAGAGCTATACCGGAAAAACTTGGTAAAGGTTGAGGCCGTGTGACCGGCGTGGTGGTCAGACCATTGTCCGCTGTGTGAGGCGAACGTGAAAGAAGAAAAAAACGTTCCGCTGTGTCTGAGTTGCAAGAACTACGTTAGCCCCCGGGTCTGTCAGGTCTTTGCTACGATACCTTTGGAGATATGGGAAAATCGCATTCGCCATACAGAGCCTTACCCCGGCGACAACGGCAAGCGTTTCACGCCAAAATTCGGATAATTCAGCGTGCACACCGTTGGCACGCACCTCGTTGGTCGGATTCGGTAGTGCTGTTACGCACATAAACATGGAAGCGCCACTTTGCCGTGGCTGAAGGGAGGTCTGTCGAATCGTGTTAACAGAGTCCGCTGATGCCGCGGGCAAAAATGATGTGAAGAGAAGAACAACCATGTATGGGCGCCAGGCGCCTGTAAGGAGAGTGAGGAAGCCATGTGTTCGGTAGGCGGTCCGTTCGGAGACGAAGAGATCGTGTGGCCGAAGAACTATCGGTGCAGTGCGTGCGGAAAGAAGTTCAAGGCGGTGGGCGAGGACCCCGCGTGTCCCGCCTGCCAATCAAGCGATCTTGAGGAGCTTCCCGACGATTAATTAGACGCGCTCGCGGTGTGTTTTTTGAGGTTTCGCAGCGATGCTGCGCGCAATGAAGAGAAGTCTTGATCGCCCGCTAGAAGCCTCCACAGGAGCGCTCTTGCAAGAAGTGGGCATTTCACGTCGGCCTGCCCCTCATGCCGGCTAATTGAGGCACTAGATATGAATAACTTTGATCCTATGAAGCAGATCGAGATTGACGAGATTTACCGAAACACGCCTTTGGAGCTGATTCCTTGGAACATAGAAACACCGCCCGCGGCGCTGGTTGCGCTCGTCGACAGTCGAATCGTCACTCCGTGCCGAGCGATTGATCTCGGCTGCGGCGCCGGCAACTACGCAGTGTGGCTTGCGAGCCGGGGGTTTGATGTCACGGGAGTGGATAGTGCTCAGACGGCGATCAAGCGCGCTAAGGAGCATGCGACGAAAAAAGGGGTCAAGTACACGTTGCGATGCCACGACACGAGCTGTGCGCTCTGAGAACGATAAAATAAAAAAAGAAGGGCGCCGGCCTTACGACGTGATGAGCACCGAATAAACGACGGCGTTTGTTGTTTGGTTTGCTGGGCTTATCTCACTCAAAATGATGCCACCGGTTCCCGTCTGAGTTGCCTGGAAGGTGAACAGGTCAGTGCCGCCCGCCCCAACAACTGTGCTCGATGTACTTACGTTGCTCGCAAACGTCTCATTGACGAACTTAAGGGTAGAGTTGTCATAGAGCGACAGCTCCCAGTGGTAGCCTGTCGACGGATTCGATGGCAGCGGGATTGTAAAGTCCTGGCCCTGTGAGACGAGTACCCCGTTCACATTATACGAAACGATCGTTGTAGAATTTATGGTGTAGTTCACGCTGTTTGTTGTTTGGTTCGCTGGGCTTACGTAGTTGAACGTGATGACACTGGTTCCCGTCTGAGTTGCTAGGAAGGTGAACAGGTCAGTGCCGGGCGCCCCAAGCGCTGATATGTTGCTGGCCACGTACGTTTGATTGACCAACGTTATGGAAGCGTTGTTGTAGGTCGGCTCCCACTGGTAGCCTGTCGATGGATTCGATTGCAGCTGGATCGTAAAGTTCTGCCCTTGCACAACGGTGAGGTTGGTTGCCTCACGAAGCGCGGTTGCGTTACTTGTGTTACCACCAAGCGCGGCTGATGCGTTACTAGCGACCGCTGTGCTAACGGCCGCTGTAGTTGTACTTGGGCTCGGGCTTGGCGTCGTCGACGAGGTACACCCCGCGCACCCTACCGCTAATGCGAGTGAGATTACGACGATCAAACTCGCTGCTACAGTCTTTCTCATTTTCATACTCCCTAGAAGTTATTCAGTGAGGTACAAACGAGCTGAACGCACTTAGTCGTTTCCATCTGCGCGTTTTTTAGACATTTGCAGCGGAAAAACCGGGGCTTCACACTACTGGTGTTGTGATGATGAATTCCCTCACGATGCGCCACCAGAAGACCGGAAGGGCGGAGGGCGCCGTGAGCAAAAGTGAAAACGACACCCGGGGACGATCCATGATCGCCAAACTAAGGCGGTCATAGCGCTTAAGAAGCCATTCAGAGTCACTCACGGTTTTATATATCTGAGCTTTATCCTGTGAGCGTAAGCGAATCATAACGATTAGGTGTGCAGCGCCGCTATGCAAGGATTATGTTTGCCGTAGGTCATTACCCAGATTTTCATCCTGATTCGGCGATCAAACGCGCCGAGGAGCATGCGACGAAAAATGGGGTCAAGTGCACGTCTCTCCTTGCCGATGTGCTCGGCGATTTGGAAAACGTCACAGGAACGTTTGATTTTGCCTATGATTGGGAGCTGTTGCATCACATATTCCCTGAGCAGCGCCAGCAGTACGTAGCGAACGTGCACCGCCTCCTTAATCCAAAAGGGAAGTATCTCTCGCTGTGCTTTAACGAGAGCGATCCTGCGTTTGGCGGCGCAGGCAAGTATCGAAGAACGCCGCTAGGCACTGTGCTGTATTTCTCGTCCTTGGGCGAGCTGCGCGCGCTTTTCGAACCGCCTTTACAATTCTCGAGTTGCGGACTGTTGAAATCTACAGCAAATCCGCGTCACATCTCGCCAGCTATTGCTTCATGGAGCGGAGGGAAGCGAATGGACAATAGATGGCACAACGAATCGTGGGTTTATCTCTTGTGTGAAATTATTGGTAATGAGGCGTGAAACGAAAGCCGCCAAAAAATGGTCTGAAGGCGTCTGAGGAGATAAAGTTTCAGCGGTGGAAAAATTCAGCAGTCAGAAGCACAAAAAATAGTATCGTCGCCGGCCTGCAGCACTAGACGGAACTGTTGCGTCACTGCCAGCTAATTGGAAGCTGTATACATTTAGAATTGGAACTCTTGTCAGAGCTTAGGCACAAACGTTTGACAGGGGTAATCTACTTACTTGTGATCTAGCTGGTTATGACGTCGCCTTCACACGGCGGAGGTCGCCGGTTCGAATCCGGCCGAGCCCATCGTTCTTTTATGACTTGGACACTCCAGAGGCTTTCGATGACGATTTCTCGACAGCGAGAATTATGGTGAGGAAAAAGCACAAACAGGGTAAAAAGTTGCACAACTTTGATGAAAAGTTGCACAACTCTGACTCTAAAGGCGACGACGAGCCCGAACTCGCTTGGCAGGAGACTGTTGATCTACTGCCAGAAGACGAGGTTGAGCAGAGTCCGGAAATTTACTACTTCACTGATGAAGACGGCAATATCCACTCACGTGAATTCCTGGCAGAAGAACTCGTTCTAGACGAGAACGAATTCAAAGGCGCGCTCGAAAGAAAATCAAGCCGGAAACCTCAAAAACTGAAGCCAGGCGCTGTCGATATAGTCAGCCTACGAGCACCTGACGAGCCCATACAGCACGTCCCGCTACCTGCGCCTAAATCTGGGGCACCTCCTCTGGACATTCGAATATCCAGTGAAGTGGTTCCGGAACTGTCTCCAAAAAGAGGGTCGCAGCACGCTGCGGAAAAGCAAGTCGTCATCGACCTTAACTCCTATAACGCTCCCAACGGAACGGTGACTGGAGGGCCCCATCACGAATCAGGGGCGCCTCGCACGCTTTACTTTACGCGAGCAGAGCTCGACGCGTATGTCGCGTTCCGCAGCGAAGGGATGGCAAAGAAATCCAAAGACTGGATTAACAGATCTTCAGAGGCGCTCTGGGAGTCGACAAGAGGCGAGATTTCGCTTACGTGTATTTCATAATTGGCGAGTTCATCAAGTATGGCGTCAATCTCGCGCGACTTTTTGGTCAAGTAAATGTGCTTGGAGTCCAGCAAGGAGACGAGCGTCGAGATCATTTGAGATTTAGGCAAATGAATTTCATGATAATTCTCGACGTTGACGTTGATCCCTCCAGTCAAGTAGATCTTTTTTATTTCTTGACCCGGGAGCGCCTTTTCGACTAACTCAGCAACACTCTCGCCGACTCCGGTCGCGTCGAGGGCATACGTTATCATGGCTATTTTGCCTTGCTTGACCGCGTGAGCCTTGAGTTGATCGTGCATCCTTGCGAGTTGCGAAGCGACGTCGGTATAAAGCATCCGCAGCGTGAACCGCTTTAGGTATTTGACGAAATAGTGAGCCGTAAAAGTCGGAGAGTATTGAGCCTCCACGACGGCGACCGTTGACGGGTCGTGCTTTTTTCCGAGATCCACGCCAACGAAGTAGCGCATAAAATCGGGCAGCGGTGCGGGCTCGTCGCTCTCCTCGGGATGATTCATAAGCTGCCTCATGCGTATCCACTCCTCGAGAGAGTAGCCGTCAGAGGGGAACCACGCGGACGGCGCTTCGGGATAGTAGTCGGCCATGCTAATCTAAATCGAGTTCGATCTCCTTTGTCAAATCGGGGCGCGTCAAGTCGAGCGGCTCCGTGTCATAATTCTTAAACCCGGTCTCGTCTCCGAGGTCGAGGTCGAGCTCGTCAAAGTCCTTAACTGATTCTTGCACGACGTCGAAACGAAAGAGCGAGGTCGCCGCTTGATGAAACTCGCACATGTATTCTTGAGCAAACCAATACTCGCCAAGGGCCTTGCGCTCTTGCTCTAAGAACTCGGCTGATATGCGAGGACACTGGTCGGCAGTAATCTTTATTTTTCTAAACTCGTCGCTCTCTGTATAACTTTGGAAAAACCAACCTCGCCGTCCATGAGGAGTGCCGATCGCAAAGACCTTGCCTTCACTGACTGCCATCATGGGCCGCACAGCATAATAGAGATCATCGTCAACGAGGGCCGCCTCGTCGAGGATAAGGAGGGAGACGCCCGAGAATCCTCGCGTCGTGCGCTCAAGGCCCGGGAGACTGACGATCTGAGACGTATTCGAGAACTCGAGCGTCCGCGTGTTCTCGACGTCTGCCGGCAACGGCCGCCCAAGCTCCTGATAATAGCCTAAGATGGTTTTAAACAATAGTGAGGACTGCCGCAAGGACGGCGATAATACCAGCACCAAGGCCCCGGGATTATTCAGAGCATGCCATAATGCGTATATTGCACAGATCATGCTTTTGCCGGACTGACGGGCGGCGAGTATCATAATGCGTTTTTCAGTCGCTAAAAGGACGTCTTTTTGCCATTTATCGGGCGTTATGCCGAGCGATTCAGCAAACTTGACAGGATTGAGGGCGCTAACGATCTCTTGAAGCATCTCTTTTTGTGCGGTATTGTCAGCTGCGCTCATTCTAGAACCTCGCCTTGCGTTTCCTCATCAATCATCGAGTCAAGGGCCTCATCAACTGCGACTGTCGAAAGAGGCTATCGATTCTAACGGGATCATCTCCGACCCAAAACCGGAGCAGGCTACAAAGTGCTGCATCTGCTCGGGAATCGTCCTCGCCATAGTCGCTCGTATCGCCATTATAAAAGAGCCGAGCAAACTTGTCACCATCCGCAGCAGCTAACGCTTTCTTTATGATTGCTCTATCGCTCATTTGCGGTCCGGTCGACCGGACAACTGCAGCAGCCTTCGGAGCAGGATCATCGCCAAATCTGTCTCTATATACATCGGCAACCGCATCAGGATTATTATTGACTGTTTTTGGATAACTGTCATAGACGTGTCCGGTTATAGACAAGAACCGGCCATGATCCCAAAATTCGTATGTCTGACCGTCAATCTCAATTTTAGAGCGTCCGCCGGGTTTTGTGCCAAAATTGAGAGTTCTTAATCCTCCACTGCTCGGACTTATTTCAACGTATGTGCCGAGCATTTTCAGCACTCGTTCAACGTCCGGCCGGGCCCTACCATCTAGTAGGCAGTGATCGAAGTCCCCTCCGGTCATTGACCGATCGTTAGGCAATGCAAAATAGAGACCGTCTAAACCGAGTTGGACGTACCGCTCGTACGCTTCGTCGAACGTGCGCCATGTCTCGGGATTCGTCGACGAAGCCCCTTGATATGGAGGCTTGTCCCATTTGTCCTCGCTATCATTCCATCGGTAACTCCACAGCGCCCAATTCGGCAACGCTTTTATCGCGCCCGGGATTCCCTCGGACCTCACCTTCAGCGCGGCCGGCCTCTTGTCTACTCTGAGTTTATGGTCTAGAACGTGTCTATCCCTACCAACTGTTGATAGGCCGCAAATAAGGCCCCCAGAATTGACGAGAGCAGCGTCAATCATTTCGCTCAGTTACTCGTATTAGGTTCATTTTTGTTGCTTCCACTCAAAAAAAAGAATTAAATTAACAGGAAGACGACGACGAGAAGCAACCAACCAGTCTACACGGCTAACACAAGCCAACAAGGAGCCAAAGCCTTTTTAAAGGCTACGTACTATAGTACCCTGTTGGCATGTGCAAGAGGTGAGGACAGCAACCAACGTTCTTCTTATCGCGCATGCCACGCCCTATTCATTCTTTTTTTAGAGTAATTAATTCCTCTAAGGTGCCATCTTAATTAACACTTTTGAAATTCTCGCAACTTCATGACGATTTTAAGCGAGACCCTATCTCTGAAATTGCTTTTTCTTTGATCTCTGCCTTTTGTTCCTCTTTGATCACCTTATTATCGATTATTCTGTGGCTATCCCCACGCATACATAGCTAAGCGCCATCACACGCAAAAAGCAAGTCAATCTGTTCTTCTCGTCCTTCCAAGGCTTTTTCAATATACTCCGTCGGGAAATAAGTCCCGCTGATGTCAAGTGCGCCGCCCCCCTGCTCGATTGCGTCGAGCAAGTCATCATACGTCAGTCCCCATTTGTCCAGATCAACGGCGAACACGTGCCGCGTTTCCTCATCGAGGGGGTGCCATCGAGAGCGGACAAAAACAAGGGACGCTTGCTGATCAGCCACCGCCACATACGCGCGAGGGTCGCTTAATACGCCTTCGTGGTCCCATCTCGGCTTAGACTCCCACAGACCGGGTACGAGTTCGTAATCAATGTCTTCGAGCACGGCCATGACCAAACTGTTAATTGCTTCATCATCTGGGTATCTTAGATCCTGCTCCGGGTCGCCTCTTATGAGCGGCCTGATTCCATCAAACAGAGCCATACGCATTTCTTCGCGCAACTCGGAAGGAACGTCCTCAGAGCTCAGGCCTTTTTTCCACACAACAGGACTGAATCGCGTCATAAACGAGCGTGCTATCTTGTCCAAGTCTTCAGCGAAGGCATACCCGATGCGCTCCTTGAATATGCGTGTCATTGCAGATTCTACCATTATACCGCCTCTTTTTATCCTGTATGTCAGTCATCTTTCCCTCCTCTCTACCCTTACAGGCTATATGTATGCAAGAATGGCCCAAAAAATGAACTCCGACAAGCCCTTGCCGAGTCGCTGAGGAAGCGGGAAGAACTGAAAGCGGCTCGTGCGGCCAAGCAGAAGTGACCAAAAGGGATTAGATCAAATGTATATCATCACGTTCGTCAGCTCGTTTCGTTTTCGCAGCTCTTTTTCTGCGATTTCGGCTTCCAAATCTTCTATAAATCGATATGCATACTCCAATGATTGAATCAAAAAATCGTTCTTTTTGGTCGCAATTTCTAGTTGCTGATGTAATTGAGCATTCTTTTCTTGGGTTTCGAAAATTTTAAGACGCTCACCTTGTTCTCGTGACTCTTGCAGCTCTTTGCGAATGAATTCTTGAATTGCTTCAGAAGGTCTCACCTGCTCTAGCGTTTCAGGGGTCAATACAGCTTCTTGCAGCTCTCGCGACAAGAGCTCCATCGTTTTGTTGAAGGTTTGTATTCCATCTGCGGCAAACTGCAAGTCAACGGATAGCTTCATTATATCGGCATCTGGAATCAGAGCAAATTGATCACGTAACCAGCTGAAGTAGGGGGCTACATCTGAAAGAATGCTCCTATACAACGCACCGTAAAACGCACCGTAAGTTACTGCGTCATGCTGGCTGTTGACAATTTCATAGGCATTCATTTGTTTTAGCAGTTCTCGGCCTATTTGCAGTTTCTGAAGATCGTTCGTCTGGAGAACTTCGCGCATCTGGGCAATCAACGCTTTGTCAGATCTTCGTGCCTCTCCCAGCAGTTCCGCAATCTGGATAGTATTTTTTGCCCAATCGAGGTTCTCTCGCATCACTCGTGAAGCCAAATTCGATTGGATCATGCCGGTAACGTCGGGAGGACTAGATTGGGATCTTCTTTTCCGTTTTGGATTTCCATTCGTCATATACGTCCCTATAAAGGAATATAGTGAGATCGTACTTAAGCATTGATGGATCAGACTCGATTATGCGCTTCTAAACACCTAATTGAATCGTGAAACAGTCGATTTTCAATTTAAAAAACAACAAGCCTCAAATTCAAGAGATAAGCGAGTAATGCATATAAGACGTGAACTTGTCACGCCTCTTAGTGGGACCTACGGCTTGCTATTGAGTGCACCATGTTAAAACGCCTCCTCCTTTCCGCTCAACTGATCCGGTCGGAGACGTCAAACATCAACGCCTACGGCTTGCCACCTTAGAATGAATAAGTAGTGATTGAAATGGCATCGAATGTGAATTTGCCGTCGGTTACGATCGACGAACTTGTTGTTCCCTGGAGCCGGCCCACAGAGGTTCCCGGGAGCAGTCTTGAAAGAAAGCGGATCGAAAGACTACGGGTAGACACAATGGGGAGGGGCAGGTAAATGCCCTACGCAGACCCCCAACGACGCCGCGCCTACGACGCGGCACGTAAGCGCAGGAAACGGGCCCAGGGGTGGACGAAAAAAAGGGCGGACATGCGTCTTACCGCCCTTGAAATTAAAAATGCCGAAGACCTCAGCGATCTCTACAACGAGGTTGTCGAAGAGGCGCGAAACGCCGATGGCTCTTCGCTCCAGCTCGAGGCTAAGTTACGAATTAAGCTGCGGGCCGTGGAGATCGGTCTTAGGGTTATTGAGATCACCAGTCACGAGCAACGCATCGCCGCACTCGAGGAGAGATCCCGATGAGCCGACACGGATCGAGAATTAACAGACTCGAACGGCACCGTAAGAGGCGAGCTGCGACTGAAACCGAGATCCCCCATGATCCCATAGCATTCGCCAGGTCGTTGGGCATAGAGCCCGACCCATGGCAATGCGACCTCCTCAACGCAACGGAGGAGCGCATCATCCTCAACTGCGCGCGGCAGTCCGGGAAATCAACCATCGTCGCCATCCTCGCGCTCCACCACGCCTTACTCAACCCCGGGTCGCTCGTGCTTATCCTTTCCCCGTCGCTTCGGCAGTCAGAACTGCTCCTTGAGAAGATCTCCACCTTTTATCGCCGCCTCGGCAGGCCGGGCGGCAGTGATACTGACTCAGCCACCACACTCAAACTCAGAAACGGCAGCCGCATCGCCGCACTGCCTGGGTCCGAGTCGACTACACGAGGCTTCAGCCCGTCTTTAGTGCTCCTCGACGAAGCCGCACGGGTATCTGAAGAGCTCTACTACTCCGACGTCAGGCCCATGCTGGCCGTTTCGCGGGGGCAACTGATCCTCCTCAGCACGCCACACGGCAAACAGGGCATATTCTGGCACGCGTGGGACGAAGAGCCGGACTGGAAGAAGGTCAAGGTGACTGCGGACCAATGCCCCCGCATCGAAAAGGACTTCTTGGAGCAGGAACGGCGCGCTTTAGGCGAGTGGCGGTTTGCCCAAGAGTATCGTTGCGAATTCGTGCAGGACGAGGCCAGCATCTTTAAAGAGGCGTGGGTTCAGTATTACGATCCCGCCGACGTACCAAACATGGATAAGGTCATCCAATCGTGGGATACTGCACAAGCCAAATCGAGCTCGTCGAGTTACGTGGTAGGGCAGGTATGGGGGTGCATCGGCGCAGACTTCTACTTGCTCGACCAGGTGCGGGGCCGTCTCGACTTTAACGAAACGGCAAGGGCTATCGAAGGGCTGTCAAAGCGCTGGCCGCAATCAACAGCTAAATTAGTGGAGGCTCAGGCGCTCGGCGCTGCCTTGGTCACGCACCTCAAACACACCGTCCCGGGCCTTATTCCGATAACCGTGAAAGGGTCAAAAGAAACTCGGGCTCGCGACTGTCTGCCTCTCTGGGAATCAAAGAACGTGTATATCCCGAAACCGGATAATGGCGAATACACATGGGTCTACCAATACGTGCAGGAGCTGTTGAACTTCCCGAATGTCGCCCACGACGACCAAGTGGATGCAACGACCCTTGCGTTAAATCAGCTACATAGCACGTTATTTCGCGCATCGAAAGTGCGTATGATCGAGACCGCTACCTCGCAGCCACTGACCCCCTCCCAGCCACTGCCGGGGCACTACTACTTCGTAGGGTGGGTTCCCGGACGCTCACTTTTTACCGTTCTGGTCTTTGACTACACGGATTACACGGATTACAAGGTCGTCTCCTTCGGGCGCTTTCCCGTAGACTCCATAGAAGACCAGATCACGCGCGTTGCTCAACTAGCGCGACACTATAATAACGCCGTGGTCAGGGCCTTTGATGACAGGAATGAGGCATTGGTATCCGCGCTCGAGGTGCACGGTGTCTACGTGGAGTGTATCGCCCGCTCAGAGCGTAAGTATTGCTACGACAACTTGGCTCTCCTGATAGAGAACGACACGATCACCGTCCCCGCCTATCCCGAGCTCATCGCCGAGCTCGACGTCTTCAAGTCAGCGTCCACGTATGACGACAGCGCTGATTTCAGCCTACAGGTTGCACAGCAATCAGCGATCGACGCCTTGTGTCTCGCGACGCATGACCTCACCCCGGGACTGATCCGCTACCTCACTCAACCGAGCGTGTACTATAGCTACGATCCGGATTTGTTTAGAAGGTGAGACTTTTAGTTGGCTTAGCAGTTCGCTTACTAAAAACCTCTCAATCGTGAGCGCCGCAGCACATGAAATCGGCGAGCAAACAGCGCAGCAGTCGGGAATCCACGGGCTGTGCCTCGTGACCTACGACGTGGACCCGGAGCTTTGTGAGGACGTCTGCTATAGTTGTGAAGGTGTTCTATAGCCATGATCCCGACTCATCGATTACTGAAGCCACGGTGACGTCGAAATGTGGATTGAGGCGCAGAACTGCCCGCTGAACAAATGTACGTAAGTCGGGCATTCTCTGTCTTCAATGGTTTCAGATCGTTTATCAGCCCCTTTTTTGAATTGAAAGCTTTTCCACACATTTTCGTACCATGCAAGCGAAAAGAAGGCTTGAAATAGTAAAAGTGGCACAGCCTTAATAAAGGAGGTGAAACACGTGAACGAAAATCTATGCGCACAATGTGGCACGGCGACATCACCAGGCGCGAAGTACTGCGTGAGCTGTGGCGCGGCCCTTGCCGTACAAGGAACGCAACGGCCAGCACAAGCCCCTCCAGTCTACCGAGCGCCTGCATATTACACGGGCACTCCGACGCCCTACCAAGGCGTTGCCATTCGTTTTGTCGCCATCCTTATTGATTACGTTATCATCGGGGTCATTTCTGTAATACTCGCGCTCCCATTCGTTGGCGCGGCCATTTTAACAGCAAATGCCGGAAACCTATCGGCACTTTCAGGCGCGTCTATTGCGGCGGCAGCCTTGGTAGGAATCGTTGTGTGGTTCCTGTACTTCACGATGCTCGAGGGACACTATGGACAAACGATCGGCAAGATGGCGCTCAATATCAAAGTCGTACGCGAAGCGGACGGCGCTCCGATCGACTACGGGGAAGCGGCGGTGCGGACAATCCTTCGCATTATCGACGGCTTGTTCGATTATCTTATTGGGGCGATTTTTATCTGGACATCCGATGAGAAACAGCGCCTCGGCGATCGCGTCGCGCACACCGTCGTCGTAAGCAAGTGATCGACGGCGCTTCTCTTTTTTGTGCCGAAGAACGCACCGCTACCCTTTGCGAGATAACGATGGTCATAGTGCAGCTGTTGACGGATCGAAAGTCATCGTGCATTTTTTTTAGCGGGACGAAAGCCGATAGCTAACTACGCACATTCTGCGATAAAAACCGCAACGATCGAAAGAAAGGACGCAGTCTTGATCGCAAATCGCGCAAAGAGACACAATCGAACGGTAAGAAAAGATTAAAAAGGGATGTTTTCCTATGGCTTAACCAAAGGAGGTGAAACATATGGACGAAAATCTATGTGCACAATGTGGCACGGCGACATCACCCGGTGCCAAGTACTGCGAGAGCTGCGGCGCAGCCCTTACCGGTCCAGCAGCCAAATCCGCGCCTGCGTTCGCCCCAGCGCCCGGGTATCAGGCCCCCCGTGCTTACGTGCCGTACGCCGCATCGCCCTACCAGGGGGTCGCCATTCGCTTTGTCGCAATACTCATCGATACCATCATTATAGTGATCGTCGCGGCTATACTATCGGCTCCTTTCAACGCGTTAGCCGTTATAACGAACAGTGCAGCGGGCACGGTCACATTTTCGTGGGCCAGTGCTCTGGGCGGACTCGTTTCGCTCGCCGTATTCATACTTTACTTCACGTTGCTTGAGGGGCACTATGGGCAGACCGTTGGGAAGATGGCCGTCAAGATCAAAGTCGTACGCGAAGCAGACGGCGCTCCGATCGACTACTCACAAGCGGCTGTCCGAACGATTCTGCGGTTTCTCGATGAGATTCCGTACGTCATCCCCTACCTACTCGGTGCAATCCTCATCTGGTCTTCTGAAGAGAAACAACGCTTGGGCGATCGCATAGCACACACCGTCGTAGTAAAAGCGTGATAGGGGCGCAAGCCCCTTTTCTTTTATGTTCGCAACTGAGCGCAGAGCTTGGCCGACCGGTTAATTCCAGTAGCAAGCGCTGACGCCGGTCGCATTAGTATCCATCTGAAACGAGAGCGAACAGAGCGTTGCGATTCTGGAGCTAATGAACGCGTCGCTTTCGCAGCGTGCAGCTGACAGGTTTGTGTGCAGAATCATAAGGAAAGATTCAAAAGGTATGCTCGCTCTCATCCTAACAAAAAAGGAGGTGATACACGTGGACGAAGAAAAATGTGCACAGTGCGGCACTCCTGCTGCACCTGGCGCAAAGTTTTGCGAGAGCTGTGGCGCACCGATGGCCGCCGCTTCACAACCAGTTGAAGGCCCAGCTATGGCGGAGCCTGCTCCGTCTTACATGCCCAGCGCCGAAATGTCCTATCAGGGCGTCGCCATTCGTTTTGTAGCGTTTCTCATTGATTACATAATTTTAGGGATAATCAGTTGGATACTCGTTGCTGTCTTTGCCGTATCAGCGATTTCGGTCGATACCTCAACTGGTGCAGTGTCGATTGGCGCGGCGTACTACGCAGCTATCATTGTGGTCATCTTGCTCGAACTGCTCTACTTCACGCTTCTCTTAGGGCATTATGGGCAAACGGTTGGCATGATGGCTGTGAAGATAAAAGTGGTCAGGGAGGCAGACAGCGGACCGATCACCTATGGAGCAGCGTTTATACGCACGATTCTGCTGCTCATCGATGAGATTCCGTACGTCATTCCCTACCTGCTCGGTGCGGTCCTCATTTGGACTTCCGACAAGAAACAGCGTCTCGGCGATCGTCTTGCACATACTGTCGTAGTGAAAGCGTAATAGGGGCGCAAGCCCCTCTCTCTTTTTTTTGGCTGAGTCTTGCGACGCGCTGTGCGTCAGTATTCCGCACGAAGGGCATATTTTAGGCGAATCACAAGAAAAGATTAAAATGGCATGCTCCCCCTAGGGCTTAACAAAAGTGAAGGAGGTGAAACACGTGGACGAAGACAAATGCGCTTTGTGCGGTACTCGAGCGTCTCCCGGTGCCCAATACTGCATGGCCTGCGGCGAGGCGATTATCCGCCAAAAGCAAGCGGCTGGGCAGCAGCCCGAGGGGGCCCCCACATACGCACCTTCATTGGAAGTCGAACGGGCTGGCGCAACTCTCTCCTGCCAAGGCGTTTCGATCCGTTTTGTTGCGCAGCTTGTTGATGTAATCATCCTCGGAGTCGTTTTTTGGATACTGGGCTTCACAGGCGCGGGTACCATTACCGTCGATGCTTCGGCGGCGCAGGTTTCAATAAGCCCGTTCTTTGGGCTACTTATCGTGATCGACGTCATTATTGCTTTCCTCTACTTTACGCTACTCGAAGGACGAAACGGGCAAACCATCGGCAAGATGCTCGTAAAAATTAAAGTTGTAAAACAGACTGACAACTCATCGATTAGCTACGGTGAAGCTGCAGTGCGCACGATACTGCGCATCATCGACTTGATCCCGTTCATCTTTGCTCCATATCTGCTCGCAGCGGTTCTAATTTGGTCATCGGAGAAAAAGCAGCGTTTAGGAGATCGAGTGGCACACACCGTCGTTGTGCAGTCGTGAGAGTCCGGTGTGAGTGAGCCTACGCTAGTGCCTGTGCATGACGCGCGAGCAATTATGATCAGCAGGCGCATTACTTCGACGGATCCTGCGGGTAAGCGTCTCTTGCTGACGGCATATCGGTGACACGGAGTAGGTGTTCATAGGCCGCTTGATATGTAGAGCGCGGAAAGCGGGAGCTTTGCTAGTTGACGCCTAGCCACGGCATCAAGATGCTGGCTAGCCACGCTTGCGGCAGCAACGTTGGTGCCTAGAACTCAAATAGAGTGACTTATCTATGTTCGGTTCGTAGGTAGAGCACGCATTGTAGGAGGTAACATGAAGGTCTTAGGCGGTCCCGCTTCGCAATTGCTTGGTTCGCGCGTCGCACGAGAGATCGGGTGCGAACTGGCCATCGTTGAATTCAAGCAGTTTCCCGACGGCGAACTGTATTTGCGCGTTACAGAGGAACTCGACGGCGACACGCTCGTCGTGCAGAGCACAACGAGCAATGACGATATCGTCTACCTTCTGCAGCTCATCGACGCTGCCTCTGACGGCTATCTGAGGGTGGTCATTCCGTATTTTGGGTATGCCCGGCAAGACAAGCGATTTAAGCTCGGAGAACCGATTAGTGCGCGAGCCATCGCTCAAACGATCGGCGCAGACGAAGCTTATGTCGTCAATATCCACGATCCCGCCTCGCTCGATTATTTTCAACTCAGAAGTGGCAAAAAAGCGGTGAGTCTCTCCGCAGCGCGCCTTATCGGCACGCATTTGAAGAGCATGGAGTTCACGTCGCCGCTGCTGATAGCCCCGGACGAGGGCGCCACTGCGTTAGTAAGCGACGTCTCTCAGGCTATGGGGTGCGAGTTCGACGTTCTGGTAAAGAAGCGGGTCACGTCTGAGCACGTCGAAATACAACCAAAGACCGTGGACGTTGACGCGCGCGAGGTCATCGTCGTGGACGACATGATTTCAACGGGGGGCACCATGGCCGAGGCCATCAAGCTTTTGCGGGGACAGGGAGCGCGGCAGGTGCACGTCGCGTGCATCCATCCCGTGCTGTCTCTAAACGCGCGGCTACGCTTGTACCGTGCAGGAGTCGATAGCATCATAGCGACCGACACTATCGAAAAAGCCGAGAGCGTCATCAGTGTCGCACCGTTAATAAAGGACGGCATAGAAGGACGCTAGCGAGGTCGAAGCGCATCCTGTACGATCTGTGCGTGGTCAAACGCCAGCGGGGGCAACTTCGTTATATCCCAAAGCATCGCTTTCTCCGCGTCAGAATCGCCAGCTAACACGCCCCCGACGATCGTAGCTGTAAATGCGACGGACACGACATGTCCACGCGGGTCACGACGTGGGTCCGAATAGACGCCGACGAGGGATGCTATCTCGACGACGAGTCCGGTCTCCTCAAGGATCTCCCTCCGGAGCGCAGCTTCAACGGTCTCGCCGTATTCTACAAATCCGCCGGGCAGTGCGTATTGTCCTCGAAACGGCTCTCCCTTCCGCTGAATCAATACAATTTCGCCATCTTTGACGATGACGGCGTCAACGGTGAGCGCGGGGTTTTTGTGCATCAGTGCATGGTGCGCGGTTCGCTACTTGAGATTGCCGATTGACCGCGAAAGCCTGCGGCGTCAGCAAGAGACTGCACGTGCGCTGTGCCCCCTACCGCAAAGACTATTCTGCTCACCTACTATGTACACCTGATGTATGACGTCTACGCGATACGGAAGGATTTCCCTGTCCTTAACAACGTCGTTTATCTCGATAACGCTTCTACGAGCCAAACACCAAGACCCGCGGTTGAGGCGATAAACGAATACTTCTTCACCTACGCAGGTAACTACGGGCGGGGCGCGCATCGCCTGGCCCAGCAGACGACCGAGCACTACGAAAGCGCCCGCGAAACGGTGGCTGAATTTTTCTCGTGCGAGCCCGGGAACGTTATCTTCACGAAGAACACGACGGAAAGCATCAACATCGTCGCGCACGGTCAAGAGTGGGCGCCCGGAGACCACGTCATAACGTCAGTGATCGAGCACCATTCGAATTACTTGCCGTGGCTCTCTCTCCGTACGCAAGGCGTCGTACTTGACCTAGTTGAATCGAACAAAGAAGGCGTCATCGATCCAGCCAAGATTGAAACGGCAATCACAGACAGGACCAAACTGATCACGATCTCCCACGTTTCAAACGTCTTTGGCTCCGTCCAGGACATAAGCCGTATCATCAAGATTGGGCGCAAAAACGACATACCGGTGCTGATAGACGCAGCCCAGTCTGCTGGCCATATGTCTTTGTCCGAAAAAGACTTGGGCTGCGACTACCTAGCGGTGCCTGGGCACAAGGGGTTGCTCGGCCCGCAAGGGACGGGTATCCTGATCCTGCGTGATCCTGCGGAGCTGCGGCCGACCACGTTGGGCGGCGGGGCGGTTGAATGGGTGCGCGGCTGCGAATATGAACTGCTTGAGCCCCCTGCCCGTTTCGAAGCAGGCACCCCGAATATGCCCGGCGTTATCGGCCTCGGGCGATCCGTCGAATACGTGACCGCTCTTGGCGTTGCGAACGTCGAAAAACACGTTGCGACGCTAGCGAGAGTCGCTGCCCAAAAACTCGCCGACATCGACAATGTGACGGTCTACGGGCCAAAGGACCGCGCGGGGGTGGTTCCCTTCAACGTCGGGCAACTAAACCCGCACGACGTCTCGATGATCCTCGATGAGACGAGCAAGATTTGCACGAGGAGCGGGTACCACTGCGCCATGCCCGCCTTGGAATTTCTTGGTATCAATGGAACCGTACGGGCGTCATTCGGGGCATATAACACGGCGGAAGAGGTCGAGGTGTTGGCGGAATCGGTGAGTTTGATCGCGACCTCGTTTGTTTAGTCCTGTGCACGCAGTTCAAGGCTGAAATCTAACCACGGCGACGAGTGAGTCAGGTAACCGAGTGAGAGCACGTCGACTCCAGTAGCGGCGTACTCCGTGACGTTTTCGGGTCTGATACCGCCAGACGCCTCAATTAACACGTTATCGCGTAGGCCCAGCTCCTTCAACTTACTGATTGCCGCCGTAATCTCGTCGACGTCCATGTTGTCGAGCATGAT